>Ga0164294_10000462_pt1 | contig 38771 bp, 35 predicted proteins | sample GEODES005metaG_FD_111479 | JGI IMG/M metagenome (GOLD analysis project Ga0164294, IMG submission 111479) | Oligotrophic lake water microbial communities from Sparkling Lake, Wisconsin, USA - GEODES005 metaG | ecosystem: Environmental > Aquatic > Freshwater > Lake | place: USA: Sparkling Lake... | reverse complement strand
GTCTCAGACCCCCAGGCGCTGTCAAGAAACCGGCACGCACGCGAGCCGCTAACCCGGTTTTGGGCCATGATCGACGAAAGGCTGCGCCGGATTTGAGGAACTGCCCGTCCGGCCACTCGCACCCAAGCAGCAAACGCCCTCCCCGCAGCGCCAGTGCAGGCGCCGCACCGGTCGCGCGATCCCCCCTGTCCTCAATCGCCGCACCCTTGCGCCCAAAATCCCAAATCCAACACAATCGCGAAGCGCCCACTTCTCCCGCATCGTCACCCTGAACTCGTTTCAGGGGCCATCCGTCCGCAAACTTGGTGCTCTCCGGCAACGCGCTTCGCTGCAGCGAGGCTCTATCCCCGCGCGCACCTTTGCAGGCTGAGCGATGGACCCTGAAACAAGTTCAGGGTGACGAGCGCGGGAGGGTTCTCTAGAATTTGCGAGCCGCGAACGCCATTAAGCTCGACATTACCGCGCGGAAGATCAGATCAGCCCCAGCAGCTTCGCCCCCAGCACCGTCGTCAAGAACCCGATCACCCCATAAACCCCCGCCCACATCAGCAGGCGCGGCGTGCGGGCGAGGTCGGGGCGGCCTTCGGGATAGACCAGTTCCATCACCGTGCCCACGGCGAAAGGCTGGGTCGAGCCATAAACCGAGTCGATCACCTCGTGCTCCGCGCCATCGGCGCTGAAGTGAAACCGCGCCGCGAAGTTGCGGTGCCCTTCGTCTATTGAGCTGCGATAGCCGATCACCGTGGCGAGCACCCGGCGCGGCGGCCGGGTCAGCCGCAGCCAGTCATGCCGCGCCAGCGCCCACAGGCTGAATAGGCACAGCGCCAGACCGGCGAGAAGGAAAGTGAGCTTCATCCAGCCGTGTTTGGCACAGGCGGGGTTAACACCTCCCCCCTTCAGCCGGCCTCCGCTTCATGCTCCAGCCGCGCCGCCAGTACCGCGATCTCGCGCGGTTCGAGCAACCAGGTGCGCGTCGCGCGGCCTTCGCGGTGGACGGGGACGGTCAGCAGCAGCCGGGCATTCTCGCGCGCATGGGGCTTGTAGAGCGCGAAATGCATCGCGCATTCGCGGATCGTGCCGATGATCGGCACGCGGCCTTCGAGATCGATCATCGTCGCGCGCTGATCCCAGGGAATCCCCGCAACCGTCACCCGCTCCACAGTGCTCATGGGTCAGACGTCCAGATTGGCCACGTTGAGCGCGTTTTCCTGAATGAAATCGCGGCGCGGTTCGACCACGTCGCCCATCAGCCGGGTGAAGATTTCGTCGGTCACGTCGGCGTCCTCCACTTTCACCTGGAGCAGCGAGCGGTTGTCGGGATCGAGCGTGGTTTCCCACAATTGTTCGGGGTTCATCTCGCCCAGCCCTTTGTAGCGCGCGATGGCGAGGCCCTTGCGCCCGGCGGCGAGCACTTGTTCGAGCAGCTCGGACGGGCGGCTGATCCCGGCGCCTTCCTTCTCCGTGCGGCGGCCGCCACCGGCGATCGTGGCGGCGGGCTCGTCTTCGCCCGGGGCTTCGACTTCTTCAGGCTCGGGCGTGGCTACCGCCGCGCCGGTGCGCACCAGCCGCGCCGGCGAGGCATAGATCGCGGCATGTTCGCCCGCCAGCCGCGCCAGCTTGCGCGCCTCGGCGCTCGCGAGGAAGCTGGCCTCGATGATATGATGGTCGACCACCCCGCGCCACAGCCGCTGCAGATGGTATCCGCCCTCGGCGCTCCCCCCTTCAACGGTCATCGCGGCGCTCCACCGCGCCTCGCGTTCGCCGCGCTCGAGCCATGCGACCGAGATCGCCAGCGCGTCCGCGCGTGCCGCACCATCCAGATCAGGCTCCAGCGCGCCCGAGAGCGCCAGCGCCTCGATGATCGCCGGGTCATAGCGCTTGGGCACGAAGGCCATCAGGTTGCGCATCCGCAGCGCATGCTCGACCAGCTCGTCAAGCTCGCCGCTGCCGCGCGCGCCGCCCACCGTTTCGAGCACCCGCCCGGCGGTCCCGGCCTCGACCAGATAGCGATCGAGCGCGGGGCCGTCCTTGAGGTACACCTCGCTGCGCCCCTTGTTCACTTTGTAAAGCGGCGGCTGCGCGATGAAAAGGTGCCCGGCGCGGATGATGTCGGGCATCTGCCGGTGAAAGAACGTGAGCAGAAGCGTGCGGATATGCGCGCCGTCGACATCGGCGTCGGTCATGATGATGATCTTGTGATAGCGCAGCTTGGCCAGCGTAAACTCGTCGCGGATGCCGGTGCCCATCGCCTGGATCAAGGTGCCCACTTCTTTCGAGCCGATGATCCGGTCGAACCGCGCGCGCTCGACATTGAGGATCTTGCCCTTGAGCGGCAGGATCGCCTGAAACTTGCTGTTGCGCCCGTTCTTGGCCGAACCACCTGCGGAATCGCCTTCGACCAGAAACAGTTCGGACTTCGCCGGATCGCGCTCGGAGCAATCGTGCAGCTTGCCCGGCAGGCTGGCGATATCCATCGCGCCCTTGCGCCGGGTCAGCTCGCGCGCGCGCTTGGCCGCCTCGCGCGCGGCGGCGGCATCGATCACCTTCTGGATCACCATCTTGGCGTTGGCGGGGTTTTCCTCGAGCCATTCGCTCATCTTGTCGGCCATCAGGCTTTCGAGCGGCTGGCGCACTTCGGAGGAGACCAGTTTGTCCTTGGTCTGCGAGGAAAACTTGGGGTCGGGCAGCTTGACCGAGACGATCGCGGTCAGCCCCTCGCGCATGTCATCGCCGGTCAGCGAGACCTTTTCCTTCTTGAGCAGGCCCGAGCGCTCGGCATAATTGTTGATCGTGCGGGTCAGCGCGGCGCGGAAGGCGGCGAGATGCGTGCCGCCGTCGCGCTGCGGGATGTTGTTGGTGAAGCACAGCACGTTTTCATAATAGCTGTCGTTCCATTCGAGCGCGACTTCGATGCCGATGCCGTCGCGGTCGGCCGAGAACGCCACCGGATCGGGCATCATCGGCACTTTGTTGCGATCGAGGTACTTCACGAACGCGCCGATCCCGCCTTCGTAATAGAGATCGTGCTCCTTCACGTCGGCATGGCGCTTGTCGCGCAGCAGGATGCGCACCCCCGAATTGAGGAACGCCAGCTCGCGGTAGCGATGCTCGAGCTTGTCGAAATCGAACTCGAGCACATTCTTGAAAGTATCGTGGCTGGCGGAGAAGGTCACGCGCGTGCCCTTCTTGCCTGCTGGCGCCGGTCCGCGCTGGATGAGCGGCGCGACCGCATCGCCGTGCGCAAAGCGCATCCAGTGCTCCTCGCCGTCGCGCCAGATCGTCAGCTCGAGCCATTCGGAAAGCGCATTGACCACCGACACGCCGACGCCGTGCAGCCCGCCCGAAACCTTGTAGGCGTTGTCGTCGCTGGTGTTCTCGAACTTCCCGCCCGCGTGGAGCTGGGTCATAATCACTTCGGCGGCGGAAACGCCTTCCTCGGCATGGATGCCGGTGGGGATGCCGCGTCCGTTGTCTTCGACCGAGACCGAACCATCGGGGTTCAATTCGATCAGCACCAGATCGCAATGCCCGGCCAGCGCCTCGTCGATCGCGTTGTCGGAAACTTCGAACACCATGTGGTGCAGGCCCGAGCCATCGTCGGTATCGCCGATGTACATGCCCGGGCGCTTGCGCACCGCGTCGAGCCCCTTCAAAACCTTGATGGAATCGGCGCCGTAAGCGTTGGCGTTGGGGATGTTTTCGTTGGTGCTTGCCATCTTCAGGCCATAGCCCTTGGGGGCATGAAACCCAAGCGAAACCGCCCTGTTTTTGCACAGCCGGGGCCACCCTTGCCGCCCAATTGCTGCGGTTTCAGGACAAGGCTCTTTGCACAGCCCCGCCCACGTGCTCAATTGGCTGCGAAGACGTCCGGCGGGGCAGGGTCAACAAGGGAATCTGCAAGAATGCACAAGCCAATCGCAGGCGCACTTTGCGCCGCCATGCTCTCCACCTCGGCCTTGGCGCAAACCCCATTGCGGCCCGACCAGCAGGCCTTTCGCGAGATCTACCGCGAGATGGTCGAGACCGACACCTCGATCACCACGGGCAGCTGCACAGCGCTGGCGGACAAGATCGAGGGCCGCCTCAAGGCGGGCGGCTTCCCCGCCGAGGCGATCACGCGCTTTGCCGTGCCCGATCATCCCAAGGAAGGCGGCCTCGTCGCGATCCTCCCCGGCACATCGAAAACGCTGAAACCGATCCTGCTGCTCGGCCATCTCGATGTAGTGGTAGCCAAGCGCGAGGACTGGACCCGCGATCCCTACACCCTGATCGAGGAAAACGGCTATTTCTTTGGCCGCGGCACCGCCGACATGAAGGCAATGGACGCGATCTGGACCGATATGCTGATCCGCTTCAAGCAGGCTGGCTATAAGCCCAAGCGCACGATCAAGCTGGCGCTGACGTGCGGCGAGGAAACCACCTGGGCATTCAACGGTGCGAAGTGGCTCGCGGAAAACCGGCGCGATCTGATCGACGCCGAATTCGCGCTCAACGAAGGCGGCAGCGGGCGCACCGATGGCAAGGGCAAAGTGGTGAGCCTGGGCCTCCATGTCGGCGAGAAGGCGGTGGCCAATTTCCGGATCGAGGCGACCAATCCCGGCGGCCACAGCTCCACCCCGATCCGCGACAACGCGATCTACGCGCTTGCCGATGCGCTGGTGAAACTGCGTGATTACGATTTTCCGCTGATGCTCAATGACACGACCCGTGCTTTTTTCGCCAAGCTCGGCCCCGCCCGCGGCGACGACATCGGCAAGGCGATGACGGCGATCGTCAGCGCCCCTGCGGGCAGCGCCGAGGCGAAAGCGGCAGAGACGGTGCTGAACACCGACCGGACGTATCACTCGATGCTGCGCACCACGTGCGTAGCCACCCTGCTCGAAGGCGGCCATGCCAACAATGCCTTGCCCCAGCGCGCAGCGGTCAATGTCAATTGCCGCATCTTCCCCGGCGTTCCGGCGGAGACGGTAAAGGCCGCGCTGGAAAAGGTGATCGCCGATCCCAAGCTGACTGTCACCGCGCTCGATAGCCGCACCATTGCCCAGCCGCCCGCGCTCACCCCGCAGATCCTCGGCCCTGCCGAAAGGCTGGCGGCGCTGGTTTACCCCGGCGTTCCGGTGGTGCCGATGATGTCGACCGGCGGAACCGACGGCGTCTACCTCGAAGCGGTCGGTATCCCCTCGTATGGCCCGCCTGGGCTCTACGCGGACCCCGATGGCAACGGGGTCCACGGCCTCAATGAAAGAGCGAGCGTCGATGCGGTCTACAAGGGCCGCGCGCTTCTGACCGAACTGGTTAAAGCTTATGCCGGGCAACCTTGACCTACCTGGCAAGAGCTGTGGAAAGCGCCCCGTCTTGCCCCTTGACGCCATCGACTCGGACGTGTTCCTTCCGGGCAACGTCACGAAGTAGTCACGCCAATCGCTCAAAGCCGGAAGTATAGAGGCTAATGAGCAGGCGCGCGAAAGGGCCGGATCGAAGATGCTTCATCAGGAGCTGTTAGAACGGGCGACGGCAGCCAGGCCCCATAGCGTCGATGCCGCGCCATTGCTGAGTGATCGCCACCTCGCCAATTGCCCCGCGCTCGTGCTCAATGCGGACTATACCCCGCTCAGCTATTATCCGCTCAGCCTGTGGCCATGGCAGACCGCGATCAAGGCGGTGTTTCTCGAACGGGTCGATATCGTCGCGACCTATGACCGCCAGGTGCACAGCGTCTCGCTCGACATGAAGATCCCCTCGGTGATCGCGCTCCGCCAGTTCGTGAAGCCGAGCGAATTTCCCGCCTTCACGCGCTTCAATCTGTTTCTGCGCGACAAGTTCATGTGCCAGTATTGCGGCAGCCCCGACCAGCTGACCTTCGATCATGTGGTTCCGCGCCGCCTCGGCGGGCGCACCACGTGGGAAAACGTCGCGGCGGCCTGCGCGCCGTGCAACATGCGCAAGGGCGGACGCACCCCGGCGCAGGCGCAGATGCGGCTGATGGAGCAACCGATCCGGCCGACCTCGTGGCAATTGCAGGACAAGGGCCGCGCCTTCCCGCCAAACCACCTGCACGAAAGCTGGCGCGACTGGCTCTATTGGGACGTCGAGCTCGACCGGTAGGTTCAGGCCGCCGCGCTCTCCGGAACCGCGCCATCTGTTACGACAACCGGTGCAACCCGCGCCGCGCCGCGCAAGAACAGCGCGAGCGCTACCAGCGAGACCGCCGCCGAAATCAGCATCGGCATTCCCGGCAGGTTATAAATCGCCCCCGGTCCGCTGAAATGATTGAGCGCCTGCGTATAGAGCGGCGGGCCGGCAATCGCCGCGATCGATCCGATCGATTGCACCGCGCCCTGCAATTCGCCCTGGCTGCGCGCATCGACCGCGCGGCTGTTGAGTCCGGCCATCGCCGGCTGCACAAAGCCTTGCAGCGAGCCGATGGCGATCCCGAGATAGACCTCCCACACGGTCACAGCATATGTATAGATCACCGCCGCCACGACCAGCGCGGCAATCCCGACGATGACCAGTTTGGTTTCGCCGAACCGGGGCAGCGCCACGCGGAGCAGGCCGCCCTGAACCACTGTGCTGCCGATGCCCACGGCCGCGAGCGTGAGGCCCACTTGCGTCACCGAAAACCCATAAGCCGCAATCGCGAAGTAGGCCCAGGCGGCAGGATAGACGATCCGCGACAGCTGCCATGTGCCCAGCGCCGCCACCAGCCACAGCACTGTGCCATCCAATTTGCGCAGCGCCTGCAGCGCCGAAAACGCATTGGCGCGGCGCCAGTCGAACGGGCGGCGGTTTTCGGGCGCGAGCGATTCCTTCAGGAACACGAAGCCGAATGCGAAGTTCGAGAGCGCCAGCACCGCCGCCGCGATAAACGGAATGCGCGGGCCGAAGGTGCCGAGCAGGCCCCCCACCGCTGGGCCGACGACAAAGCCGATGCCAAAGGCCATGCCCATCAGGCCGAACCCGGCAGCGCGTTTTTCGGGCGGGGTCACGTCGGCGATATAGGCATAAGCCGCGCTGAAGCTCGCGCCGGTAAAGCCTGCCAGCACCCGGCCGATCGCCAGCCACCACAGCGCGGGGGCAAACGCCTGGAGCAGATAATCCAGCCCCATCACGCCCACCGAGGCCAGCAGCACCGGGCGGCGGCCAAACCGGTCGGACAAGTTGCCCACGATGGGCGCGCCGAAAAACTGCGCCACGGCATAGCCCGCGCCCAGCCACCCGGCATAGCTGGCGGCCGCCGCAATCGGCATGTTTGAAAGATGCATGATCAGCTGCGGCATCACCGGAATGACAATGCCAAAGCCCAGCATGTCGATCAGCACGATGGCAAAGACAAAGCCCAGGGAAGCGCGGTGCGGCGCGGGCGCACTCGCCGGGGTGGCACCGGTCATCAGGCGGCGCGCCGCAACAGCGCGGCTTCGCTTTCTGCCAAGAGCTGCGCCATGATCTCGGCGACCGGTTCTTCCTTGCTGACCATGCCGACCGATTGCCCGGCCATCAGCGAGCCGTGCTCCACATCGCCCTCGATCACCGCGCGGCGCAGCGCGCCCGCCCAGAAGTGCTCGATCTCGAGCTGCGCCGCGCCCATATCGAGCTCGCCCGCATCCAGCCGCGCCGCGACTTCGATCTGCTTGGCGGTAAACGCCTCGGTGCCCTTGTTCTTGAGCGCGCGCACCGGGATCACGGGGAGGCGCGGATCGACCCGGACCGAGGCCACCGCATCGCGCGCGTTGCCGCGAAAGAAGGCCTTCTTGAAAGCGGGATGGGCGATGGATTCGGTGGCGCAGGCAAACCGCGTACCCAGCTGCACCCCGCACGCGCCCATTTCGAGATAGGCCGCGATGCCCTCGCCCCGGCCGATCCCGCCGGCCACGAACACCAGATGCTCCGCCGCCAGCTCGGGCAGAAACTCCTGCGCCAAGACCGAAGTGGCGACCGGGCCGATATGTCCGCCCGCCTCGCTGCCCTCGATCACCAGCGCGTCCGCGCCCGAACGGAACAGCTTCTTGGCCAGCGCCAAGGTCGGCGCGAACACGATCACTTTGGCGCCGAACGCTTTGATCGCCTCGACCGAACCCTTGGGCGGAATCCCGCCTGCCAGCACGACATGCCCGACTCGGTGGCGTGCGCAGACCTCGATCAGGTCGAACAGCCCCGGGTGCATCGTGATCAGGTTCACGCCAAACGGCTTTGTCGTCAGCGCCTTGGTCGCGGCGATCTCGCGGTCGAGCAGTTCCGGGCTCATCGCCCCGCAGGCGATCACGCCAAAGCCGCCCGCATTGCTGATCGCGGCGACCAGATTGCGCTCGGATACCCAGGACATCGCGCCACACAGGATCGCGTGCTCGCTGCCAAGGAATGCGGCACCACGCGCCATCATTGCCGCCGTTCTGGGAAAATCGTTCATTCTCAAACTCCGCGTGACACAGCCGCGCACCGCGCGATCATGGGTCGCCCCCCGCGCGCGTCTAGGGCCGCGCGGCGCGCTCGGCAAGCCGCACGCTGCGTGTCGGCGCTTTCGATCAGACGCGAGCGATTGATCGCGCCAGGCGATTACTCTGACGCGATTAACCGGTTTGGCCGACTCGGCTTGCGGGCGTATTTCTGCGGACAGAGACGCCAAGCCGGAGGATGCCATGAACGACCAAAGCCAATGCCCCTATAGCGCCAAAGTGAGCCGCAGCGCGCTCGTCGCTTCGCTGACCAATCAGATGTGGTGGCCCTCGCGCCTCGATCTGGCGATCCTCGCGCAGCATTCGGAGCGGTCCGATCCGCTCCCCGGTAGCTTCGATTATTCCGCCGCCTTTGCCGCGCTCGATCTCGGCGCGGTCAAGGCCGACATCTTCGCACTCATGACCCAGTCGCAGGACTGGTGGCCCGCCGACTATGGGCATTATGGCCCGCTGTTCGTGCGGATGGCGTGGCACAGCGCGGGCACCTACCGGATCAGCGACGGGCGTGGCGGCGCGGGCTCGGGTTCGCAGCGCTTTGCCCCGCTCAATTCCTGGCCGGACAACGGCAATCTCGACAAGGCGCGGCTGCTGCTCTGGCCGGTCAAGGCCAAGTATGGCCAGGCGCTCAGCTGGGGCGATCTGATGATCCTGGCGGGCAATTGTGCGCTCGAATCGATGGGCCTGCCCACTGCCGGGTTCGGCGGCGGCCGCATGGATATCTGGGAAAGCGAAGACGAAATCTACTGGGGCGGCGAGGCAGAATGGCTGGCCAACGAGCGCTACACCGGCGATCGCGAGCTGGAAGAGCCGCTCGGCGCGGTGCAGATGGGCCTGATCTACGTCAATCCCCAGGGCCCCGATGGCAACCCCGATCCCCTGGGCTCGGCGCGCGATATCCGCGAGACCTTTGCCCGCATGGCGATGGACGATGTCGAAACCGTGGCGCTGATCGCCGGTGGCCACACCTTCGGCAAGGCGCATGGCAATGGCGTGGAAGCGCTGATCGGCCCCGCGCCCGAAGGCGCACCGATCGAGCAGCAGGGCCTCGGCTGGAAGAACGGCAACGGCACCGGCAAGGGCTATGACGCCTTCACCAGCGGGCTCGAAGGTGCGTGGACCCCGACGCCCACGACGTGGGACAACAGCTATTTCGATACGCTGTTCGGCTATGAGTGGGAGCTGACCAAGAGCCCGGCGGGCGCACACCAGTGGCGGCCGAAGAACGATGGCGGCGCAGGCAGCGTGCCCGATGCGCATCGCAGCGATCTGCGCCACCAGCCGATGATGCTGACCAGCGATCTCGCGCTGATCACCGATCCGGCCTACCGCGCGATCAGCGAGGATTTCCACAAGAACCCGGACAAGCTGGCCTCCGCCTTTGCCGAGGCGTGGTTCAAGCTGACCCACCGCGATATGGGGCCGATTGCGCGCTATATCGGCAGCGAGGTGCCTTCGTCGCGTCGCATCTGGATGGATCCGGTGCCGCAGGTCGATCATCCGCTGGTCGATGCCGCCGATATCGCCGCGCTGAAGGGCCAGATCCTGGGTTCGGGCCTGTCCATCGGCCGTCTGGTGGCCACGGCCTGGGCGTCGGCCTCCACCTTTCGCCATTCGGACAAGCGCGGCGGCGCGAACGGTGCGCGCATCCGGCTTGCTCCGCAGAAGGATTGGGCGGTCAACGATCCGGCGGAATTGGCGGGCGTGCTGGCGGTCTACGACTCCATCAAGGCTGCGTTCGATGCCGCCGCCACCGGCGGCAAGCGGATCAGCCTCGCCGATCTCATCGTGCTGGGCGGCGCGGCGGCGATCGAGGCGGCCATCGAGGCTTCTGGCGGCGGCAATGTCAGCGTGCCCTTCACCCCCGGCCGTACCGATGCCAGCGAGGCGCAAACCGATGCGCACTCGTTCGCGCCGCTCGAACCAGTGGTCGATGGCTTCCGCAACTTTCGCAGCGGCACCTTGCGCCGCACCGAGGAGGAATTGCTGGTCGACCGCGCCAACCTGCTCGGTCTCACCGCACCGGAGATGACCGCGCTGGTGGGCGGTCTGCGCGTGCTCGGCGCCAACAGCGGCGGTTCATCGCGCGGGGTGTTCACCGATGCGGTAGGCTCGCTGTCGAATGACTTCTTCACCACCTTGCTCGGCGCAACCACCGCGCTGGTCTGGGCCGAGAATGAAGACGGCAGCTTCACCGGGCGCGACCGTGCCAGCGGCGAGGCGCGCCTCGAAGCCAGCCGGGTCGATCTGATCTTCGGGTCGAACTCGCAATTGCGCGCGCTGGCCGAAGTCTATGCCTCGGCGGATGGCGAGCGGTTGTTTGTCGATACCTTCGTCAAAGCCTGGACCAAAGTGATGGAAGCCGATCGCTTCGACCTCCATCGTTGATGCGCAATAGGCCGACCAGTGCCTCTCCCCCACGCGCAGGGTGGGGCACTGGTGTGGTCACAAATCTAACTGGTATCGTCACCCTGAACTTGTTTCAGGGTCCATCGCTCCACCGGCGCGGAGCTTTGCAATTCAAGCGATTTTGCCGCGCAGCTTGCATCCCATCGAGAGTGCCGGGCTTGCTGCACCATGGACCCTGAAACAAGTTCAGGGTGACGAAATTCGAGAGGCAGCTTATTCGCGCCAGCGCCGTCGCAAGCTAGGGAGTCTCAGCCCGCCCTTTTACGCCGCATCCAGCCCGTAAGCCGTGTGCAACACGCGCACTGCAAGCTCGACCTCGTCTTCGTCGATCAGCACCGACACCTTGATTTCAGAGGTCGAGATCGCCTGGATATTGATGCCCCGGTCGGCCAGCGCCTTGAACATGGTCGCCGCGACCCCGGCATGGCTGCGCATGCCCACGCCCACCACCGATACTTTGGCCACCTTGCTGTCGGCGATCATCCGGTCATAGCCGATGGCGGCCTTGCGCTCCCCCAGCACCGCTTCGGTGCGCGCCAGATCGGCCTGCGGGCAGGTGAAGGTCACATCGGTCTTGCCCTTGTCCTGGGCGATGTTCTGGATGATCATGTCGACGTTGATGTTCGCTTCGGCCAGCTGGCCAAAGATCAGCGCGACCCCGCCGGGATGATCGGGAACGCCGGTCAAGGTCACTTTGGCCTCGTTCTTGTCGGCGGCGATGCCGGTGATCAGCTGGCTTTCCATTTCGTGGCCCTCTTGCATGCGGTCAAGTTCCTCGTCGCTGACGATCATCGTGCCGGGGATCGTGTCGGCCGCCGGCGCATTGTCGTCGATGAACGAAGAGAGCACCTGCACCCGCACGCCCTCCTTCATCGCCAGGCTGACCGAGCGTGTCTGCAAAACCTTCGATCCGACCGAGGCCAGCTCGAGCATTTCTTCATAAGTGATGTTCTTGAGCTTGCGCGCCTTGGCCACGATGCGCGGGTCGGTGGTATAGACCCCGTCGACATCGGTATAGATATCGCAGCGATCGGCCTTGATCGCCGCTGCCACCGCCACCGCCGACGTATCCGATCCGCCGCGCCCCAGCGTGGTGATGCGGCCTGCGTCGCTGAGGCCCTGAAATCCCGGAATCACCGCGATCGCGCCGGCGGCCATCGCGGCGCTCAGCGCCTCGGCGCCCACGCTCTCGATCCGTGCCTTGGCATGGGCATCGTCGCTGTGCACCGGCAATTGCCAGCCCAGCCACGACCGCGCGTCGCAGCCCAGCGCTTGCAAATGCATCGCCAGCAGGCCGGCGGTGATCTGCTCGCCCGCCGCGACCACCACATCGTATTCCGCCGGATCATAAAGCGCGCTTGCCTCGCGGCAGAAATTCACCAGCCGGTCGGTCTCGCCCGCCATCGCCGAGACGACCACGGCCACTTCGTGCCCCGCCGCCTGCTGGCGCTTGACGATCCGCGCCACGCGGCGAATGCGCTCGGTTCCGGCCATCGAGGTGCCGCCGAATTTCATCACAATCCGGGCCACTGCGCGCGCCTCCCGTCCATCCGCCAGAAACATACCCGCATGGCCCCCTCGACCACGCAGACGCGGGGGTTTAGAGATCGGGCATGAGCAATGCAACTACTGCCACCAATCCGGCGACCATCCGCCCCGACGAAGCTGCGCATTTCGGCAAGCTCGCCGCGGAATGGTGGGATCCCAAGGGTTCCTCGGCGATGCTCCACCGGCTCAATCCGGTGCGGCTCAGCTTCATCCGCGCGGCAATCGACGCGCATTTCGGCGCTGATCCCAAGGCGCGGCACCCGCTGGCGGGCAAGCGCGCGCTCGATGTCGGCTGCGGCGCGGGGCTTTTGGCAGAGCCGCTGGCGCGGATGGGCGCGGCGGTCACCGCGGTCGATGCGGCGGCAGAAAACATCGCGGCGGCCTACGCCCATGCGGCGGGCGGCGGGCTTGCCATCGATTATCGCCACGGCGAGATCGGCGCGCTGGGCCTCGCGGGCTTCGATCTGGTCACGTCGATGGAAGTGATCGAGCATGTGGCCGACAAGCCCGCGTTCGTTCGCGCGCTGGCGGCGGCGCTGGGCGAGGGCGGGTTGATGGTGCTCTCCACGCCCAATCGCACAATGGCCTCGCGGCTTTTGCTGGTTGAGGGGGCCGAGGCGCTGGGCATGATCCCGCGCGGCACGCACCATTGGGACGATTTCATCACGCCGCTCGAACTGCACGATCTGCTCGCCGCAGAAGGGCTCACCATGGGCAACCCCAGCGGCATCGCGATGAGCCCGGTCAAAGGGCTGCATCTGTCCGACAATCTGGCGCTGAATTACATCGTCACCGTCACGCGGCCTGAACCGGGGGAGAAGCAGTAATGGCGGCCGAACGATTTGAACGTCACAAGCAGGCGTGGACCGGCGAGGAACTGCAAAAGCTGCACACGCTGGCCAAGAAAGGCATGGCGCTCAAAGCCATCGCCAAAGCGCTGACCCGCAGCGAAGAATCCGTGAAGGACCGCGCCCGCGCCGATGGCCTGCCGATCGCCAAGCTGCGTTAGGGCCGCGCGCCCGCCGCGATCTCGTCGAACTGCGGGATCGCCCATTCTTCGAGGGCGGCGGCCTTGATCCACGCCTGTATCCAGTCGTGGTCGAGCAAGGCACCGATATAGGTCTGCGCAAATCCGGGCAAAGACACGCCATAGGTGGTAAACCGCAGGGCCACCGGCGCAAAGGCGATATCCGCCGCGCCGAAGGCGCCAAACAGGAAGGGCCCGCCTTGCCCATAGCGCGCGCGCGCTTCGGCCCACAAGGTGAGGATGCGCACGACATCGGCATGCACGGCGGAGGAAAGCGCCAGCGGCGCGGGCGCGCGGCGCAAATTCATCGGCAATTCGCGGCGCAGCGCGGCAAAGCCGGCGTGCATTTCCGCCGCCATCGCCCGCGCCATCGCGCGCGCAGCCGCAACCTTGGGCCAGAACCGGTCGCGGCCTACTTTGTCGGCAAGGTGTTCGAGGATCGCCATGCTGTCCCACACCACTGCGTCATCGTCCCACAGCACCGGCACTTTGCCATGCGACGGAGCCAGCAACGGATCGCCGAGTTTGGCCGCTTCCCAGTCCGCGCCATAGAGCGGAACCACCTGCTCTTCAAAGGCGAGGCCCGATTGTTTTGCTGCCAGCCAGCCGCGCAGCGACCAGCTCGAATAGCTCTTGTTGCCAATGACGAGCTTCATGGTCCGACCTTGCCGCCCGGTAAAATCGTCCTGAGCGATAGGCTTGTCTGATCGGATTGTCTGCCGCTCGCAAGAATTCGCAGGATGGCCGGAACTTGAAGAGTGTAACAAACCTGCCCGGTACTGTCGAGGGCTTGCTGCCTAGCTCTCCGAATCGGCCAGTACCGCTGCGCGCAGTTCGGCAATCCCCATCTTCTTCTCGGCGGATGTCACCAGCACTTGCGGAAACGCCGCGATCCGCTTGCGCGCCACCGCCTGCGTTGCGGCCAGCACCGCAGCCAGTTCGCCGGCCTTGATCTTGTCCGCCTTGGTCAGCACCACGCGGTAACCGACCGCGGCCTCATCGAGCATGCGCATCATGTCGACATCGATCGGCTTTACCCCGTGGCGCGAATCGATCAGCAGCAGCGTGCGCTTCAGCACCACGCGCCCGCGCAGATAATCGCGCACCAGCCGGTGCCATTGCTCCACCACTTTGACCGGCGCTTTGGCAAAGCCATAGCCTGGCATATCAACCAGCCGCAGCAGCGCAGGCTCGCCCACTTCAAAGAAATTGAGTTCCTGCGTGCGGCCCGGGGTGACCGAGGCGCGCGCGATCGATTTGCGCCCGGTCAGCGCGTTGAGCAGCGATGATTTGCCCACGTTCGACCGGCCGGCAAAGGCCACTTCGGGCATTTCGGGATCGGGCAGGAATTGCAGCGCAGGCGCCGATTTCAGAAATTCGATCGGCCCTGCAAACAGCATCCGCGCGCGCTCCAGCAGCGCCGGATCGATCCCCTCGGGGGCGCCAGTCCCGGTATTTTCGGCCCCGGTGTTTTCGGCCCCGGTATTTTCGGCCCCGGTACCTTCGGCCCCAGCGTTTTCGGCCCCGGCTGGCACCGCATGGCCGTTGCCCGGCGCGCTGGTCATCATGCCTTGGGCCTGCTCACCGGCTTGGCGGCTTTCTTCTCGCGGGTCACCTGCCGGTCGATGTCGACCTGGTCCTTGCTGGCCTGCGCTTTGAGCGTCGGGTGCTTGCTATAGAGATACTTCTGCTGCGCGATGGTGAGCAGGTTCGAAGTGATCCAGTAGATCAGCAGGCCCGCCGCAAACGGTGCCATCACGAACATCATCATCCACGGCATGATCGCCATCACTTGCTGCTGCGCCGGATCCATCGCGGCAGGTTGCAACTTGAACTGCGCCCACATCGTGCCGCCCAGCAAGACTGCCAGCAGCCCGATCGCGAGGAACGCGGGCGGGGTGAACGGCAACAAGCCGAACAGATTGACCACATGCAGCGGATCGGGCGCGGACAAGTCCTTGATCCACAGCACGAAGGGCTGGTGGCGCATCTCGATGGTCAGCACGAGCACTTTGTAGAGCGCGAAGAACACCGGGATCTGCAGGAAGATCGGCAAGCATCCGGCCAGCGGGTTGACGCCTTCGGCCTTGTACAGCGCCATGACTTCCTGCTGCTGCTTCTGCTTGTCGTCCTTGTAGCGCTCCTGAATGACCTTCATCTTGGGCTGGATCGCGCGCATCGCCGCCATCGAGGCGAACTGGCGCTGTGCCACCGGGAACATCATGCCGCGCACCACCAAGGTGAGCAGGATGATCGCCACGCCGAAATTGCCCACCGCGCGAAACAGCGAATCGAGCAGCCAGAAGATCGGCTTTTCGAACCAGTAGAACCAGCCCCAGTCGATCGAGAGCGAGAAGTTCGGCACCCCTTGCGCCTCGTAGCCTTCGAGCACGCGATTTTCCTTGGCTCCAGCAAAGAGGCGCACCCCCAGCGTCTGGGTCTGCCCCGGCGCAATGGTCGCGGCCGGATAAATGAGGTCGGCGCGAAACAGACCCGCGCCCAGCGCGCGGAAATCGGCCTGCGGGCGGCTGCCCGCATCGGGGATCAGCGCCGATAGCCAGTAAATGTCGGTAAACCCGATCCAGTTGGCCGGACCTTGCGGCGTAACCGTGCCCGCGCTCGCCACGTCGCCATAGTTGGTGGCAAAGCTGACCGCGCCGGCGAATGCCCCGATCGGGCCGGAATGGACGTTCCAGGTGTCGATGCTGGCGGTCTTTTCAGTGCGCTTGATCAGCGCGAACGGCTTGACCGAAACCGGTGCCGCGCCCGCGTTGCGCACCGACTGGCGCACCGTGATCATGTAGTTCGCGTCGATCGCATAGAGAATCGCAAACGTCTGGCCGGTGGCGTTGCTCCAGCTCAGCGTGACGGGTGTCTTGACCGCCAGCTTCGGCGCGCTCGCTTGCCAGACGGTGCGCGCATCGGGCGCGGCCACGCCGTTCTCGCCGACCCAGCCCATTTGTGCATAGTGCTGCGCCGGGGTGCCTGCGGGCGAGAACAGCCGCACCGGCGGGCTGCCCTTGTCGATTGTCTCGGTGTGGCGGGCCAGCGTCAGATCGTCGATCACGCCGCCTGCCAGATTGATCGAACCTTTGAGACCCGGCGCGTCGATCGCCACGCGCTCTCCGGCGGCCAGCGCCTGCTTCAAGTCCAGCTTTTCGAGCGCGACATCGCCCGGATCGAGCAGCCCGCCTTCGCGCGTCGGCTTGGCAGGGGCGCTTGCGGCGGGGGCGGGGGCGGCATTCTGGGCTGCGCTTTGCGCGCCGGGGCCTTGAAGACTGGGCGGTGCCGGCGGGTAGAAATATCGCAGGCCGGATTCCCAGCCCACCAGCATGAGCGCCATAAGCACTACCGCCAGGATCAGATTGCGCTGGTTATCCACTTTACCTCACCTGAAAAGTTACTCTGGAAAAAGCCACTCGGGATGGGCTGGTGCCCGGGCATCGCAGCCGCCTGCTAGGGCACCGGATCATAACCGTGGCCACCCCAAGGATGGCAGCGCAATAGCCGCTTCGCCGCCAGCCAGCCACCTTTAATCGCACCATGCCGTTCGAGCGCCTCGATCGCGTATTGCGAGCAGGTCGGGCTGTAGCGGCAGGAGGGCGGGAGCACGCGCGATGGGCCGATCTGCCAGCCGCGCGCGATCAGGATGAGCAGCCGTTTCATGCAGGGGTCATTTGCGCGGAGGCGGGCGGTGGCCGCGTCCTTTGCGCGGCGCATCGCCTTTGCCCGCCGCCGCCCGCGCCAGTGCGCCGCTCAATTCCTGCCGCAGCAAAGCAAAATCGCGCTCGATCCCGGTGTCGCGGCCGATCAGCACATGGTCTGCGCCGGGCACGCCTTGCTGTGGCAGCACTTCGCGCAAGAGCGCGCGAAACCGGCGCTTCATCCGGTTGCGCATCACCGCGTTGCCGATCTTCTTGGTGACCGTCACGCCGAAGCGCAGCGCGCCCGCGTCGCCCGGCCGCCGAAGCACAAGCAAAACAAATCCGGGTCTCGCGACCCGGATGGCATGGTTCGCAGCCAGAAAATCTGCCCGCTTGGTGATGATGGCAAGCTTTAGACCCGGGCGGAGCGTGCTCTCACCAGCACCATCCGCCGCCGGGTGAACTGCGTCCGGCTCGATCAGGCCGAGAGCTTCTTGCGGCCCCGGGCACGGCGCGCGCGCAGGATATTGCGGCCACCGACCGTCGCGGTGCGGGCGCGGAAACCGTGGCGACGGGCACGCACGAGGTTGCTGGGCTGAAAAGTGCGCTTCATGGGTTTGCTCTTTTTGTTCGAATCGAATCACATGCCCGGGATGCGCCAAATCGGACGCTCCGCGCAAATCAGGGGCAGGCCACTAGGCGAGAGCGCCCTTCGCGTCAAGCTCCGAGGCCGATTTGCCGGGCTGCGCCGCGCCTCGACCGCCACCATAAAAAAAGCCCGGCCGTTGCCAGCCGGGCTTGAAAGTTTTGGGAGAGGATGCCTGAAAGGCAAGTTTCATATGACACCAAATCGCTTTTTCCGCAAGTGCGAAATGAGCCGCATGGCATGCGATTTGCGCATATTCGTATGCATAACCCGAACACTGCGCTGAATCGCGTACATGCCGGGTTATGGCGATGAAAGCACGGTTAACGAGGCCGTTCGAGGCACCGCCGCATATGTGTGCACTGCAGCATTTGACCAGCGCGTGCGACTGTGCCCGCGAGGTTCAGTGCGCCAGAAGCAGCGGAATCTTCGAATGATCGAGCATCGCGCGAGACACGCCGCCCAGCACCATCTCGCGCAGGCGCGACTTTCCAAACAAGCCCATCACGATCAAACCTATGCCAAGATCGCGCGCAGTGGTCTCGATCACCGAGGCGGCCGGTCCTTCGCGCTTGATCTCGTGCACTTCGGCATGAATGTCGTGACGTGAGAGGTAGCTGGCGGCTTCCAGCCCGGCAAACGTCTCCTGATCGCTTTGGACCGCCACGAGATGCACCGCGCTGGCCATGCGCAGCAACGGAACCGCCGCGCGCATCGCCCGTGCGCCCTCGTGCCCGCCATCCCACGCCACCATCATCGGCACATCGAAGCGCAGCAGCGGGACGTCCTTGGGAATCGCCAGCACCGGGCAATGCGTGCCCAGCACGATTTCTTCGATCACCGGATCGCCCAAGCCCAGCACGATCACATCGGCAAAACGGGTGGCGCCGATCACGCTCTCGATCCGGCCTTGGTCGGTCATCGCGACGTCGAAGGCTACATCCTGCGGCGCCAGCTGCGCATCCAGTTTCGCCGCCAGCACCCGGTCATCATCCCGCGCCTGGTTGATGACCTGCGCCGTCAGCGCCGCGCCGCCGAACGGCTCCCACGCAATCATCTCCCCGAATGGGGTGGAAATCTCGAAGGCAACGTGGCCATTCACTTCGCGGGCCAGCGCCAGCGCGGACTCCACGCGGTCGTCCAACGATTTGGCATTGTCGGCGGGACACAGGATCGAGCGCATAGCATTACTCCCTCTCAAAGTTGCTGAACACCATGTCGTAACTAAGGCCGAGTCCAAATGATCCGCATTGATCAAAATCAAATCAGCACGGCATCTTGCCGGGGCGGGGCCACCCGCTATGGCGGCGCTGGAATAGCGAAGGAGGCCATATGACGCATCGCGCGGTGATTTTCGATTTCGGCGGGGTGATCACCTCGTCGCCGTTCGAAGCGTTCAACCGGCTGGAGGCCGAGCGCGGCCTGCCGCAGGACTTCGTCCGCCGGGTCAATGCGATCAATCCCGATACCAACGCCTGGGCGCAGTTCGAACGCGCCGAGATCGATACTGCCGCGTTCGACGCGCTGTTCGCCGCCGAAGCGCTGGAGCACGGCCATGCGCTCGAAGGCCGCGCGGTCTTGGCGGTGCTGGCCGGCGCGGTGCGCCCGGCGATGGTGGCGGCGCTCGACACCTTGGTCGGGGCTGGCCTGCGCATCGGCTGCATTACCAACAATGTGCCTACAGGAAGCGGCGCAGGCCTCGCTCGTAGCCACGATCGCGCCGATGCGCTCGAGCAGATTTTTGCGCGCTTCGAACATGTGATAGAAAGCAGCAAGGCCGGGGTACGCAAACCCGATCCGCGCATCTATCTGATGATGTGCGAAGCGCTTGGTCTCGCACCCGCCGAGTGCATCTATCTTGACGACCTTGGCGTGAACTGCAAACCGGCGGCGCAGCTCGGTATGCACGCGATCAAGGTCGTGAGCGAGGCGCAGGCGCTGGCCGATCTCTCGGCGGTCCTCGCCATCGACCTTACCGCGCGCTAGAGTTTATTCTTTCGGAGCAGATCGATGGCCAACAAGCTTTATCCCAACGCCGCCGCCGCGCTCGATGGCCTGCTGCGCGATGGGCTGCTGATCGCCTGCGGCGGCTTTGGCCTCTGCGGCATTCCCGAGCGGCTGCTTGGCGCAGTGCTCGAAAGCGGGGTGAAAGACCTGACCTTTGCCAGCAACAATGCCGGGATCGACAACGAAGGCATCGGCAAGCTGCTCCGCAGCCGCCAAGTGAAGAAGATGATCGCGAGCTACGTCGGCGAGAACAAGGAATTCGAGCGGCAATATCTGGCGGGCGAACTGGAGGTCGAGTTTTCGCCGCAAGGCACTTTGGCCGAGCGCATGCGCAGCGGCGGCGCGGGCATCCCGGGCTTCTATACCAAGACCGGCGTCGGCACTCTGGTGGCCGAGGGCAAGGAGGTCAAAAGCTTCGGCGGGCAGGATTATATTCTGGAGCAGGGCATCTTTGCCGATCTCGCGCTGGTCAAGGCGTGGAAGGCGGACGAGACCGGCAATGTCGTGTTCCGCAAGACCGCGCGCAATTTCAATGTGCCCGCCGCCACCTGCGGCAAAGTCTGCGTGGTCGAAGTGGAGGAAGTGGTGCCGGCCGGCAGCCTCGATCCCGATGGCATCCATCTGCCCGCGGTCTATGTCCAGCGGATGATCGTGGGCGCGCCTTATGACAAGAAGATCGAATTCCTCACCACCCGCAACACGGATGTCGGATGATGACCAAGCATGATGGTATGACCAAGGGCTGGAGCCGCGATGACATGGCCGCGCGCGCCGCGCGCGAATTGCAGGACGGGTTTTATGTGAACCTCGGCATCGGCATCCCGACCTTGGTGGCGAACCATATCCCGGAGGGCATGGAAGTGACGCTCCAATCCGAGAACGGCATGCTCGGCATCGGCCCGTTTCCCTTGGCGGGCGAGGAAGACGCCGATCTGATCAATGCGGGCAAGCAGACGATCAGCCAGCTGCCCAACACGGCCTTTTTCGACAGCGCCACCAGCTTTGCGATGATCCGCGGCGGGCATATCGACCTGACCGTCTTGGGCGCGATGGAAGTGGCCGAAAACGGCGACATCGCCAACTGGATGGTGCCCGGCAAGATGATCAAGGGCATGGGCGGCGCAATGGATCTGGTCGCCGGGGTGAAGCGGATCATCGTGGTGATGGAGCATTGCGCCAAGGACGGCAGCCCGAAGTTCATCCCCGCCTGCACCCTGCCGCTGACGGGCAAGGGCGTGGTCGACATGGTGATCACCGATCTGGCGGTTTTTGCGCGGCCCAGCCACGCCGAACCCTTTCGCCTTGTCGAACTGGCACCGGGCGTAAGCGCGGAAGATGTGCGCGCAAAGACGACCGCGCACTACACGGAGTAAACCATATGGGTTATATTCTGATTACGGCCAATCGCAACTACTCGAGCTGGTCGCTGCGCCCATGGGTGCTGATGAAGGCGCTCGGGATCGAATTTACCGACCGGCTTGAGCCGTTCACCAAACCGGTCAATTACGACGAGTTTCGCGCGTTTTCGCCGACGGGGCAGGTTCCGGTCCTGATCGATGGCGCAGAGACAGTGTGGGATTCGCTCGGCATCGTGCTCTATCTGGCGCAGCGCCATGCCGGGGTCTGGCCCGAAGCTGCGGCCGCGCGCACCTTTGCCCAGTGTGCGGTCGCCGAAATGCACGGCGGCTTCGGCGCGCTCAGGAACGATTGCACGATGAATGTCGGCGTGCGGGTCAAGCCCCGGCCGATGCGGCCCGCGCTGCTGCAGGATGTTGCCCGGGTGCGCGAACTGTTCGAGACGGGCCTTGCGCGCTTTGGTGGGCCATGGCTGGCGGGCGAGCAGTTTACCGCGCTCGATGCGTTCTTCGCGCCGGTTGCGTATCGGATCAGGACCTATGGGCTCGATGTCGGAGCGGGGCAGGCGTGGGTCGACCGGGTCATCGCGCACCCCGCGATGCAGCAATGGGAAACCGAAGCGCTCGCGGAGACATGGCGTGAGGTGAGCCATGAGGAAGATTTGCTGGCCTGCGGAGCGATCACTGCCGACTACCGTCAGGTCTGATCGTCGGCTTTCGCGCTGGCGGATGGGTCCGTCCACACGTCTGCAGCGCCCGCCTCCGCCGCCTGGTTGACATATTGCGAGGCCGCCAGCCAGCCCTTGAACGGGCGGAGCGAAGCCACGCAGCCCAGCACCAGGATCGGCACCGAGGTGAGCAAGTGGACCCACCACGGCGGGTCAAACCGCACCTGCACCCACACCACCACGAACATCAGCGGAAATGCAGTAATGCACAGTGCAAAGAATGCCGGGCCATCGTCGGTGCTGGCGTAGGAATAATCGAGCCCGCAGGCGGGGCAGGTCTTGGCCAGTTTCAGCCAGCCGGCAAACATCGGCCCCTTGCCGCAGCGCGGACACAGCCCGTTCCACCCCGACCAGACGATCCAGCGCAGCTTCGGGTTGGTGAACAAGGCCATGCGTCCGCAGGTAGTGTTCTCCAAGCCCCGGGGCAAGGAGCGCTAGCTTCCCCAGATGGCGATTCCCAGATCCTTGCCCGGTTGCCAGCGTCCCAGGATCAGACGGTGGACAAAGCTGTCTTGCGCGGCGTTGAACGCGCGCGGGGTCATGCCGACGTGCCGCTTGAAATGGCGGATGAAGTGCGATTGATCGGCAAAGTCGCCCAGTTGCGCGGCGAGGTGCCAATCGGCGACCTCGCCCGCCGCGATCCGCGCCGCGGCTTTCAATGCCCGGTACTTTGCCGCGAGCAGCTTCGGCGTGGCACCATGGGTCATGGCCGTAAACCTCTCGAGCGAGCGGCGCGACATGCCTAGCGCGGCGGCGAGTGTATCGGCGCATTGCTCGCCATCGCGCAGAACCCAGGCATCGATCTCGGCGATGCGCGGATCCGGCGTCCGATCGCACAATTTGGCCCGCAGAAAGGCATCGAGCACCGCCGGGCCGCCATCGGGCCCCGCTGCGCGGCACGCTGCAGGCAAAGTATCTGCATCTTCGCCCAAGATCGTCGACAGGCGAACCACCCGGTGTGCTGAACTGGCGGCAGGCTCACCGATGATCGCATTCCAGCCGGCCGGGGTCAGCCCGCTGCCAATCGCCCAAAACCCGGCAGGCGCCGTTAGCCGCGCGGCCCGCGCCGTAGGCCCGAGGAGTGCTGCTGCAGGGGCTATTTCAACCCCGCCGCCAAAATCATATGCGTTGGTGCCGCTCTGCGTTATTTGCAACTGGCCCAGCAGTGAGCAGACCGCGGCATCGAGCGGAGCATCGCCCACTTCGATCCGATAATGGAACGCCACCAGCCCTTGGAGCGGCGCGCTTGGCTCGAAATAGCTGAACAGGGCCGGTGCCTGCCGATTACCAATACCCACCCAAGCGCCCCTTTCCAGTGTATCTTGATTACGCCGCCATCGAGCAGGGCTCAACCTCACAGATGGGCGGCGGTCAGCGGCGTCAAGTCCTGCAAGCGGGATTGCCGCAGCGGGCCAGTGGCCCTGTCTGTCCTCCGCAATTTTGATCTACTGCTTTGGATTAAAAGACTTTCCTGAACCGGGCAGTGTCTTTAGGGCAAACGTGCGGTGAACCTGCGCCGGCCCAGCACAAACCTCCGCCCCAAGGGCGCGCCTGCGGCAAAGGTCGGGAACGCCCTTGACGAAGTGAACGTTATCATTCAAATGAACTTTATCAACGCGGCGACTTGAGTCGGACCGCGATCTGGGAGGTATCTATGAAGGGTTTTGCGGGGCGCGCGCGCTTGGTCTGCGGTGTCAGTGTTTCAGCGCTGGCTTTGCTCAGCAGCGTTCAGCCGGTTCTGGCGCAAGCCGCCGATGCTGCGCCGCAAGCGGCAGACGCCGCGCCCAACGCGGGCGAGAACACCATCGTCGTCACCGGGATCCGCGCCAGCCTCCAGTCCTCGCTCAATATCAAGCGCGATGGCCAGGGCGTGGTCGACGCGATTTCGGCGCTCGACATCGGCAAGTTCCCCGATACCAACCTTGCTGAATCGTTGCAGCGCATCACCGGTGTGTCGATCGATCGCAACAGCGGCGAAGGCTCGACGGTTACGGTTCGCGGCTTCGGCGCAGACTACAATCTCGTGCTGCTGAACAACCGCCAGATGCCGACCTCGACGCTCGGCGACAGCAACGGCGCGCCGTCCTCGCGCAGCTTCGACTTCGGCAACCTCGCCTCCGAAGGCATTGCCGGGGTGGAGATCTACAAGTCGGGCCGGGCTACACTGGCCTCCGGCGGCATCGGCTCGACCATCAACATCAAGACCGCCAAGCCGCTGGATCGTCCCGGCCTCCACGGCAGCATCGGTGCGAAGGGTGTCTATGATACTTCGCGGTTCGAGGGCAAAGGCATCACGCCCGAAGTCTCGGGCATCATCAGCGACACTTTTGCCGACAACCGCATCGGCATCCTCATCAGCGGTTCGTATCAGGACCGCAAGGGCAGCCAAGCTGGTTTTGCTGCTGGCTGGCGCGAAGGCTACAAGGGCGACGAAAACAACTGGGGGTCGCTCCCGATGGACGCCAACGATTGGCGCGGTAATTATGCCAAGACAGAAAACCGCCCGGGTCCGAATGACGTCTATCAGGTGCCGCAGAACGCCGGGTACGACTTTACCAGCTTCCGGCGCGTGCGCATCAACGGCCAGGCCGTGTTGCAGGTCAAGCCGACCGACACGCTGGTCGCCACTGTCGACTACACTTTCTCGCAAAACACCATTGATGCGCAGAAGAACTCGATCGGCGTGTGGTTCAACCACGGCGACACCAGCAGCAGCTGGACCGATGGCCCCGCCGCCGGCCCCAACTTCTATGCGGAGAACTTCGGCCCCGACAATACCGGCGCCTACACCAAGGATCTCGCCATCACCGGCGAGGTCGCGGCGAACCGTTCGATCAACCGTTCGCTCGGCGGCAACCTCAAGTGGGATGGCCCCGGAGGCCTGAAGCTTGAGCTTGATGTCCACCATTCGACGGCGACGAGCAAGCCGACTTCGCCTTATGGCAGCGGCATTGCGGTCGGCAGCGCGATCTTCGGCGTCCAATCGCAGAAGGTCGATTTCACCACCCAGATTCCGGTCATTTCGACGACTCTGGCTCCGGGCACCGCCCTCGCCGCAGCGAGCATCCGTCCGGCCGGCAACGCCTTCCGCAACGCCTATTTCCGCGACGAGATCAACGAGGGCTCGCTCAGGGGCAAATACGAATTCGATTCGACGTTCATCGACAGTCTCGATTTCGGCGTGACCTACACCGACAACAAGGTGCGCTCGGCCTTCGGCGTGATCCAGAACGATACCTGGGGCGGTACGCTTTCGGCCGCCGATACGCCGGACAGCCTCTATACGATCGCCAACCTACCCAACGCCTTGCAGGGCGCGGAAGGCTCGAATGGAGCGGGGATCATTCCGAGCTACTTCAAGATCGACACCGCCAGCTTGATCAAGCTGCTCGACAGCACTTACGGAATATGCGCCTCGGCACAAACGCCGGGCACCTGCCTCGCGAGGTTCACGACGGACCGCTCTATCCACGAAAAGACATGGGCACCCTATATCCAGTCGTCGCACACCTTCGATTTGGGCGAGAACCCGGCGCATCTGCGGCTTGGCCTGCGCTACGAGACTACCAAGGTCGCTTCCTCCGCATTGGTGCCGATTCCGCAGCGCACGGTCTGGGGCGGCGGCAATGAAACAGGTATCGATTATGGCGCTCCCCAGGTTCAATCCTTCACTTCGCTGAAGGGAGAATACCACAACTGGCTGCCCGCGATCGATTTCGACATGTCTCCGATCAAGAATGTCAAATTGCGCGCTTCGTATAGCCATACGCTGACCCGGCCGACCTACAACAACCTGCAGGGCGGCCTCGCGCTGGCTTCACCGATCCGAATCGGCGGCAGCACCGCCGGTCAGGGCAACCCGGGGCTAATTCCCTACAAGTCCTACAACGTGGATCTTTCGGCCGAATGGTACTACGCTCCGACCAGCTACATCTCGGTCGGGTTTTTCCACAAAGTCGTGAAGAACTTCATCCAGGACGTGCAGGTCAATCAGACCGCTTTCGGTCTGACGAACGCTACGGCCGGTGCCCGTGCGCAGGAAGCCCGGGCAGCGCTGGGAACGGGAGCAACCGCCCAGGATCTGATCAACTATGTCGGAAACAAGTATCCGCAGACGGTTCTGGGCCGGGATGGCGCCGGGAATGTGACCGGCATTGTCAGCCAGCCCGACGATCCGCTGGTCAATTTCATCACCACCACGCCGAGCAATTCCGACCAGAAGGCCACGATCCACGGCTGGGAATTCGCCATCCAGCACAGCTTCTGGGAAACCGGTTTCGGCACGATCCTGAACTACACCGTGGTCAAGAGCGATACCAATTTCGACAATACGATACCGCATACGGTTAATCAGTTTGCTGTCCCCGGGGCCAGCGACAGCGCGAACGCAGTGCTCTTCTACGAAAAGCACGGCTTGCAGGCCCGCGTGGCCTACAACTGGCGCGCCGCGTTCTTCACCGGCGGGTCCAGCGATCCGGGCTACATCAACGCGTATGGCCAGTTTGACGTCAGCGCGAGCTACGAGATCAAGAAGGGCATCACGATCTTCGGCGAAGGGATCAACATCACCAACGCCGATCGCCGTGGCCACTTTCGCAACGCGCAGATCGTGTCCTTCTCGCAGCCGGGCTATGCTCGCTGGGCAGCGGGTGCGCGGTTCACGTTCTAATTCATCAGGAAAAACTCTAAGGGTCGCATGATCGAAAGCCGCATTGCCCTGCAGTGCGGCTTTCCTTCTTTTTGCGGCCTCACATATGGCGGCGGTCAATTGTGCGCTATGATCAACCGGTCATGAATACGCAGGTCCAACGTGTCATCATTGTCGGCGGGGGCACCGCCGGGTGGCTTTCGGCGTGCCTGCTGGCGGCCAAGCGGCCCGAACTGGCGATCACGCTGGTCGAAGCGCCCGATATCCCGACGATCGGCGTCGGCGAGGGCACCTGGCCGACAATGCGCGCCTCTTTGGCCGCCATCGGTATAGTGGAGGCAGAATTCCTGGCCTGTTGTGATGCCTCGTTCAAGCAGGGCTCCCGCTTCGATGGCTGGGTGACCGGCGCAGCGAACGACAGCTATCTCCATCCTTTCACCCCGCCGCCTCCTTGCGCGCCAGAAGCTTTGGTCGCGGCATGGGCTGCGCGCGGCGAGACGCAAGCCCTGCCCTATGCCGACACCATGACCCCGCAGGCAGCGGCGGTGGCGCGCGATCTTGCGCCGCGTCAGGCGGCGATGCCGGGATATGCGGGGGCGCTCAATTATGCCTACCATCTGGATGCCGGCAAGTTTGCGGCGCTGCTGATGCGCCATGCGACCGAGCGACTGGGCGTGCAGCATATTGCCGCGCGGGTCACCGATGTAATCAAGGAGGCGGATGGCAACCTTGCCGCGCTGATCACCGATAGCGCCGGGACAATCCCGGGTGATCTGTTCATCGATTGCAGCGGGCTCGCCGGGCTGCTGATTGGCGCGCATTGCGGAGTGGGCTGGGTCGACCGCAGCGATGTGCTGTTCAACGACCGCGCGCTCGCGGTGCAGGTGCCGGTTCTGCCCGGCAGCGGCATCGCCTCGGCGACGATCGCCACCGCGCACGAAGCGGGCTGGATCTGGGATATCGGCCTGCCAGCGCGGCGCGGCATCGGCTGCATCTACGCCTCGCGCTTCATGGATGACGATGCGGCGCGCGCAGTCCTGCTGCGTTATGTGGAGCAGGCAGTTCCGGGCGCCGATGTGGCCGCGCTGGCCCCGCGCAAGCTCGCTTTCCCGACCGGGCACCGCGAAGAGTTCTGGCACGGCAACTGCGTGGCGGTGGGGCTTTCGGCGGGGTTCCTTGAACCGCTGGAAGCCTCCGCGATCGTGATGATCGAGCTCTCGCTGCAGGCGCTGTGCGCCAATTTCCCCCGCAGCCGCGCCGCGATGCCGATCCATGCCGCCCGGTTCAACGCGCTGTTCCGCTATCGCTGGGACCGGATCGTCGAATTCCTGAAGCTGCATTATCTGCCCAGCCAGCGCCAGGAGCCTTACTGGCTGGCGCAGCGCGATCCGGCGCACGTGCCGCCCCGGCTGGCGGCCCTGATGGAGCTGTGGCGCGATCAGCCGCCCTCGGCTTGGGATTTTCCGCAAGCGCACGAGATTTTCCCAGCCGAGAGCCATGCCTACGTTCTCTATGGCATGGGCTTTGCCCCGCCGCCTTATGCAGGCGACATCGCCGAGGCGCAGGCGCGACTGGATGAGGTAGCCTATCGCGCGCGCGCACTGGCTTCCGCTTTGCCCACGAATCGCGCGCTCTTACCGCAGGCCCCCGCCCAACCCGTTCTTGCCCAACCCGTTCTTGCCCAAACCGTTCTTGAAAGCCTGACATGAGCCAGCATGTAATCGTCGACTCTGTGAGCCACCGCGATTTGCGCGTGCTCGATGGCGCGTCTGCTGCGCTGGGCGACAATGTGATGGCGGCGCTGGCTACGCCGCATGAATTTCGCGCGCTGCAGGCGTTTTATCCGATCGTGTTCCGGCGCGATCTGGCGAGTGGGCAGGTTTCTGCGCTGGCGCTGTTCGGGTTCGAGAACGGCGAAAACCTCTATCTGAAAGGCGAGCACTGGGATGCGCCGTGCAAGCCGCTGGCGCATGCGGTCCAGCCGTTCCTGATCGGACGCTCGCAAGACGCGGATATGCCGGGGCAAGTGCATATCGACCTCGACCATCCCCGCGTGACGCAGGCAGGCGAGCGCGGCGTGCGGCTGTTTGACGAGGATGGCCGGGCGAGTCCGCTGCTCGAAAATGCTGCACAAATGCTCGGCGATCTGGATGGAGCTTATCGCGAGAGTGGTTCGTTTTTTGCAGCGCTAGAGCGCTATGATCTGCTCGAGCCCTTCACGCTTGAAGTGCCGCTGGTCGATGGCTCGAAGCATACGCTGGTGGGCTTTCTGGCCATAAATGAAGACAAGTTGCGCGCGCTGGGCGGCGGCGAAATGGGCGATCTGCACCGCGAAGGGCATTTGATGCCTCTCTTCATGGCGATGGCTTCGGTCAGCCAGTTCGCCGGGCTGGTGGCCCGCCGCAACGCAAGGATTTCGGGCACGTGACAGCGGCTTTGCTGCCTGTTGCGGAGATGGCGGTGGCAGACGCCGCCGCGCTTGATGCAGCGATGGCAAATGCGGACCGGCCTTTCGTGTTACGCGGGTTGGTGCGCGATTGGCCGCTGGTGCAGGCAGGCCTGCGCTCAGCGCGCGAGGCCCGCGCGCATTTGCTCGCCTATGCGCGGGAGCGTGAATTCAAGGTGTCGATGGGCGAACCCGAAGCGGGTGGCCGGCTATTCTACAGCGAAGACATGCAGATGAATTTCCGCATGGGGCAAGGGCGCCTCGACCGGATTTTCGCGGGCTTCGACGCGGCGGAGGGCCGCACGGTGGTCCCCACAGTGTACCTCGCCTCGATCGATATCGAGCAGTATTTCGATGGGCTGAGCGCTGCCAATCCGATGCCGCTCTCGCCGCGCGATGCGCTCGTCAGCATCTGGATCGGCACCCCGACGAAGATCGCGGCGCACAATGACTTTCCCGACAATCTGGCCTGCTGCGCTGTCGGCAAGCGGCGGTTCACCCTGTTTCCGCCCGATCAGTTTCGCAATCTCTATCTCGGGCCGATCGACAACACTCCGGCCGGGCGCGCGGTGAGCATGGTGGATCTAGCGACCCCGGATCTGGCCGCTTATCCCCGCTTTGCCGCGGCGCTGGACACGGCGCTGGTTGCCGATCTGGAACCAGGCGACGCGCTGTTTATCCCCTCGCTGTGGTATCACCATGTCGAGGCCAGCGCGCCGTTCAACGTGCTGATAAATTACTGGTGGCGCGAGACCCCGCGTTTTCTGGGCCAGCCGCAGAATGCGCTCAACCATGCCATTCTGGCGATCCGCGATTTGCCCGAAGCACAGCGAGCGGTCTGGCGCGACATGTTCGAACACTATGTCTTTTCCGGCGGCTCAGAAGCCGCCGCGCATGTGCCCGCAGCCGCCCGGGGCGTACTCGCACCGTTTGATCCGCAAAGTGCCGCACGCATGCACGCCTTCCTGCTGCGCAGTTTCAGCCAATGATAAAAGGACACACGATGGATACGCCCGCACTTCCCCGCCGCATTGTCATCGCAGGAGGCGGCACCGCTGGCTGGATGGCCGCCGCCGCCATCGCGCGCACGCTGGGCCCGGTGGCTGAGGTGACGCTGGTGGAATCCGATGCGATCGGCACCATCGGCGTGGGCGAAAGCACGATCCCGCCGCTGGTGGCCTACAACCGGTTGCTGGGGATTGGCGAGGCGGAGTTCATGAAGGCGACGCAGGCCACCTTCAAGCTCGGCATCATGTTCGAAAACTGGAAGGATCAGGGGACACGCTATTTCCATTCCTTCGGCGCCGCGGGCAAAGATCATTGGTCGGCAGGATTTCAGCATTTCTGGCTGCACGGGCAGACGCAGGGACACACCGAATCTTACGATGACTATTGCCTTGAGCTGAAGGCGGCCGAAGCGGGCAAGTTCGCGCATCTGCCCGATGAACGCATCAACTATGCCTACCAGCTCGATTCCTCGCTCTATGCCGTTTTCCTGCGCCGCATGGCCGAGAGCGATGGCTGCACCCGGATCGAAGGGCGCATCGCCCAAGTCGAACTCGATGGGGCGAGCGGCGACATTGCCGCGCTGGTGCTCGATGGTGGCCGCCGCATCGAGGGCGATCTGTTCATCGATTGCACCGGGTTTCGCGCGCTACTGATCGAAGGCGCGCTCCACGCCGGGTACGACGACTGGACCCATTGGCTGCCGTGCGACGGCGCGGTAGCGATCCAGACCGCCAGCGTGCGCGCGCCGGTGCCCTATACACGCGCCATCGCGCACGAGGCGGGCTGGCAATGGCGCATCCCGCTGCAGCACCGCGCGGGCAATGGCATCGTCTATTGCAGCCGCTACATGCAGCGCGAAGCCGCGCTTGAGCGCTTGCTCGGCACGATCGAGGGCAAGACGCTGACCGAGCCCAACTTCATATCGTTCAAGACCGGCGCGCGGCGCAAGCAGTGGCACCGCAACTGCATCGCCGTTGGACTCTCAGGCGGCTTCATGGAGCCGCTCGAATCGACCAGCATCCACCTTATTCAGCGCGCGGTGCTGCGTCTGCTGCGGATGCTTCCGGCAGGGCGGCCGAGCGCGCGCGACATCGCCGAATTCAATGATCAGCAGTTTACCGACATGGAACAGATCCGCGATTTCCTGATCCTGCATTACAAGGTGACCGAGCGGGCGGACAGTCCGTTCTGGCGGCATTGCGCGGCGATGGAAATCCCGGATAGCCTCGCACAGAAGATCGAGCTGTTCCGCGAAACCGGTCGGGTATTTCGTCGCAACGAAGAACTTTTTGCCGAAAACAGCTGGGTGCAGGTAATGATGGGGCAAGGGATCATGCCGCAGAGTTATCATCCGGTGGCGGCGAAGCTGCGCGGCGACGAACTCGCCTATCTTCTGGCCTCGCTGCGCGACAATGTGTCCCGCACCGTGGCCGGAATGCCCGAGCACATCGCCTACGTGTCACATTATTGCGGCGTGCGTGAGGCGAAAGTGGCGTGAACGCTGCGCTGCTCGCGCTCGCTATCGCCGCCGCTTCTCCCGCGCCGGCTCCTGCTTCGCCCGGGCCGGGCTGGGCGCTGGTCTGGTCCGACGAGTTTGACGGCAGCGCCATCGATCCCGAGAAGTGGACCCTTGCCAGCGATTGTTGGGGCGGCGGCAACGCCGAGCAACAATGCTATACCGGTCGCGCCGCCAATGCTGCGGTTTCAGGCGGCAAGTTGGTGATCACGGCAAGGCGGGAGAGGTTTACCGGACCTGCTTTTACGATTGATCAGCGGTCAGGACCCGACAAGCAAGGGCAGGTCACCCGCCCGTTCACCTCGGCGCGGTTGGAGACGAAGGGCAAGGACGCGTGGCGCTATGGCCGCATCGAGGTGCGCGCGCGGTTGCCGCAGGGCCAGGGGCTGTGGCCCGCGATATGGATGCTGCCCGAGGACAATCGCTACGGCGCGTGGGCCGCATCGGGCGAGATCGATATCATGGAGGCGGTCAACCTCGGCTAGCCCTGCGTGAAGGGGCAGCCCGGCTGCGTGGCCGGGCGGGAGACGGGCGTGCTCGGCACCTTGCACTATGGCGGCACAGCGCCCGCCAACCAGCATCGCGGCGCGACCACGGCGATGCCCGGCGCGCGGGATGGCTATCACACCTATGCGGTGGAATGGGGCCCGCAGGAGATCACCTGGTTCATCGACGGCGCGGCTTATGAAACGCAGCATCCCGGCGATTGGTCGACGAGCGGTTCGGCGGTTCTTGGCGCACCGTTCGATCAGCGTTTCCATCTGGTGCTGAATCTCGCGGTGGGCGGGCATCTGCCAGAAGAGCGCAACCGGGGCGGCGTTGCCCGCAATGGCTTTCCCAAGGTGTTTGCAATCGATTGGGTTCATGTCTGGCAATGTGCCGATGATCAGGCTAGCAATGCCTCCTGCAAAGTTACTGGAGGCTGAATTCAAGTATGGCGCGGCGAAAGCAGGCTGTCACGATCAAGCATGTTGCCGCCGAAGCCGGTGTATCACTGCAAACGGTCAGCCGTGTAATCAACAACGAAAACAGCGTCCGGCCTGAAATGAAGGCGCGGGTGCAATCTGCAATCGACAATTTGGGCTACGTGCCCTCCATCGCGGCGCAGCGGATGAGCGGATCGCGCTCCTACATTATCCTGGCGCTTAATGACCGAGACCGCACGATTGCCGATTGGCGCGCGCGGCAGGGCACCGACTGGGTCGATCAGATGCTGCTCGGCGGGATGCTCAGCTGCGCCGAGCATGGCTACCGGTTAATGATCGAACTGGTCGATACCCGTAACGACCATGTCGAGCGCGAACTTGCCGCCGCCATCGCCGCGCTTCAGCCCGACGGGGTGATCCTGACCCCGCCGCATTCCGACAACCCGCTGATTACCGGGCCGCTGGCGCAGCGCCAGATCCCCTTTGCGCGCATCGGTTCGCGCAGCGCCGGCGATGGCATCGCGCTGACCATGGATGATGAAGGCGCTGCAGGCCAAGCGACCCGGCATCTGCTCGCGCTTGGCCATCGCCGCATCGGCTTCATCGCGGGCCCTTCCGACTATCAGCTTTCCGGCTGGCGCGTCGATGGCTGGCGCGCCGCAATGAAGGAGGCTGGAATCAGCACCGAAGGTCTGCTGGCGACCGGTGATTTCAGCTACGGATCGGGCGAACAGGCGGCGCGCACTTTGCTGGAAATGCCAAACAGGCCCAGCGCGATCATCGTCAGCAACGATCAGATGGCGCTGGCAACGATCGAGGTCGCGCATGGCATGGGTCTGTCCATCCCCGCTGACCTGTCGCTGGTGTGCTTCGACAATACCCCGCTCGTGCGCTTTACCAGGCCGCCGCTCACGGCCATTGATCAGCCGGTGGCCGAGATCACCGCGCGCGCAGTCGAGCTGTTGATCGCCGCCCAGCGCGGGGAATTGCCGGCGGCGCTGCCGGTAGTAGTGCCGGCCAGCCTGGTGGCACGCGAGTCTACCGCCGCGCCGCGCAATGGGGGATGATCAGGCGCGCGCGCAGGCAAGATTCCTGCCGCTGTTTGCGCTCGCCTGGGCAGGCGCTTCGATTGCCTATATTCCGTTTCTGACCATCCTGCTGCCGGTTCGGATCGAGGGTCTTGCAGCCGCGCAAGGCCAACTCGCGACGCCCGTGACCTGGATGAGCACGATCGTTTTTACCGGGGCGATTGCAGCCAGTATTGGCAATATTGCCTTTGGCTGGGCCAGCGATCTGGTGGGAGGCCGGCGTGTGTGGGTGGCTGCCGGGCTGGCGCTGTCCGCCGTGTTATTGCTGCTCACTGCGCACGTCACCGGCTTTGCCGCGCACGTGGCCTTGCTGGTGTGCTGGCAATTGGCGCTCAACATGATGATCGGCCCGTTGTCGGCCTGGGCTGGCGATCTTGTGCCCGATGCGCACAAGGGCAGGCTCGGCGGGCTGATGGCGTTTGCGCCGGCTGCTGGCGCGTTGACGGGTGCGCTCATTACCGTGCCGGGGCTGGCAGGCCCTGCGGCGCGGCTGGTGATGGTGGCGACGCTCGAAATCGCCTGTGTCGCACCGCTGCTGCTGTTCGGCTCGGCAGCGCCGATCGTGGTTCAGGGGCCGGAGACACCGGGCGCGCGGGCGGATCTGCCGGGCCGCGCGGTTTTGCTGCGCATGTGGCTGGCGCGGCTGCTGGTGCAAGTGTCGGAAGCGACGCTGTTTGCCTATCTCTACTTCTGGCTGAGATCGCTCGATCCTGCGTCCAGCGACGCCGAAAGCGCGCGCATCTTTGGCGGCGTGCTGATGGTGGCGGCACCGCTTGCGCTCGTCGTCGGCGGCTGGGCCGATCGCCGCGGCAAACCGCTCCTGCCCTTGCGCGTGGCCGCCATGCTTGCGGCCGCCGCGTTGCTGCTGATGGGAGCCAGTCCCGATCCGGTGGTTGCGATTATCGGGTACGCCGTGTTCAGCCTGTGCAGCGGCATTTTTCTGGCGCTTCATTCCGCGCAAACCTTGCGCGTGCTGCCGCGCGGCAACCGGCGCGGCAGGGATCTTGGGGTGTTCAACCTGACCAACACCGTGCCTTCGCTCATCATGCCCGGATTGACCATGATCATGATCCCGGCGCTGGGTTTTCGCGCGCTGTTCGTGCTGCTGGCGATCCTTGCTTTCGGGGCGGCTGCTTTGCTGGTTCCTTCACGGCGTGCATGAACCCACTGGGCACGGCTTAGGGTCGAGATTGCTTGATTTTTGTGAAGTAGCGTGCAACGCAACTATGATAACGTTCACAATCTAAAACAGGGAGGTTCGATGCGCAAAACCGCGTTGGTGGCAGTGGCCGTGTTGTCCGCAAGCTGGGCGGCAGGCAGCCGTGCGGAGCAGCCGCTGGGACCCGCTGCTGCGATGATGCCGACTGCGCCTGATGCAACCGCACATCCCGCGCTCTGGCCCGCGTCGCGCAGCCCCGCCGCCTTGTCGACGCGCTCGGACGAAGCGCGCATCAGCACGATCATGGCGCGAATGACGCTCGAACAGAAAGTGGGGCAGATCATCCAGGCGGATATCTCCGCGATCACGCCCGAAGATCTTGAACACTATCCGCTTGGCTCGATTTTGGCGGGCGGCAACAGCGGCCCCAATGGCAATGAGCGCGCCGACGGTGCCACTTGGGACAAGCTGGTATCGGCATTCCATGCAGCATCGCGCCAATCGGGCGCACACATTCCGGTGCTGTTTGGCGTGGATGCAGTGCATGGCCATTCCAACCTGCCGGGCGCGACCATTTTCCCGCACAACATCGGCCTTGGCGCGGCGCATGATCCCGCGCTGATTCAGCGGATCGGCGCAGCCACCGCTGCCGAGATTGCAGGCACCGGTATCGATTGGACGTTCGCGCCGACGCTGGCCGTGCCGCAGGATTTGCGCTGGGGGCGCAGTTATGAAGGCTATGCTGACGATCCGGCGCTGGTCGCGGCTTATGGCAAAGCCATGGTCGAGGGCTTGCAGGGCAAGATGGTTGCGGGCCAACCGCTGGGCGCGCGCCACGTCGCCGCAACCGCCAAACACTTCCTTGCCGATGGCGGCACCGCCGATGGCAAGGATCAGGGCGACGCGAAAATACCCGAAATCCAGCTGATCGCGCGGCATGCCATGGGCTATCCGGCGGCCATCGGTGCCGGGGCGCTGACCGTGATGGCCAGTTTTTCGTCGTGGAACGGGGCCAAGAACCACGGCAACAAATCCTTGCTGACCGATGTGCTCAAGGGCCGCATGGGCTTTGCCGGATTGATCGTCGGCGATTGGAACGGCCACGGCCAGATCCCGGGCTGCACCGTCACCGATTGCCCCGCGGCGATCAATGCCGGGCTCGATCTCTACATGGCACCAGACAGTTGGAAGCTGCTGTTCGCCAATACGGTACGCGAAGCGCGGGCGGGCGTGATCCCGGCCACGCGGCTTAACGATGCGGTGCGCCGCGTTCTGCGGGTCAAGCTTAAGCTCGGGATGCTCGGGGCAAAACCTGTGCTGCGCAGCGATCACGCTGCTGTTGGCGCGGCCGATCACCTGGCTCTGGCGCGCGAGGCCGCAGCCAAGTCTCTGGTCTTGATCAAGAACGACGGCGGGGTGCTGCCGCTGCGACCCGGTGCCAATGTTCTGATCGCGGGGCCGGGCGCGGACAACATGGCGATGCAGGCCGGCGGCTGGACGATCACGTGGCAAGGGACAGACACCAGTGCTGCCGATTTCCCGAACGGTCAGACAATCGGGCATGCCATTGCCAAAGAGGTGATCGCGGCCGGCGGGCAGGCCACGGTTTCGCCCGATGGCGCGTCGGTCGCGAAGGCGGATGTCGCCGTGATCGTGCTGTGCGAGCGGCCCTATGCCGAATTTCAGGGCGACGTGCCCGACATCGCTTTTCGGGCGACACCTGAAGAGGAGGCGCTGATCGCCCGGCTCAAGGCGCAAGGCACGCGGATCGTCACCGTGTTCTTGTCGGGACGCCCGATGTTCGCGGGCAAGCTGATCAACCAGTCCGATGCATTTGTGGCGGCCTGGCTCCCCGGCACGCAGGGCAATGGTCTCGCCGATGTTCTGGTGGCCAGAGCCAATGGCAAGCCACTGCGCAACTTTACCGGCAGACTGCCTTTCGCCTGGCCCGATGATGCCCACTCGCCGCTGGTCAATCCTGCCTTTCCGGCAGGGTACGGCATCGATTATGCGCATCCGGGCAGCCTTGGCAAAGTAAACGAGGATCCTCGCATGGATCTGGCGGCAGCGGCGAGCGCGGACAGCTATTTCGTGCGAGGCAAGGTTCCCGCGCCTTGGCATCTTGCGGCCGACGGGGGGATCACAGTGCGGTCGGTTGATCTCTCGGCGCAGGAAGATGCGCGCCAGTTCATCTGGACTGCGGACGGCGTGCTCTCGATCGAGGGATCGCCGGTAAACCTGATGCGTCAGCTTGATGAAGGCTTCGTGCTGCTGCTCGATTGGCGGATCGACCACGCGGTCGCGGGGCCGGTCAAGGTCTCGTTCGCGGGCGCATCCTTCGATATCGGTGACGCGGTGCGCGCTGCGCCAGCGGGCTCTGCCATCCAGACGCGCATTCCTCTGCGCTGTTTCCACGATGCGGGTGCCAATCTGACGGCGGTCGGCGCGCCGCTGCGCATTACAGCGCCAGCCGGGCTTGCTGCGACCTTGCGCAATGCTAGAGTCGAAGCGGTCGGTATCACCGTGCCCTGTCCGGCAGTGCATCCATAATAAAAACCAAGGGAAAGATACCATGGCACTTGCACCGAGCCATCCAGGCGACGCCGAAGCAAATGGAACATCGATTGCTGCACCGGGCCTTCAGGTCTTTGTGTTTGCGCTGTTCTTCATCTTCGGCGGGATCACCTCGCTCAACGATGTGATCATCCCCAAGCTCAAAGAGCTGTTCACGCTCAATTACACGCAGGCGATGCTGGTGCAGTCGGCGTTCTTTGCAGCCTATTTTGCGATCTCGGTCCCGGGTGCGGCGCTGGTCAAGAGGCTGGGCTATATGCGCAGCGCGGTGGTGGGCCTGCTGACGATGATGGGCGGCTGCCTGCTCTTCGTGCCTGCCTCGGCAAGCGCGACGTTCGCGGTTTTTCTGATGGCGCTGTTCGTGCTCGCCTCGGGAATAACCGTGGTGCAGGTGGTCGCCAACCCCTTGATCTCGCTGCTCGGCCCCGCCAGCACGACCAGCAGCCGGCTGACATTTGCGCAAGCCTTCAATTCGCTCGGCACGACGATCTTCCCCTATGTCGGCTCGATCCTGATCCTCGGCGGATTGGCGAATGTTTCGGCGGCGCAACTTTCTGGCGCCGCGCTCGATGCCTACCGGGTCGAGGAAACCCGCGCCGTGGTCATGGCCTATCTCGGCCTTGCCGCCGCGCTGGCGGTGGTTGCCACCGTGGTGTGGATCAACCGCAACCGGCTCAGGGGCGAGCAGCACGGTGGGGGTTCGATCCTCCAGAGTTTCGATCTGCTGAAGCAAACGCGCTTCGGCTTCGGCGCCGCCTGCATTTTCCTCTATGTCGGCGCGGAAGTCTCGATCGGTTCGCTCATCGTGAACTATCTGAAGCAGGCTTCGGTGCTCGGGATCGATGAACAGTCCGCCGGCAAACTGATCCCGCTCTATTGGGGCGGCGCCTTGATTGGGCGGTTCATCGGATCGGGTCTGCTGCGCCTCGTCAGCCCCGGCAAAGTGCTTGCGGCCAATGCGGTCGGCGCGATCGCGCTTATCGTTCTATCGGCAAATACGAGCGGCGCAGTTGCGGGCTACGCTCTCTTGCTGATCGGGCTGATGAATTCGATCATGTTCCCCACTATCTTCAGCCTTGCCTGCGAGGGGTTGGGGCCGCGCACGGCCGATGGTTCGGGCGTGATCTGCGTCGCCATCGTGGGCGGCGCGGTCATCCCGCCGCTTACCGGGATACTGGCCGACTTTTCGGGAAGCCTTGCGATCGCGCTGGCGCTGCCCGCACTTTGCTATGCGGTGATTGCATCGTTCGGTCTTTACGCTGCAAAACCGGCCATCGACAAACATCGACCGGCAGCATGATACTCTGTCAGGCCAGATCATGACCGCAGCCCAATCCAGCATCCTGTTTTTCCTCCAGATGGCCACAATCCTGGCCACCTGCCGGGTGGTCGGTTGGTTTGCCCAGCGCTTTCTGGGCCAGCCGCAAGTGGTGGGCGAGATGATCGCCGGGGTCATCCTCGGGCCGTCGCTGCTCGGCATGATCGCGCCCGGGATCGAGGCCGCGCTGTTCCCGGCAGAATCGCGCAAGGTGCTCTACGTCGGCGCGCAACTGGGTGTCGGGCTCTACATGTTCATCGTCGGCCTGACCTTT
>Ga0164294_10000460_pt1 | contig 38876 bp, 36 predicted proteins | sample GEODES005metaG_FD_111479 | JGI IMG/M metagenome (GOLD analysis project Ga0164294, IMG submission 111479) | Oligotrophic lake water microbial communities from Sparkling Lake, Wisconsin, USA - GEODES005 metaG | ecosystem: Environmental > Aquatic > Freshwater > Lake | place: USA: Sparkling Lake... | reverse complement strand
CAGGGCATGGCTTCGGACATCGAGATCCAGGCGAAGGAAATCCTGCGCATCCGCAAGCGGATGAACGACCTCTACGCCAAGTATACCGGCCAGCCGCTCGAGCGCATCGAGCAGGTCATGGACCGCGACAGCTTCTTCGAGGCCGACGAAGCCAAGGCGTTCGGCGTGGTCGACGAAGTCTATGAGAAGCGTCCGACCCCGACCGACGGCGAGACTCCGGCCGCCTAAGCATCTGCAGGCTGCGGGCCAGACGCTTCGCGAGAAGTACTGGTCCGCAGCCGCGTTTTCCAAATACCCCGATCGAGCAGCCTTGCGGCCCCGGCCTGCGGCGCCTCGAATCCGGTTGCGGGCTTGCCTGCCATGCGGGCCCGTTCAAGCAAGTCGCGTGTTTGCGAGGGCTTAACCCCTGCCTATATAGACAGTGCGCATGTCCCGCTCGCGATCAGGTTTTGCCTCGGCCCGCCTTGTGGCGGCTTGCCTAAATCCGTCGCGGTGTACATATTTGCAGGGATATGCTGCGGGCCAGATGTGTTCGGCAGCGGGGGCGTGACCACCCTAGTGGGCGTTCCAGTGTGAGTAAGGCGGCCAATGTGCCGGGAAGGTGATTGAATGACCAAGCTCAGCGGCGGTGACTCGAAGAGCACGCTCTATTGCTCGTTCTGCGGCAAGTCGCAGCACGAAGTGCGCAAGCTCATCGCGGGCCCGACCGTGTTCATCTGCGACGAGTGCGTGGAGCTCTGCAACGACATCATTCGTGAGGAGACCAAGTCCGCCCTCGTTTCGAAGAAGGACGGCGGGGTCCCGACGCCGCAGGAAATCTGCGACGTCCTCGATGACTATGTGATCGGCCAGAAGCGCGCCAAGCGCGTGCTGTCGGTGGCGGTGCACAATCACTACAAGCGGCTGAACCACGGCGCCAAGGGTGCCGATGTCGAGCTGAGCAAGTCGAACATCCTGCTCGTCGGCCCCACGGGCTGCGGCAAGACGCTGCTCGCCCAGACGCTGGCGCGCATCCTCGACGTGCCGTTCACGATGGCGGACGCCACCACGCTCACCGAAGCTGGCTATGTCGGCGAGGACGTGGAGAACATCATCCTCAAGCTGCTCCAGGCCTCCGACTATAATGTCGAGCGGGCGCAGCGCGGCATCGTGTACATCGACGAGATCGACAAGATCAGCCGCAAGGCCGAGAACCCCTCGATCACGCGCGACGTGTCGGGCGAGGGCGTGCAGCAGGCACTGCTCAAGCTGATGGAAGGCACGACCGCTTCGGTTCCGCCGCAGGGTGGCCGCAAGCACCCGCAGCAGGAATTCCTGCAGGTGGACACGACCAACATCCTGTTCATCTGCGGCGGCGCGTTCTCGGGCCTCGAGAAGATCATCGGTGACCGTCTGCAGGGCAAGTCGATCGGCTTCGGCGCGCATGTCGCCTCGCCGGACGAGCGCCGCACGGGCGAGCTGCTCAAGCAGACCGAGCCGGAGGATCTCCTCAAGTTCGGCCTGATCCCCGAGTTCGTCGGCCGCCTGCCGGTCATCGCGACGCTCGAGGACCTCGATGTCGAGGCGCTGATCAAGATCCTCACCGAGCCGAAGAACGCGCTGGTCAAGCAGTACCAGAAGCTGTTCGACATGGAGGGCGTGAAGCTCGGCTTCAACGACGACGCGCTTACTGCGGTCTCGAAGAAGGCGATCGAGCGCAAGACCGGCGCGCGCGGCCTCCGCTCGATCCTTGAGGGCATCCTGCTCGACACGATGTTCGACCTGCCGTCGATGGACGGGGTGGACGAGGTCGTGGTCGACAAGGACGTGGTCGCAGGCTCGAAGGAGCCGGTGCGCGTCTACGCCAAGAAGGAAAAGGCAGGCTGAGCGTAACGGCTTAGCTGCTGGAATTTGGAGGCCCTTCCCGCGTGAGCGGGGAGGGCCTTCCATTTTCTGCTCCCCGACGAAAGCCGGGGCCCAGGGTTTCTCTGCCGCGCCGTTTGCGGCCCTGGGCCCCGGCTTTCGCCGGGGAACTTGTACTGCTGTGTGGATCGGGCAGACTGCCTCTGATGCGGCGGGGGCTGAACAGAACCGACAAACTCGCGGCCGCCCAGGCGCGGCGACGCAATGTCCGGTTTCGCCACGCCTTTATCTGGCTGCTGGTCGGCGCGGTCGTCTATGCGGTGGCGCTGGCGCTCGCGATCCTGCTCTATCCCGATCCCAAGGACATATTGGCGCCGGTCATCGGGCCGAGCCTCTACCTGACCCCGATCTTCGGCATGCCCTATATCCTGGCGAGCGCGCGGCAGCGGGGCTGGGTGAAGCGCGTGCTCTATTTCGGCGCGACGCTGCCCATCGCGCATGTGCTGGCCAATTATCTCGCCTGGCGCCACGCGGTGCTGAGCTTCTCGCTCGAGCCTGATCCGCAAGCCTATGTCCGTGATCTCGGCGCCGGGGCGGTGGGCGGCTTCGCGGGCGGGGCGCTGGCGCTATTGCTGCTGGTGACGCTGCGTCTCGCGCCGCTCCACGCCGGCAGCCGCGCGATCATCCTGCTCGGCATCGCTGCGCTGACCGTGCTGGGCGCGCTCGGCATGGCGCAGGGGCTGCTGTTCACCAATGCGCTCGAATATCCGTTAAAATCGGCGCGCTTCATCTTCTGGTTCGAGTGCATCCATCTGCCCTGGCAGGCTTGCCTGGCCTTCTTCCTCGCCTGGCTCATGCGATTGCCGCGGCCGGCCGCGGGCTGAGCCGCATCAGGCCGAGATAGACGAGCAGCGCGATCCCCAGGCCGACGAACCACGCCCAGGTGTAGATCGCCATCCACAAGGGGGCGACGGTGAACGCCTTGGGTGCGGCGGTGGCGAAGAAGCCCGGCAGGTTGGGCAGCACGCCGGCGGCGAAGGCGACCAGCGCCGCCGGGTTCCAGCCGCCGCGATAGGCATAGGCGCCGTCGGTGCGGTAAAGGTCGTCGACTGCCAGCCGGGTCCGGCGGATCAGCCAATAGTCGGCGATCAGGATGCCGGCGATCGGCCCGAGCAGCGCCGAATAGCCGGCGAGCCAGACGAAGATATAGCTGCCCGAGGAGGCGAGCAGCTTCCACGGCATCATCAGGATCGCGATGGTCGCGGTGATCATCCCGCCGGTCCGGTAGCTGATCCGCGCTGGCCAGACCGACGAGAAGTCATAGGCCGAGGAGACCAGGTTGGCGGCGATGTTGCACGAGATCGTATCGATGCTGATCACGACCAGCCCGAGCAGCACCAGCGGCCCTTCGAACCGGCCGGAGAGCGCGACCGGGTCCCAGATCGCCTCGCCATAGATCACCACGGTGGCGCTGGTGGTGATGACGCTGGCAAGCGCGATCAGCCCCATCATCGGCGGCAGGCCGACCGACTGGCCGATGAGCTGGTCTCTTTGGGAGCGTGCGAAGCGGGTGAAGTCGGGGATGTTGAGCGCCAGCGTCGCTCAATAGCCGATCATCGCGGTGAGTGCGGGCCAGAACACGCTCCAGAACTGCCCCTCCTTCGCGCCGCCGGGCACGAAGGCGGAAGGGGCGTGGAAGATCGGGCCGAGCCCGCCGGCCGCATCCACCGCCCACCACACCAGTGCGATGCAGACCAGGATCTTCACCGGCGCCGTCCAGGTCTCGAGCCGGCGGATGGTGAGCAGGCCCTTGCGGACGAAGAAGAGTTGGATCGACCAGAAGGTGAGGAAGGCGATCAGCTGGCCGGCCCCGATGCCGAGCAGGGGCAGCGGGCTCCCGCGCAGGTCGCTGCCCAGCGCGACGCCGAGCAGGGTCAGCAGCGCCTCGCCGCCGATCCAGGTCTGGATGCCGTACCAGCCGCAGGCGACCAGCGCGCGGGCGAGCGCGGGAAGGCGGGCGCCGATCGTGCCGAACGCGGCGCGGACCAGCACCGCATAGGGGATGCCGTGGCGGGCGCCGGCATGGCCGATCAGCAGCATCGGCACGAGCACGATGACATTGCCGAGCAGCACGGTCAGCGCGGCCTGGCCGGCGGACATGCCCTGCTCGACCAGACCGGCGGCGAGCATCCAGGCCGGCATCGCGACGATCATGCCGATCCAAAGCGCGGCGTAGTGGTACCAGGCCCAGTTGCGCTGCGCCGGCCCCGTCGGCGCGAGATCCGGATTCCAGAGCGTTGCGTCAGACATTTGCGATCCCCCCGGACGCGAGTGTCGCGCGAACTTCGCTGCGCTGCAAGGTCGGCTTTTGTTGACGCGACTCAAGTTGAGGCGCACGCTCCGTCCATTGGCAAGATAGAGGAGTGTTCCGATGTCTGATGCTGCTATTCTCGCGGACGAAGATCCCCGCGAGTTCCGTTCGCCCTTTGATCTTGCGCTCGACTCCGCTGCCGGTGCCGCATTCCTTTGGCTGGTCATGGGGCATCTTCTGTTTGCGGCGGGGTTATGCGTTCTCGTACTTTCCAATGTTGCGAATGGCGCGATCTGGATCACGCCGTTGTTCACGCTGCCGCTCGTCTGGGCGGGACGCGGACACAGGCTGGTCGTGAAGGCCGCGGTGCTGCTGGTCGGCTTCACCGCCGCGCATTGGCTGGGGGCGCAGCTCGCCAGCCAAGTCAATGCGATCACCCATCCGATGCTGCCGGGTCTGGTCGGCGGCGGGGTGGGCGCAGGGCTGTCGCTGCTGCTGGTGCTGGTCACCGGGCTGGGCCGGCCAGGCGCGCCGAGTGCGATCTTCGCGGTGTTCGGCGCGGCGCTGCTCGCCGGGATCGGCGCGCTGGTCGTCTATCTCTACATGACGACGCTGGCCGGGAATGACCTGTTCCCGAGCAACTGGCTGCAGCTGCTCAAGATTTACACGCCCTGGCAGATCGGCTTCGCCTATGTGCTGGCCAAGCTGCTGCGGCCCGATGGCGGAATGCCGGAGGACTAGACCTTAAAAGAGGGGCTCTCCCCGGGCTGTGCCCTAGATCAGCCCGGGGATGAAGCGCTTCACGCGCGCGGCATAGGCGTCATAGGTGGCGCCGAACTCCGCGCGGAGGAGCTTCTCCTCGCGGGAGACGCGCATCCAGGTGCCGATCCAGTAGAGCGGCACGGCGAGGATCAGCCCGCGCCAATGGCCGAGCGCCAGCGACATCGCCAGGATCCAGGCGAACAGCGCGACATAGATCGGGTTGCGGACCAACGCGAACGGGCCCCAGGTGACGAGCTGGTGGTCATCGCGCGTGCGCGCGACGATCGCCCAGTTGCTGCCCATCGCCCGCGAAGAGGCGGCGAACAGCCCGATCGCTCCGGCCATCAGCGCGAGCAGCACCACCAGCCTGGCGATGGCGACCGAGTCCGGCACACCGAACACCAGGTGCAGCGGGCCGAAGCCCACCAGGAGGAAGCCGAGCGCCTGCACTGCAACGCCGACCATCGAGCGCGTATCGCGCTTGCTGGTGACTTCGGTGCCCGCCGGGCCGCGCCGGCGCTTGGCGATCATCAGCGCGGCCGCCCAGACGAACAGGCTGCCGAATAGGGCGGCGACCGCGTAGACGCTGGTGGGCTCGGGATGGACCAGTTCGATCATCGCTTATCTCCGATAGGCGTAGTTCTGGAATGCCTCGACCGTCGCCGAATATTTGAGGATGCGCGAATCCGGATCGACGATGACGTGCGCGCCGGCCGGCAACTTGAGCGTGGCGGTGCCGCCGGGCATCTCGACGCTGCGGACCTTGCCGTCGACCGAGACTTCCACCGGCAGCGGGAAGGGCTTGTTGTTCTGCACCTGCCAGCGCAGCGTCAGCGTGTCGCCCTGGCGCTCCTCGACCAGCCTGGGCAGCTCGGCCTGGTAGAGATAGACGTCGAAGAACCACTGCATGTTCTTGCCGGTCACGTCGCTGACGATCTTGATGAAGTCCGGCGTCGTCGCGAAGTGCGGGGTGAAATTGCCCGGCTTGGGATCGGGGCGGCCATAGACCAGCCGGCGCGTGGCATCGAAGAACTTGTCGTCGCCGATCAGGTTGCGCAGCGTGTGGAGCACCCAGGCGCCCTTGACGTAGATGTCCTGGCCCGGGCCGCCATTCTCCTCCTCATAGACCTGCTCCTCGGTGCGGATCTGGCCGGAGACGATCGGGGCGTGGTTGGTGATCTGGAGGCGGAACTCGTCCATCATGATCGCATAGCGCGCCTCGCCCTCGCGCCAGCGGCCGTAGAGCGGCTGCATGTACTGGGCGAAACCCTCGTGCAGCCAGTAATCGTCCCAGTTGGAGGCCGAGAGCTGGTTACCGAACCACTCATGGCCGAGCTCGTGCTGGAAGATCTCGTCGAAGCCCGAGGCATATTGCTTGTAGTTGTTGCCGTACGCGTTGATCGTCTGGTGCTCCATGCCGAGATGCGGCGTCTCGGCGACGCCGACCTTCTCGTCGCCGAACGGATAGGGGCCGATCAGGCTCTCGTAGAAATCGAGCGTCGGCGCGAACTCGGCGAACAGCTTCTTCGCCTTCGCGTCGCGGCCCGGCAGATACCAATATTGCATCGGAATCGTGTTGCCGAAGCGGCTCTTATAATCGGCCTCGATCAGCTTGTAGGGCGCGATCTGCAGCGTCACCGAATAGGGATTCGGACTGCGGGTGCGCCAGTTCCAGGTTGTGCGGCCGTCGGCGAGCGTGTCGGTGCCGATCAGCTTGCCGTTGCCCGCGACCTTGAGGTCCTTGGGCACGGTGATGTGCATGTCGACCATGTCGGGCTCGCCCCGCGGGAAGTCGAGGCAGGGCCAGAACAGGTCGCAGCCATAGCCTTCGGCGGTGCTGGCGATCCAGGGCTGGCGGTCCACGCCCGGCGTCTTGGCCCAGACCATGCCGTCGTCCCAGGGCGCGCGCACCGCGACGTGCGGGGTGCCGCCATAGCTGATCTTCACCTCGACCTTGCCGCCGGCCTTGAGCGGGCGGGGCAGGGTGATCATCAGCCGGCCTTCGGGGTTGCTCCATTCCTTCGGCGTCAGCGCCTTGCCGTCGACGCTGATCGCGGTGACCGGCAGGTACCGGTCGAGATCGATCTGGAGCACCTGCTGCTGGATCGCGCTGGTGATGGTCAGCGTCGCCACGCCGGCGATGCGCTGGGTGGCGGGGAAGATCTCGAGCGCGAGATCGACATGGTTGAGGTGGAGCGCCGCGCGCTCGGGGCTGATCGGGCCGCCCGATTCCTGCGTGGTCGGGGTGATCGGCGGCTCGCCCGGTCGCACGGTCTGGGCGGCAGCGGGAGCGGCGGCGAGCGCCAGGACGGAAGCGGCGAGGAGAAGCTTGTGCATGGGGACCTCCTTAGCGCGGCATCTGGGCGGCGCGCCATGCCTGGAAAGCGTCGATATCGGCAGAGCGCCGGAGGATCTTCGACCAGGGATCGATCACGAAATGCGCGCCGGCGGGCAGGTCGATCGTGTCGCTGCCGCCGGTCATCGCCAGCGTGACGGTCCGGTCGTCCACCTGCACTTCCACCGGCATCGGGAAGGGCCGATCGCCCGGCGCCTTCCAGTGCAGCGTCAGCCGGTTGCCCTTCTGCTCGCTGACCAGCTCGGGCAGCGCGGCCTGATAGAGATAGACGTCGAAGAACCATTGCAACTTGCGGCCCGAAGTCTGCTCCATGAAGGCGATGAATTCGGGTGTGGTGCGGTAGAGCGGCTTGAAGTTGCCCGGCTTGGGATCGGTGCGGCCATAGATCGCCAGGCGCAGCCCGTCGAAGAACGCCTTGTCGCCGATCAGCCCGCGCAGCGTGTGCAGCACCCAGCTGCCCTTGGTGTAGATGTCGCCGCCGCGGCCGTTCTTGTCCTCATAGACGTCTTCAGCCGATTGCGGCTTGCCGGTGACGATCGCCGACCTGGCGCGGATGCCGGCGCGCGACTGGAGCAGCATCGCGGTATAGGCGCCCTTGCCGTCGCGCCATTCGGCGTAGAGCGGCTGCATGTAGGTGCCGGTGCCTTCGTGCAGCCAGAAGTCGTCCCAGTTGCTCGCGGTCAGCTGGTTGGCGAACCACTCATGCGCGAACTCGTGCTGGAACAGGTCGTCATAGCCCCAGACGGTCTTGGCGTATTTGTTGCCGTACGCATTGATCGTCATGTGCTCCATGCCCTTGTGGGGCGTCTCGACCACGCCAAGCTTCTGGTCGCCGAACGGGTAGGGGCCAATCATGCTCTCGAAGAAATCGAGCGTCGGGGCGAACTCGGCGAACAGGCCCTTCGCCTGCGCTTCCTCGCCGAGCAGGTACCAATAATACATCGGGATCGTGTTGCCGAAGCGGCTCTTGTAATCGCCCGAGATCACTTCGTACGGCCCGACATTGAGCGCGATGCCGTAGAGCGTTGGGTCGGTGACGTGCCAGTTCCAGGTCGAGCGGCCGTCGGGCAGCGTGTCGGTGCCCTTGAGCACGCCGTTCGAGATCGCCTTCAGTCCCTTGGGCACGGTGATGTGCAGGTCGATGAAATCGGGCTCATAGGTGGGATAGTCGATGCACGGCCAGAACAGGTCGCAGCCTTCCATCTGCACCGCGGTCGCCACCCAGGGCCGGCCCTGCGGGGTCTTCGACCAGACGAAGCCGCCGTCCCAGGGCGCGCGGACCGCGATGTGCGGGGTGCCGCCATAGCTGATTGCGGCGGTCACGCTACCGCCGGCGGCGACGGTCTTGCCGAGCTGGATCGTCATCCGCCCTTCGGGATTGCTCCAGGCGCCGGGCTTGAGCGGCTTGCCGTCGATCGCGATCGCGCTGACCGGCAGGTTGCGGTCGAGGTCGATCACCAGCGTCCTGATCGGGGCGGTGGCCTGGAAGCGCAGCGTGCCGGTGCCGCGGATCGACTGGCTGTCGGGCAGAATTTCGATCTTCAGATCGGCGCTCTTGAAGCGGACCTTCTTCTGCACCGGATCGAGCGGGCCGCCCGAGCTGCTCGTCTGCGCGGTGAGCGGCGGGTCGCTGGGCTTCACCGTCTGCGCGCCGGCGGGAAGGGCGGCGAGCGCCAGGGCCGAGGCGGCGAGGAGCGGGGTGGTGCGGATGGAAGCCTCCTTCAGGGCGAAAACGGCGAAGAATCGCGCGATGCTATACGCAAATCGAACGGGCCGGAACGCCGACCGGGCAGGTTGGGGCGGATTCCCCGGTTGCCGTAGCGTCAATTCGGGCGCTGCCTTGCCCGGATCGGGCGCAAAAACACTTGCCCGTGCCGCAATGGGAAGCAACACTCCACAACCGATCCGCGTTGGGCGATTGATGCGGACTACGCGTCCCCCATATAATGGAGGTAAGAGCCCTGTGCGGGCTCAGGAGTATCCATGAAGCAGTCCTACCCCGTCCTTCCCCTTCGCGACATTGTCGTCTTCCCGCACATGATCGTGCCGCTGTTCGTCGGCCGCGACAAATCGGTCGCCGCGCTGGAAGCCGCCATGGCCGACGACAAGGAGATCTTCCTCGTCGCCCAGCTCGATCCGGCCGAGGATGATCCCGGCCGCGAGGACCTGTACGACACCGGCGTCTCCGCCGAAGTGCTGCAGCTACTGAAGCTGCCGGACGGCACCGTGCGCGTGCTCGTCGCGGGCAAGGAGCGCGGCGCGCTGGCGACGATGGAGGAGGGCGGCGCCTTCCTCACCGCCGACGTCACCCCGATCGAAGACGATGCCGCCGAAGGCACCGAGATCCAGGCGCTGATGCGCTCGGTCGTCGATCAGTTCGAGAATTATGCCAAGCTCAACCGCAAGCTGCCGGCCGAGACCGCCGTGCAGCTCGGCGAGCTGGAAGATGCGTCGCGCCTGGCCGACGCGGTTGCCGCCAACATCGCGGTGAAGGTTTCCGACAAGCAGTCGCTGCTGGTCGAGACCAATCCGATGAAGCGCCTCGAGATGGTGTTCGCCTTCATGGAGGGCGAGCTCGGCGTGCTGCAGGTCGAGAAGAAGATCCGCAGCCGCGTGAAGCGCCAGATGGAGAAGACGCAGCGCGAATATTACCTCAACGAGCAGCTCAAGGCGATCCAGCGCGAGCTGGGCAATGAGGGCGAGGAAGGCGATGGCGACGAAATCGCCGAGCTGACCCAGAAGATCGCCACGCTCAAGCTGTCGAAGGAAGCGCGCACCAAGGCCCAGTCGGAGCTCAAGAAGCTCAAGACCATGGCGCCGATGAGCGCCGAGGCGACGGTGGTGCGCAACTATCTCGACGTGCTGCTGGGCCTGCCCTGGGGCAAGAAGTCGAAGCTCAAGAAGGACCTGGTCGAGGCCGAGAAGATTCTCGACGCGGACCACTATGGGCTGGAGAAGGTCAAGGACCGGATCATCGAGTATCTCGCGGTCCAGGCGCGCACCAACAAGCTGAAGGGGCCGATCCTGTGCCTCGTCGGCCCGCCGGGCGTCGGCAAGACCTCGCTGGGCAAGTCGATCGCCAAGGCGACCGGCCGCGAGTTCGTCCGCCAGTCGCTGGGCGGCGTGCGCGACGAAGCCGAGATCCGCGGCCACCGCCGCACCTATATCGGCTCGCTGCCAGGCAAGATCGTGTCGAACCTCAAGAAGACCGGGACCAGCAATCCGCTGTTCCTGCTCGACGAGATCGACAAGCTCGGCCAGGACTTCCGCGGCGATCCCGCCTCGGCGCTGCTCGAGGTGCTCGATCCGGAGCAGAACAACAAGTTCAACGATCACTATCTGGAGATCGACATCGATCTTTCGGACGTGATGTTCGTCACCACGGCTAACTCGCTGAACCTGCCGCAGCCGCTGCTCGACCGCATGGAGATCATTCGTCTCGAGGGCTATACCGAGGACGAGAAGGTCGAGATCGCCAAGGGCCATCTGCTCGACAAGCAGATCGAGGCGCATGGGCTGAAGGACGGCGAGTTCGTCCTCACCGATGGCGGCCTGCGCAAGCTGATCCAGGAATATACCCGCGAGGCGGGCGTGCGTACGCTGGAGCGCGAGATCGCCAAGCTCGCCCGCAAGGCGCTGCGCAAGATCCTGGAAGGCAAGGCCGAGAGCGTGACGATCACGCCCGAGAACCTCTCCGAGTTCGCCGGCGTGCAGAAGTATCGCCACGATGTCGGCGAGGAAGAGAACCAGATCGGCGCGGTCACCGGCCTCGCCTGGACCGAGGTGGGCGGCGAGCTGCTGACCATCGAGAGCGTCACCGTGCCCGGCAAGGGCGCGATCAAGACGACCGGCAAGCTGGGCGACGTGATGAAGGAATCGGTCGAGGCCGCGTTCAGCTTCGTCAAGGCGCGCAGCCCGGCCTATGGCATCAAGCCGAGCCTGCTCCAGCGCAAGGACATCCACGTCCACCTGCCGGAAGGCGCGGTGCCGAAGGACGGCCCGTCGGCCGGCATCGGCTTGGTCACGGCGATCGTCTCGACGCTGACCGGCGTTGCCGTCCGCAAGGACATCGCGATGACCGGCGAAGTGACGCTGCGTGGCCGGGTGTTGCCGATCGGCGGCCTGAAGGAGAAGCTGCTCGCGGCGCTGCGTGGTGGCATCAAGACGGTGCTGATCCCGGAGGAGAACCAGAAGGATCTCGCCGAGATTCCGCAGAACATTCGCGACGGCCTCGAGATCATTGCGGTCAAGCATGTCGACGAAGTGCTGCGCCTGGCGCTCACCGAGCCGCTCACGCCGATCGACTGGACCGAGTCCGACGAACTGGCGACCCAGCCGCCGGCGGGCACTGCGGGAATGGGGGACAGCCTGCATCATTGATGCAGGTCATCCTTACCGTTCGTATACCGTAACCTTTTCGTCATGCTGAGGCGAAAGCGAGCCGAAACGCTTTGACAGCGGAGGCGGCGACATGTGAGCGTGGCCGCTCGGCCTGCTGGCACGACTCGCGTATTTGTGCGTATTCATGAGGGGGAAAGTCAGGAAATGAACAAGCAAGAGCTGATCGGTCAGGTCGCCGATACCTCGGGTCTGGGCAAGGGTGACGCGAGCAAGGCGGTGGAGGCCGTTTTCGACGCGATCCAGGCCGCGCTCAAGAAGGGCGACGAGGTTCGTCTGGTCGGCTTTGGCACTTTCTCGGTCAGCAAGCGCAAGGCCTCGACGGGCCGCAACCCGCGCACGCGCGAGCCGATGACGATCAAGGCGTCGAACCAGCCCAAGTTCAAGGCCGGCAAGGGCCTCAAGGACGCGGTCAACTAAGCCGCATCAAATGGGCCTTTGGGGCTGGACAGCGTGATCCGCTCCGCCTAAAGGCCCGCTTCCGTTTCGGCCCAATGGCCAGCGGGCGCGTAGCTCAGTGGTAGAGCACACCCTTCACACGGGTGGGGTCGTAGGTTCAATCCCTACCGCGCCCACCATTACAAGCCCGCCAGTCCGCACGGATCGGCGGGCTTTTTGGCTTTTGGCGGAATCCGGACGGCCTCTGCATCAAGCCTGCATCCGAGCCGGGCAGGAGAGGGCATGCGCCTGTTCCGCTCCCTTGTCGTGCTTGCGCTGCTGGCGCCGCTCGCCGCCTGTTCGGACGGTTGTGACAATCAGGTGGTGTCGCGGAAGGACGCTCCGGGCGGGCGCCTCAGCGCAGTGATGTTCGAGCGCAGCTGTGGCGCGACGACCGGCTTCACCACCCAGATCTCGCTCCTGCGGCCCGGCGAGGTGCCGGCAGGAAAGGGGGAGGTCTTCATCGCCGACGACAATCACGGTGCCGCGATCGCGGGCAAATGGGGCGGGCCCTGGGCCGGGACGGAGTGGCTCGGGCCGGATCGGCTGCTGATCCGCCACGCCGGCAAGGCGCGCATCTTCCTTCGGCGGGAGGAGGCGTCCGGCGTACGTATCACCTATCAGGCGCTGAACAATTAATGTGACCCCGCGCAAGGATATTGCGCGTGTGAAAGTGCCGTGACACACCGTCTCCCAGACGCGCCTAACCGTCTCAAGAAACTCGGGGGACCTCCTTTGAAGAAATTTCTGCTGCTCGCCTCCGCCATGGCGGTGCTCGCCGTGCCTGCGATCGGCCTCAGCCAGCAATCGACGACGCCTGCCGTCGCCGCCGATGCGGGCGCCACGCGCTATGGCAAATGGGGCTTCGACCTGACCGGCATGGACAAGAGCGTGAAGCCGGGTGACGACTGGTACCGCTTCGTCAACGGCGCTTGGAACGATCGCACCCAGATCCCGGCGGACCGCTCGTCCTTCGGCGCCTTCGCGGTGCTGCGCGACCTTTCCGAAGTGCGCATGCGCAACCTGATCTCGAGCTACCGCGTCGAGGACAGCGCCAATCCGGACCGGATGAAGGCGGCGATCCTCTATTCGGGCTTCATGGACGAAGCCGCGGCGGAGAAGCTCGACGCACAGCCGCTCATCGCCCGCCTCGCGCCGGTGAAGGCGGCGGCGAGCAAGGACGACCTGGCCAAGCTGATGGGCGCCTCGGTCGGTGGCTTCGGCGGCAGCTTCTTCGGCATCGGCGTGAGCGACGATGCCAAGCAGCCGGACCGCTATGCGCTCTATCTGCGCCAGTCGGGCCTGGGCCTGGGCGACCGCGACCTCTATCTCGACGCCAAGTTCGCGCCGCAGGTGGCGCGCTACCAGCAATATGTCGCGCAGATGCTCGGCATGGCCGGCTGGGCGGATGCCGATTCGGCGGCGGCCAAGGTGGTCGCGATGGAGACCCAGATCGCCAAGGCGCACTGGACCCGCGCGCAGAGCCGCGACCGCGACAAGACCTATAACCCGACCAGCCTCGCCGATCTGAAGGCTGCCGCGCCGGGCTTCGGCTGGGACGGCTTCTGGGCCGCCGCCGGCCTCACCAATGCCGACCGGGTGATCGTGGCGCAGAACACCGCGATCCCGGCGATCGCCAAGGTCTTCGTCGACAGCGACCTCGACACGCTCAAGGCCTGGCAGGCCTTCCGCACCGCTGACGATGTCGCGCCGCTGCTGTCGAAGCGCTTCGTCGATGCGCAGTTCGAGTTCCGCTCGAAGTTCCTCAACGGCCAGCCGCAGCAGCGTGACCGCTGGAAGCGCGGCGTGGCGTTTGTCGAGCGCGCCATCGGCGAGGGCGTCGGCCGCGATTATGTCGCGCTCTACTTCCCGCCGGCATCGAAGGCGAAGATGGACACGCTGGTGAGCAACCTGCGCGTCGCGCTCGCCGGCCGCATCAACAACCTCGCCTGGATGAGCCCGGCGACCAAGGAGCAGGCCCAGGCCAAGCTCAAGGGCTTCACCGTCAAGATCGGCTATCCGGACAAGTGGCGCGACTATGGCGCGCTCGAGGTGAAGGCGGGCGATCTGGTCGGCAATGCCGAGCGCTCGGGCCGCTTCGAGTGGAACTATCGCCGCAACCGCCTGGGCGGGCCGGTCGACAAGGCCGAGTGGGGCATGACCCCGCAGACGGTGAACGCCTATTACAGCCCGGTGAAGAACGAGATCGTCTTCCCGGCCGCGATCCTGCAGCCGCCCTTCTTCGACCCGCAGGCGGATGACGCGATCAACTATGGCGGCATCGGCGGCGTGATCGGCCACGAGATCAGCCACGGCTTCGACGACCAAGGCCGCAAGTCCGACGGCAATGGCGTGCTGCGTGACTGGTGGACCGCCGAAGACGCGACCAAGTTCGAGGCGCAGGCCTCGATCCTCGGCGCGCAGTATGAGGCGTATACCTTCGAGGGGCTGCCGGGCGTCCACATCAACGGCAAGGCCTCGATGGGCGAGAATATCGGCGATCTCGGCGGCGTGCTGATTGCGCTCGACGCCTACCACCAGTCGCTCAAGGGCAAGAAGGCGCCGGCGCTCGACGGCTTCACCGGCGACCAGCGCTTCTTCCTCGGCTGGGGCCAGGTGTGGCGCACGCTGTTCCGCACCGAGGCGCTGCGCCAGCAACTGGTCAGCGACCCGCACTCGCCGGGCCAGATCCGCGCGATCAACCCGCTGCGCAACGTCGACGCCTGGTACGCCGCCTGGAAGATCGGGCCCGACCAGAAGCAGTATGTCGCGCCGGACAAGCGCGTTCGCATCTGGTGATCTGATCGCCTTGCGATGACGAAGAGCCCGCCGGTTTCGCGACCGGCGGGCTTTTTCGTGGCTGGCGCCTGCACATCTCCTGCACACCGTTTCCTCCGAAAGCTGGTTGGTGCTTTCGCGCGGCGGGGCGCACAGCCTGTTCGGTAACAATGGAGGCAGGCATGGCGGCGCAGGTGTTGAGCGAGGCGAGGATCGGCAACCGGTTGCGGGTCGCGGCGTGGAGCGCGGCGGCGGGATTGCTGCTGCTGCCGGCGATCGCGATGCAGTTCACCCGCGAGGTCAGCTGGGGACCGGTCGATTTTCTCGTCGCGGCATTGCTGATCGGTGGCACCGGGCTGGTGTTCGAGCTGGCGATCCGGGCGCGGGTCAGCGGGGCCTATCGCGCCGGCGCCGCGGTGGCGCTGTTCACCACCTTCCTCACCATCTGGATCAACCTTGCCGTGGGCATGATCGGCGACGAGGGCAATCCGCTCAACCTGATCTTTGGCGGGGTGATCGCCGTCGCGGTGCTCGGCGGGTTCCTCGCGCGCTTCCAGCCGGTCGGCATGGCCTGGACGATGGCGGCGACCGCGCTGGTGCAGGCGGCCACCGTCATCCCTGCGCTCACCACCGAGCCGCGCACCGCGGCGCTGATCGGCGCCTTCACGCTGCCCTGGCTGCTCTCGGCGGCGCTGTTCCGTGCCGCCGGGCGCCGGGGCTGAGCTACTTCACCTTGCCGGCCTTCTCGTCGGCCAGGCGCTTCGCCAGCGCGGTGGCGGAGCGGGCCGCATAGGCGCGGCAGGCACCGGGATCGACATAGGGGTTGGGGTGGACGCCCCGGGCGAAGCGCGCATATTTCTCGACGCCGCCGGCATTGTCGGGGTGCGCGCTGAACAGGATGTCGCAGGGCATCGCGCGCACCTTCGCCTGGGTAGCACGGAAGCTGGCGACAACCTCAGGATGCCTGGTGAAGCGATAGCCATCGGCGGCGACCGGGTTGAGGCTCGATCCGAACACCACCGACTTGCACACGCGCCCTTCGCAGCTTCGCCATGACCAGCTCATGCTGCCGGCGGTGTGCCCCGGCGTGGCGCGGGCGAAGACAGTGACATTGCCCAGCCGGATCGCCTCGCCATCCTTCACCACGCGCACGTTGCCGATGCCGGGAAAGGGGACGAGCCAGGCGAATTGCGGGTCGTCCATGCCGACCTTGCCGCTGCGCAGCGCGGGCGCGGCCCTGGCGCTGGCCAGCACCGTGGCGCCGCTGTCGCGGGCCAGTGCGGCGATGCCGCCGGCATGGTCGAAATGCGGCTCGGTGCTCAGGATCAGCTTCACGTCCTGGATGCGGTAGCCGAGCTTCTGGAGGTTGGCCTCGACCGAGCGCACCGATTGCGGCACCGCGCCGTCGATCAGGATCAGGCCCTTGCCGGTGTCGATCAGCCCGACATTCATGCCCTCGAAGCCGACGAGGAAGGTGTTGCCATGGACGCGGATCGGCGCCTGCGGCCCGATCCACTTGGCCGCGGCTTCGGGCGCGATCGGGCGGGTGAGGGGATCGTCCTGCTGCGGGGCGGCGGCGGTGGTGAGAAGGGCGAGGGCGGCGAGGTGGATCGGCTTCATCGGGCTTTCCTGTCGGTTGCTGCCCCGTGAGATGATCCATCCGGAGCCGCGCGCACAAACCACCATTTCTCGGAAGAGCCATTAGCTGGGTTGATGGCTCCTCGTGCCAGCCATTCTTCAACCGTCGTCATCCCTGCCTTCGCGGGGAGAGCGGGAGCGGGTAAGGCGCCGCGACTCAATTCGAAGCGGAGACGGTTTCTTGCTCTGGGCAGTGGCGACGATAGCGGCGGCGGGATTTCAGGTGGCGCGCAACGCGCTCCAGCGCGGCATGATGTCGGACACCGGTCCCTGGGGTGCCACGCTCGTCCGCTTCCTGTTCGGCCTGCCATTCTCGCTTGCCTTCACCGCGGTGGCGCTGGCGATGAGCCCGCAGCTCGATCCGCAGTTCGGCTGGGACTTCTGGTGGCCGGCGCTGACCGGGGCGCTGGCGCAGGTGATCGCCACCGCCGCGCTGCTGCTCGCCATGCACCATGCCGGCTTCGCGGTGGGCACCGCGCTCCAGCAAAGCTCGGTGCCGCTGGCCGCCACGGTTGGCCTGATCGTGTTCGGCGACAATCTCTCGGCGCTTGGCTGGGCGGGTGTGGCGGTGACGACGCTCGGGCTGGCGGTGCTGGTCTGGCCGAAGAAGGTCGAGGGCGCGCACCACCCGGTGCTGGGCGTCGTCTATGGCGTGCTGTCCGGCCTGCTGTTCGGCTTCGCGCTTAATGCCTTTCGCCATGCCGGGCTGCGGCTCGAGCCGCATCATCCCTGGTTCTCTGCGATGGCATGCGTCGCGATCGTGCAGGCGGTGCAAGCCGCCGGGCTGGGACTCTATCTTGCCCTTCGCGACCGCGCCGCGCTGGTCGCGGTGATCCGGGGCTGGCGCCAGTCGCTTGGGGCGGGGCTGTTCGGAGCGCTTGCCTCGTCGGGCTGGTTCCTCGCGCTCAACCTGGCGCCCGCCGCCGCAGTGCGCGCGCTGGGCGTGATCGAGATGCCGATCGCCGCCGCAGCCGGCCACCGGCTGTTCCGCGAAAAGCTCAGCGCGAAGCAGATACTCGGCGTGGTGCTGGTCACCGCCGGCGTGGCGATGACAGCGATGTATTGAGGACAAACCTAACCCAAGTCGTCACCCCCGCGAAAGCGGGGGCCCATCTCGCACAGAAGCCAGGCCAGACAACGGTTGTTGTTCTGGTGGAAAGGCCAGGAGATGGGTCTCCGCTTTCGCGGGGATGACGAGTGAGGGACTCGCCTCAAGTCCGCACGTTTGTCACTCTCCCGCCCATGACCAAGCTCCGCCGCCTGCTCTCCGCCCTGCTGCTCTTCATCCCCGGCGTCGCCGCCGCGCAGAAGGTGCCGGTGCTGCTGGTCCCCGACCGCGTGTTCACTGCGACCGACCGGGCGATGCACCCCGGCTGGAAGGTGCTGGTCGCGGATGGCCGGATCGTCGCGGTCGGGCCGGACGTGGCCGCGCCCGCCGGCGCCGAGACGCTGGCACTGCCCGGCACCACGCTGATGCCCGGGCTGATCGACCTCCACGTCCACCTGTTCCTCCATCCCTATAACGAGACCAGCTGGAACGATCAGGTGCTGAAGGAGCCGCTCGCGCTCCGTACCGCCCGCGCGGTCGCGCATGCGCGCGCGACGCTGGCGGCCGGCTTCACCACGGTTCGCGATCTCGGCACCGAAGGGGCGGGGGATGCCGATGCTGGGCTGAGAGCAGCGATCCAGCAGGGGATCGTCCCCGGGCCGCGCCTGCTCATCGCCAGTCGCGCGCTGGTCGCCACCGGCGCCTATGGCCCCAAGGGCTATGCCTTCGACGTACCCCAGGGCGCCGAGGAAGTGAGCGGCGAGGGGATCGCCGCCGCCGTGCGCCGCCAGATCGCGCAGGGCGCCGACTGGGTGAAGTTCTACGCCGATTATCGCTGGGGTCCGGGCGAGCCGAGCCGCGCGACTTTCAGCCTGGACGAGCTCAAGGCCGGCATCGCCGCCGCGCATGATGCCGGGCGCAAGGTGGCGGTGCATGCGAGCACGCCCGAGGGGATGCGCCGCGCGATCCTGGCCGGCGCCGACACGATCGAGCATGGCAACGACGCGACGCCCGAGACGTTCGCGCTGATGAGGGCGCACGGCGTCGCCTTCTGCCCGACGCTCGCCGCCACCGATGCGATCACCCGCTATGGCGGCTGGAACGGCGCCGCCCCCGAGCCCGAGGGCATCCGTGCCAAGCGCGCGAGCTATGCCGCCGCGCTCAAGTCCAATGTCACGCTGTGCGTGGGCGGAGATACCGGCGTGTTCGCGCACGGCGACAATGCCCGCGAGATCGCGCTGATGGCAGGCTGGGGCATGGCACCAAATGATGCGCTGTGGACCGCAACTGCCGGAAACGCCGCTATATTGGGAATGGCCGATCGCATCGGCAGTATCGCGCCCGGCCGAATCGCCGATCTGGTCGCGGTCGCCGGCGATCCGCTCAAGGATTTGTCCGCGCTCGGAAATGTCCGGCTGGTGATGCAATCGGGCAACATCTTCAACAATCGGTGAACCATTTCGGATGCGTACGCTGTGCGTGTCACAATCGCGTCATCTGACTGTCTCTGAAACGTCTTCGAATCCGCGCCAACGCGTAACAACCCCCGCCTAGCGCCCCTTTTGCGGCCGACGGGGGAACAGCCGAGTCGATCCCGCACCGTAATTCGATGCAATCCCGGCGTCCGCCGGAACGGAGATCCTATGGCCAGCTTCAAACGCGTCAGCCTTCTTATGATGACCACCATGGCGTGTGGCGCCCTTGCCGCGTGCGATGGCGCGAACGACATCGCCTCGCCGGGCACCGGCGGCAACGTCATCATCAACAACCCGCCGGCACCGACTCCGTCGCCGACCCCGACGCCGACTTCGACGCTCGTCACCGCCGCCACCGGCTGCCCGACGATCGCCGATCCCAAGGGCCTGACCGACAATGGCGTGATCAGCGGCCCGACCGGTTCGTGGCGCGTCTGCACCCTGCCTTCGATCATCGCGCGCAGCGTGCAGCTGCCGAAGGTCGCCGGCCTGGTCTATGAGATGCGCGGCCGCGTCGACGTGGGCTGCGACAGCGGCTTCGCCGCTGCTTCGACCGCCGCTCCTGTCGCCAGCACCACCGTGGGCTGCACCACCGCCAACGGCTTCACGCTCACCGGCGGCAACCTGACCGCCGACACCAACATCACGCTGACGATCGATCCGGGCGTGATCGTGTTCGGTGGCACCGGCACTTCGTGGCTCGCCGTCAACCGCGGCAACAAGATCGCCGCCAACGGCACCGCGACCCAGCCGATCGTGTTCACCAGCCGTGACAACATCCTCGGCCTGAACACCGATGCCTCGTTCGGCCAGTGGGGCGGCGTCGTGCTGCTCGGCCGCGCCAAGGTCACCGACTGTAACTATGGCTCGACTGCCGCCGGCACCTGCGAGCGCGACACCGAAGGTTCGGCCGACAAGGCGATCTTCGGCGGCGCCGACGACACCTACAACGCGGGCAGCATGAAGTATGTCCAGATCCGCTACTCGGGCTATGTGCTCGGCGCGGACAAGGAACTTCAGGCGCTGACCACCGAAGGCATCGGCTCGGGCACCACGCTCGACTTCATCCAGAGCCACAACAGCTCGGACGACGGCGCGGAGTTCTTCGGCGGCACCGTGCGCTTCAAGCACTATGTCGCGACCGGCGCTGACGACGACAGCCTCGACATCGACACCGGCCTGCAGGGCTTCTTCCAGTACGTCCTGCTGCTCCAGCGTCCGGGCCAGGGCGACGCCCTGATGGAAATCGACAGCAACGGCCTCGAGACCGACACGCCGCGCCAGAAGAGCGCCGTCGTGAACTTCACCGCGGTCCAGCCGTCGGTGAGCAGCAACAACGAAGCCAACGACCTGGCCTCGCTCCTGCTGCGCGGCAACTCGGACACCTCGCTCGTCAACGGCGTGATCATCTCGCCGAACAACGAGTGCCTGCGCATGAACGGTTCGGGCGGCGCCAACGCTGCCACGCTGTTCGCCCGTGCGGTGGTGATGCAGTGCAACGCGACCAAGTATCTGGGCTCGGGCAGCTACACCGCGGCGCAGACCGCGACGGCCTTCGGTTCGGGTTCGAACGGCAACAACGACGCGTTCACGCCGTCGCTGACCAGCCTGTTCATCAACGGCGCCAACGAAACCGCCGTGACGGCCTTCGATGCCAAGACGCTGAACGCCTTCTTCGACACGACGACCTATATCGGCGCCGTCAAGGACGCGAACGACAACTGGTACAAGGGCTGGACCTGCAATTCGGGCTACGCTCCGTTCGACACGACGACCTCGGCTAGCCGCAGCTGCACGTCGATCCCGACGAACTGAGCCTTGCTGAACTGAACTGGGGGCGGGGCGTGGCCATCTGGCGGCGCCCCGCCCTTCTCAGAATTTGAATTTGGGGGTTTCACATGACGAAGCCGATGGGGCTTGCCCGCCTGTTGCTCATCACCACTGCGCTCGCCGCACCGTCGCTCGCATGGGCGCAGGCGACCACGCCGGATCCGGCCGGCGCGCAGCCCGGCACCGGCACCACCGCTGACCCCCAGGACCAGGCCGCTCCGGCTGCCCAGGAACCGCAGGAAGAGACGCCCGACGTCTCGGTCCCCGGCGAGATCGTGGTCACCGGCCGCCGCACCAATGTCGTCCGCGACATGCCGCAGGTCGTCTCGGTGCTTTCGAGCGCCGACATCGCGCGCACCGGTGAAGGCGATATCGCCGGCGCCCTCAGCCGCGTCACCGGCCTCAGCGTCGTCGGCAACGGCTATGTCTATGTCCGCGGTCTCGGCGATCGCTACTCGCTCGCGCTGCTCAACGGCTCGCCGCTGCCGAGCCCCGAGCCGCTGAAGCGCGTCGTCCCGCTCGACCTTTTCCCGACCAACGTGGTCTCCTCGTCGCTCGTCCAGAAGAGCTACTCGGTCAATTATCCGGGTGAGTTCGGCGGCGGCGTGATCAACCTCACGACCAACTCGCTGCCCAAGGAAGGCTTCCTCACGCTCAGCGGCGGCGTCGGCGCCAATCTCGTGACGACCGGCCATTTCGGCTATGTCTATGCGGGCGGCGGCAAGGACTGGACCGGCTTTGACGACGGCACGCGCGATCTGCCGCCGGCGCTCGCGGCCTATTTCGCCAGCGGCGCGCGCATCAGCTCGGGCACTGTCGACACGCAGCTGATCGGTGGCCAGCTGGCCAACGCGAACAACTCGCTCGTCCAGAAGCAGTCGCGGATCGGCCCGAACTGGTCGCTGACCCTGTCGGGCGGCGATACCTGGGACGTCAGCGACGACGTCCGCGTCGGCCTGATCGCCACCGGCGGCTATTCGAACAAGTGGACGACGCGCGACTCGATCCAGCAGAACTCGCTGAACTCGGATCTGTCCGATCTCGAGAACAATTTCGAGCGCGTCTCCACCGACAACCGCATCGTCGCCAACGCCCTTCTCGGCCTCGGCCTCGAATTCGGCGAGAACAAGCTGCGCTGGACCAACCTCTACGTCCACGACACGCTGAAGCGCGCGCGCCTCGGCATCGGCAAGCGGCACGGCAACACCGTGACCGACTTCATGCAGCAGGACACGGCCTGGTACGAGCGCCAGCTCCTCGACACCCAGCTCGTCGGCGAGTTCAAGCTCAGCCCCGAGATCAGCCTCGACCTGCGCGGCGGCTATGCCAATTCGAAGCGCAAGGCGCCGGACGAATTCACCTATGAATATGTCCGCACCAACGCTTCGGCCGATCTCTACGGCGCCTATTTCGTCAACCGCCTCAACGGCAACAGCGGCGACGCGACGGTCAGCTATTCGGACCTGAACGAAGACCTGTACTCGGGCGGCGCCGACCTGACCTGGAAGCTCGACCCGGTGCTCAGCCTCTCGGTCGGCTATGCCTATCTGAACCAGAAGCGTGACAGCTCGCGTCGCGACTTCCAGTTCAACGCGCCCAGCACCTTCCCGGCTGCGGTCGGCATGCTCCGCCCGGACCTGCTGCTCGGCACGTCGATCATCGACTATTACAACATCAACCTGGTCGAGACGAACGAAGGCGCGCCTGCCTTCCACGCCGAGCTGATCAACCATGCGGGCTATTTCCGCGAGAACTGGCAGATCACCCCGGAAATCTCGCTCGACGCGGGTATCCGCTACGAGACCGCCAAGGAAAACGTGGTTCCGATCGCGGTGTTCTCGACGCCGGGCGGCAGCACGGCGGCGACCAGCCTGAACAACGATTACTGGCTGCCGGGCGCCACCATCACCTGGCAGTTCAACCCGGGCATGCAGGTTCGCCTGAACGCCTCGAAGACCATCGCGCGGCCGCAGTTCCGCGAGCTGATCTTCCAGTTCTACTTCGATCCGGACACCAACCGTCAGTATCGCGGCAACCCGCTGCTGCAGGACAGCGAACTGCTGAACCTGGAAGCCCGGTATGAGTGGTACATGGCGCCGGAGCAGCGCTTCACGATCGCCGGTTTCTACAAGCGGATCGACAATCCGATCGAAGCCTACATCACGGGCGACTCGTTCGTGACCAGCTTCGCCAACGCGCCCAAGGCGGATCTCTACGGTGCAGAGCTCGAGCTCAGCAAGAAGTGGCAGATCATGGGCCAGCGCAGCCTGATCGCGATCGCCAACTATACCTACACCAAGTCGAAGCTGAAGGTTGGCGCCAACGATCCGGTCGCGGTCTATGGCGCAGCCTCGACCAAGGCGACCGACTTCTTCCGGGACGGCGCGCCGCTCACCGGCCAGTCGGATCACCTGGTCAACCTGCAGTTCGGCCTGGAGGACAAGGCCTCGCTCTCGCAGCAGACCTTCATCCTCTCCTATGCCAGCAAGCGCGTCACCAGCCGCGGTCTGGCGAATTCGGGCCAGCCGGACGTGTTCGAATATCCGGGCTTCAACCTGGACTTCGTCGCACGCCAGGGCGTGACCGTGGTGGGCCAGCAGATCGATCTCAAGTTCGAGGCGCGGAACATCACGAACCGCAAGTACAAGGAAACCCAGTCGAACGGGACGAGCACGGTTATCTACAACCGCTACAGCCCCGGCACGACGCTGAACCTGTCGGCCTCGATCACCTTCTGATCGCGACAGGCGGAAACGAAAAAGGGAGCGGCCCGCCTGGCGCGGTGCCGCTCCCTTTCTTTTTGCGCCGAAGGGGCAGGGGGCTCACCAGCCCCAGGGCTTCTCGCGATACCACTGCGTGACGACGTATTTCAGCCCGGCGCGCACCTTCATCGCGTGGTGGATGGTGCTGGGATTGGGCGAGCCGTCGGGGCGCAGATTGTTCCAGGCGAGCACCTTGCCCATTTCGGGCTGGACGATCTTGTCGACCGCCTTGAAGCGCGTCGCGCCGCCGGCCTCGACGTCGTTGAGATAGAGCATCACCGTCCAGGTGCGCTGCCCGGCCACGCCGCAATATTTCTCATAGTCGCGGCCCTGCGGCTCGAAATAGTCGGTGTGCGCCTTGAATTCCTGGCCCACTTCGTAGCGCTGGCCCTGCATCGGCTCGCCATGCGTGGGGTCGAGCCCGGTCAGCGCCGTCATCCGGCGCTTGAGCTCGATCACCATCGCGTCCTGCGAACTCAGGTCGCAGGTCTCGCTGGTGCGGAAGGCGTAGTCGTCATTGGCGTCGGCCACCGTCGAGGGGCGCCGCTCGGCGTCGATCTTGAACCGCAGCAACTCGCACAGCTCGGGCTCCAGGAAGCCCTTGGCGATGAACATCTGGACCTTGGGGTGCGGCACGCGCTGGATGCTCGGCCATTGCATGATGTGATCGACGACGGGTTCGGAGGGGTACCCCGAGCCTAGATTGACGAGGGGGGAAGCGGCACTCTGCATTGCTGCTTTGTGCCAAAAGCATCGCGCGGGCGCCAGCGTGACGCGGAATCGTCATAAAAGCGCAAGCGGCGTGTCACATGACGTGCCTAGCCCGTCACGATCCGCAAGAAGGATCCGATGGACGTGGAAGCTGAGATGCTGGCGCCCGTGGCCGAAGCCCCGCAGCCACTGCTGTTTTCGGGCGTGCGGGCCGAATCGCCGGCGATCGCGCTGATCGCCGAGGCACGCCGCCGCCGGGCCTCGCATCTCCATCTCGAGATCCAGCCGCAGTCGACGGTGGTGCGCATGCGCATCGCCGGACAGCTGACCGAGCCGCGCCATTATCATGCCGATGCGGCGCTTGCCGCCAGCTTCCGCGACGCGCCAGGTGCCTCGCTGCTCGTCCAGGAAGGGGCGGAGCGGATCGTGCTGCGCCTCGATGGCGGCGAGCGGCGCGAGCGGGCGCTGGAGGCGATCGGGATGAGCCGCGGCCAGGTCGATGCGCTGCTGCCATCGCTGCGCCGTGGCGGCCTGGTGCTGGTCGCCGGACCGACGGGCTCGGGCCGCAGCACCACGATCGCGACGCTGCTCGGCCACTTCGCCGGTTCTCCCCGCCATATCGTCACCATCGACACGCTGCCGGTGGAGGGGGCGACCCGGATCGAGGGGCTGACCGGCGCTGCCGCGATCTCTGCGGCGCTCGAGCAGGATCCGGACGTGATCGCGCTCGATCGCCTGGAAGGGCGCGAGGCAGCCGCCGCCGCGGCCGAGGCGGCGGAGCAGGGGCATCTCGTCATCGCCTCGATCGATGCGCCCGATGCCGTATCGGCGATTCGGCGGATGCGCGACTGGCGGGTCGAGCCGTTCCGCCTGGCTTCCAACATCGCCGCGGTGATCGCCCAGCGGCTGGTTCGCCGGCTCTGCCCCGATTGCCGCCGCCCGGTGCAGGCCCAAGGCTCCGTCTCGGCGCTGCTCGGCTTCGATTCGGGCGCGATCGTGTTCGAAGCCGTCGGCTGCGAGCGCTGCGAGGGCACGGGCTTTGCCGGCCAGACCGGCGTGTTCGAGGCGATCGTCGCCGATGGCGCGATCCGCCGGCTGATCAACGACGGCGGCGACGAGGCGATCCTGGCGCGCCACGCCTTCCTGCGCGCGCCCAACCTGGGATCGGCCGCGCGCGCGCTGGTTCGCGAGGGGATGACGACCCCGGAAGAGGCCGTCCGCATCTCGCGCGGATAAAAGGCGGCAAAATCTTCGGCAATTATCTTGCGCTTCGCATTCGCCCCCGCTAAGCGCGCCTTCTTCACGGCGGTTGTAGCTCAGTTGGTTAGAGCATCGGTTTGTGGTACCGAGGGTCGCGGGTTCAAGTCCCGTCATCCGCCCCATTTCTCCCCTCGTGACCGCGCGCGGCACACAGACGTGCGGCACCCTCCGCAGGAATGTAGCGCGTGATCACCGACTGGGGCTTCCCCGATTTCGACGACCATGAAGGCGTCCATCTGTTCAGCGACCGCGAATCGGGCCTGAGCGCAATCATCGCAGTCCACTCGACCAAGCTTGGCCCAGCGGCCGGCGGGGTGCGCTTCTGGCATTATGCCGATCACCGCGCCGCGATCACCGACGCGCTGCGCCTGTCGCGCGGCATGAGCTACAAGAACGCGATGGCCAACCTGCCGCTCGGCGGCGGCAAGGGCGTGATCCTGGCCAGCGAGCCGGGCGCGACCGTCACCACCGCCCAGCTCGAAGCGTTCGGCCGTGCGGTCGCCTCGCTCGACGGCAAGTACGTCACCGCGGAAGACGTCGGCATGTCCGAGGAGCGGATGAAGGTCGTCGCGACCCAGACCAGGCACGTCTCGGGCCTGCCCGTGGCCGAAGGCGGCGCGGGCGGCGATCCTGGCCCGATCACCGCACGCGGCGTCTATCTGGGCGTGAAGGCGGCGGCGAAGCGCGGCCTGGGTGCCGATTCGATGGCCGGCGTGCGTGTCGCGATCCAGGGTGTGGGCTCGGTCGGCGGCGGCGTTGCCCGCCTGCTGGCGAAGGACGGCGCCAAGCTGGTCCTCGCCGACGTCAACGCCGAGCGCGCCAGGGCGCTGGCGGCCGAGCTCGGCGGCGAGGCGATCGACGCGTCGGAGATCCTCGGCATCGAGACCGACGTGCTCAGCCCGAACGCGCTGGGCGCGATCTTCAACGAGCAGACGATTGCGGCGCTCAAGACCACCGTGGTCGCCGGCGGTGCGAACAACCAGCTCGCGACGCGTGCGGACGGCCAGCGCCTGCATGACCGCGGCATCCTCTACGCCCCCGACTATGTGATCAACGCCGGCGGCATCATCAATGTCGGCCTGGAGTATCTGGGGCAGGGCAACATGGCCGAAGTGATGGCGCGCGTGGAGAAGATCCCCGAGCGCCTGATCGAAGTGTGGGACGAAAGCGCCCGCACCGGCGATCCGCAGAGCGAAGTCGCCGACCGGATCGCGCAGCGGCTGATCGGCCGGGGCTGAGTTTCGCTTCAATCCCCCTCCCTTCAAGGGAGGGGTTAGGGGTGGGTTAGAAAGGGTCGGGCTCGATGCCCGGCCCTTTCTTTTATCGCCGCCGCCGGGAGAAGCTCGCTGCGCTCGCAACCCACCCCCAACCCCTCCCTTGCAGGGAGGGGAGTAAGAACGGCGCAGGCTTGCGTCAGGCATCCTCCGCCAATAGCGTCGCGCATCCCCCTCGCATTTCCGCGGAGCCTCATGCGCACTTTCCTCCTCGCTTCCGTCGCCCTGCTGGCCGCCGTGCCGGCTGCGGCCCAGTCGATCGATCCCGCCACCGTCGGTGTGCTGGTCGATCAGGGGACCAGCCATTCGGAGGTGATGGCCACCGCCCAGCATCTGTCCGACGTGATCGGTCCGCGCATGACCAACTCGCCGGCGATGCGCGAGGCGGAGCAGTGGACGCAGGACAAGTTCCGCGACTGGGGCCTGGTCAATGTCCACAAGGAAGGCTTCGACTTCGGCCGCGGCTGGTGGATCGAGAAGTCGAGCGTCCGGATGGTCGCACCGCGCCCCGTCCAGCTCACCGCCATCCCGATCGCCTGGACCCCGGCAACCAACGGGCCGGTCACCGCGCCGGTGATCGTTGCGCCGATCCGCAGCGCCGGCGATTTCGGCCAGTGGAAGGGCAAGCTCGCCGGCAAGATCGTGCTGGTCTCGGCGCCCGGCACCGGCTCGGAGCCCAAGGAAGCGCCGTTCCAGCGGCTGAGCGACGAGGACCTCGCCAAGCTCGACGTCTATGAGGAGCCGACCTGGGATCCCGCCAGGCTGGACCAGTCGCTGGGGCGTGCCGGCTTCGAGCGCGCACTCGCCAAGTTCCTCGCCGACGAAGGCGCGGTCGCCTATGTCCAGCGCTCGCGCAGCGACGGCAAGCTGATCCACGGCGAAGGCTATCTCCACCATGTCGGCGAGACGCCCAAGGTGCCCGGGATCGAGATGGCGGCCGAGGATTATCGCCGCTTGGTCCGCCTCGCCTGGACCGGCAAGGCGCCGACGCTGGAGATCGAAAGCAACGTCCATTTCGACGACCGCGATACCCAAGCCTACAACATCATCGCCGACATCAAGGGCAGCGATCCCAAGGCCGGCTATGTGATGGCCGGCGCACATCTCGATAGCTGGGTGGCGGGCGACGGCGCCGCCGACAATGGCGCGGGCAGCGCGATGGTGATGGAAGCGGCCCGGATCATCCAGGCATCGGGGATCAGGCCGAAGCGGACGATACGGTTTGCGCTGTGGGCCGGGGAGGAACAGAGCCTTTACGGCTCGATTGCCTATATCGAACGGCACCTTGCGAAGCGTCCCGCCTGGGATCATGTGCCGAGCGCCGACGAGTTCTACTATAGCTGGGCCACGCGCTTCCCGATCACGCCGCTGTCGGGCCACAAGGAGCTCGCCGCCTATTTCAACCTCGACAACGGATCGGGGAAGATTCGCGGCATCTATGCCGAGAACAACATGGCGGTGGTGCCGATCTTCCGCGACTGGCTCGCCCCCTTCGCCTCGATGGGCGCATCGACCGTGGCGATCCAGAAGACCGAGGGCACCGACCACCAGTTCATGCAGTCGGTCGGCATCCCGGCCTTTCAGTTCATCCAGGACCCGCTCGATTACGAGACGCGCATCCACCACACCCAGCTCGACACGTTCGATCACCTGAAGGCGACGGACATGCGCCAGGGCGCGATCATCCTGGCGGCCATGCTGCTTGACGCCGCCAACGCCAGGGACCCGCTGCCGCGCCTGCCGATCCCGACCCAGCCGGCCGTGAGCGATCCGTTCGCAGCGCCGAAGGAGAAGTGATCCCTTCTTCGTCACCCCGGCTCAGGGCCGGGGTGACGAAGAAGAAAAAATCGTACGCCCATGTCACATCGGGCGCGGCCATCTCGTCATGCATGCATCCAACCAAGGAGATGCAAGATGACTGGCCGCCTCGACCTCTTCACCGCCGCCCCCGCCGAGATGAAGGCGTGGTTCGAAATGTCGCTCAAGATCGCCCCGAAGCTCGAGCACAGCCTGCTCGAACTGGTGAAGATCCGCGCTTCGCAGATCAACGGCTGCGCCAACTGCCTGAACATGCACACCGCCGATGCCCGCAAGGCCGGCGAGACCGAGCAGCGCATCTATCTGCTCAGCGCCTGGCATGAGGCGCCCTGCTATACGCCGCGCGAACGCGCCGCGCTGGCATGGACCGACGCGATGACTCTGGTATCCACGGCACGGGCGCCGCAGGCGGTGTATGAAGAACTCGCCTTCGAGTTCACCCAGGAGGAACAGGTGCAGCTCACGCTCATGATCAACGTGATCAACGGCTGGAACCGCCTCGCGGTCGGCTTCGACCTTTTCTACGACGCCAAGCCCGTGGTCGCCGCGGCATGACCGGGGCGGACGCAGCGGCGAGCTTCGATCCGCTGCGTCCACGGCTGGCGCGGGTTGCCTATCGCATGCTCGGCTCGGTCGCGGACGCGGAAGACGTGGTGCAGGACGCCTTCCTGCGCTGGCTCGACACCGACCGCGACCAGGTCCGCGAGCCCGAGGCGTTCCTGCGCCGGGTGGTGACGCGGCTCTGCCTCGACCAGCTCAAGTCCGCCCGTGCCCGGCGCGAGACCTATGTCGGCCCCTGGCTGCCCGAGCCGGTGGTCGAGGAGGAAGACGAGGTCGAGGACGTCACGCTGCCGCTGATGATGGCGCTGGAGCGCCTGTCACCGCTGGAGCGTGCCGCCTTCCTGCTTCACGACGTGTTCGGCGTGAGCTTCGACGAGGTGGGCGAGACGATCGGGCGCGATCCTGCCGCCGCCCGCCAGCTCGCCAGCCGGGCACGCACGCATGTCCGCGCCGCCCGCCCGCGCTACGAGATGCCGAGGGAGAAGGGGATGGAGATCGTCGCCGCATTCTTCGCCGCCTCGCGCAGCGGCGACATGACGGCTTTCCGGGGGCTGCTCGCTGAAGACGTCACCACCTGGTCGGACGGCGGTGGCAAGGTCCATGCGGGGCTGCGCCCGATCGTCGGCCTGGACGACAATATGAAGCTCTACACCTCACTGGCGCGCTTCTTCGCCAAGGAGATGTCGAAGATCGTGCGCTACGGCATGATCAACGGCCTGCCAGGCTTCGTCTCGATCGAGCCGGGCGGCGTGCTGCAGACGACCGCGCTGGCGATCGAGGACGGCAAGATCGCCGGCATCTACGTCACCCGCAACCCCGACAAGCTGGGGCACCTCGGCGCGCCGCATTAACTTTCGCCATTATGTCGCGGGAAACGCGGACCGACCTATCATGCGGGTATGCGGATCGCTTTCCCCCTGCTCGCCCTGATGGCATCCGCTGGCTGCGCGCCGGACAATCCGCGGGGCGTGGAGGAAATCCTCGGCCATCGTTGGGCGCGAACGCTTGCCGAGTGCGACAACACCTATCTCCGGTTCTCGTCGAGCATGATCGATTTCATTCGCGAGGGGCGCTCGGTGAGCCCGCTGCCGGTCCGGCGCGTCGTCAACGGGCGGGGCGGGGACGTGATGTTCGTTCTCGAGGTTGACGGTGCGCTCGCGCCCAAGACGATTGCCCCGCGTGACAGCGGCTCGGATGTGGGGATGGTATTCCGTATCAGTGGCGACAGCCTGAAGCTGGTCGACCAGGGCGCGCCGGACAGGCTGGTGCGGGGCGAGGCGCCGGGGAAGAACCTGCCGACCTTCACCTTGCGGCGTTGCCCCGCCGCGAACTGATCCTCCCGCGCCGACCTCGGTTTTCTGCCACGCGCAGCGGGTAGCGCGGGCATGCTGCACGAAGCTGTGCATGCCGCGCGGGACCCCATGGATTCCGCCCCCGAACCTCGCTAGTCATCGCGCGTGCCTGCCTTGCATGCCTTTGCCAATCCCGCGCGCTTCCTGAAGATCGCGCGGCCGCTGACCCCGATCCTGTTCTGGATCGGTGCGGCGCTGGTGGCGTTCGGCTGCTGGGCGGGTCTCACGCTGACGCCGCCCGACGCGGTGCAGCGGGATAGTGCGCGCATCCTCTACATCCACGTCCCGAGCGCCTGGTTGGGCATGGGCGGGTGGAGTTCGCTGGCGATCGCGTGCCTGAGCTATCTGGTATGGCGGCATCCGCTGGCGAGCATCGCCGCGCGGGCGATTGCGCCGGCAGGGGCGACCTTTGCGGCGCTGTGCCTGCTCACCGGCTCGATCTGGGGACGCCCGACCTGGGGCACCTGGTGGGAGTGGGACGGGCGGCTGACCTCGATGCTGCTGCTGTTCTTCGTCTACATCGCCTGGATCGCGCTCGACCGTGCCGATGCCGACCGGTCCGGTGACGGACGGGTGCCGGCGCTGTTCGGCGTGGCGGGCAGCGTGCTGCTGCCGATCGTCCATTATTCGGTGGTGTGGTGGAACACGCTCCACCAGGGCGAGAGCGTGCTGGCGGGCAAGATCGCGCCGTCGCTGCTCTGGCCGCTGTTCTTCACGCTGGGCGGCTTCACCCTGGTGTTCGGCGGCGTGGTGCTGATGCGGATGCGCGCGATCCTCGCCACGCAGAAGGTCGAGGCCCGGTTGCGGCGGATGGCGGCGGCATGAACCACTGGCCATTCATCACCGCGGCCTATCTGGTCGTGCTGATCGGTACCGGCGGGCTGGCGGCGTGGAGCTATATCGCCATGCGCCGGGGCGAGGCTGCGGCCGAAGCGCTGCGGAGCGGGCGCAAATGAAGGCGAAGCATCAGCGGCTGACGCTTGCGCTGCTCGCTCTGGGCGCGATCCTGGGTGCCTCCGCGCTGGCGATGTCGGCGCTCAAGGACCAGGCGGCGTTCTTCTATGCGCCGGGCGACGTGCACGGGAAGCCGCTGCCGCTCGACCGGCATGTGCGGCTGGGCGGCATGGTCGAGAAGGGCTCGATCCGGCGCCAGGGCGACGGTGTCTCGATCCGCTTCGTGGTGACCGACGGTACGGCGACGGTGCCGGTGGCATTCCGCGGCGTGACTCCGGACCTGTTCAAGGAAGGGTCGGGCGTGGTCGCCGAAGGCAGGTTCCAGCCCGATGGCAGCTTCGTTGCCGACAACATCCTCGCCAAGCATGACGAGCGCTACATGCCGCCCCAGGCGGCGGGCAACATGCATGAGACGAAGACGCTAGAGCAGTGATCGCCGAAGCCGGTCTCGCCGCCCTGTGGCTCGCTACGGGCTTTGCGCTCATGCAGGTGATGCTCGCCTTGGGCGCCGCAAGGGGTGCCGACGGCAAGGGCGCGTCGATGGTGATGAAGGCGTTGCGCCGCGTCGCGATCGTCCAGGGGCTGCTGGCGCTCGGCGCCTTCGGGCTGCTGATCACCCTGTTCGTCCAGTCGGACATGTCGGTGCTGCTCGTCATCGAGAACAGCCACTCGATGAAGCCGCTGATCTACAAGATCGCCGGCGCCTGGGGGAATCATGAGGGTTCGATGCTGCTCTGGGTCACCGTGCTGGCGGTGTCGGGGGCAGGGGTTGCGCTGTTCGAGAAGCGCCTCGCCACCGCCACGCTCGCGGCGACTTTAGGTGCGCAAGGGGCGATCGCGATCGGTTTCTACGCCTTCCTCGCCTTCGCTTCCAACCCGTTCGTCCGGGTCAATCCGCCGCCGCTTGACGGGCGGGGGCTCAACCCGCTGCTCCAGGATCCTGGCCTCGCCTTCCACCCGCCGACGCTCTACCTCGGCTATGTCGGCCTGTCGGTCGCCTTCAGCTTCGCCGTCGGTGCGCTGCTGATGCGCGATGTCGGCCCTGCCTTCGCCCGGGCGATGCGCCCCTGGGTGCTCGGCGCCTGGATCTTCCTGACCATCGGCATCACCGCGGGCAGCTACTGGGCCTATTACGAGCTCGGCTGGGGCGGCTGGTGGTTCTGGGATCCGGTCGAGAACGCCTCGCTGATGCCCTGGCTGGCGGCGACCGCCTTGCTCCATTCGGTGAGCGTGCTTGCCACCCGCGACGGGCTGCGTGCCTGGACGGTGATGCTGGCGGTGGTCGCCTTCTCGATGTCGATGATCGGCACCTTCCTGGTCCGCTCGGGCATCCTGGTGAGCGTCCATGCCTTTGCCGTCGATCCGACCCGCGGCACCTTCATCCTCGGTCTGCTCGGCCTCTATATCGGCGGCGCGCTGGCGCTGTTCGGCGCGCGGATCGGTACGGTGAAGCAGGGCGCGACCTTCGAGCTGGTCAGTCGCGAAGGCGCGCTGGTGCTCAACAACTTGCTGCTCAGCGTGATCCTGGGCGTGGTGTTCATCGGCACGCTCTATCCGCTGGTTGCGGCCGCCGCCGGCGTCCAGCTCTCGATCGGCGCGCCCTTCTTCGAGAAGGCGGCAGTGCCGGTCGGCCTCGCGCTTGTCGCCGCGACGGCCTGCGGGCCGTTGCTCAAATGGCGGCGCGACCAGTGGAGAACGCTGCTCGGCAAGCTGCTCGCGCCGGTGGCGGTGGCGGGCGTGATCTTCGCCGTCGCCTTCGCATTGGCCGGTGCCGAGCACTGGATGGCGTTGCTCGCGCTCGGGCTCGCCGCCGGACTGGCCGTGGCCAGCGTGCTCCCGCTCGTCCGCCGCAACCTGCGCCGCACGCCGATCGCGATCTGGGGCATGGTCGTCGCGCATCTCGGCATCGCGGTGAGCATTTCCGGCATGGCGGCGGACAGCGCCTTCAAGTCGGAGCGGCTGGCGGCGATCTCGGTCGGGCAGAGCGTCACCGTCGGTCCGTACCGGATCGAGCTGGTCGAGATGCGGCCCGTCGTCGGCCCCAACTGGTCGGCGCTTGAGGCGCATCTGAAGGCGACGCGTGCCGGCGGCACGCCATTCGACCTGTTCCCGCAGCAGCGCTTCTTCGCCAACCCGCCGACCAACACCAACGAGGCGGCGATCGCGACCAAGTTCGACGGCCAGCTTTACGCGGTGATCGGCCAGGGCGACGGGGAGGGGCGCTGGCAGCTGCGGCTGTGGTGGAAGCCGTTCGTCACGCTGATCTGGCTCGGCGGCGCGCTGATCGCGCTGGGCGGGCTGCTCGCGCTGATCGGCCGGGTGCGGCGCGAGCGGCGCGATGCGGAGAATGACGCATGAGGCGCGTGCTGATCTGGGCGCCGCTGGTGCTATTCGCGCTGGTCTTCGGGCTCGTCGCGAGCGGGCTGGTCACGCCGGCGGACCGTACCGTCCGCTCGGCAATGGTCGGCAAGCCGCTGCCCGGGCTCGACCTGAAGCCGCTGCTGGCGAGCAAGCCCGGCATCGCCACGGCGGACTTCGCCAAGGGCAAGCCGCGGCTGCTCAACGTGTTCGGCAGCTGGTGCATCCCGTGCATCGCCGAGGCGCCGCAACTGCTGGCGCTCAAGCGGGCGGGCGTGGAGATCGACGCGATCGCGATCCGCGACACGCCCGAGGCGGTACAGGCTTTCCTGGCGCGCAACGGCGATCCCTATGCCCGCATCGGCGACGACCCCACCGGCAAGGCGCAGATCGCTTTGGGCTCGTCGGGCGTTCCCGAAACCTTCCTGATCGACGGGCAGGGCCGGATCATCGACCAGCATATCGGCGACATCCGCGCCGAGGATGTGCCGGCGATCCTGCGCAAGCTGGAGGCGGCGAAGTGAAGCGGGCTGCGATCCTGCTCGCGCTGCTCTCCACTGGTCCTGCGCTGGCGGACTCGAAGCAGCCGCCGGCGGCGCTGTCCTATACCCAGCTTGCCGATCCGGCGCAGGAGGCGCGGGCCAAGGCGCTGATGGAGACGCTGCGCTGCCTCGTCTGCCAGGGCCAGTCGATCGCCGACAGCGATGCCGAGATGGCCGGCGACATGCGCGCGCTGGTGCGCGAGCGGGTTGCGAAGGGCGAGCAGCCAGCGGCGATCCGCAGCTATCTGATCCAGCGCTATGGCGATTACGTCACCTATGATCCGCCGCTGAGCTGGGTCACCGCGCCGCTGTGGATCGCACCGCTGCTGCTGTTGCTGGTCGGCGTGCTGCTGGCGCGGCGGCTGTTTCGAAAGGGCAGCGCATGATGGGCTGGGCGATGTTCGGCGGTATCGCGCTTGCCGCGGCGCTGGTGCTGGTGGTGCTGCGCTATCCGGTCAGGCTGTGGACCGTGCCCGCCGCTGCGGTCATGCTCGGTGCCGCCGGCTATGTCTGGCAAGGCAGCCCGGGACTGCCCGGCCGCCCGGCCACGGCCAGCAAGCAGAAGGTCGAGCTCGACCAGGACATGATCGACCTGCGCGACGCGATGTTCGGCAAATATGGCACCTATGCCTGGGCCTATGCGACCCAGGCGGATGCGGTGATCCGGGCCGGCAGCCCCGAGCTGGCGGTGCTGGCCTGGCAGGGCGCGGTGCGCAAGGTACCCGAGGATGTCGCGCTATGGACCGGGTTCGGCGCGGCGCTGGCCGAGCATGACGGCAGCCTTTCGCCGGCCGCGCAGTACGCCTTCGACAAGGCGATGGCGCTGAGCCCCAGGCATCCGGGGCCGCCTTTCTTCTACGCGCAGGCGCTGCTCAATGCGGGACGCCTCGAAGAGGCCCGGCCCTGGCTGGAAAAGGCAGTGGCGCTGACGCCGGCGACGGCGACCTATCACCGCGAGCTGACGCTGCGGCTGCTCGCGGTCGACCTGTCGCTGGCGGCGCGGGAAGGCCGGGAACCGGCGCCCGCGCGCTAATCCGTCTCCCACAAAGCAAAGAGCGGCCGGGACCCGGGTCCCGACCGCTCCTTCAAACCGCTGGTGGAGCGGATCAGCCCGCCCATGCCTCGTACGGCAGGTCGAGATCGTCGGCGACGGCCTTGAACGCGATCTTGCCCTTGTAGACGTTGAGGCCGTTGGCGAGGTGCTTGTCGGCCTTCATCGCGCCTTCGGCACCAAGGTTCGCCAGCTTGAGCACGAACGGCAGCGTCGCGTTGTTCAGCGCGAAGGCCGAGGTGCGGGCGACCGCGCCCGGCATGTTGGCGACGCAATAGTGGATGATGCCATCGACTTCGTAGACGGGATCGTCATGGGTGGTGGCGTGGCTGGTCTCGAAGCAGCCGCCCTGGTCGATCGCGATGTCGACCAGCACCGAGCCGCGCATCATCGTCTTGAGCATGTCCTTGGTGACCAGCTTCGGCGCCGCGGCACCCGGCACCAGCACCGCGCCGATCACGACCTGCGAGGTCTTCACCGCCTCGGCGATCGCGGCCTTGGAGGCATAGGCGGTCTTGATCTGGCTGCCGAAATGCATGTCGAGCTCGGCCAGACGCTCGTTGCTGATGTCGTAGATCGTCACGTCGGCGCGCTGGCCGGTCGCCATCTGCGCGGCGTTGATGCCCGATACGCCGCCGCCGAGGATCGCGACCTTGCACGGCGCCACGCCCGGCACGCCGCCGAGCAGCTCGCCGCGGCCGCCCTGTTCCTTCTCGAGATAGTGCGAAGCGACCTGGATCGACATGCGGCCGGCGACTTCCGACATCGGCTTGAGCAGGGGCAGCGCGCCCGAGTTCGAGGTGACGGTCTCGTACGCGATGCAGGTCGCGCCCGACTTCATCAGGCCCTCGGCCTGCGGCTTGTCGGCAGCGAGGTGGAGATAGGTGAAGAGCAGGTGGCGCGGTTCGAGCATCGCGATCTCGCCAGCCTGCGGCTCCTTGACCTTCACGATCATGTCCGAGCCGGCGAACACCGCCTTGGCGTCGGGAGCGATCTTCGCGCCGACGGCGGTATAGGCCGCGTCGTCGAAGTCGATGCCCATGCCGGCCTTGGTCTCGACCAGCACTTCGTGGCCGGCATGGACCAGCTCCGCCACCGAAGCCGGGGTCAGGCCGACACGATATTCGTGATTCTTGATTTCCTTGGGAACGCCGATGCGCATGGGTGCCTCTCCATGAAAGCTATTGGCACGAAGACTATAGCATGGCGGGCGGCAAATCCCTGCAAAGATATGACAGCGCGCGCGTGTCTGTGCATGAAATCGCTGTAATTGACGCAGGAATGCTTTATCCATGCAACATGGACAGGATCGACGCAGCTATCCTCAAGTCACTCGCAGCCGATGCGCGGGCGCCGGTGAGTGCCATCGCGACTCAGGTGGGGCTTTCGCAATCGGCCTGCACCCGCCGCATCCAGGCGCTGGAAGCGTCGGGCCATGTCCAGGGATATGGCGCGCGACTCGGGCATCGGCGGCTCGGCTTCCGGATCACCGCGCTGGTCGACATCACGCTGGGCACGCAGGTGGAGGAAGACCTGGCGCGGTTCGAGGCGGCGGTGGCGCAGATCGACGGGGTGGTGGAATGCGCGCTGGTCTCGGGCGGGCAGGATTACCGGCTCAAGGTGCTGGCGCGCGACCTCGACGACTATGAGCGGCTCCACCGCGAGCATCTCGGGCGGCTGCCGGGGGTGGTGACGATCAACTCGAGCTTCGTGCTGCGCGCGGTGCCGACGCGGAGCGAGGCGGAGGCGCTGTTCGGGGGCGGGCGGTAACTATGCCGCGCTAGGGGCGTAAAGCCCAATCAGCGCTGCTTTTTCGCAATGGTTGCGGTGAAGTCCGGATCCTTGTTCGCCACCCAATCGACGAATTTGCGCACGTTCGGATTGTCGAGCAGGCCGGCGACCTCCATTCCGTGGCGCTGTAGTTCGGAATTCGTGAAATTGGCCATCAGCGTCTGCTGGCAGATCGAGTGCATCGGCACGACATCGCGGCCGCCGCGGCTCTTCGGCACGGGGTGATGCCAGACGATGGTCTTGCCGGTCGGCCGGCCACAGAGCCAGCAGAGCACGGGCGCCGCTGGCGCCTCGTCTTCCTGCGGGAGGTGGTCATAGGGATCGTATTTCGAACGTTTGCGGGCCATGTGTCGATCCAGCTGCCTTGGATTTCGCTCCGCCTATAGCGATGCGAACGGCGGTATCACATTGGCAAATTCATGGTACCGGCGCCCTTGGCGCGAACAGACGGGAACGAGCGATGACGAATCCATCGAAGCCATGGGATGGAGAACTGGTCCGCAAATGGCTTGCGCGTCGTTTCGAAGTGTCGCGCCTCGATCAGGCGGCGGCGGACAGGCGCGGCTACGAAGCGCGGGACGATTATGACAAGGCGGCCGCCGAGGAATGGGCGTGCCGCGCGCTGAAGGATGCCGAGTGCACAAGCGACCAGGCGGCCTTCGCCAAGCGTATCAAGGAGCTTATCGGCCAGGACGACTATCCGGCGACCAGTACCTATGACGATGTGCGGTTCGAACGGCATGTTCGCGCGTATCTGCGGAAACTGGCCAAGATGACCAAGACAAATGAGGGATTCGAGAAAACCCTTCGCCACCAGTGAGATGGGTGACACGACGCGGCCGACGTGGAGCCATGCGCGCAGGCCGGAAAACCTCCATTCCAGGCATATGTCGCGCTAGCCCTGCCAACCCGCGACGGCAGGGAACCCTCCCACCCCCTTGCGCGTCCACCCGTGCGTAACGACATTCGTTGATTGGCTTTGCTGCGCGTGCTAACGGCGCGCCGCACTTTGAAGATCGAGAACGCAGGTCGCATGACCAGGTCCGTTTCCTTTCCGACGCGACATCCGCGCCCGTGAACATCACCCCAGAAGGGGCCGCACAGACGGCCTCGGCAGAAATCGACGCACACGCTGCGCATGGCCACAGCCATGATGCGACGTGGAAGCTGGCGATCGGCGCAATCGGCATCGTCTTCGGCGATATCGGCACCAGCCCGCTCTACGCATTCCGCGAGACCTTTGACGGGCACCACAAGCTCACCCTCGACACGATGCACATCATGGGCGTCATCAGCCTGATGTTCTGGTCGATGATGGTGGTGGTGTCGCTCAAATACGTCACGATCATCATGCGCGCGGACAACAAGGGCGAGGGCGGCAGCCTGGCGCTGCTTGCGCTGATCTCGCGCTCAAGCGGCAATCCCAAGCGCTGGACGCAGGGGATCGTGCTGCTCGGCGTCTTCGCGACCGCGCTCTTCTACGGCGACTCGATGATCACCCCGGCGGTGTCGGTGCTGTCGGCGGTCGAGGGCCCCTCGGTCGCGGCGCCGGGCTTTGCCGGGCTG
>Ga0164294_10000458_pt1 | contig 38966 bp, 34 predicted proteins | sample GEODES005metaG_FD_111479 | JGI IMG/M metagenome (GOLD analysis project Ga0164294, IMG submission 111479) | Oligotrophic lake water microbial communities from Sparkling Lake, Wisconsin, USA - GEODES005 metaG | ecosystem: Environmental > Aquatic > Freshwater > Lake | place: USA: Sparkling Lake... | reverse complement strand
CGCGGTAGCCAAAGGCTGGACCACCCCGGACAAGGTCCACTCGATGATCCACGGTTGGATGCGCGATCAGGTAAACGCTGGCGCTCCGAACTAAAGTCCAATTACTAGGGGGTTTTGGTATAAATATTTCGTTTTGCTCTTTTGACCCATGATTCCAGATATCGTTTGCATCTGGGTGTCATTCTTTCTGGCGCAACGACCTTCTTCAGCTCCTTTTTTGCTGGCCCTCCGGTGTCATTCTACTTGGCGCAATGCGCGCCCGAGTGGAACCGAAGATCCATCCTACAATTTCTTGCCGAGGGCTGTACGCTTGGTGAGGCGGCGCTGCTGGTAGGTGTCCATCGGCAGACCTTATTGCGGTGGCGCTGGGTTGATCCTGAATTCTCGGAGTTGGTCACGGAGTCGCTGGCGAAAGGGAAAAATGAACGAACCTACCGGATGTGGCTACGTCACCCGTTTCGAGGAATGCGCCCACCCACGGGCAAGGGACATGGGGGGAAACCGATCTTCGCTTACGGATTAGGCGTGCGATCCAAAAGCTCTACGCGCAGATGAATGAGATGATGCCACCTATCATCTTCCTCGACATCGACGGCGTGATGATCGCCTACCCGGAAGGCGGGTCAACGAATCCAGTCTTCACCCCGCGATGCGTGGCGGCGTTCAGAATGATCCTCACGGCGATCCCATCGGCGAAAGTGGTGTTCTCGACTACTTGGCGCTTACCCAACTATGTGAACCGGTTGCATGCGCAATGGCTTGAGCATGGCTTTCCTGTGTCTCTGGCGATTGATGGCAACCCGGATCTTCGCCAAGATCCATCGGTTCGCCGCCGACACTCTCGCGGCCTTGAGATTCAGCGATGGCTGGAGGCAAACCCAAGCGCGACACGGTGGGTGGTGATTGACGATGACCGTATGGCCATCGAGGAAATTCTGGATAATGGCCGCTGCGTATTCACCAACCCGACTCGTGGCCTAACGGACAGTGATGCGGACGCGGCTATCGAGATTTTGGCGAGGCATCCAGCGCGGAGGGATAATTGAACCCTGAGTGCTTCCCGGTGATCTGTTTTCAGCGCATCGGCTGAATGTCCACTCGTCAAATATCCCCTCCGATGACGATGCGGATTTCCCCCGAATGGTTGGCCTTCAAGTCCAGCTTCTCGCCGTATTTCTTGGGAGCGAGCTTCGAGGCATACCATTTCCGGGCGTCTATCTGCAATCGGGCCTTGTGAGGATCGGTGCAGGTGTCGGCAATGGTTACGATCTCCTCCGCCAAGTGTTCCGCCTGCTCCTCACGCGCACGCGCGATACTTGTGCAGAAATTCGTATCGGTGCTCATCCACTTGAGCACGGTTCGGCGTGCTGGCATTGCCCGGTCCTCACAGATCCTCACCAAACTTTCTCCCTCACTCAGCCGCACACAAATCGCGGACGCAAGAGCGTCGGAGAATTCACTCGGGCGACCACGACCTTGCTTGGTGGTCGTCTTCGCTGGCTTATCGATTGCTGGCACGGATTGACTCATAGCGGATGGCCGAGAATTGTAAAGATCACCGTAGGATTCGTCCATCCACAAAAATGTGAAGACAGCCAGAACACCTCCGCCAACTTGATGTCTTCAAAATTCTCCACTTCAGCGAGATCCTCCTTCCCACGCTGTTCTCGTTAGTCTGGAATGTTGATGCATAGACGTGCCGGAAAATGCATTCCCGCCTGTTCTGACGAACGCGCTTCCTCCACGGTGAATCAAACGCCCGACCCACCGCCTTCTCAATTCACTGCAATTCACCACTCCTCGGTCACCACCTGAAAACATGGCATTCAACGAAGACTCCAGAGTCAAAATCCCCGCGATTCTCCACCTCACGCGACTCGGCTATTCCTACCTATCTCTGAAAGGAGCGACTTGGGACGAAGCGACCATCATTTTCCCCAAGATATTCCACACCAGCATCGCGGCGATCAATCCCGACGCCACGGCTGATGACATCGTCCGTCTTCTTCAAGAAATCACGCTCCTCCTCGAAAACGAGGACCTCGGCAAAGCATTCTACGAGCGCCTCACAAAAAGTTCCGGCCTCAAACTCATCGATTTCGAAAATTTCGACCGCAATTCCTTCCGCGTCGTCACGGAACTCACCTGCAAGAACGGCGACGATGAATTCCGACCGGACATCACGCTTCTGATCAATGGAATGCCGCTCATCTTCACAGAGGTGAAGAAGCCCAACAATCGCGACGGCATCCTCGCGGAACGCAACCGGATGAACATCCGCCTTCGCAACCCGAAATTCCGCCGCTTCGTCAATCTCACCCAACTCATGGTGTTTTCGAACAACATGGAATACGACGACAACTCGCGCGAACCGCTGGAAGGTGCCTTTTACGCCTCACCCTCATACGGCGATCCGGCTTTCAACTATTTCCGTGAGGAGGAAAAGCGGGACCTCACGGAACTACTCGCTCCCGAGGATGAGGAAAACGAAGACCTGATTCTATCGGACAACAATCTCACCAGCATCAAGCACTCACCCGAGTTCGCGACCAACAAGGAGCCGGATACCCCTACCAACCGACTCCTCACCGCGTTGTTCTCTCGCGACCGTCTCGCGTTTCTCCTTCGGTTTGCCTTCGCCTACGTCAAGACCAGCAAGGGAATCGAAAAGCACGTCATGCGCTACCCGCAGATTTTCGCCACCAAGGAGATCGTGCGGTTTCTCGAAGCCGGCATCCGCAAGGGCATTATCTGGCACACCCAGGGCAGCGGGAAAACCGCGTTGGCATTTTATAACGTCCATCACCTCACCGTCTGGTTCCAGAAAAAGGGCATCGTCCCGAAATTCTATTTCATCGTCGATCGCATCGATCTGCTGATTCAGGCGAGCGACGAGTTAAAGGCCCGTGGCCTCGTCGTCCATACCATCAATTCCCGCGATGCCTTCGCCAAGGACATCAAGTCCACCAGCGCCATCCACAACCATTCTGGCCGGCCCGAGATCACCGTCGTCAACATCCAGAAATTCCAAGACGACCCCGACGTGGTCCGCGCATCTGACTACAACATCAAGCTCCAGCGCGTTTACTTCCTCGACGAAGTCCACCGCAGCTACAATCCCACCGGTAGCTTCCTCGCCAATCTCAACGAGTCCGACCCTAATGCCATCAAGATCGGCCTCACCGGTACTCCGCTGATTGGTGATAGTGCAAGCTCCAAGGCGCTCTTCGGAAACTACTTCCACAAGTATTATTACAATGCCTCCATCGCGGACGGCTACACGCTCCGACTCATCCGCGAGGGCATCGAGACCAAATACAAACTCGACCTCGCCAAGGCGCTTGAGGAGATCGAAGTCCTTAAAAACAGCCACGACCGCAAGCTGCTCTACGCCCACGAGAAATTCGTGGAGCCCATGCTCGACTACATCGTCAAGGATTTCGGAAACACCCGGCTCCGTGAGGGCGACGGTAGCATCGGCGCGATGGTTATCTGTGATTCCGCCGATCAGGCGAAAATGATGGCGGAGATCTTCGCGGAAAAATACGCCCGCGTGCCCACCGCCGAGATGAAGATTTCCGATGAGGGTTCGGAGTATCTCAAGGTCGCGGACGGCGTCACCCCGTTCCGCGTCACTCCCCGGCTCGATCTATCCGTCAGAACCCTCGCCCTCATCCTTCACGACGTCGGCACCAAGGACGAGCGCAAGCAGTGGGTGAATGACTTCAAGGACGGGAAAATCGACATCCTCTTCGTTTATAACATGCTGCTCACCGGCTTCGACGCCCGGCGGCTCAAGAAGCTTTACCTCGGCCGCGTGATCAAGGCGCACAACCTTCTCCAGGCGCTCACCCGCGTCAACCGGACCTACAAGAACTTCCGCTACGGATACGTCGTGGATTTCGCCGACATCCAGACCGAGTTCGACAAGACAAACAAAGCCTACTTCGACGAGCTCCAGTCCGAGCTGGGCGACGAACTCCAGCATTACTCCGCCCTTTTCAAGCCCGCCGAGGAAATCGTCGCGGAAATCGAAGCGATCAAGGACGCCCTATTTCACTTCGACACCGCCAACGCGGAAATTTTCTCGCAGCAAATCACCGCCATCGAGAACCGCCAAGACATGCGGGCTCTCATCAAGGCGCTCGACGATGCCAAGAGTCTCTACAACCTCATCCGCGCCAGCGGCCAGCATGACCTTCTAACCAAGCTCGACTTCCGCAAGCTCACCCAGCTTTCCACCGAAGCTCACAATCACCTCGACCTACTCAACAAGCGCGAAGCCCTTGAGAATGCTCACGACAACTCCAATCTCCTCAACGTCGCCCTCGAAGACGTGATCTTCGCCTTTCGGAAAATCTCCGAGTCGGAAATGGTCATCGCCGACCAACTCAAGGACACGCTCCGCCGCACCCGCGAGGGACTCGCCGGGAACTTCGATCCGCGCGATCCGGAGTTTATCAGTCTGCGCGAGGAGTTGGAGCGGCTGTTCCGGAAAAAGAACCTCAGCGAGATCACGCAGGAGGATATGGTTTCAAACATCGCCGCACTCAATGACATCCATGCCCGCGCCCGTGAGCTGGAGCGGAAAAACCAACTCCTCCGCGCGAAATACGCCAACGACGCGAAGTATGCCCGCCTTCACAAGCGGCTCATGGAAAAAGGCGACCCCACGCCAAACGAGCGAAAACTCTTCGAAGCCCTCTCCGCTCTCAAGCTGCAAGTGGACGAGCGCATCTCCCAGAACGCCCAACTCCTCAACAACCAACCCTACACCGAAGCCATGATGCTCCGCCTCATCGTCGAACAGCTCAAGACCCAGCACCAGCTCCCACTCACCGCCGACAGCAGCCGCTTCATCAACAGCCTTGTAATGAAAGAATATCTGGATGAATTCAACGGCCAGCAACCGGCATGACCGACCTCCCGCATAAAGAAATTGAACCACCGATAGACACCGATGAACGTGGATAAGACTCAGAAGTTCTTATTCGCTCGATTCGCCAGATTCGCGGTTCCTAAATCTTAATCCTTCTTTCAATCTCTTCCCATCTGCGTTCATCCGTGTCCATCTGCGGCTAAAAAATCTTCCTCTTCCACTTTTCCCCATGCCCACCCGCGACTTCCAGAAACAAGCCATCACGCTAATCGACGACCTCAAAGGCGTCTGTGCCAATTACGGCCTCGGCAATGACGGCAACGAGTTCAAGATCATCACTCAGATTTTCCTCTACAAGTTCCTCAACGACAAATTCGCCTACGAGGTGAAGCGCATCGAGCCCAAGCTCGCCAAGGCCGCGTCATGGGAAGACGCGCTGCGGAAGTATAAAAAAGCTGACTACGAGATGCTGCTCATCCAGCTCGGCGACGGCACCGCCCGCCTCAGGCCCGAGCACTTCCTCTCAACACTCTACGCCAAGCAGAACGAGGACACCTTTGCCAAATCCCTCGATGCCACCCTGCTTTCCATCGCCGCGCTAAACTCCGAGATTTTCTCCGTCATGACCGACGACGGAGAGAAGCAACCGCTCTTCGATCCCATCACTGAATACGTCGCTAACAAGCGCAACGAGTTCGCCCGCGCCCTCGTCAACAAGCTCGTCAACTTCAGCTTCGAGCGGATCTTCGCGGAAAAATTCGACTTCTTCGCCACCCTCTTCGAATACCTCATCAAGGACTACAACAAGGACGGCGGCGGCAAATACGCCGAGTATTACACGCCCCATGCCGTGGCCAAGATCATGGCCTCCTGCCTCGTCACCAAGGCCGCGAAGAACGTGCGTTGTTACGATCCCTCCGGCGGCTCCGGCACCTTGTTGATGAATCTCGCCCACGCCATCGGCGAGGACCGCTGCTCCATTTACTCGCAGGACATCTCCCAAAAGTCCTCCAGCCTGCTGCGGCTCAACCTCATCCTCAACAACCTTGTTCACTCCGTCCCGAACATCATCCAGGGCAACACCATCCTCCATCCCTTCCACAAGGACGAGCGCGGCAGCCTGCAGAAATTCGACTGCATCGTCTCCAATCCACCCTTCAAGCTCGACTTCTCCGACTACCGCGAGGAACTCGATTCCAAGACCAACCGCACCCGCTTCTTCGCCGGTGTGCCCAAGGTGCCGAACAAGGACAAGGACAAGATGTCCATCTATCTGCTCTTCATCCAGCACATCATCCACTCGCTGGCGAAGAACGGCAAAGCCGCCGTCGTCGTCCCCACCGGCTTCATCACCGCCCAGTCCGGCATTGAAAAAGGCATTCGCCAGCACCTCGTGGAAAACAGGATGCTCGCCGGCGTCGTCTCCATGCCCAGCAACATCTTCGCCACCACCGGCACCAATGTCTCCATCCTCTTCCTCGATGCCGCCAACAAGGAAACCATCGTCCTCATCGACGCCTCCAACCTCGGCACCAAAGTCAAAGACGGCAAAAACCAGAAAACCCTCCTCTCCACCGCCGAGGAAGACCAAATCATCCGCGTTTTCAACCACAAGGAAATCGTTGAAGACTTCTCCGTCGTCGTCACCTACGACGACATCACGGAGAAAAACTACTCATTCAGCGCGGGGCAGTATTTTGATGTGAAGGTCAGCCATGTGACCATCACGCCCAAGGAGTTTGAAAAGCGACTGACAGGGCACAAGGATCGGTTGAAATCGATGTTTGCCGAATCACGGAAGATCGAAAAGGAACTCGAAGAAGAACTTGGAGGACTCCACCTGTGAGAAAGGAATACCTGAAAATCCGGGATTTCTGTGAGGTTTTCGACGGACCACATGCCACTCCGACGAAGACGGACGAAGGCCCCTTCTATCTGAGCATTTCAAGCCTCAATCGGGGAACGCTCGATTTGAGCAAGTCTGCTCATCTCAGTGAGCAAGAATTCCAGAAATGGACGAAAAGGGTGACGCCCAGAAAAGGGGATCTTCTCTTTTCGTATGAAACCCGGCTCGGCGAGGCAGCCTTGATGCCTGACGGAGTCAAAGCCTGCCTCGGAAGGCGGATGGGAATTCTCCGCCCCGATACCCAGAAGGTTCTACCGGAATACCTCCTCTACTCCTACATCGCGCCTGAATTTCAAAACGTCATTTCCTCAAACACAATCACAGGTGCGACAGTTGATCGGCTATCACTAACTGATTTTCCGAATTTCGAAATGCGGATACCGCAGATTGATCAGCAACGCCACATTGTCGCAATCCTCTCCGCCCTCGACGCCAAGATCGCCCTCAACCACCGGATCAACGGCGAGTTGGAGGGGATGGCGAAGTTGCTGTATGACTACTGGTTCGTGCAGTATGATTTCCCGCTGAGCGCCGCCCAAGCCGCCGCCCTCGGCAAGCCCCGCCTCGCCGGCCAACCCTACCGCACCTCCGGCGGCCCCATGGTCTATCACGAACACCTCAAACGCGAGATCCCGAAAGGGTGGGAAGTCTCCACCGTCGCCGAAACCTTCAAAACGCATCTTGGCGGAACACCCTCGCGCAAAGAACCCACCTACTGGAACCCGGGCGAAATCGCGTGGCTCAGTTCCGGCGAGAAAGAACAACTCTTCGTCAGCGCCCCGGACGAAACCATCAGCCGCAAAGGCCTCGCCAATTCCGCCGCCACGCTCCTCCCGGCAGGGACCGTGATTCTCTCCATCGTCCGTCACATCCGCGCTTCCATTCTCGCCATCGAAGCCGCCACCAACCAGTCCGTCCTCGGCATCCGCGAGACTGCCACCATTAAACACTGCTTCATCTATCCCTTCATCATGGGCGAGATCCCGCGATACATGATCCTCCGCACCGGCGCTCAACAACCGCACATCAACAAGGGAACCGTCGATGAAACCCCGCTCGTCATCCCCGCCGCCGAAACCCTCAAAGCCTATACCGCCATCGCCGCCCCCATCTTCGAACAAATCCAGAACCTCCAGCAACAAAACCAAGAACTCACCACCCTCCGCGACTGGCTGCTGCCGATGCTGATGAACGGGCAGGTGCGGGTGGGGTGAGCGTCGGAAATGTCGTCCCAATTCATTAAGGAGCCTAAAGGATTTTCAAAAACTTCACCTAAACGTTAAAAAATCTTGGAAATTACTCTGAAAGAGCTGCATTGTGGGTCGTGTCGCACGGTCGTTTCCCTACAGCTCGGGGATGACGATCAGGTGACAGAGTTTCTCAAAGGACTGATCAAATCGAATCCCAATGCTGCAAGTAGCCTCCAAACCAGCATGGCCACCATCACCTCCGTCGATGCCTATCGCAACAAACGGAAGTTCCGTGATGTGGGCGAAGGAATCTACGAAATCAAGGTTCCGGGCATCCGTCTCTATTGTTTCAAGGATCAAATCGACACGCTGGAGACAAAATTCATCCTCGCCACCAACGGCGGCACCAAAAAGAACAAGCGGGAACAGAACAGCGACATCAAACGGGCGGCTCAACTCAGAGACCGCTACTTCGCTGCGAAAAAACTTCCCGACACCCAACTGAATTACATCCAAATCGACCCATGAACATCAAGATCAACAAGCAAAAGCCCGATGAGGTCCAACGCTTTTTCTCCGCGCCACTCTCCTTTTCCCAAAAGGTGGTGGTCAAAAAGCTGCTGATCGTGGAGCAACTCCTTGAACGGATGAAGTCCATCGGCATCAACCGCACCAAGCTCGCTGAACGGATGGAAGTAAGCCCGGCGCGTGTCACTTCAATGCTGGACGGGACGAACAATTTCACCATCGAGACCCTGTTGCGTGCTGCCGATGCCGTGGAATCCGAGCTGGCGCTGGCACTGAGTCCCAAAGGGCAGCAGGTCAAGTGGGTGACATATTCCGAAGAGGACATCCACGCCTCTTTCCTACCGACCCGCCAAACCCAGCCCGCATCCACCACCGTATTCTCGATGGGTGCGCCAACTCGCGACGATGAAGCCCATGCCGCATAACACCTCCCCGCTCGCCCTCCTCAACCACCGTTTTCTGGCCTTCGAGTGCCATGCCACCGCCGGAGAGCAAACAGGCGGCGCTCTGTCTCTGAAAACCCAGCAAGAGATTTCAGGATTTCCCGAGGACCCCCTCCGCTGGCTGGTCACGCTCACGGTCGATTTTGCGCCGGAAGATCCGGAAACTCCCTCCACCTACCGGGGGCAAATCCGGATTCAAGGTGAGTTCCAAATCCACGAAACTTTCGACGAAAAAAATCACGAAGCTCTCATCCGCGTCACCGCCACTTCGATCCTCTATGGTGCCTGCCGTGAGATGATCGCGAATTTCACGGCCCGCTCGATTCATGGAATTCTATCGTTGCCATCAATTTCCTTCCGTAATCCAAAGTGAACATGAGCCAAGTGATCGATCTAAATTGCCTTCTTCCCGAGGGCATCCGTTTCACGCCGCTATTCGAAAAGGAATCCGATTACCGAGAATTCCGCGAGCACTATGTGGTCGAAGTGGTGCCTGTACTTGACGAGCAGGCATCCAAACGCCGCAAGAGCGAGGAAGAATCGAGACGCCGCCCTTTGAGCTGATGCTCAAGGTAATGAAATCCAAGGCAAAAAAATGTTTAGGAAGCCCAAGCCATGAGTAGCTGCAACACCACCCGCATCACCTGCCCGAAATGCCAACACGCGCAGGATTTCACGATATGGAATTCAGTGAACGTCGATCTCGATTCCAGCCTCAAGGACCGGCTCCTGAGCGGGGATTTGACCCGATTCACCTGTGATCAATGTCAGAACACCAGTGAAGTGGTCTATCCGCTTCTCTATCATGACATGACCCGGAAGCTGATGGTGAACTTCTCCGCCGGAGAAGACATGCCAGATCATTCCTCGCTTCCATTCGGCGGAATTATGAAGGACTATCAGTTTCGGATCGTCGCAACCCGCAATCAGCTCGTCGAAAAGATCTGAATCGCTGAGGCCGATCTCGATGACCGAGCGATGGAGCTTTTTAAACTCTCATTGATCGGACAAATGGACGCGGCGGCAGATGATGAGCTGCTATTCGCCGGGGAGGACCGCAAGCCCGATGGATCACATTTCGCCAAGTTCGCGTTGCTGACCCAAGGAGGCGTTGAACCAATCACGACCCACATGGAAGCCTACACGGAATTTGCCGAAGGCATCGCCGAGCTTCTGGAATTGGAACCTGCCACTCCCGGAGAATGGCTCCGCATCAACCGCGACTATGCCGGAGAGTTGTTGGCAAAACATACCTCCGAGAACTCGGATTGAATGATCTGACTGGCTTGAGTCTTATCCCCACTTGGAGGATCAAACCGCGTGTGTGCGGCTACGCCCAAAAGGGTTTCGATTTGCCCGGCCGCACGGGTGATTTGATAGAAATCAAGATCGTCCATGGTGGGGTTTTCCCGAACGTAGTTGGCGAGATAGGTCTCGGATCTCGATTCCACTCCGTTCCTCTTTGCAACGAGAAATGCAACTGTCTCCGCTTCCAATTCCCGCTGGGTGAGGGTGCAGCGGCACCGGTCCTTGATTCCCCATTTTTTGTCCTCTCCTTGGTGTCCCAGAAAGAGATGGGCCAGTTCATGCGCGATGGTGACAAAGCGAACGGGCGGGGAATGGTTGCCGTTGATCTTCATCTTGTAGCTGCCTCGGGTCTTCTCATCCTTGGGAGGCAAAGTCATTTGGATGCTTCCCGCTTTGCCATCCCCGTAGTCGGTGATGTTGACGAAGATGTCCTTTGACCTCATTTTTTTGATGAATGCCGTGATGCGGTCCTCGGTGATCGCACCTTTAGCCACGAAGGTTTGGGCATCGAGAGGGATATTTCCGCTCACAAGATCGACCACATCATAGACCAGCGCCACCGGCCCGAACGGCCACAAGATCAAGAGCGGCCTCGCATCCTCGTTTACCTCCGCTTGGAAACGCTCGCGCCAGTCATGCTTGGAAGCCGCAAACTGAAGACCCGGTTTCTGGATCTGCAAGAGGAGCGCATTGAAAGGGGCGAAGTTCCGCATCCGTGCAATGAATTCGAGAAGGTTCAGATAGTCCTGGCTACTCTTGTAGAGACGCGAATCTTCCAGCAGGTGGTCGAGCAATGAACGCTCTGCTTCCTCACGATTTCCGGTGTTTGTGGTGCTCATGGGAGGTGAATGCTGGTGCCAGAATACTGGTGAGGGTGAGACAAATAGCGGGGTAGGTCCAAAATCAGTCAAACTTCCTACTAAATTTGAAAATGATGAAATCGTTTTTCGGACGGATTCCTGGCCGGTTCTGTCCGTCTGACTCAGGCTCGTAAAAGATCGTGCTTTCAAAACGCCACGTAATTTCGCCGCCGAGATTTAAAGGATGACCTTGTGATGACCAGACGTCCTTCACTTGACCTTCTGGACCGTATCGCCTCCACGCAGCCTGTGTTAGCAATTTGATAACACGCCTGTTTTCCATGTTTCCGAATAGTCGCGACGGCCTCCAAATTTGTATAACGGATTCCGTCACGGACCCTTGTTTATGCGATACTTCGATGAGTTTTACACTGTAATCCTTATAGCCAATTCGCTTGGACCCGAGAAACCCAGAATGATCTGATTCGAAAATGGTCCCCGGAGCGGACTCCAAAAAACGAATGAGGGAGGAAAGCTTGTTTGGCGAAATAATTGTGAATATCAGGTCGGAAAGTTCTGAATCGGTTAGTGTGAGATGTGACATGGTAGTTCGTCCCTTTGATACGAGCTTGTAAACGAAACCAGCCACCAAGGTTTCCCAAGGTGGCCGGGGTGTTGAGAAGCCGCACAGAGACGACCGCGACGACCTTTAGCCATCCCCGTGGGGACGACCTGAACATGCGCCGCCGCCACCCCGACCTTTCGGTCTGGTGGCGGCGTTGATTCGGTCAACGCCTTCCGCTCTATGCGGGGTTCTCACGCCCCGATCCGGATCTCTCCGGACGGTGCGAGCTAACGATTCTGGAATCGGGCTGGCAAGGATGAAGGTTGAGGCTGACGAAGCGTCAATCTCCGTCGGCGGCTGATCGCTCCGCTTCCTCAATCATGGACCGCATTCCTTTTCGTAATGCGGGGCTGCGGCGAAGGTCGGCCATGACTTCCTCGTCGGATAAAGATTGCTTCGGGATTGGCGGTGCTTCCGGTGCCTCCCGTGGCCGTCCCACTTGATAGGCGAGCACCATTGATGCGGCTTGAAGGCGAGTTCGATAGTCTATTTCACGAACGCCACTTCGTGACGTAATCGTGGCCCGCAGGCCATCCGCCAGCGCGGCGGCCAGTTGCTCGGGCGCGATTTCCCGCTCCAGCGCGGCGGCGATGGCTTGTGATGATGCTGTTGGGGGCTGTGAGTTGCGTTTCTTCATCATGGTTAGGCTTGTTACGAAATCGGATTCTGAAGCCAGATGACCTTGGAGAGTTGTCCCGTCTTCTGGTGAGGGTGGCCGGGAAGGCGGCAAGGGTGTTCAGGGTGGTCAATCAAGCCCGCATCCATGCCCAACGTGGCGGAAGTGATTTTCAGCGACTCCAGCACGTCCTGAGGCGGCGAACAGAACCACGCATGGAGACTGACTGACCCAGTGAACAGAATTGCGGCGAGTTCCCAGTGAAGGCCTTCTCGAATCCAGCGGATCATCGCGAGCGAAATGCGGAGATGCGCTTCGATTTCATCAGGTGTTTTCGGCTTTCGACCGTCGAGGCCATCGAAATCCAAAACGACGTAGGGTGCGGCGGCTACATTCTCGGCAGCACGGGAGAGAGTTCCGGGTTTCCACAGCGCAGGCGTGGTCATGGGGCCGACCCGTTGCTCGTTCTGCCATTCCTCCACGGTTTGCCAACGGGAGCCGTGAATGCCTTCTTGTCCGCTTTCGTGGACTTCTCCCGTCCACACCACCGAGTTCTGCGGAAACAGTGAGGCGATGAACCATCGTGGATCGGATTCAACGAGCTGGCAGTCGATTTTTTGCGAACTGTCTTCCCAGACATCGGCTCGGTTCCACTCCCAGCGAGCGATGATTTTTTCACGATGCGCTTTTGCCGTTTCTTGCAGCGCGGCCACGTCGCGTTCGCGTTGAAGTTCGCGGGCACGGCGTTCTCGCCATTGGCGTTTCTCGACGGGGTCCAACGCTTTCTCGCCGCGCACGCCGACCAGCGAGAAAATGCGGCGGTTGTGCTCGCGGTCCTTGGGATGGGCGATGCAATTGAACGGACCGGCCGCATAGACGCGCAGGTTATCCCTATCGGAATCCTTGCCCTCTTCACGGCATGCTGGACAAGCGGAGATCACGTCATCGCCTCGTTGTCGGACGTTCTCAAGGAGGGAGAGATCGAGGTGGGAGTCGCTCATGGCAGGGATGAAAATGTTTTTGTTGGAAGCGTCCCATGTGTTCCACTCGTCCCAATCGGATGACTTGCTTGGGACGATTGGGACAGGTGGGACGGCTTGAAGAAGATATTTTTCATGCGTCAACGGATTGGGTGAGATTCCAAAACCGCACGCCGCCGGACTTGGATTCGTGAAGCTTGTGAGTCCCCAGGAGGCGCTTGCCGAAGTTGAGTTTGTTCAGGGCGGCGTGTCCGGAATCGCGGCAATAGTCCTGATAGGCTTTGTAGAGTTCACCCTTGCCCACCCGTTTTTCATCGCTGGCAACCCAGCAGCCCTCTTCGAGGAAGCCCGCCGTAGAGTCGGATTCCTGTTTGTAGGTCGCCAACGCTTGATCGGCCGCAGTGCAGGGTGAGAACTTCCGTTGCTGGCGGAGGCGACGCAACCCGACCATCACCCAGTTGAAAACCCCGGACAGCTCGGTCTCGATGATTTTGCGGGCAAGCTCGGGATCTTTCTCGGACTCGCTGATCGTCTCGCTGAACGGGATGATCAGGAACCGTCGGAAGAAACCGGTGGTGTGCTCGGTGTCCCGTGGCAGCAAGTTGGCGTTGAACGCAAGGCGGGCATAATCGCGCATGATGTAGGGGTCAGAGTAAAGACGCCGTGCCTCAAGAGGCTCGCCACTTGCCATCTTCTTGAAGAGGTCAGCATCGCACCGCTCGTTGATCTCCGAGCCGAAGTTCAGCAAGGCCGACCCGAGGGCGCAGCGGTTTTCCATCTTCGAGAGCGAGGACAATCCGTAATTGCTGACGTTCTGTTCGCCGAGCAGGGCATTTACCAGATCGAAGAAAACCGATTTGCCGTTGTGTCCGTCGCCAAATAGAACCATCACCTTTTCCAGCTTCAGTTCGCGGAGGAACACCCAGCCAAGGAACTCGGCCAGCACCATTCTCGATGATTCCTCGGGAAGAACGCGCACGAGGTAGCGGTCGAACACCGGACAGGTGGAAGTCTCGTCGTAGTCGAACGGGAGTTGGTAGGTGAGCAGGTCGAATTGGTTGAACCCACGCATGATTTCGGCGGTATCGGAGATTTCCAAAGTGCCATTGCGGAAGTTGAGAAGCGTCTGGTTTGATGGCCGGTCTGCCGCTTGTCCGCCGTGGATGGAGTGGAATTGCTTCACCAGCTTTTCACGGGCCGTGAAGATCCCGAAGCCGACCGGATCGCAACCGATGCGGAGAGCGAAGTCGCCCAACAGCACCTCGAATTCCTTGTCAGTGACCGGCTTCCAATGGGTGCCTCCAAACAGATGGGGAGTGCCGTTCAGAACCCGTGCGCCCATTTGAATCTCATCCATCCACTTTCCGAAATGCTCGACGACCAGCACGATCAATTCGGTCTGCGATTGCTGCCGGGGCTGGGCCTTCAGATCCAGTATCGGACGCTGATAATATCTCTCCGCCAGCTCCAGAAGGTCCGCGCGTTCCACTCGACGGATCGCGGCGCGAATGATCCTCAGCGGTTCCGATGTCGTTGTCTTGGACCTCGGAATCCCTGCGGCTTCTTTGATGGAGTCCAAGGTAATAGCTTCCGGCAACCGGATGTCTGATGCCGTTTTGGAAGATGATTTTGTGTTTTGGCTTGATGTGGACATGGGGCATTTTCGTTGACCCGCTGAAACTCCGGAGTAAGATAACGTTAGCGAATGAGTCATCCTCCCGACCGGATTTCCGGCGGGAGTTTTTCATGTAGGCTTAGCATTGACCTTGAATCGCCGATCAAGGGCGCGACGAACTTCGGATGGGTCCGCGAAAACGCGCTTTCCCACTTTGATGTAATGGTAGTAGCCTCGCGCTTTCCATTCGGCGAAAGTTCGTTTCGAGGGTGCCTCTGGTCCGGTGCCAAAGATGGTTTTTCGGCACTCTTCGAGGCCGACAAATGCGGGTGGTGTGTATTCGTTGCTCATTGCGAGCAAGTAGATGACACGGGCTCGAAAACTAATCGTGGGTGGTAACTCTTCGACGTAATCCCACCTTTTTGTGATTCGTGCTCTTGCCTCGCTTTCCGGCAGGGAGCCAATCGAAGCAGAGCTTTCTCATCACATTGCGGAAGCCAGTCCCTTCCCCTAACTGGCTGTCATTCATCGCAGCTTCGTAAATCGACTTTACTTCCTTCTGTGTCGGAACTTCCCCTGCGTGTTGGGCTGCCGTTTCGACGGAATCGAAGAATCGAAGATAGTGTGGCGGAATAGGCTCCTCTTCGAGTTCTTCGATTTTCTTGAGCCACTGAGCGAGTCGGAAGAAATGGTCTGCTGCACCATCCTCAGAAGCTGCGATCACTAGCATTTTTCCCACGTATTCGTCGAAAAGCCTGGAGTCCATAGCCTTTTCCATTGCGATTTTCCAGTTCGCTTCGGAGAGTTTTTTCCCTGATTTACGTTCCACTTCATCGCGCCGGTGCATGAAGAACATCTCACGCCAGCCTCTAGCAACCAAGTCGCTTTGTGGGCCTTCACCGGCGATTCTCTCCCTGAGAGCGAGGAGCATCAGAAATTCTGACTTCGGGATGTAGCATTCATCGACGGGGCAATCCTTGGGGTCTTTGTATCCTCTGGCGAGCCTGGGAAAGTGGGTTTTAGACTCGGGAATGCCGGCGGAGAATCTTCCATCCTGCTTGTAAAAGACGAGGTAGCCGGAGCTGTGATCGAGTTCATCGCGGGCAACCCAGTAGTCGCCGTAGTCGATGACAGCATAGCTCTTTTCTAGCCCTTTGGTCTCTTCGTCCTTGGTTACGATCTTTTTCATTTAACGGGGTGGCTGGTACAAAGGCATTTCATGATCTCACACCACCACTTCTTCCAGCACTTCGGGATGTTTCAGGGCAATGGAGATCAGCACCGGTAGGAACGCAGACAGTTGCCTTAGCGGTGATTCGCATGGCTGTCATAGTTTCATGCTTGTTATGAGGAAGTCATTCACCTCCCCAATGACTTCAGAGAGGTCTGGATAGTCCCCGTAGATCATGGTGGCCATGTCTTGGTAATCCTTTTCCCATAAGCCTATCAGGTGAGCGGGTGGAGAGATGAAGAGTTGCTGAGGGAGAAGCGTCTCGTAGTCCACCCATGTCTGGCGGAAGTAGTGCTTGCGGTGTTCGCGGACGGTGAGGAAGAGCGCGTGGTCGCGGTCTGCGAGTCCGGATTTGATGAGTTGATAGAGGTCGTAGTAATGGCGTGCGAGCCGGGGTTGCGGCTTTCTCTCTAACGGCGCGGTATTGGCTTCGTGGAGGATGAAGGCTTTTTCCCAGAACGTGCGGCGTGGGGTGACGGTGGTGACGGGAATCACGAGTGAGTCAAAGGCTGCGGGGTAATGCTGGGCGGCGAAGCTCTGGACGCTGCGGGTTTCCTCCGGGATGCCCTCGGCTCTGGCGCTGAATTCCAGCTTCACTCTGGCGGAAATGTAGCCTGTGGGCATGGCTCCGGCGAGCGAGGGATAGGTGAAGTAAATGCAGTAGGGATCGCGGGATTTATCGAAGGGTTCGCTTTCGCCTTCTGCGACGATGGTTGCGGTGGATGAGTCGAAAGGAGCGTTTGCCAAGGCGGATTCGATCACGGGGATGACGGCGCGGGTGAGTTTGTCACGAGTGAGTTGGCGGAGCTGCTTCTGGCGTGCCTGGGATTGGCTGGCGTTCTCGGCAAGGGCTGGGTCGGTCTCTGGTGTAACACCTAACCAATCACGAGAGATCGAGAGGTCGATGTCTTCAGAGAAACGATGGATGGCTTGGTAGGCTTTTGAAAGTGAGGTGCCACCCCGAAAGACGAGATGCTGCGAGAGGTCGGGTGATGAAAAAAGCACGTCGAGCATCCAGCATACCCAGAAATCCTTTTCCACGTATCCGGCGGGGATGCCCATGGATTCACCCACGGCGCGGAAGACGGCGGACTTCTCAGAGGCGGGGAGTGCGAGAAAGCGGTTCATGTGATGATCTGGCGGAAGTAGTCGGCAATCCATGCCGGGGGCAGGGCAATGTCTTTGCGGAGGGTGTCTTTGTCCTTTTCGCTGAGTTGTTGCCTGAGCTGGGCGATGATCTCCGGGGTGATGAAATCCTTGCCAATGAAACGGAAGGCTTGGGTGACGAGGCCACTCATTTTTCCCGCCATCTGCATGATACGGGGCGTGGTCTTGCGGAGGATGATTTCCTGGTTGCCGATCTGGACGATGCGTTCATCGGACTCGGTGAGGAATTCCGAACGGGCGGGGATTTGATCGCTGAGTCCCAAGAGATTTGCAGCATAGGCTCCGGTGAGCTGGAGGCGTGAGCCGTCCCGGTTGGTGATGGCGCGGGCGACTTGGTAGGGATCTGGAGGGACTAGGCCGACGATGGCGCTGGTCTGGGGGTAGTCGTAAATACCACGGCTGAGGCGGCGGATCTTTCCCTTGGCCGTAAGCTGCTGAAGCACCCAGTCCACGGTGCTGCGCGTGCCAAGATCGGCGAAATCCCGTGCTGAGAATACCGAGCCACGGCCCAGCCCCTGAATCCGGCGAAGGATGTGCGTCTCGAAAGTCGTTGGATTGGCCGTCTGCGTAGTCACCATGAAAAAGTAGCCTTTATTTCATGGTGATGCAAGTGGATTCATCAAGCTGCATTTTACGGCATGAGAGGATCATACGGCTTTGAGGTGAGAGTTTGGATTGATTTCCTTCTCCGGTGCCATCACGGCGCGGCGGCGTTTCGGATCGGGCACGATGCGGAAGAACTCGCCACCTTCCTCGCGAGGATGGAGGTTGAGGTAGTGGCGCTTGATTATGGACTCGCTGTTTCCCGCCTGGAGCGCGGCGTCACCGAGCGAGCGATGAGCGGCGACGTGGTAGGAAATAAAACTGTGCCTGGCCTCGTCGTGGGTGATTTTGAAGTGCTTCTTCACCTTGGTGAGCATCCGCCCGAAGTTGCCGCAGGTGAGGGGCGGCGGGAATGCTTCCAGCCACGCAGCAAGGTTGTCGGAAATCGTGATGTGGCGCTCATGACGGGTCTTGGAGATGTTGGCGGGAATGGTGATGATCCGGGTCTTGAAGTTGATCAGCTCGGCTTCCCGGCCTGCCATGCGCTGAATCTCGGCGGGGCGGATGCCGGCGAAGTAAGCGAGCGAGAAATAGCGGACCATCGCCCCACCACGCCAGCGGCAGAGCGCGGAAAACATCTTCTGCACCCTCGCCAGCTCGGTGGTGATCGGCCGCGCGTTCTGCTCTTCCCTCACCTGCCGCGCATCGTAAGCCCGCACGGTTGCAGCGGGGTTCTCGAAGGTGAACGGCCGGTTCGTCGTCTTGTCGGCGGTGGCGCTCCACGCGAAGAAGCCCTTCAGGTCGTTCAGGGTGTTGTTCCAGAACTTCTTGCTGGCCTTCTTCTCCCCGTCGGCGGACCGCAATCCCCGCAGGTATCCTTCCACCTGCTGGTGGGTGACTTCATGCGTCCATGGATCATCGACCGCCTTGATGAACCGCTCGATGCTTGCCTTGAGAGCTTGCTGGGTCCTTGGCCGGAGTCCGTCGCGCTCCTTCTCGTCGAGGAAGAGTTTCAAGGCATCCCTGAGCCGGATCGTGAATTCGGGTGGCCGGTGGTGCTTAAGAAAAAAATCCACGGCATCGGCAAGGGCGTAGGCACCGCCAAGCCTCTCGATGGCGGAGACGGCCGAGTCGTGATGCTCTTGGGTCAGTGAAGAGAGAATCATCCGCTGGGCACGCCCTTTATTGTCCATCTCCACTTGCTTGAGCGCGGCGAAGCTCTGTGCCTCGGCTTCGTCCTTAAACTGGCGGCGCTGCCATTTCTCATCCTCCTTCCACCCCTGCACGAGGTAGGTCACCCAGACGCTGTCGTTCTTGTGGCGGGTCACTGCACGGATGGTGAGCTTGACCGCCGCCGCCTTTGATGCAGTTATTCGTGTGCGCTTCGGCTTCTTGCTCATAGGTGCAATTCACCGCATCACAGGTGTCATTGCAAGCATCTATTGCACGGTCCGTTGCACGGCACTCCGCTAGATCCAATAAACACATAGTTGTCGCACAGGTTCGAGTCCTGTTCCCGGCACTTTTGAGAGATTTGAAATTGAATTCTCAAAGTTGTTTTTTGCCACTCCCGTGTCGTTTTCGACTTCTCCCGACCTGTTTTCCTCCAATCCGCCGTTGAAATCGAAAATGACGAAATAAGGAGAAGGGATTTGCAATCCCTTTCACAACCCGAGCAGATCAAAGAAAAGACCGATCCTCCGCGAAGGGATTTCAAATCCCTTCTCCATACCCTGAACGACAACGAACCAAGTCGATTGCGCCATGAGAACCACCGTGGAGCGACGGATTTCCCGAGCTGATTCAGCATGCTGAACGCGGCTGAATTTTCCGCTGGCGAAGTGTTTGTTGAAGGGCTAAATTAAGGCTACATGAAAACTATTGTATGGTCATTTCGGTGGCATCTTTTGATTGGCTTGGCATTGTGTGGTACCATCTTGGGTCTCGCCTTGCCTCGACTGATGGTGAAGCCGCGAGTAGTTGAAAAACCTCTGCAAGTCGCGACTCAGAGCCGCCCGCTTCACCTTGCGGCGCTGGATCCGGCGCCGGAACTTCCCGCTTACTTGCTGACGCTTTGCGGTCCAGAGGTCTTGGCGCAGCATGGCGGAACGAATCCTGCCGGCGGGGTGCCGGATTGGTTTCTAAAGGCCGGGCGGACACTTGCAGAAAAAGGGCTCGCGTGGCCGAAGCCAAAAATCGGCCTCACCGATAACATCCTTTTGTCGAATGTGCGGGAATTCGAAAGCCAGACGATGGGGCTGCTCGCAACCGACCCGGCGGCGGCGGTCGCAAAAATGGAACGGCTGATCGCCATAGAAGAAGAGAAATTCAAGACTCGCTCGTGGCGGTCAGCGCTCGCAAGTTCCGCAGCGAGTCACGGTGGCAGGCCCGAGTCGGATCTTTACCGGGCGATGCTGGATGATATTCCAGGACACTATTTTGATGGGATCATCACCGAAACGTTAGGGGATCACCCGGATTCCGAGCTCGCTGCAATCGCCATTGCCCAAGCTCTAAAGCGAGAGCCGAAGGTACGACAACCCGGTCTAGCCGCAGTCATCCAGATGCGTAAGCTCGCCTTTGAGGTTCGGGAAAAAGCAGCGAAGACACTTGCCGCAGAGCTACAGATTTCGTTTTCCCCCGCTGATGTTGACGGGCGCGACTGGACTTCCGAGGTGGGGGATCGCTTGTATCATTCGTCCCTCACCGCACCGGCAGACGATGCCGAAGCACTTCAAAAATAACGTAACTGCCTGGGGTGTTTGGCTGGGAGGTTCATGCTCTAGGACATGCGCAAACCTGTTTCCGACCCAACTTGAAAAGGGCATCGAGCCTCCTGGGAAATTCCAAGTCGATGGGGGGATACGGCTGGTATCCCAGACAAGAGCCGTGCCGAATCATCGAGAGGCAGGACCGTGCCAGCTCGGGGCAATGGCGGCTCAGGCGATTTGTTTGACCCGTCGGAGCAGGGTGAGGTTTTTGGGGGAGTGGTAGGCTTTCTGGAAGTCGAACTGACTTTGGAGGCGGATGAGTAGCTCGCCGGGGATGCCGAAACAGTACTGGACGCGCAGGGCGATGGAGGCGCTGACGCCTTTTTTCTGGCGGAGTACGTCGTTGAGCTGAGCTTTGCTGAGGTCCATCGCGGCGGCGGCAGCGATCTGGGTGAGGCCGTGGTGGGCGATGGTATCGCGGATCAGCGCAGCGGCGGGATTCGAGAGCGGTCGTGGAACCTTGAGCGGGTCAAGCGGAATGGCGGCGGCTGGTGCTTTCATAGCGGTTTCAGTGGGTGTCTTCGATTTTGACGAGTTCGACGTTTTGCATTTCGGCGTTTTCCCAATGGAACGTGATGCGCCATGGAGATTTGCGGGAATCCGCGTCGATAGAGTATTTGGAGGTGCCTTGGAGCTTGTGGTAGTGGAGTACGGGGATGAGGCGGAGGGCTTTTTCATTGGCCTCATTGAGAATCGCCAGCCGCTCGAAGGCTTTGGTGGTGTTGAGGCCGCCGAGTTTGTTGAGCTCTCGTCGACTCAGTTCCTCTCCGAGGAATAGCTTTTCGGTGATGATGTCAGCGAAGCTCCTAATCACTGAAAAAATGGTACACTAAAAAGCGGATTCGTCAAGGCAGTTGAGGAGAGTATCTCAATGGGTGGCCCCTCTTCCGACGAAAGAATCTGATCACCTCTCTCCCAGACAAGTGGCGCTATGCCAGCTCGGGGCAATGCCTGGGCTTTGCCCCAAGTCTGGCTCGGGGTAGGGCTTTGGCCTTGAAGCAAGTCCGTGAAGCTGCACCTCTACTCCGCGGGTAGCCCTGTGCAAGGGACCCCACCCCACAAGCCATTTTTGAATCGTCAGTGTCCGCCGCCGCCGGAGCCCTTGATGTAGGTGCCAACACCGATGATGACAGTGGAAAGGACCAATATCGCAATTCCCGACACAATCAAACGATAGGCCTTTTTGCTGGATCCCTTCCATTCGTGAAAGATCCAACCCCACATGGTGCTGAAGACGATGATGCTCGCCATGTGCAGTGTCCATGACGCGAAGCCGAATTTGCCCATCTGCGTTTCACCCATGGTGTAGAAGAAGAACTGGAAATACCAAGTGATGCCTGCGAGGGCGGAGAACAGGTAGTTTCCTAGCTTCGGGATTGCCAAATCGGTTGAAGAGGCTTGCGGACCGGAAGTGCTTCCTCCGCCGTGTTCGCCACCGCTGGCGACCAACCCTGCATGTTCGGGGCGGGCATGCGATGCGAGGTATTGGTAGCCGGTGCGGTTTTTGATATTCAGTCCCACGCACCAGACGAAATTGGTCACAAAGCCGCCAAGCATGACCACAATCAATTTTGGCAGGCCGCTCCAGATGACCGATGTTCCGGCAGCCACCGAGGCATCGCCAATCGGATTTCCAGCCGTGAGGCCGAAGCTGAAACACGCGCTCATGATTCCGGAGAACGTGGCGACGAGAATGCCTTTTTTGAAATCGAACTCGGCGATGGCCTTCTTTTTCTCTTCTTCAGACATTTCCTTCTCCTTGGTGGCACCCGCAAGTGCCGCGATGAAGATTCCAATCAGACAGACTCCCACACCTAGCAAAGTGACCTGACCAGCGGTGCTTGAAGCGATTTCCAGCAGCGTTTCAGGTACCGGGATGGTCGGGAAAAACAGTTTGAAAAACGGAGGGAGTAGCGTCCCGAAGGCGGCGCAATACCCGAGAGCCACCCCCATGCCCAACGACATGCCGAGATAGCGCATGGCGAGGCCGAAGGTGAGTCCTCCGGTGCCCCACAACGCGCCGAACATGAAGGTCCAGCCAAGGGTGGAAAAGGATTGGCTGCTCAAGACGCCAAACACATCTTTCGTTAAGACCGTGGCGAGAAGGATCGGGCAGATGATCCACGAGAAGAATCCACCGACTAACCAGTAGGTCTCCCATGACCATTTTTTAACGCCCTTGTAAGGGACGTAAAAACTCCCGGAAGCCAAGCCTCCGAGCCAGTGAAAAATGACTCCAAATATTGCGCTACTCATCGTTTTTTAGGTTTTAGGTTTTAGGCTTTAGGCTTTTTAGTGGTTGAGATGGGTTTGAATCAGGCGCGCTTGCTCAAGACGGAATTTTCGTAGCTTTTCACCTCGGCCAGCCAATCGGCACCGGCGGGGACGTTTTGGGATTCGCAATAGGCATCCCAGACGGCACCCCATGGCAGGGACTTGGCCTCCTCCATGAGCGCGAGGCGCGTGGTGTAGTCACCAGATTTTTCCGAATCGCGGAGGGCATCGGGCTCGAGCAGGGCCATGAGCAATGCCTTGAGCGTGTTGCGGGTGCCGATGGTCCACGCGGCGATGCGGTTGATGCTGGCGTCGAAGAAATCGAGGCCGATGTGGGTTCGGTCTAGCAGCTTGTTGCGCACGAGTTCGGCGGCGATGGATTGCAGCGCATCATCAAGCGTGACGACGTGGTCGCTGTCCCAACGGACGCCGCGGCTGACGTGGAGCAGGATTTCAGGAACATACATCAGCGCGGAGCTGAGTTTGTCCGCGATGCCTTCGGTCGGGTGGAAATGGCCGGCGTCGAGGCAGAGGACTTTTTGATTCTTGATCGCGTAGCCCATGTAGAATTCGTGCGAGCCGACGACATAGCTCTCGCTGCCGATGCCGAAGAGTTTGCATTCCACCGCGTCGAGGTGGTGTTTTGGATTGAGCTTTTTGGCGAACACCTTGTCGAGTGAATCGGCGAGGCGCTGGCGCGGAGCGGAGCGGTCGACCGGGGTGTCCTTGTAGCCGTCGGGGATCCAAACGTTAGTCACCGTCGGCGAGCCTAGCGCTTTTCCCATGACCGCACCGATTTCACGAGAGGCGATGCAATGCTCGATCCAGAAATCGCGGATGGCTTTTTTCGGATGAGAGAGCGTGAATCCGTCGGCCGCCTTCGGGTGGGAGAAGCAGGTGGGGTTGAAATCCATGCCCATGCCGTTGGCCTTCGCCCAGTCGATCCAGTTTTCAAAATGCTCGGGGCGGATCTCGTTGCGATCGACCTTCTTGCCGCCGAACTCGCCGTAGAACGCGTGGAGATTCAAGCGGTGCTTGCCGGGGATGAGAGAGAGCGCCTTGTCGAGGTCAGCACGAAGTTCATCGGGCGTACGAGCCTTGCCGGGATAGTTTCCGGTCACGGCGATGCCGCCGCTGAGGCCTTCGCCGGTGCTTTCGAAGCCCCCGACGTCATCGCCCTGCCAGCAATGCAGTGAAATCGGAATGCCGGCGAGCTTGGTCATTGCGGCCTCGGTATCAACACCGAGATCGGCATAACGGGCTTGGGCGAGCTTGTAGGACTGAGCGATGGATTTGGAATTTTTTGCCATGGGTGGTTTCATCTAAAGGTGCAGAATTCTGCGCAGAAAGGTGACTGAAAACCTTCACTGTTCCGCCAAAAATAAGCACGTTGCCGCCAATGCTTACAATTTGCATTTTGAATCAGGTCGAGAGCAATCGGAGGTGGGGGCATCACGCACGCAACTCACTATTTAACGAGGATTTACGGAAGCCTCTGCGGTCACTGGGCTTGATGGTTCAGGAATTCACCGGATCTGCATCGCGATGGGGCTCACTCACTTGGGAGGCGATCTGGAGGAATTGGCCACGGGCATCGCGATTGATGGTGTAAAAATCTACCCCGCATTGAACAACACACTGGCATACGCTCGGGTAGCCGCAGAGATCACCTCCTCGGGTGCCCATGTCGGGCGCGGAGGATCCCTTCACTGGCATGCGGACGGCCACGGATAAAACGGAAATGGGAATTTTACATTTTCATTTCAAAAACGAAAAAACTCCAGTGATGCCACCTACGAAGTTCGCATGTTTTCCGATCTGTCACTTGATTTTGCCAGCGGCAGTCTCCTCTCGATCCGAACCTGATCGCCTCAGCCCAGCGGTATCGCTGCAGAATACGAACAAGCCGAAGCTGTTATGCCGATAAGCATTCCAAAAGGCTTCTTGCGACTGAAAGCCACCGTGCCGTAAAGTGAACCATTCATTTTCCAATGTAGCATCCTTGTCGTTTGGCCGCAGCGTGGCGAGTCCGGCGGCCTTGGCGAAAGCGGAGGAACAGATTGCGCACGGTGTCGGTGCCGGGGAAACGCTCGATGGACAGTGGAGCATGGAGAGCCTTGTCCGCTCGTAGCCAATCGGTGTGGGCGAGGCGGCGAGCTCCAGCTACCACCGAGATCATGAAAGGTACAAGGGTTTGAGCCGGCGGGATGGCGTTGGGGCTGTTGTAGGTGAAGGGCCTCAAGCCGTTGATCTGCCCAGCCAGACCGATCTTCTCGAAGAAAACAATGAGACTGACAAGGCCACCGAAGGGGGTGATGGGCTTGGCGGTGAAGGTGAGCGGGACTTGCCGACTGAGGAAGACGGTGTTTCGGGAATTTTGAATGGTTTGGTCAAAGGGCATGAGTTGTGGTCATTCGATACAACCCTTCTACCGCATGACCTGTAGCAAACGATGCTCTAGTTAACTTCGGATTTCGGGTTCAATCCTCTCCACCCAGTAATCCTCCGTCTCATCGCACCCGCATCTCCGGAATGCGCCAACCGTAAAGCTACCCCACCTATCCCAAAGCACCCGCGGGCAAAACGCCCTTACGAATTCCTCTTCACCGACTTTTTCTACGACCATGAAAATCGTCTTTGGATCCGGCACATAACGGACGAACGGCCGGCCGATCATTGTCTCGTCCACCATTCCCCGGGGATATTCTCGCTCCTTCATACCCACAAGACGCCTCCGTGACGGCACTCGTACAGTCATTATCGAAGAAAATTCATATTCGCTCTGAAAATCCCTCTTTCTTCGTTTACTCCAAGCAACCTTGACGTTTACATCAATCATTCTTGATTTGAAAGTTCTCCTCACATTTACCGGTTTTCACGATCCCTTTGCGGCCTCTGCTGCGACTGGGGAAATGCGTGCCGGGCCTGTCCTCACGGTGGTGGCTGAGCGGGCATTTGATCGCGTTTACCTATTCACCACACCGAAGGCGGCGGAGATCAGTGAGAAAACGGCCGCAGCCATCAGTGAGCGACATCCCGGAGTGAAGGTGTTGATTCTGGAGGTTCCGCTCAAGGATCCGACTAACTACCTCGGCATCCTTCGCCAGCTAAGGAGCCATTTCAAAACCCTCAACGCGTCACACCCCGATGCGGAATACTCGATTTCAGTCTCGTCCGGCACGCCGCACATGCACGCCTGTTGGCTCCTGCTTGCTGCCAGCGGAGAAATTCCGGCGACGATCCTACAATCCACCCCGCCGGAGTTCGTGCCGACAGGACGCAGTCTCGTGAAGGAAATCGACGTCCACCAGAAAGACTTCCCTGTCATCACCCGGCCGGTAGATGGTCCAGAGTCTGAGGAGGACGATGAATCCAGCATTCTCGCGGCCTGCGGCGAACTGGGCATCGTCGGCGAGGATCCGGCATTTCAGAAAGCTCTTCGAGAAACCTTCATCTACTCACAATACGACGATTTCCATGTCCTGCTCCTTGGTGAAACCGGCAGTGGGAAGGAGTATTTCGCCCAATTCATTCATCATCTCGGACCACGGGCAAATCGGCCCATGATCACCGTGAATTGCAGCAGCATCCCGGAGAATCTCGTCGAGAGCCAGTTGTTCGGTCATAAGAAAGGAGCGTTCACGGGCGCGACCACCGACCATGAGGGAAAATTCAAATCTGCCGACCGCGGTGTCCTATTTCTCGATGAGATCGGCGAACTCCCGCTGCCTGCCCAAGCGAAGTTGCTGCGCGTTCTCGACCAAGGTGAAATCGAACCTGTTGGTTCAAACCGCCCAGTCAAAGTGAACGTCCGCGTCATTGCCGCCACCCACCGGAATCTTCGTGAGATGGTCCTAGCTGGCACTTTCCGTGAAGACCTCTATCAGCGATTCGGTTCCAGTGTCGTGATTCCGCCGCTCCGCTCCCGCAAGGTCGATATTCCGATTCTCTCTGCCTACCTGCTAGGGTCTTGGAACGCGCGGCATCAGAATCAGAAGTGCCTGTCTTCCACCGCCATCACCGAACTCGTCCGCTACCCATGGCCCGGCAACGTCCGTGAACTTCGTCGCGTCATCCAGCAATCCGCCATGCTGACGCCTGCGAAGGTTATCAACCCTGAGGACCTGCGATTCGAAGCACCCATGCGGACCAATCCGATGTCAGCGCTCCCCGATCCATCCGAGGGTTTCAAAGTGAACGAGTTTCTCGACGAGATTAAACTCCACCTAATCCGACGCGCCATGGAACTTGGCGACGACGTCCAGGCTCGTGCTGCTAGACTTCTTGGGATTACACCTCAGGCGATTAACCAGTTCCTCAAAGGCCGAAATCTTCAATAAAATGAGATCGAATCATCAATTTACATTGATTTTAAGACGGCTCGCACGCCATCTCAATTGGACCATCGCAACTGGAAACCAGCTACTTACGTCTGATTTTAACCAGTGGCACGGCGCATGCAAAATTCTACGGCACGGAAATGTGTGTCGATCCCTCCCCAACCGAATCCACTCCGGTGACCATCGTGTCTCCGGAGCGGCTTTGTTTCCCGACGGCACCCATTTCCCTGATGAAATCGCGTAACTTCGAATTCCTCCGGGAAAATCACCGCGAACTCGCCGATCTCGGCGGTTTCGCCGAAACTTACGTCCACAGCGATCCGGGATCCTGCCTGGTGAAGCTCCGCACCTTTGCCGAGTTCTTGGTCAAGGCCCTCTTCTCACATCACCGGCTGGAACTCACCTATCAGAGCAACCTCAACGACCTGCTCGCCGACCATACCTTCAAGTCAATCACTCCGCCCGTGGTGCAGGACAAGCTCCACTTGATCCGCATTAAGGGCAACCACGCCGCCCACGGCACCCTGCATCCCACCACACCGGCGCAGATGACGGGTATCCTCAAGGAAGCCTTCGACCTCGCCCAGTGGTTCGCCCTCTCGACCGGAGTCATGCGCCGCGACGAACTGCCATCCTGGCAGGACCCGCTCGCCCTCACCGGTGATTCGAAATCCCAACTCCAGCGGGAGAAAAAAGCCGCCCTTGAGAAACTCGCCGAGCAGGAGGCCCTCATGGCGAAACTCCTCGCCGATCTCGAAGAAGCACGCTCCCAGGCCGAGGCAGCTCACACCACTTCTGCCGAGAAAGCCGTCTTACTCAATCAAGCGCAACAAGCCGCCTCCGCCCTCGACTTCAGCGAGGAAGAAACCCGCTTCAAACTCATCGACGAGCTTCTTGCTAAAGCCGGTTGGAAAGTCGGCGCGCGAGGACAGAATACCGATGAAGTGACTCAGGAACACCCCGTCCTGCATCAGCCAGTCCCAAGCGGCAAAGGCCGGGCCGATTATGTCGTCTGGGATCCCGACAACGGTCTTCCACTTGGAGTCATCGAAAGCAAGAAAACCGCCGAAGATGCCGCCAAGGGCAAGATGCAGGCGAAATACTACGCCGATGGACTTGAAAAGGAATACGGCCAGCGCCCTGTCATCTTCTACACCAACGGCTACGAAATCTTCATTTGGGACGATGCCAAGGGCGAACCTCCCCGCGCCATCTTCGGCTTCTACTCTCTGGACAGCCTGCGGTATTGCATCTTTCAGCGCAACCAGCGCGAAGCCAGCCTTGGCGCGCTCTTCCCCAAGGAAGCCATCATCAACCGCCTCTATCAGATCGAATGCGTCAAGCGCACCTGTGAGAACTTCGACAGACGCCGCCGCGAGGCTCTCCTGATCCAGGCCACCGGCACCGGCAAGACGCGCGTCGCCGTCGCCATCTCCGAACTCATGATCCGGGCGAAGTGGGGAAAACGCATTCTCTTCCTCTGCGACCGCCGCGAGCTCCGCAAACAAGCCGGCAACACCTTTGACGAATTCCTGCCTTCCGAGCCCCGCGTCATCGTCACTCGCAACACCGCGAACGATAAGGAAAAGCGCATCTACCTCGCCACCTACCCGGCGATGATGAAGTGCTTCCAGAATTTCGATGTCGGCTTCTTCGATCTCATCATCGCCGACGAATCCCACCGCAGCATTTACAACCGCTTTCGCGACATCTTCCGTTGGTTCGACTGCTATCAGGTCGGACTCACCGCCACGCCGGTGAAATTCATCTTCCGGAATACCTATCAACTCTTCGGTTGTGAAAACGAAGACCCCACCGCGAACTACACCTACGACGAGGCCATCAGCCACAAGCCGCCATACCTCTCGCCCTTCACCGTGGTGAAGCACACCACCAAGTTTTTGCGAGATGGCATCAAATACAAGGATCTCAACCCGAAGCAGCGGGAGCAGCTCGCCGAGCAAACCGCCGATTCCGAGACCGTCGATTACGACAAGGAGCAGGTCAGCAAGGCTGTTTTCAACAAGGACACCGACCGCGCCATCCTCCAGAACCTGATGGAAAAAGGCATCCGCAATGCCGACGGCACGCGACTGGGCAAAACCATCGTTTTCGCCCGCAATCACCGCCATGCAAAACTCCTCGTCGAGCTCTTCGATGAAATGTATCCGCAGTACGGCGGCGACTTCTGCCTGCGCATCGACAACTACGAACCACGCGCCGAACAGCTCATCGACGATTTCAAAACCTCCGATGGCAGCAAGAATCTCACCATCGCAGTATCCGTGGACATGCTCGACACTGGTATCGATGTCCCGCAGATCGTCAACCTCGTCTTCGCCAAGCCGGTGAAATCCTACGCCAAGTTCTGGCAGATGATCGGCCGCGGCACCCGCCTGTGTGAAAACCTCTTTGGCCCCGGCAAGCACAAGACCACCTTCCAGATCTTCGATCACTGGGGGAATTTCGAATACTTCGACGAGCTGAAAAAGGAAGTCGCCGCCACCCGTGCCAAGTCCCTTCCAGAGCAACTTTTCGAAACCCGCATCGCCCTCGCCGAAGCCGCCCTTGCCGCGCAGGATCTTAATGCATTCAAACTCTCCATCAGCCTGATAGCAGCAGACATCTCCGCGCTGCCCGCCGAGTGCCTTTCCATCAGGGAAAAGTGGAAGGACATCCAGTCGATGAAGAGGGACGGCGTGCTTGAAGCCTTCTCCGCCGCCACCCGCGCCACGCTGAAAAACGTCATCGCTCCCCTGATGGTATGGCGCGATGTCTTCAGCAAGGAAGCCGCCCTCAAGTTTGATCTTCTCACCGCGCGTCTGTCCATCGCCACCTTGGCCAAGTCCTCAGATGCGGCGGACCTGCGTGACCAGGTCATCGACCACGTCTCGCGCCTGCCCATCAATCTCCAACCGGTTCAGGAAAAACTGCCCGCCATCCAGAAAGCCAAGCAAAAGTTCACCTACGAAGGCGCGTCCATCACCGACCTCGATTCCCTCCGCACCGAGTTGCGAGGCATCATGCGCTATCAGGTCAATCCCACCGGTGTTCCTGCCGAACCACGCTACATCGATATTTCGGAAGACATCGGCGAATACAAGCTCACCCCCCATCACGTCAAACTCGCCGGCCTCGACCTCGCCGCCTACCGTAGCCGTGTCGAATCCGTCTTGCGCGACCTCTTCGATCAAAGCGCCGCCCTCAAGAACATCCGTGCCGGCCTCCCCGTCGCCGAGGCGGATCTGGATCAACTCGTTCAGGACGTCCTGCTCCACGATCCGGATCTCCATCTCGAAGAACTCCTCAATCACTACCCCAACAAGTCCGAGAACCTCGCCCTCGCCATCCGCCGGGTCATCGGTCTCGACGCGGCAAAGGTCAACGACCACTTCAAAGCCTTCGTCCAGCAATTCCCCGCACTCCATTCCAACCAAATCCGCTTCCTCGAACTGCTGAAATCCCAAATCGCAACCTACGGAGCCATCGAGCTCGACCGCCTCTGGGAAGCACCCTTCACCACCCTCCACGCCGAGGGCATCGACGGCATCTTCCCGGACTCCGCCCAGGTGGATTCACTTCTCGACCTGCTCCAAGAACTCAACCTCACCGCAGCCTGAGCAATCTGTGATTCCCGCCGCATACATCACCGAATGGTCCCAGCATCATCCCTAACCATCCAAATCTCCTTCACGCTCTCCGCGCCTTGGCGGTTCAACCATCTTCCACTGATTCACCGTTGATTCCCAGATCATATCACCCTAATGTCACCTCATGAACCAAGCCACACTGCTGCGGGAATCCCGCTCAAAACACACGTTGAAGAGCTACGCCGACGCTGTGAGGCAGTTTCGCGCCTTCAGGGAGGTTCTACCTATTACGCCGAGGAACTCGGAATTTTCCGCGACTACGCCCACGAGGTCGGTCTCGTCATCACGACCCCGCCGGACGAACTGAATCGTAATCCTGACGAGGAGGGTAACGAGCATCAGGTTTGGTTTTTGCCTGATACTGAAACGGTCCTCAAGGCCACCTGGCCCGACTTCTTCGGCCTACTCGTCGTTCACCGGCCCCACGAGGAACACAAAGCTTCTCCCATCGCCTACCTGGAGCGCTGGCATCTTCACAATGAAGTCTTCGGTGATCAAGTCATGTTCCTTGGCGCGCTTCAATCCGACGCGGGCCTCCGCCTGTTGATTCGCCAACCGGCCATCGCCGGGACGCCCGCCACCGAAGAAGAAATCCGGCGCTTCTTCACCGATTCCGGCTGGAAACCTTTTGTGATGGAAGGCAACATCGCCTTCTTCGATCCCGAGCGGAAAATCGTGATCTCCGACACCCATCGCGGCAATATCATCCTCATGGACGACGGCCTCCTCGCCCCCATCGACCTCCGCGTCCAGCCTCTCTCCGACTCACTGCTCGATACCGTCACCAAACTCTGCTCCCCCTGATCACTCGGCATTCCCTTCTCTCATTTCAGAATCTCAGCATCTCAGAATCTCAGAATCTCAGCTTTTACCCCAGATGACCCTCGCCACCGCCTACCGCAATAAAATCGACGCCCTCTGGCTGGACTTCCACTCCGGAGGCATCACCAATCCCATCACGGTCATCGAGCAGATTTCCTACCTGATGTTCGCCCGCCTGCTGGACATCACCGAGTCCCGCGAGGAAAAGCGCGCCTGCCGCCTCAAGAAGGACTTCAACCGCCTCTTCCCGGCGGACAAGCAGCACCTCCGCTGGTCCCATTTCCGCAATGAGGGCGGCGACCGCATGCTCGCTATCGTCCGCGACGAGTTCTTTCCCTTCATGCGGGGGAATCTCCAGCAGCACCCGCTCGGCCGCTACCTCAAGGACGCCAACTGCCTCATCCCTTCCGGCAATCTGCTCTCCCGCGCCGTCGCCGCCATCGAGGAACTCCCGCTCACCGAAGGCGATGCCAAGGGCGACATTTACGAACACCTGCTCGGCAAGCTCTCCACCGCCGGCATCGCCGGGCAGTTCCGCTCTCCGCGCCACATCATTGCCGCCATGGTGGAAATGCTCGATCCCAAGCCCACCGACACCGTCTGCGATCCCGCTTGCGGCACTGGCGGCTTCCTCATCTCCGTGATGCTCTACCTCTACGAGAAATACTCCACCGCCGCCCTGGTGGAAACCGACGCGGAGGGAAACAAACACTACCCCGGCGACCTGCTCGAACCCTACCTCTCCCACATCCGCGGCGGCATGTTCCATGGCTTCGATTTCGACATCACCATGCTCCGCACTGCGGCCATGAACCTCCTGCTTCACAATGTCGAGGCACCCAGCATCCACTTCCAAGACACCCTCGGATCGAACTTCTCGGAAAAGTTCCCCAAGGAATGCTCCAACTTCTTCGACGTCATTCTCGCCAATCCACCCTTCAAGGGCACCATCGACCTCGAAAACGTCGATCCCATGCTCAAGAGCAAGGTGAAGACCAAGAAGACCGAGTTGCTCTTCCTCGTTCTCATTCTCCACATGCTCAAGATGGGCGGACGCGCCGCCGTCATCGTGCCGGACGGCGTGCTCTTCGGCTCCAGCCAGGCCCACCTCGGAGTGCGCCAGATCATCGTCGATGACAACCAGCTCGAAGCCGTCATCTCCCTACCCGCCGGGGTCTTCAAGCCCTACGCCGGCGTCTCCACCGCCATCCTCATCTTTGCCAAAGGCGGCCGCACCGGCGATGTCTGGTTCTACGACGTCCAGGCCGACGGCTACTCGCTCGACGACAAACGCACGCCCCAGCCCGACAAGAACGACCTCCCGGATCTGGTGAAACAGTGGAAATCGCGGAACGGTGAAGAAACGGGGAAGTCGGAACGCGGAACGCGGAGTGGGAAAGACAAAGAAACCGCAAAATCTTCCTCTTCTATTCCGCGTTCCGCGCTCCCCGTTCCGAGTTCAAACTCCGCTCGCACGGGCAAATGTTTTACTGTCCCAGCAGACGAGCTCCGAGCCAACAAATACGACCTCTCGCTCAACCGCTACAAGGAAACCCATCACGAGGAATCCACCTACGAGCCACCCAAGACCCTCCTCAAGCGCATGAACAAGCTCGGGCAGGAAGTACTCAAGGACATTGCTGACTTGGAGGGAATGCTGAAATGAACGCGGAAGTTGGAACTCGGAACGCGGAATGTAGATATTGAAATGAATACAGAACCAGAAAACGACAACGACGAAAGCGCGAAGCAAAATTCCGCGTTCCGCGTTCCGCGTTCCGACTTGAAGTCTCGGACATTCGATTTCTCGCTTCGTGTCATGCGTCTTGCTGAGAGTCTGCCAGATACCCGCAGCGGGCGGACGGTTGCTAACCAGATCATTCGCAGCGGAACGTCTGTTGGTGCGAATTACCGCGCGGCAAAGCGGGCAAAGTCCACCAAGGATTTCATCTCTAAAATGGGCACCGTGGAGGAGGAATGCGATGAGACCATCTACTGGATCGAAATTGCCATCGCAGCAGGCTGCGTGGAGAATGAAAAAGTAGAATCCCTCCTGGCTGAAGCCAACGAGCTACTAGCGATCACCGTCGCGTCCATCGTGACCGCGAAAAGGAGGAAAGAATGAAGGGAACTCGGAAAGCGGAAGGCGGAGAGCGGAACTCGGAGTCGATGACGTTCCGCCTGGGGGATGTTGCTGAGATGAATCCCAGGGGTGACCTGTCGCATCTTTCTGATAATACGGTTGTGGGTTTTGTGCCGATGAGTGCTGTTTCCGAGATAACTAAAACGATTAGCTCCCCAGAGACCCGGAGATTTGGAGATGTTCGCAAGGGATACACTCCGATGAGAAACGGGGATGTTATCGTTGCGAAAATCACCCCCTGCTTTGAGAATGGCAAACTGGCTATTGTGGATCTCGACCAGCCCTTCGCATTCGGATCAACCGAATTTCATGTTTTCCGTCCGAACGGCCAAGTGGATTCTCGTCTTCTCTATCACCTTCTCAGCTCCGAGTTGATCCAGAAGGAGGGCCGAAACCAGATGAAGGGTGCAGCCGGCCAAAAACGCGTTCCTTCTGACTTTTTCCGCGCTTTCGAGTTCCGCGTTCCGCATTCCCTGCCCGAGCAAAAGCGCATCGCCTCGATCCTCGACAAAGCCGACGCCATCCGCCGCAAGCTTCAACAATCCCTCCGCCTTTCCGACGACTTCCTCCGCTCCGTCTTCCTAGATATGTTCGGATCGGACAAAAGCCCAAAGTGCGAGCGAGTTCCGCTTGGCCCCTTCCTTGAATTCATGACCAGCGGAGGACGAGGCTGGTCGCAGTATTATGCTCCAAGCGGAGCCAGATTCATTCGCTCGCTCGATGTGCAGATGAACAAAATTGGCGAGAAGGACGTCGCCTATGTCGCAGCTCCCAACAATGCTGAAGCCAAGCGCACGCGGGTCCAGGAAAACGATGTCCTCCTGACAATCACTGGCTCACTCATCGGCAGAGTCGCAAGAATTCCAAAGGAACACGCTGGGGCTTATATCAGTCAACACGTCGCCATTCTCCGCCTCGGCAAAGGTCTCGACCCAGAATATCTTGCCCGCTTCCTATCCATGGACGAAGGCCAGCGCCTCGTTCAGAAATCACAGTATGGTCAAACCAAGCCAGGTTTGAACTTTGACCAAATCCGTCGCTTCACCGTGCCCCTACCATCCACTACACTCCAGAAACGATTTGTCGATATAGCCAATCGTGTCACCGCGAGTTCAATGAAGAGCCGGGCATTCATGAGCGATAGCGAAACCCTCTTCTCCTCCCTCCAACAACGCGCCTTCCGGGGCGAATTGTAATATCTCTATGAACTATCCAGAAGACTTTGCATCAGCCCCTCTCGACCTCGAAATCAACTTTGGAGACAAAGGTGGCATCCAGCGCTTCAAAACGGTGGGTGACATCCAGATTTGGTTGAACGAGGAGCAGGGATTCTGGAATTGGACACGCCAAGTTTCCGGCCGTCATCGGGATATGATAGGGAACACAATTACCGAGTTCTGGAAATACGACCAAAATTGTCGCAGTCACCTTGATGCCGCGAACAATCGTTGGAATCAGGTTCAGCAGGAAGTAAGGCAGATTAGGGAACAAATCTCAAAATTGGCCGATCAAGATAATCAAAGCGAGGCGCTTGGTCAACAACTTGACCAGCGTGTCATAGCTCTCACTTCCGTATTGAATCAGTTACGCGACCAGATTTCTTCGTTTCTGACATCCGAAGTTATTAGCGGAAGAAATCACCTGACTCGGTTTGAACCTCAGTCGGAGTTTATCAATGAACTTGCTGCGCAAAACCTAGAAGAGGCGATCTTTGCTCTCGATCAGATCATCCAAAAGGAGAAGAAGAGCAATGATCAAAGAAGTTGTGAGCATGCCGGGCGGATGATGGCTTCACTTTACCTTAGAAACCTCAATCGAAAGTTCCGCCCGGATCAGAAGGCGTTTGAAAACGCCATCGTCACATGGTCCAAGGAACTTGCCGATTTCAAGTCACGCTACGAGGCCCAGGAGCAGGAGTTTGCAGCAATCAGTGGAAGACACGGGGTCGCTGACGAAACATGGCAGCAGAGGGCCGATACGCTTGTGGAAGAATTTTCCGAGATGCGTCTTCAAAGCGAGCGAGATCTGAAGAATCTCAAGGACACCTATGAAACCCACATGCAGCTGCATGGCCCACTTACCTACTGGCGTGGCAAGCGGAAGGAACACAGGGATCAAATCAAGTCTCTGAGACGTTGGGCAATCATTACCGGCGTCTTAGGTTGTGCGGCTCTATTCGTTGCAGCCTGGCTCGTTCTGCCAGAGAACCATCCGGCAGCCACAATTCCTTGGCGGCAAATCGGTTTCTTCGTCCTGACTTCCACCTTTGTCCTCTGGCTCGTCAAACTCTTGGTCAAACTGCTCCTGAGTCACATTCACCTCTATGCGGATGCCAAGGAGCGAGAGGTGATGATTTCCACCTTCATGGCCCTGATCCGTCGCCCGGAGAGCGCTCAGAACCTCAAACGGGAAGACATCGCAATCGTCCTGGCCCCAATCTTCAAGCCCTCCACCACCGGTGTGATCAAAGACGACGGCGGCCCCACTTCGCTCGGAGACTTCATCGGCCGTCTGTCCGGGAAGTAACGAAAATACGAACATGTCCACTTCCCCAAATTATATTCGAGGCCTCCTACTCCACTTTTTCCTTAGTCGGAGAAAGAAGACCCAGCCACCCGAGAGCACCGAAATGCTCTCGGGTAGGTCACTCGACCGTCACCCCCCGTCTAATTGGTGGAGGGCCTGGGAGTCGCTTTGTGGCATACCATCCACCTTTTCGAGTATTTGTGGAGGCTGTGGCCTGCAAGTGGTCTATTAAGAAAAATTAAACACGTCAACCTTATGACCTGCCTCGTTTCATGGATCGGCATCGACTCTCGTGGCCATTCATCGGCCTACATCGTATCCGAAAGCCGAATTTCATGGGGGGCTTCTAAAACTTGGGACGTTGGCCGGAAGGTGTTCTGCTCACGTAAATCACCCGACATCTGGGGCTATTGTGGCGATGTCCTGTTTCCGACTATCGTGCTGGGGCAATTCATTGAAATGATTGACGAGGGCATCGCTCAAACAAGCGGCGACATACATCAGCGGTTTGTCGATTTCTTTGAAACACAAATGGAGAGCTATCCAGAGCAAGAGGCCAGAGGCTTTTCGATCATTCACTGCCATCGCGACAATACCGGGATTAGATCGGTTATGCGGGCGTGGAAACTGTCGTGGTCGCTCGGCGATGGATGGGTCGACCAGGAAATCAAGGTGCCCCAGCAGTCAGGAGCAATTACTTCACTTGGTAGCGGGAGGCCGTTTTTCAAGAATTGGAATCATAAATTCCAAGCGAGCGATGTCGGGGGGACCTCTAGGGCTATTTTTCAAGCTTTCTGCAAAATGCTTCAACAAAATGACGACCCACTCTGTGGTGGAGCTCCTCAGCTTGTCTCCCTCATTCGAATTGGTAATGGGAGACAGCATGGAATCGTTTGGAATGGCGAAGCGTGGCTAGCGGGAATGAAGATAGCTTCATCCGACTGCTCATCTGGATTCGAGTTCTTCGACGAGTTAATGGAGAGGGTTGATCCGCAAACATTAAAGCTGAAAGATGGAGCACAGCGACAGCCTCTACCTTCTCAAGTTTGATTTATAGACACAAAGCGATTCAGCATGCCCTCCACAAAGATTCCTTCTGCCACCAACCACGACGAACTTTGAAATGACTATCATCCCTTTATTTCCCGATGGTCAGATCGAGTCGCTCTCCCGGCTACTCGGCGACTGTGGAACCGGCGATCAGATCACCCGCGCCTTTCACGACCGAAGTCTGGAAGACCACTCCGGCCAGTCCACGAAATGGCGGCGTCTCTACTGGGCCTTCTCCGACTGCCAGAGGCAACACGGCTGTGCCAACCGCATCATCGACTTCATCCAAGCCTTTCTCGCCCCCAGTCGCTTCGTCGGCAACTCCAGTGAGTTCGAAGACCATCGCACCAAGCTCAATGCGGTCCTGTCACTATCCGGTCTCGAATATGGCAAGGACGGCAAGTTCCGTAGAAGCACGGTGGCCACCACACTCGACCAAGCAGAAGCCCGCCTCAAAACCATCCAGCACAAACTCTGCGGCCGAGCCATCCATGCCGAAGTCACCAAATACTGCCGCACCGAACTCCTCCAGGACAACTACTTCCACACCGTTTTCGAAGCCTCCAAAGGCCTCGCCCAGCGAATCCGCGATCTCTCCGGCATCGAAGGCGACGGTGCTGCCCTAGTGGACAAGGTCTTCTCAATCGACAATCCCATCCTCGCCCTCAACTTTCTCAAATCCGACACCGAAAAGTCCGAGCACAAAGGCTTCGCGCAGCTTTTAAAAGGCTGCTTCGGAGCCGTCCGAAATCCACTCGCCCACCAACCCAAGATCCTCTGGCAATGCGAAGATGATGCCGCCGATTACTTTTCCCTGATCTCCCTCCTCCACCGGAAGCTCAATTCGTGCGTACGCACCAAGTCTCACTGCAAGCTTCCATTCAACCCGAAATCCGAAGTTAGATCATTTTTCGGCTACGCGGCGCACGTTTTTGCTGCTGATTTCCCGTTTGTCATCCCGTCTCCGGGTGGCTCTGGCGGCAACTTCGGCGAAGTTGCTCCCGGCCATTGCAAAATGTTATCAATAAGCGGCTTATGCTTGCTCAAACCACCCCAGCTTTCGGCGATGTAAAGCACGGGCGTGCGGCTGCAGTTGCCCAAAACCGCCCCGCCGATGAAGACGGCAGCCCACAGCGTGGCGGGTCGTTTTTGAGTTCCTCGATATGTTGCTCACCGCAGGCGCGCTGGTTGTAGTCACGCCAAAGCTAGGCACCGTCGCCTTGGCGGTTGGAGAGTGAAACGCGCCCAAGCGTAGTTTTCATCGATGGGTGTCCAGGTGGCGAGTCCGGCGGCCTTGGCGAAAGCGGAGGAACAGATTGCGCACGGTGTCGGTGCCGGGGAAACGCTCGATGGACAGGGACGGGAAAATGTCTGACAGCGACGGGTCTGGGGCCGACAGGACTTGGGGAGTCTCTGACAGCGTCTGGGAATGAGCTGACAGCGGCTGGGAATTGACTGACAGCGCCTGGGAATTGGCTGACAGCGCCTGGGAATTGACTGACAGCGCCTGGGAATTGACTGACAGCGCCTGGGAATTGACTGACAGCGCCTGGGAATTG
>Ga0164294_10000457_pt1 | contig 38997 bp, 36 predicted proteins | sample GEODES005metaG_FD_111479 | JGI IMG/M metagenome (GOLD analysis project Ga0164294, IMG submission 111479) | Oligotrophic lake water microbial communities from Sparkling Lake, Wisconsin, USA - GEODES005 metaG | ecosystem: Environmental > Aquatic > Freshwater > Lake | place: USA: Sparkling Lake... | reverse complement strand
TTTTTCAAATTGATCAAGTGCATGGCCTATACCTTGTAGAACATTAATAGTAAGGCAATTGAACTTATCAGGACGTGCAATTTCTATAATTCCTACATTAGATTCAATGTGGGTAAGTACGGCGTTAGTGTCAGTCATTTCTTTTTTTCTTTGCTGTATTGAAGAGCCATACGACCTACTCGTTCGCGTGCGACTATAAGTTTCATGACTTGGGCCGTTCCATCACCGATTTCTAAGCCCATCACATCTCGCAGTCTTTGTTGGTGAGGGTAATCCATTGACCATCCATAGTGACCCATGGTTAAGATGGATTGATGGATTGCATCAAAGGCGGTTTTGGGCCCCATCCACTTCACCATCGCAGCTTCTGCCGTATGCTTCAGGTTAGCGTCACGCAATCCAAGACCGTGATAGCACAGTTGTCTGCAAGCAGAAAGCAGTGTTTCAAATTCAACAATTGGGAAAGTTACGCCTTGGTATTGTGCAAGAGGCGCACCGAATGTTTCACGCTCTTTAACATATTCCCAAGTCTCATCTATCGAGGCCTGAGCTGCAGCGATGCATTGAAGTGCAATGAGAATTCGACTGTAATCAAAGCCTTGCATGACCTGGCTAAACCCGCCACCTTCGTCACCAAGAAGGTTTGTTTCCGGTATGCGTACATCGTCAAAAAATACTGAGCCGCGTCCAACGATCTTGCTGCCTACATCGTTGAAGGTTGTGCGATGAATTCCAGGAAGGTCTAGTGGAACTAAAAAAGCACTTATACCTCTTGCACCTTCATCGGGTTTTCCGGTTCGCGCAAAAAGAACTATTGCGTCTGCTTGTTCAGAAAAAGATATGGATGTTTTCTCACCGGAGATGATGTATTCATCTCCCAGTTTACGGGCTTTGACCTGAAGGTTCGCGGCATCAGACCCACCACGGGGTTCAGTTAATCCCAAGCCAACTAGCGCATCTCCACTGATGAGTTTTGGCACCCATTGATGGGCAAGCTCAGTACGCGCATTACGATGAATAATCATCCCCATAAGGGAAGCCAGTAGCTGAACATAACTTACATTGAAATCACCATAGGCAATTTCCTCAATAATCAATCCCGTACTTACACCACTCAGCCCCATTCCTCCGTAAATCTCTGGTAGATCCGCGCCTATCAGACCCAAACTGCCCATTGATCTACACAGTTCGCGGTCAATGACGGTAGATGTTTCTCGCTTTTGGTAATGTGGACGTAACTGTTCACTTGAAAAGCGTTTGGCAAGCTCCTGAATCGCCAACTGATCATCATCTAAAATCATATTAAAGTACTCCTATAAAAATTTAAATTTTTTCTTATAAATTAAGAAAAAAACTCTGAATCGAACATTCTTTTAGAACTTGCAAAAAAATATATTGGGCTTATGATATCGAACATACGTTAGGTAGTCAACACTTCGAGGCCCTACTAAATGAACAGTTTTTTAAGTACTGAAATGCCTGAGATCAAGCATTCATGCGGGTTGCATCAAGATCTCAGTGTATGCGGGGCAGTAAGAAATGGTTGATGCGACCTCTTGTTTATTTCTGTTGCGCCAGTTGGACCTATCTGAAATTAACCGTTTCAAATGCTGTTCTGGGTTCATTTAAAAAGATCAGGAGACAATGCCCATGAGTTCAGACGAACCAGAGAAAAATTTCGGCCTTGTGTCGGGTAATCCTGTTGCATCAGTAAAGAACACCACATTTCCGTTCCTTCTGTCACCAATTCATGTTGGTTCGCACCAATTGCGCAACCGGGTCATGATGGGATCTATGCACACGAGGCTGGAAATGATGGAGCGTTCTATTGAGCGACTTGCCCTCTTTTATGGTTCTCGCGCAAGTGGCGGCGCCGGGTTAATTGTCACTGGAGGTTATGCGCCCAACTTGGAGGGATTACTCGACGAGAAAGGACCCGCGCTTTTAACTCAAGAGGATGCGGATACTTTGAAACCTATACCTCAAGCAGTTCATGACGCGGGAGGTAAGATTATTCTTCAGGTATTACATACTGGTAGAAATGCAAAAGTAAAGCAACCAGTTGGTGCCTCTGCCATACCATCTCCCATCAACCCCAAAGTTCCGCGAGCCTTAAGCACAGAAGAGGTTTGGGCAACAATCGAGGAATTTGTTCACTGCGCAGAGTTGGCACAACGTGCTGGCTTTGACGGCGTGGAGATTATGGGATCCGAAGGGTATTTACTCAACCAATTTACTGTGATTCGAACAAACAATCGTGACGATGAATTTGGCGGAACACTTGAAAATCGCTTACGTCTTCCATTAGAGATTGTTCGACGGACACGTGAAAGGCTAGGTCGATCTTTTCTCATCATGTACCGTATATCAGCCATCGATTTGGTTGAAGGAGGGGCGCCTTTAAACGAAATTTTGACGCTTGCCCAAGCAGTTGAGCAAGCAGGCGCGGACATTCTCAACACAGGCATTGGGTGGCACGAATCACGAATTCCAACGATTGGATATGTTGTTCCCAGAGCCGCATGGCGCTTTGCCGTAGCGCGCATCCGAAAAGTAGTTGGCATTCCCATCATCGCTTCTAACCGAATTAACAATCCCGCTATAGCTGAAGAATTACTGTCCAGTGAAGATGCTGATATGGTATCTATGGCGCGTCCATTCTTAGCTGATCCAGATTTTGTCAATAAAGCGGCTACGGGACGTGCAGATGAAATTAATACATGCATTGCATGTAATCAAGCATGTCTCGATTATATTTTCTCTGAGCGTACGGCGAGTTGCCTTGTGAACCCCAAAGCCGGGAATGAGCTTGAATACGCAGTTTTGCTTGATCGAAAATCTGCAACTAAAAAAGTAGGAGTCATCGGCGCTGGTGCTGCAGGTTTGGCTTGTGCCATTACAGCTGCTGAACGAGGTCATAAAGTCATGCTATTTGAAGCGAGCTCAGATATTGGAGGCCAGCTTAATTTAGCTCGTAAAGTACCTGGAAAGCAAGAGTTTGATGCGCTGATTAAATACTATCGAGTAAAACTTGATGTTTTAGGTGTTCAGGTTAAATTGAATTGTAAGGTAGATGCAAATTATTTATTCAAACAACAATTGGATCATTACGTCATTGCCACGGGTGTATTACCTAGACAAATTGAAATTCCAGGTAGCGATAAATTAAAAGTTGTTAACTATGTAGATCTATTGTCCGGACTTGTGACTGCTGGACAAAAGGTCATCGTGATGGGTGCTGGTGGCGTGGGTTTTGATGTCGCTCAGTTTTTAGTGGGTGAAAAAGTTGAACTCAGTGAAAGCTACGATGCCAAATCAATTGCACATTTTCAAGAAGAGTGGGGTGTCGATCCATCTGAAAATTCGATTGGTGGAATTAAAAAATCTTTGCCTCAAATTATTTCTCGTGAAGTAACTATTGTGCAAAGAAAGCCCGAAAAGATGGGACGCAGATTAGGTATGACTACGGGTTGGGCTATCAAGTCAGAATTATCACGTCGAAATGTGCAGATGCTGTCGGGATGTACGTATGAGCGAATTGATGGACAAGGCCTGCATTTAATAATTAATGGAGCACCACAATTGCTGAAAGCTGACACGATCGTTATTTGTGCGGGTCAAGACAGTGTTTTTGATTTACATCTTGACTTAAAACGCTTAGGAGTATTTTCTAACGTCATTGGAGGTGCTGAGCAAGCACAAGAACTTGATGCATTGCGAGCTATAGATCAAGGAACGCGACTTGCTTTAAGTTTTTGATTCCAATTAAATATTTAAAATTTATTAATTTCTCTATTTAAATTAAAACTGACCAAATCGTTAAATTCAGGCTGACGGTTTGAAAATTACAAATGACTTGAAAGGTGTTTTTATGAACTACAGTGATTTCCAATTTTTATTGTTCGATCACAAAGAGAACGGTGTTTTGCTTATTACCATCAATCGTCCAGAAGTGATGAATGCGACTAATGCACGTTTGCACTGGGAGCTCACTAAGATTTGGAGTGTTGTTAACGAAGATCCGAATGTCAGAGTCATTGTGATCACCGGGGCTGGTGACCAAGCTTTCTCAGCTGGAGGGGATCTTGAGTGGGTAGAAAGTATGGTGGGCAATCCTGATGCATTGAATAATACGCTTAAGGAGGCGGCAGATATTGTTTACAACATGATGAGCTGCGACAAGCCGATTATTTCTGCCATCAACGGCATTGCTGTTGGCGCAGGACTTGCCGTCGCTTTTATTGCCGATATAAGCATCATGGCGGAAGAAGCGAAAATTACAGATGGCCACGTGAAAATTGGTGTAGCTGCTGGTGATCATGCTGCAATTTTGTGGCCTCTGTTGTGTGGAATGGCCAAAGCAAAATACTACCTTATGACTGCAGAATTTGTAACGGGTAAAGAAGCGGAACGAATTGGGCTGGTTAGTCTGTGCGTGCCACGAGCCGAATTAATGGACAAAGCACTCAGCGTAGCTCAAAAATTAGGCAAAGGCAGTCAGCAGGCCATTCGTTATACCAAAAGATCACTCAATGGTTGGCTTGACCAAGCACGCCCGATCTTTGAAAGCTCCTTGGCCATGGAGATGATGTGCTTTATGGGTAAGGACGCGGCTGAGGGTGTCGCCGCTGCACGTGCAAAGCGTCCTCCCGTATTTCCATCAACTCTTAAGTAATTTGATGAATGTTAATTAAATAATATTTTCAATTTATAAAAAGACTTCCTCTGGTGAAGATTTTTTAAAAATTGTCTGTTCCGTCAGAAAAGGATTTTTTTCATGAATTTTGAATTGTCGCAAGAGCAACAAATGATCCTCGAATATGGGGATCGAATTAGTAAAAAATTTGATCATCGGTACTGGAAAACCTACGCAGAGCGGGCTGAGACACCACATGAACTTTACGTACAAATTGCTGAAGACGGTTATTTGGGATTGATGGTGCCCGAGGCTTATGGAGGATCAGGCCTGGGAATGACCGAAATGGCTTTGTTTATGGAAGGCCTCGCCAGAAATGGTATTCCCTTGCTTAACTTAGTGGTTGGCCCGACTATGACAATGGGACTCTTAGCCAAGCATGCAAGTGAGTCGATGAAGCAGCGTTTTCTGCCACAAGGATGTTCAGGCAAGCAGAAATTTTGCTTTGCAATCACTGAACCGAATGCCGGAACCAACACGATGGAAATAACATCGTTTGCAAAAAAAGACGGTGATAAATTCTTATTGAATGGCCAGAAAATTTACATTACCGATGCAAATACAGCCGATTACGCCTTGGTTTTTGCTAGAACGACAAATAAGAGTGAAAGTGCTTCAAAAATAGATGGATTTACTTTATTTATGGTTGACATGAAGCACCCTGGTATTTCTAAGACACGTATTTCAATCTCTTTTCCAATGCCTGAGTCACAATGGCAATTATTCTTTGATAATGTTCCTTTGTCGTTAGATGATGTCGTTGGTGAAGTTGATAAGGGATTTAATATTCTTTTTGATACTCTCAATCCAGAGAGAATCATCGTTGCAAGTCTTTGTACAGGTGTTGGACAATTTGCATTGAAACGTGCCGTAGATTATGCAAATGAGCGTAAAGTATTTAGAGACACACCCATTGGCGCCTATCAGGGTGTGCAGCATCCACTGGCAATTGCTCGTAGTGAGATTGAGTTGGCAACTTTAATGACGTTAAAGGCAGCTTGGGCTTTTGATCAAAATTTGCCTGCTGGTGAGTTTTCCAACATCGCAAAGTATGCCTCTGCTGAGGCCGGTATAAAGGCTGTCGATAGTTCTATACAGGTCATGGGTGGAAGTGGATTCACAAAAGAGTTTGGGCTCTATGACCTGTACGGTGTGGTTCGTCTGATGCGAACAGCACCTGTAAATCGAGAGATGTTGCTCAATTACATAGCCAATCACGTGATGGGCTTACCTCGTTCTTACTAGCAGCGTAAGAAGGCAAGAAAAAGAAACATGGTAAGCAAACGCTTTATTTTCGAGATGCAGTTCAAAAGGATGCACTGCGACCCGATGGAATTGAGCCAACCAATGCCTGTCGAAACTACTTCATCCCTTCGGGCGCATGATGCTCTCGACTTCAACTTTGTGTCGTGTCAGGGTTTTCAAAGTGGTATTGGAAGTTTGGGGAATGGCTTCTGTTTAAACGCTATGGCTCTGCTTGAGCAAGTTGATCACGCATGTTTTACCTTGAACGTCGCGAACAAATTTGCCACGTACTCGCATGGAGCCAAATTAGGATTCATCAGAGTCAAGTTGGATTTGAAAATGCGATTGCCAGGCGTAAAACTCAGGCATTTGATAAAGGATGTAGCGACTGATGGTGTTCATGCTTCTGACCGACAAACCACTGGATCCTGCAGCAACGATGTAAGACAAGTCAAGGGCAAAAATACGGACAAGTTGTCAGAACTTAACGTCATTGATTCTGGTGCAGCGGTAGTACCTTTCCCCTCTGCTATTTCAAGAAGTTAGCATGTGTTGAAAATGTGTTTTCTTTTTAACAATCTAAAAATTTATGGTTAACCCTATTTCGATTCGAAGAAAACAAGCCTACTATCAATTCATGAATTTAACATGCGTTGCTGGACCTTCCTATGATTGAAACAGTTCCTATTTCAGCTCTGATGAGCAAACTACAGGATGAGACTGGAATTGGTCAACATCCTATTCACTTAACACTGTTACCAAAGTTGGGAAATAAGTGAAATGAGCATCAATGCAAAAAACAACGATGTATTGGGTGTGCCAGTTTTGGAGTGTAGATCTATTGAGCGAAGGTTTGGTGGACTTGTCGCGCTCACAGACATCAGTCTTAAAATTAACAAAGGTGAAATTTTTGGCTTAGTGGGCCCCAATGGCAGCGGTAAGACGACCATGACAAACGCTATCAGTGGTTTTTATCCACCCCAAAAGGGGCAGATTTTGTTGAACGGCAGGGACATTGTTGGATTGCCCCCGCACAAAGTTGCTACTTTGGGCGTATCTAGAACTTTCCAGAATTTAGCACTATTTAATGGAATGAGTGTTCTCGACAATATTTTGTTGGGATGTCATATTCATATGAAACCGAGTGTGATCGGCACTCTTTTTTATTGGTGGATGAGCCAGCAAGATGAGTTGATTCAAAGACAAAAAGTTGAGGAGATTATAGATTTTCTTCAACTACAAAGTGTAAGAAATCAGTTGGTTGATAGCATTCCAATAGGACTAAAGAAACGTGTTGAGCTGGCGCGTGCCTTGGTTGCAGAACCAACTTTTTTGGTCCTCGATGAACCTATGGCTGGCATGAACCAAGAAGAAAAGGAGTATATGGCGCGTTTCATCTTAGATGCACGTGATGAACGCGGCATCACAGTTTTGATGATTGAACATCACATGGATGTGATAGTAGGCATTTGCGACCGCATGATGGTGTTGAATTACGGTGGCATCATCGGTACTGGAATACCCTCTGAGGTGGTCGCTGACCCTCGAGTCGTAAAGGCTTACTTGGGAGATTCACATGGTACAAAATAATCTTGCTGAACTTAAAAATTCCAATAATTCATGGGATTTTGATACTGATACTACACTGGTTAAATTATTAGAAAATAATGCGCACTTATATTCAAATATGGTTGCAATGCGCGAAAAAGATTTCGGTATTTGGCAGGAGGTCACTTGGTCTCAGATGTTAGAGCAAACTTTAAATTTTGCCGCAGGTATCGAAAGCTTAGGATTTGAAAAGAGCCAAACTTTGATGGTTCTGGGTGATAACCGGATCAAACTATATACAAGTATGTTGGGGGTAGGCGTTCTGGGTGGCTATGCAATGCCTGTTTTTCCAGACGCAACACCAGAAGAAATACGCTATTTTTCGCGAGAAGTCAAAGTGAAATTTGTGCTTGCTGACGATCAAGAGCAGGTTGACAAAGCGATTGCATTTGAAATCGCAGATGAGAAAATTGAAGAAAACGATGCAGCACATATTGATCATATTATTTATGCTGATCCCAGGGGAATGGCCAGTTACCCTCATACCGGTTTGATTTCTTGGGAAAAAATAATAGCTATAGGTGCGAAAAGGTTGCACGAAGAAAAAGGACTTAGAGATTCTCTTTTGAGCAGATCTGAACCGGATGGTCCCGCTGTTCTCATTCACTCATCAGGAACTACAGGCAAGCCTAAGGGTGTTGTCATTAGCCACAGGACATTACTTTCTGGTGTGCGCAATGCTTACCTTGGCAAAGCATTTGAATTTGGTGAAGAAATTTTGGCTTATTTGCCGATGGCTTGGGTAGGCGATTTCGCGATGACCGTAGGTGCTGGTGTAGCCTTACGATTTGTCATAAATATTCCTGAACGCCAAGAAACAGTATTGCGTGATCTCCGGGAAATAGCACCAACATTTTACTTGGCTGCTCCTCGCAGCTGGGACAATATGCTAACCATGATTCAGGTACGGATGGAAGGATCCACGCCTTTGAAAAAGATGATCTATCACTTTTTTATGAATATAGCTATAAATGCCGAGAGAATTCAATTGGAAGGTGGTAAATCTTCTGTTGTAGTGAAGCTGTTAAGGCAGTTAGGTGAATTGATAGTATATGGTCCGATTAAAGATCAACTCGGATTAACGCGGATGCGAAATGCGTTTACTGGAGGTGAAGCCATAGGAGAAGATAGCTTTATTTTCTATAGAGCACTAGGTGTCAAATTAAGACAACTTTATGGGCAAACTGAAACTTGTGCATTCAATGCAATTCAAGATATGGATGAAGTTAGGTTGCACACTGTAGGACGACCGCTTCCTAATGTCGAAGTTAAGATTAATGATTTAGGAGAAATTCTGATTCGTTCAGGAAGTGTTTTTTCTGGCTATTTTCAACAAGTTGAAGCAAGTAAAGAAGCGCTGCAAGATGGTTGGCTGCATACAGGAGACGCTGGGTATTTAGAAAATGATGGCCATCTTGTTGTTTTAGGTCGTGTCTCGGAAGTGGTTTATACAAGTAAAAAAGAAAAATACATTCCTAACTATATTGAAAACAGATTAAAGTTCAGTCCTTATATAAAAGATGTAGCAGTTTTAGGAAAAGATAAAGATACTTTATCTGCAATAGTATGCATTGATAAGGAGTCAGTTGGTCATTGGGCTGAAACCCATGGGGTTTCTTATATGTCATATGCAGATTTATCGCAAAAACCGGAAGTGCTTGAATTGATAAAAAGTGCAATTTCACGGATTAATAAAACATTACCTTTATCACTGAATTTAAGACGGTTTGTGAGCCTTCATAAAGAATTTGATGCTGATGATGGAGAAGTCACCAGAACGCGTAAGCTGCGACGCAATGTGGTTGAAGAGCGGTATAAACCAATCATTGATGCTATATACAACGGAAATATGACAGTAGAAATGAAAGCACAAATTACATATGAATCTGGTGAAATAGGTGTTACTGAACGAATACTTAAAGTGGAAGAGGTTTAATCATGGATATAATAATGTTGGGTGAGCTTGCGATTAATGGTGCGTTGATCGGTTTAATGTACAGTCTTGTTGCTTTGGGGATAGTTTTAATTTATAAATCGTCTTCTGTTCCAAATCTGGCGCAAGGTGCTATGGTCATGTTAGGTTCATATGTTGTACTTGGCTATGCAAATATATTTAATATTGGTATTTGGTATGCAATACCTCTTGCATTAATTACGATGTTTCTACTTGGGATAGGAATAGAGCGTGTGGCATTGCGCCGATTAGCAGGAAGACCTATAATAATGATATTAATGATGACTTTGGGGCTGGATATTTTCTTCCGATCTATCTCTATGAGTATATGGGGAGGCACTTCAAGACCTATGAAAATTGGTATTAGTGATGATCCTTTATTTTTAGGTCCTATTTTATTAAACTGGGCATATGTAATTGGAGCCGGTGTAGCTTTAATATTGTTTGGAATTTTTGTATTTTTTTTCCGTACGCGCAGAGGTATTGTCTTGCGTGCGATATCAGACGATTACACCGCGTCTTGGTCTGTAGGTATTTCAGTAGAGAGGGGTGTGGCCTTATCTTGGGCCATATCTGCTGTAGTAGCAACGATTGCTGGGGTTTTGTGGAGCTCGGTTCAAGGTGTTGATCAGTCCCTTTCATCACTGTTACTAAAAGGTGTTACTGTAGCGGTACTTGGCGGTCTTGACAGTATTGGAGGAGCTGTTTTAGCGGGAATATTGCTTGGTATTTTTGAGGGTGTAGCTTCTGGGTATTTGGATGCAATTGTAGGTGGCGGAAGTCGAGACTTGGTAGTCGCTGCAACACTAATAATTACTATTTTAATACGTCCACATGGTCTATTTGGTCGTCACGATATCGAAAGGATATAACATGTTTTTTCGACAAGCAGGTGTTTATCACACTAAATATGCTGAGGATAGGACATTTTTTCCGATTCCTGTTGATCGCTGGATGGTTTCAGCTTTATTGCTTTTAAGTCTAATAGCACCTTTTGTTTTTTCATCTCTGGCACTCAGTACGTATTTACTGCCATGGTTGGTTTGGACATCAGCTGTCCTGGGGTTGAATTTAGTCATAGGTTGGGCGGGTCAGTTTCATTTTGGTTATGCAGCAGTAATGGGTATTGGTGCATACACTTCAATTCATGCGAATAGATTCGGTATACCCTGGGAGTTATCGCTGCTTCTTGGAGGCTGTATGGCTTCCTTTATTGGAGTAGGATTTGCTTTTGCTGCCTTGCGTGTCAAAGGACTTTATTTAGCACTTAGCACTCTAGCACTTCAATTTGGCATGGATTGGGTAATATCACATGTACCTGCAATCAGTGGTGGAACTCAAGCTACTCTTCAGGCGCCTCCTGTATATTTGTTTGGGCAGTTGTTAGATGGAGAAATCTCATTTTATTATATTGCGCTTGCTTGGTGTTTAATCGTTACTATATTTATGCTCAATCTGAAGCGATCATCGTTGGGAAGAGCATTAATTTCCGTACGCGAAAAAGATTTTGCAGCCGCTGTGATAGGCGTGCATAGTTTTTACTATAAATTAATAGCTTTTGCAACATCTTCATTCATAGGAGGCGTAAGTGGTGCCATACTCATCTTCACTTTTTACCGAGCTGCCACACCAGAACAATTTTCTATTAATATTTCAATTGAACTTTTAGCAATGGTTATAGTTGGAGGATTGGGTAGCATTATTGGAAGTTTTTTTGGAGCAGCATTTATATTATTAATGCCAGGTCAAATGAATAATTTTTTCGCTTGGTTAGCTGTTACTCTAAATGCACCGCTTGGAATTGAAACACTTTCTCATATTCCTAATGCAGTTTATGGAAGTATGATAATAATATTTTTACTGATAGAACCCATGGGTTTAGGTAAACTTTATAACAATTTACGAGATTATTTATTAGTGTGGCCTTTTGGATATCAGCAAAAATAAGGAGTTAAATTGTTATGGAAAATGTTAATTTAAACTCTAAGAATATTAATGAAAAATTAATTTCAATTAAAAAACCTATGCTGGAACTAAACAATATTGAAGTTATATATGACTTTGTTTCTCTTGCAATAAAAGGAGTTTCACTTAGTGTTCCTGAGGGATCTATGGTGGCTTTATTAGGTGGAAATGGTGCTGGTAAAAGTACAACTCTGAAATCTATAAGTGGATTGCTTAAAGCTGAAAGGGGAGAGGTAACGCGAGGAGATATTTTATTTATGGGTCAGTCAATCAAGCAAATGCCAGCCCAAGAGAGAGTTAAACTTGGAATAGCACATGTACTTGAGGGGCGCCGAGTGTTCGAGCATCTGACGCCAGAAGAAAATTTAATTGCTGCATCTGTCGTTAAAGGATCTCTAGCTCAGATGAAAGTAAATATTGAAAGAGTGTATTCATATTTTCCAAGACTTTATGAACGTCGCACTGCTGAGTCAGGCTATCTCTCTGGCGGTGAGCAGCAAATGCTGGCCATAGGTCGTGCATTGATGACACAGCCTAAACTTCTTATGTTAGACGAACCGAGTCTTGGTTTAGCGCCATTTTTGGTTGTGGAAATTTTCAATATTATTAGTCGTATCAATAAAGAAGAAAAACTAACAGTTTTATTGGTTGAGCAAAATGCATTGGCTGCTCTCGATATTGTTTCTGAGGGATATTTAATTGAAAATGGTAAAATGGTCATGCATGACTCATCAATTGCTATGAAAAATAATCCAGATATAAAAGAATTTTATTTAGGTGGTTCTGCAGGGAGAGATTTTTATAAAATAAAGCACTATAGCCGTAGAAAACGATGGCTAACGTGAATTTAAAAAGCATATAATTTTATATGTATTTCCATTAATTTTTTCAAACAAACAGAGGATTAAAATGATTAAGAAAATTCGAGATTTTTTGACAGTAATTTTATTCACATTTACCGGGCTAGGATCTGCATTGGCTCAGCCAGTAAAATTTGCTTTATGTTACGATATTAGTAAAGCATATACATTTATTACACCTCAATTAATTCAAGCAACACGAGATTATGCTCAACTTTTAAATTTAAAAGGAGGCATAGAAGGTCATCAAATTGAAATCATGGCACAGGACCATGGAAATGAACCTCAAAGAGGCATAGAATGTTACGAAAAAATGAAAAGAGAGGGCGCTATAAGTTTTGATTTTCTTTCCACACCTGTCTCTCGTGCAGTTCTACCTAGAGCAATGAAAGAAAATCAAGTAATGATTCAGTCCTTTGTAGGCAGAGGAGATGCTATCGATGGTGATGTATTTAAATGGATATTTCCGATAGGACCAACCTATTGGGGCCAGGCTGCCAATGATATCCATTATATAAAAACAAAAAGCAATAATAATTTAAAAGGAGTAAAAATAGCTTTCCTTTATATTGATTATCCTTTTGGTCAAGAGCCAATTTCTGTTTTGAAATCTTTGGCTGCAAAAGAGGGATTTGATTTGCAATTATATCCTTATCCACTCCCTGGTAATGATCAAGCTGCCGCTTGGACTCAAATACGCCGTGCAAATCCTGATTGGATAATTAATTGGGGTTTTTCAAACATGCACGTAGTCGCTTCGAGGGAGATGAAGCGTAACGGTATATCAATGGATAAGTACATTGCTGTTAATTGGACTAATGAGATTGATATTGCAAACATTGGCCCTGATGTTGCTAAAGGCCTTAAACGGGGGACGAATGTTGCTGGTGGTGATAATCCATTATTGCAACAAATTGTAAAAGAATTATATGAAAAAGGAAAAGGCAATGGAGACAAGAAAGTTCTAAATGATGTTTATTACAATACTGGTCTCGCTATTTATGCTTCAGTTTTCGAAGGTGCACGCCTTGCAATTAAACAGTATGGTTGGCCGATCACTCCGGATAAAATGCGTCGTGGTTTAGAAAGTATTCGTAATTTTGACGGTAATGGATTATTTGCACCATTAAATGTTACCGCCAAAGATCACGGTGGTGGTGGAAAGACACGCATAGACATGTGGGATGGATCCAAATGGGTGGCTCAAACAGACTGGTTTTCTGCTTACGATGATATAATTATGGAAGTTGTCAAAAAAGAATCTGCTGAATATTTAAAGCAAAATCCTTAATTATATTTGGAGTAATTTAAATGGAACTTGACCTCAAGAATAAATCAATTATAGTTACTGGTGGTGGCTCTAATATTGGACGGGCTATTGTAATGGCATTCGCTCGAGAAGGTGCTAATATAACCATTGGTGATGTCGACTCTCTTCAGGCTGAGAAGACTGCACTCATTGCTCAAGAGTTGGGGTCAGGTTCTATTCAAGTAGTTAAAACTGATGTAACGCAATTAGATCAAGTGCAACTCATGTTTGATGTTGCAGAGGATAATTTTGGTACTGTCCAATGTTTAGTGAACAACGTTGGTTGGGATCAGCTGATGTTTTTTACTGAAACCACCCCCGAGTTTTGGAATAAAATAATACAAATTAATTATATGGGAGTTTTAAACTGCACTAAAACGGCATTGGATCGAATGATTCCAGCTAAGTTTGGTTCTATTGTTTCTATTAGTTCTGACGCAAGTAGACAAGGTGAATCCCGTGAGGCAGTTTACGGTGGTGTTAAAGCTGCAGTTAATAGTTTTATGAAAACTATTGCAAAAGAGAATGGTCGTTACGGTATTCGCTGTAACGTTGTTTGTCCAGGAGTAACGATACCTTCTGAAACAAATGAAGTTGGTGGAAATAGTATGTGGGTCGATGTTGATAAAATGTTTACACCCGAACAAATTTTAAAAATTGCAAAAACATTGCCACTGCGTAAAATTGGACGACCAGAAGATATTGCAAATGCTGTTGTATTTTTGTCTTCTTCACATGTAGCTGGTCATGTAACAGGTCAGGTTTTATCCGTTTCAGGTGGATATAGTATGATTGGTTAATTTCCGGATATAGATGTTCTTTTCTAATATATATTTAATTTAAATTTTCAGATAAATGTCTCATAAAATAACTATTGTTCCCATTGATTCTAAAGAAAGAATTTTACTTTCAGCAGCTCGTCTATTTCGGGATCATGGTTATGCGGCTACTACTTTACGAATGATTGCTTCATTATCTGAAATCAAAGCTGGTAGTATTTATTATCACTTTGATTCTAAGGAAAGTATATTAATTGACGTGCTGAATAGAGGGATCGAAAATGTTGAGAATGAAGTCAGAATAAGAATTAATTTATTGCCTTCAAATTCTACTTTTCAAGATAAAGTGAAAACGGCCATAGAAGGTCATCTTGCAGGAATGTTAAGTAATGGTGATTACACCTCTGCAAATATTAAAATTTACAGTCAAATCCCTTTAAAAGCAAAGGAGCGACATAAAATTGTACGCCGTGCTTATGCAGATTATTGGGATAGTTTGTTTGAAGAAGCATTTGAAAATGGAGAATTTAGAGAAGCATTAAATAAAGATGTTTTTCGTTTATTTGTTCTTGGATCTTTAAATTGGACCACTGAATGGTATGATCCCGAAAGAGGATCTTTTAAAGATTTAGTTGATCAAGTAACTGCAATTTTATTTTTTGGTATATTTAAAAAGTAACTTTTTATTATTTATTTATTGAAAGTTTTTTATGATTAATGACGAAAATATACCTGAATTTGGACTTGCTGATAAAGCACTTGCTGCTTTACCAACTGTTTATAAAGATGATCTATTTAAAAACCAAGTTGTTCTAATTTCAGGTGCTGGCAGTGGTATTGGAAAAGCTATTGCTTTTTTGTACGCACGACTTGGAGCTAAGATAGTTATTTGTGGTAGGAAAGAAGATAAACTTTCTGATTGTGCTTCCAAAATAAAGTCTTTATTTGACGTGGATGTCATGATTTATCCAATGACCATTCGTGACCCAGATCAAGTTAATAATTTGATGGATGCCATTTGGGCTAAACATGGTCGTTTAGATATACTGGTTAATAATGCTGGCGGACAATTTGCATCTCATGCTCTAGATTTTTCCATTAAAGGATGGAACGCAGTTATCGATACTAATCTTAATGGAACATGGTACATGATGCAGGCGGCCATGAAAAATTGGGTAAAAAACTCACAGCATGGTAATATAGTTAATATAACTGCTGCTGTTGAGCGAGGATTGCCTGGTATGGCACATACAACAGCTGCCCGTGCTGGTGTTATTGCTCTGAGTAAAACAATTGCAGTAGAATGGGCTCCTTACAATGTGAGAGTAAATTGTATTGGAGCTGGATCTATAGAAAGTCATGGCTTTACAAATTATAAGCCTGAAAATCTACCTACGTTTTATTCATGCAATCCTATGAAACATGCTGGTGACGTACAGGATATTGCTGAAGCTGTTGTGTATTTATCAGCATCCTCTGGCAAGTTTATTACTGGAGAAGTATTGAATGTTGAAGGTGGTATGCTTCTTTGGGGTGAATTTTGGCCTGCAGGAAAGCCAGATTATTTTGTATCAAATGAATGATTGATATTTTAAAATTATTGTTAAAATTAAATTAATTTTTAAATATTAAGGATATTTCTTCAACAGTTTCTGGATTTACTAATGAAGATAAATCACCTGGATTATTATTTTCATAAACTGAACGTAAAACTCTTCGCATTATTTTCATATTCCTTGTTTTTGGCAATTCTCTGACCAGCAGTATCGATACTGGCCGATATGAAGCCCCCATTTGATGGACTATTGCTTCAGACAATTCTTCTTTCAGTGCTTCGTCAGATGGGACACCGTGTACGGGCACGCAAATACACGCAATAGCTGACCCCTTTATTTCGTCATGCACTCCGATTACGGCCGCCTCGTGTATTTTTCCGGTCCCGGTCAGCAGTGTTTCTATTTCTGAGGGCCCGGTGCGTTTGCCAGAAATTTTGATCGTGTCATCACTGCGTCCCAAGATGTAGTAGAGACCATTTTTGTCGCAGACTGCAAAGTCGCCGTGAATCCATACCCCAGGAATGGTGCGCCAATATGTGTCCAGGTATCTGTTATCGTCTTGCCATAACCCCATGGTCATGCCGATGTTTGGATTGCGCAAAACGAGTTCACCAACATTTCCTCGTTCAACCGATTGTCCACTCTCATTAACTATGTCAACACCTGCCCCTAGCCCGCGTGCACCAAAGGATCCGGGCCGCATGGGGTGGTGAAGGGTTCCTGTGAAATTACATCCCCCAACCTCTGTGCCACCGACGATGTTTATTATGGGTATTCTTTTTTTGCATACGTGTTCAAAGAACCAGCGCCAGGCGGACTCGGTCCAAGCCTCACCACCAGAGCAGGTTATACGCAATGAGGACAGATCATAACTATTAACTTGTTCCTCGCCGTAAGTCATGAGGCCTCTAATGAGGGTTGGAGCGATTCCAAGATATGTCACCTTATGCTCTTGGATTAGGCGCCAGAAACGGCCTGTATCTGGGAAGTCAGGTGTTCCTTCAGCCACAAGTAGACTTCCCCCAAAAAAACTGGGTATACAAGCGCACATGGCACCAACCATCCAGCCCATGTCGCTCATGAAGAAGAACCTGTCTTTTTGCTGAAAATCTCCACAGATATGCATGTCGCGCGTTACCATGGATCCCAAGAAACTGATGTGTGTCCAGATACATCCTTTTGGTTTGCCGGTAGTACCTGACGTATACAGAATCAATGCGGGTTGGTCAGTCTCCATCTGGACTGTCTCCAGTGTGCTCGGTTGGCAGGCAACGATATGACCCCAGTCATGATCACGATCTGACTGCATTGGGTAATTTGGGTGGATATCACCTAGGTGTTTCAAAACGACGACATGCTTCACGCTGGGCACTTCTTTAAGCGCTTCATCAAGTACCGATTTCATTGCGGCGGGGGATCCGCGCCGCAAAGCGGCATCTACTGTCAGAACTGCTTTGGCTTGACCATCGTTCAATCGGGAGACAATTGGTAGAGGGCCGAAACCCGAAAACAAAGGCATCAGTACTGCACCGATCTTCAGTACGGCAAAAAAAGCGATAAACGTTTCCGGTAGGTTAGGCATATACAGGCCTACGCGATCGCCACGATTTATGCCGAGTGTCAGCAATGCACCTGCAAGGCGGCAAACCTCTTTATCGAACTCTCGGTAAGTCAAGGTCTTGCGGTTTTTTGGATCTTCACCTTCCCAGACCAAAAAAACTTGATCCCATACGGGGGTGCCACGGTGACGATCCAAGCAATTTAAAACGATGTTGGTTGAGCCCCCCACACACCAGCGGGCAAACTCGATACCTCGCGAGGTGTCAAGCATTTGTGTATAGGGTTTGTAAAATCGCATATCGCAGAAATCGAATACCTCTTGCATCAACCAAGCTGGGTCGATATCCGCTCTTGCACTTAGACCTTCGAAGTTAGCCTCACCCACTTGGCGCAAAAATGCACTGAGTCTTGACTGCTCAATGGTCTCGGGGGTAGGTAACCAATCAAATGGTTGTTTGGTAGAATTCATTTGTGAATATTATCCGAACGTTGTTTTTGAGTCCAGTGTTCAATTTCTAACGTATTGATTCTTCTATTCAAAGATGTGTATGCAGTCAGAACAAAAAGGCAGTGTGGATACATGCGTGTTCGTTTAACGTTTCTTTTCAAGGACTCCCCCGAGGGGTTTTCTCCTGTTCAACTAAATTCTAAGCAACGTCAATTGCGTTTATTGTTGAGCCAGTCCCTTCGTCACATTAAATGAACGAGCATGTTTATGGTCAAAAATACGCTTAGGGGTAAGTCGGCGGTCATAGGGGCCGGTATTTCAGCAGTTGGGCGTGTCCCGGGTAAGAGTGCACTTGCGCTTGCTGCATCTGCCGCGGGTAGGGCAATGGCCGATGCTGGTATTCAAAAACATCAGGTTGATGGGGTTCTTTGCAGCCACGCTTTTTCTTCGCCGTTTCATCGCTTCAGTGTGGCTTTGAGCGAATACCTGGGCATTCAACCCACATTTTCCAATACGCTGCAGGTTTCTGGTGCTACTGCAGCAACGATGTTCAATATTGCCGCTGCTGCGATTGTGGGTGGTTTGGCTGAAACGATTTTGGTAGCCGGTGGGGACAGTTTATTGACCGGTTTGACGCCAGACTTGGCTATTCGGTCGATGACTGAAAGTCGTGATCAACAATATGAAATGCCATTCGGTATACCGGTCGCCAATACCTTCGCGATGACCGCACACAGGCATATGTTGGAATTTGGTACAACACAAGAGCAGTTCGCCCAAGTCGCTGTCATACATCGCGAGCATGCCAGGCGCACACCTGGTGCGCAAATGACTCTGCCGCTGACAGTTTCCGACGTGCTTAACTCTGGTTACGTGACGACTCCTTATCATAAATTGGACTGTTCACTCATTTCTGATGGCGGTGCCGCATTTATCGTTACCTCGGCGCAACGGGCAAAAGAGCTTGGTATCCGTAAACCGATCTATATTTTAGGCGGCGGCGAATGCTACACACACGAGCATATTTTTCTAATGCCTTCCCTGACCACTACTGGCGCGGTGCAGTCCAGTGCCAAAGCCTACGCCATGGCAGGTTGTACTCCCAAAGATATTGATGTCGCTGGTGTTTATGACTGCTTTACAGGTACGGTCATTATGATGTTGGAGGACCTTGGATTTTGTCTCAAGGGTGAGGGGGGTAGTTTTGTTGAGGATGGTCACATAACTTACGGCGGAACCATACCCTGCAACACCCATGGTGGTTTACTGTCTTTTGCACATTCAGGTATGCCAGGGTCGCTGTTCCATTTTCACGAGGTCGTCCAACAACTGCGCGGCCAGTGTGGTGATAGACAGATTCTAGGCGCTGAACTCGGACTCGTGCATAGCCTGGGGGCGGGTTTCGCTACCAACGCAACGACCATCCTAGGAACCGAGGCAACGCTGTGAACCACATAACTGATACGCCATCCAAACCACAACCTACGCCAGATGCAGACTCTGATATCTATTGGTCCGGTATTCAGAACGGTAAGCTGTTGTTACAGCACTGCCTAGGGTGTGATCATCGGCAGCTCTATCAGCAGGCGATCTGCCGTGCATGTGGTTGCGATCGTCTGGAACATCGCACTGCCAGCGGCAGGGGGACGGTGCACTCTTTTAGTGTTGTTTACCGCGCCCCAAGTCTTGCTTTCAAAAAAGACATTCCCTACGCTGTGCTGTTGGTTGAACTGGAGGAAGGTCCAAGAATGATCAGTGCTTTTGTAGGCGCAGATCCAACTGTTGTCACTTTTGAAATGGAGGTTGAGCTTGTCTGTGAACCAGAAGCAAATGGCCTGACTCTGCCGCGCTTTCGCAGAATTTCATCTTAACAACTGATTCAGTGCTGTGTAATTGCAATAAAGACTGAAAAGGGCGAGTCAGGCACACAGTTGAGGTGAGTTCTGCTAACGCAAGACTTGGTGGGCTAACTTAGACCTTTCTACCGTGTTTCGGCCAATGTTCAGAATTTTTTAGCCCTTCAGGAGTTCGGGTTCATTGAGATTTTCCGTGATACTCACTTGGCGTATTTTCGAAAATCTGGTTTCCGCTTTTCCTTCAGAGCCGTCACGCCTTCGCGCGACTCTTCTGTGTCGTAGTACAACTTGAGCGCGTACATGCCCAAACCTGCGATGCCGGCCTGGTGTGCGGTATCCGAGTTGAAACTGCGCTTGGCAATCGCGATGGCCGTCGGACTGCGCTCGCAGATGGTCTCACCCCATTCCTGAACTGTGGCGTCCAGTTGATCATGGGGTACGCAGATGTTGGCCAGACCCATGGCCACTGCTTCTTGACCAGAGTAACGCTTGTTAAGGTACCAGATTTCGCGTGCCTTTTTCTCACCCACCACACGTGCCAGAAAGGCGGTGCCATAGCCTGGGTCGACAGAACCCATCTTGGGGCCGACCTGACCGAAAATGGCTTTGTCAGAGCAGATGGTCATATCGCAGATAGTTGCCAACACATTGCCTCCGCCAATGGCAAAGCCCTGTACACGCGCAATCACTGGCTTGGGCACGTCACGAATAGCTGTGTGCAACTCTTCCATCGGCAAACCAACAGTGCCTCGACCATCGTAATTGCCGTTGTGGGCTGACTGGTCACCCCCTGTGCAAAAGGCGCGGTCACCAGAACCTGCCAACACGATAGCACCGACGCTCTTGTCATACCCGGCCTTGTTCATAGCCCTGATGATTTCATCACAAGTTGTGCCCCGAAAAGCATTCATCTTGTCAGGGCGGTTGATGATGATCCAGGCCACGCCGTTTCGGTTTTCGTAAATGATGTCTTCGAATTGCATGTTGTTCTCCAAAATTTTTGAGGTGACTGATCAGTACTGCGTGGTTCGGCTGCCGGGCACACTGAGGACCTGAGCGGTAATGAAAGAGGTTTCGTCGCAGCACGTCAAGTAAACTCACGCTCACCAATCAGAGTCTAGCGCATGAACAATCCGCCGCCCATCTCCTACAAATGCCAATGGTAACTTTTAGCCTTGGCTGTTGAAAATCAGAAAATTCAGCATTGGTGAGGGCTTAAGCATCGATGGAAAATGATTTAGCGCTGCGTTTGTGTTTTTTTCACCTGTCGCTATAGGGGTGCCCATTGTAAAAACTCCTCCTCAAATGAGTTCCGTAGCTTTTGAGGCACTGAGGCTTGAATTGACTATGTGTGCTTGAAAAAATATTTCTACAAAAATACAAACCGTCAAAAAGCAAATTTTTTGATAGGGTCACTGTCATTTTTTTTACCTTTTTGGGGGCGCACATTAATTTAGACGCCAGTGTTGAAAGGCCCCGCTGCATGCCAACCTGGAAGCGCTCGCAGATTTCGCTTTTAAGCACCTTGCCTTACTCGGGCACGTAAGGTATGGCCTCTTCCACAGTCTCCCAGATAAAGGCGGCGGATGGTTTTTGGCTTTCTTCAAGGATGTGCCCGACCAGTCCGGCTGAGCGGCTGACTACGGCGATGCCGCGCATGATCTTTTGCGGAATGCCGATCTCACCGAGCAACGCTGCCACACCTCCGGTCGCGTTGATGGTGAGGTGTCGGCCATAGACCTTGTCGATTTGCGCTGACAAAGTGCGCAGTGCGCCGATATGCTTGCCGGGGATGTTCTCACTTTCGGCTACGGAAAAAAGCTTAGGCGTGCGCGGATCATCCGGCTTGTGGTGCGGATGGCCAAAGCCGTGCAGCGGCTTGTGGTTCTGGTGATGCCTCTGTGCGATGGCCAGCGCTCGAGCCTCAACACCTTCGGGTGCGGCGAGCATTTCCTCTATGTTGGCGGCGCAGCCTTCCATGGTGCCGATGAATGTGGAGCCTACGCCCAGCAGGCCGGCGGCCACTGCCGACTGCAGTGAATCGGGCGCTGAGTGATAGATCAGTCGTGTTGCAATGGCGCTAGGCGTGAGGCCGTGCTCCATGAGCGTCACGAGCACCGCATCCATGATGCGTACCTGCGCTCGGGTAGAAGTTTTTTGGCCAGTCAGCATGAAGAGCATCATCTCTGTGAAGGTCAACTCGCCGATGAGGTCATTCACCAAATCGGCTTCGCGCACGATGATCGTCTCGGCGTTTGAATGGGCAATCGATGTGGTTGGGACGGGCTTGGTGCGCATAGTGTTCCTTGGAATGAAGCAATTAGGGCGCGCTGAGGACTGTCAACGCGTGACCTTGACGCCGGCGCGGTCACGGTCCCATAGGCGCGAAAGGTTTTCTTGTGCCTGTGCGCGCAACTTGTATTTTTCAACCTTATGGCTCAGCGTCTTGGGCATGTCGTCAACTACGTCAATGTAGCGCGGCACCATGAAGTAGGCCAGATTGCGATTGCAGTGCGCCAGGAGGTCGGCAGGGCTGAAGGTGCCCTCCATGCCAGGTCGCAGCATGACTGAGGCGGCCACCTCGTCTTCACTGGTCTCTGCACGCACCGGGTACACGGCTACGTCCGAAATCGCAGGGTGGGTGCGAATGACTTCCTCTACTTCAAAGGCAGAGATGTTCTCGCCACGACGGCGGATTGCGTCCTTGATGCGGTCGGTGTACCAGACGTAGTTGTCAGCGTCGATCCATCCACGATCGCCAGTGTGAAACCACAGGTTGCGCCGACTTGACAGTGTGGCCTCGGGCATTTTGTAGTAGCCCAACGATGCGCCCCAGGGGTTGTTGTTGCGCAGCACGATCTCACCGGGTGTGCCGGGTGCCACATCAAAGTCATCTTCGTCCACGATGCGCACTTGCACGTTTGTGCGTGGCAGCCCGCAGGAGCCAAGCTTGTCACGTCGGCTCTTTGTGTTGTAGGCCGCACCCAGGCAATAGTCCGTCAGTCCGAAGGCACTCATGATGGTCATGCCAAAACGTTCTTCGAGTTCTTGCGCAAAGCCCGGCACGGGCGCCAAGTGACAACGTTTCACCTTGTGGTCGCGGTCTTGTGCGGATGGCGGCAACAGCCAGAGAAAGTTGGTCACGGCGCCGACGCCATTGAAAACGGTGGCGCCACTCTCACGGATATCACGCCAGAAGTTGCTGACCGAAAAGCGCGGTGCCAGTGCAATGGCCGAACCAGCCATCAGCGAACCCATAGTGCTGCCCAGTAGCGCGTTACCATGGAACAACGGCAGGAACACATAGGCCACATCGTCTGGCGTGTACTCGTGGTGGAAGGCCACGTCTGTGCCCCAGTAGACCAGCTGCGCGTGAGAGAACATGATCGCTTTGGAAGGGCCGGTTGTGCCGGAGGTGAACATCAGCATGGCCACATCGCTGAATCGCGGCCCGCGCCCCTCTTCGTCAACAGGTGCCGTGATGTCGCCGGGACCTTCAAGCAGTTCGGCAAAGTCGTGAACGGTGGCGCCTGTGGCAGTGAGGGTGCCGCTAGGCGGCACCTTGACGGGCGCAGACTCTGCGCCGTCACGCGCGGGTCGCGGCACCCGCACGACGAACAGTTGGGTAATTCTGGGTAGCGTGCTGATGATCTCCATGAAGCGCGGCAACAGTGCATCTTCGATGATCAGTGCCTGACAGTCCGCGTGATCCAGGAAGTAGGTGAGCAACTGCCCCTTGGCGGCAGAATTGATGGGCACCGTCACAAAGCCGGCGCGGCAGGTGCCGAATATCGCCAGCAGCTGCTCAGGACAGTTGTCCATCAACACGCCGACATGGCCGCCAGCTGTCACCCCGAGTCTTGCCAGATTAGCACCTATGCGGCGTGTCTGCTCATCCAGCGCCTTGTAGCTGAGGGCCTCGCCCGTAGGCAGCCATGTCAGGAAGGTCTTGTCACCATAGTTAACAGCATGGTTTGTCAACACCCTTCCTATGAAGGCGTGCCGTGCTTCAAAACGGAATTCACTCAAGTTTGGCTCCGCTGGTTCTGATCAGGTCCGCCCACTTTTTACGCTCGGAGGTCATCATGGCAGCCCACGCAGTCGAGTCGGCAAAGTCAATCTCAAACCCCTGCAGGCGGGACAACTCCAGGAAGCGCGGGGTCTTCACCAGCGTGGCCAGTGAATCCGAGAACTTACGCACGATCTCGTCTGGTGTGGCAGCTGACACAAACACGGCGTTGAATGAGAAGAATTCGTAGCCGGGGTAGCCAGATTCCGCGACTGTAGGGAGGTCTGGAAGGCTTTGCGTTCGGCGTGGCCCTGTGACTGCCAGTGCGCGCAGGTTGCCCGCCTTGATTTGCGCGCCAGCCGTAGTGAGTGCGGCAAAAGTGAAGTCCACCTGCCCGCCAATGGTGTCAGTGGTAGCCTGGGCTTGAGTCTTGTAAGGGACGTGCAGCAGTGACACGCCCGTAGCGGCAGAGAACCCAGCGGCTGACAGATGCTGCGCGCTGCCGCTGCCGGCACTCGCGTAAGTCACCTTGCCAGGATTTTTCTTCGCGTAATCTACGATGTCCTTGACGGAGTTGAACGGTGAGGCTTTGGGTACCACCAGCACCAGCATTACACTGGCCAGCCGCGCAACGGGCTTAAAGTCCTTGATCGGGTCGAATGGCACCTTGCCCATTAACACTTCATTGGTGAAGTGGCCGGGACCGGTGAAGAGAAATGTATAGCCGTCGGCGGGCATGCGCGCAACCATTTCGGTGCCGATGACGCCATTGGCGCCTGCCTTGTTCTCCACCACAATGGGCACCTTGAACTCCGAGCCCATGCGTTCTGCCAGAAAGCGAGTAATGCTGTCCAGGTTGGTACCAGGGCCGTAGGGCTGGAAAAAAGTGATGGTCTTTGTAGGCCACTCGGCAGCATGGACCAGACCAGCAACAATCAGGATGGCAGTTGCAGTGATTTGAACAAGGCGTTTCATGAGGAAGTTCTTGAAGATGGAGTGGCTAAATTTTATAATACAGAAACAAATTTCTCAATTGCGAATTAAAAAGTGTGTCGCGAGATAAATCGAATTGTTAGCGCTCTTTCATGACCGGGCGCGGGCCTTGATGATGCCTGGAAGGATCTTTCTTTCGACCAGAACCTCCAGCCAGTGCTTGATGCATTCCTCCGTGTCGCGTACCTGCGTGAAGCCCGCTTGCTTGATCTTGAAGGTGCTGACGAAGGTGGGGTGGGGCGCTGTCTTCAAGCCATAGCCGAACCTGGAGTCGGCGGAGTAGTGGGATTCTCCCAGCAGTTGGGTCATCGTCAGCGGCCGCAGGTCATGGTCATTCACCAATTTTTCCCAGAGTCCGACCTGCGACGGGAGGAATTCAGCCAGGGACAAGGGTTGGTCAGCACCCAGTTCGAGTCCGAAGAAATCGGCGAGCGTAGGCCACAGGTCTTTCCAGCTGAACACCTCGCCATTCGTGAGGTTGTAGTGCTGATTCCAGGCATGGGGGTTTTCGGCTGCCCATACCGACGCGTCACCGATCAGGCGGGTGTCCACCGCTTCGCGCGGGTAGGACATATGTCCGGGGTAAGAGAAGGGAACCCCTGTCTCATGGCACACCGCGGCATAGAGACCGATCACAGGGATGGTGTTCATTGCCACGCCAACGTTCGGTCCCAGAACGATGGTAGGACGGAAAATGGTCCAGCCGAATCCACTCTTCGCCGACTTTTCTCTGATGTAGTCTTCCTGGAACCAGTAGGAGTTGGGGTGGTCGTCGCGCGGATAACGCTCACGCGCAGGGATTCGGATGGGGTGCAGGTGCGCACCGTAGGCCTTGGTGCCCTGCAAAACGGACACGTGCTGCAGGTGTGCGCCTGCTGCCAGGGGCTCCATGACGTTCCTGATCATCGCCAGGTTACTGGACATCTGCTCCGGGTCCTGCCAGCCTGCGATGAGGCCGGGCTTTTCATACACGGCGGCATACACCACGTGCGTCACCTGCGGCAGGGCGCCGAAGGCCTTCTGGCACGCGGCTGCGTCAAGCAGGTCCACCGGCAGGTGCGTGAACGGCTTGACGCTGCATATCTCCGGCGTGCGCCGCGAGACGGCAATGACTTTCCAGCCCGCCTCAAGAAAAGAGTCGACGGCGCCAGAGCCAACCAAGCCGCTGGCACCTGTGATGAGTACAGTGCGTGACATCGGGGCAGCTCAGTCCACCACCAGGTTGATGATCTTGAAAAGCTCGCCAAAGCGTGCGTGCTCGGTGGTGATGCGCTTGCCAAATTCGGTGCGGCTTTCAGTGCCCGCACTGATGCCCAAGCTCAGGAACTTCTCCTGCACTTCAGGTTTTGCAACAGCTTTCTCGATTTCTGCGCTCAGGCGATTGAGGACTTCAGGGGGCGTTCCGGCTGGGGCCACGATGCCATACCACGCGACGCTTTCCGCGCCGGGCAGACCGGCCTCTGCGACGGTCGGCACATCGGGCAGCAGGGGCGAGCGCTTGACATCCGCGACAGCAATGGCACGTAACTGTCCTGATTTCACGAACGAAAGAATGGGCGGCACGCCGCTGATGACGAGTTGGGCTTGGCCGCTTATGGTGTCTGTGATCGCCTCGCTATTGCCTTTGTAGGGTACATGCAAGATCTTGGTCTTGGACAGATGCTGGAACAGCTCGCCTGCAATGTGGCCGCTGGTGCCCATACCTGCCGAGGCGTAGCTGACCTTGTCCGGGTTGGCCTTGACGTAGGCCATCAGCTCCTTGAGGTTTTTGACCGGGAGCGAGGGGTTGGCCAAGATGACGTTGGGCCCCGTAGCGATAAGGGCGACGGGCACCAGGTCTTTCAGCGAGTCGTAGGGCATCTTCTTGCGCGCGTTGGGGTTGACTGTGAAAGGCCCAGCCGACGCGAAGCCAATGGTGTAGCCGTCCTTGTCGGCTTTGGCGACGAGGTTGGTGCCGAGATCACCGCCGGCGCCCGGTTTGTTTTCAACGATGACCGGTTGACCGAGCTGTTCGGACAGCGGCTTGGCCACCAAGCGGGCGATGATGTCGATGGAGCTCCCCGGGCCAAAGGTTGCGATCAACCTGATGGGCTTGGACGGGAAAGGTGCGGCTGTCTGTGCAGAGGCGCCAAATGCGCCCAGGCCCAGGACGAGGCTTGCCAGCAGGCGATGCAGTTTCATGGTTATCTCCTTGGGGTTGTGGTGGGTCGATTGTGGTGAAACGTTGGGTGCGGGTCCATCTTGGCTTCCTTTCGCTGACTGGCGTTCAGCCGGTGTGCGAATACATTAGGCGGCCAGGCTGTGGAAGTCGGGCCATCAGGATAGCGCCCTGTTCAGTTTCGGTGATGAAAAGCGTGCGCCCGTCGGCACCGCCAAAGGCGACATTGGTGGTGCGCATGCCCGTGCAGGACCGAATGCGGTAGAGCGGCTCGCCCAGCGGGCTGAAGAGCCATACGGTTCCTGCCTGTGCGTGGACAACGGCCAGGTTGCCGCTCTCGTCCAGCGCCAGTCCGTCCGGGCCTGCGGTGCTGCCCGACAGCTGGATGAAGCGGCTGGCCTTTTTCATGTTGCCGCCAGGCTCCAGCCGCAGTGCATAGATGGCGTTGTCATGCGTGATGGCCACATACAGTACGTTTTCAGCCTTGTTGAGTACGAGTCCGTTAGGACCTGCCAGACCCTCCATCAGCAAGTCTACTGTTTGGCCGTCGGCGCGCAGTCGAAAGACACGGCCCGTCGGGTTCTCCAATGCGCTCTCACCTTGGTCTGTAAAGTACAGGTCGCCGTTGGACGCGAAGAACAGGTCGTTGAGGCCTCTCAGGCCTTCACGGTGGACGTGCTGCAGGCAAGGTGTGATGGTCTTCTTCAGCGGGTCAACCAGCATCAGTCCATGCAGGTGATCAGCCACGAAGATCCTGCCGTCGCGGTGAATCTTCAGGCCATTGGGTTCGCCTTTATAGCGGACGACGACTTCAAACTCGCCTGCCGGACTGACACGCAGGATGCGCCCGTGCGCGAGGTCAACGCACCACAGATTTCCTGCGCGGTCGAAGGCCGGTCCCTCCAGGAACGAATGCATCTTGGTATGGCGGGCGGCAAGCCAGCTAGATGATTCATCCGTCAGGTACAGCGCCTCCGGCAGTCTGGCGAAGACTTCTGTGTCCAAGTGTTGTGCGGGAGGGTACATGGTTGTCTTTCGGAATGTTCAGTCGCTGTCGGGCAGCTCGATGCAGAGCATCAGTGCGCTGAGCGTCTTGCCGTGCGGATCAAGCCGCAGTGAGCGGGTGACACCGCCCGCAAGCACATTCGGGATGACGAAGTTCAGCGCCCTCAGGCTCTCGACTTCATAACGTCGCACCGTTCCGGCGCCAAGGTGAGAGAACGCCAGCATCACCCGATCCGCAGTGAGGCTGCGTCTGAGCACCTGCCAGGCAGCATCGTCGTAGGCAATGACGGCGACGCTCGAGGTGTTGCCTTTGTCTCCGGCGCGGGCATGTGCCAGATCGTGTACCAGTACGCCCATGCTTATGCTCCTACGGTCGTGATTTCGGGTCTGACCCAGTCGCGAGGGATCAGGACAGCGTCAACGGCAATGACTTCCCTGGCGCCAAGGTTGACCGGACCGCCGGCCCCATAAGGCCCCTGCATGTTCAGTTGGCGCACATGGTCGCCCAGCAGGTGGGCACTCTTTTTGTCTGGGCAACGGGCCGCGACGCGCAGCCTGACTTCGTAGGGTACGCTGGACATAGTGTTCGGATGGCTGCCATGAAGGCTGTTCATGCCGATGAGGTCCACCTGCATCTCGCTGGCGACGCCGCCATCGAGACGAAACCGCTCCTTCACCGTCTCTGCCGCCAGTTGTGCGCGGGCAATGGCATTGATACCGGCGTAGGCGACTTCACCGCTGCCGATCCAGCCGTCAAAATAGCCGACCACAACCTTGTAGGTGTCTGTGCGTGGGCGGGCGCTGACACCGCGAACGGCCACGCGATCGGGCGTCAGCTCTTCAAAGTTGAGGCCATCAAGGGACAGGACGCAGTCGGGTGTTATGTAAGCGCGCGGATCGTGAATTTCATAAAGCGCCTGCTCGCTGCAGGTCATACGGTCCAAGCGTCCGCCCGAGCCGTCTGGCTTGCCTATGAAAAGACTGCCATCGCTATGGATGTCGGCGAAGGGGTAGGCCAGTTCTGCCAGGCGGGGTACATCCTTCTTGCCCGGGTCCGCGAAGTAGCCGCCGGTCACCTGTGCGGAGCATTCCAGCAGGTGACCCATGATGGTGCCAGCGGCGAGCCGTGGACAGTCGTCATAGGACCATCCGTGGTGGTGAAGGGCTACGCCAAGAAAGAGTGAGGGGTCGGCCACTCGGCCGGTCATGACCACATGAGCGCCTGTGGCCAAGCCGTCGCGGACCACATCTGCGCCGAGATAGGCGTTGGCCGACGCAAGCCGCGGGAGAATTTCCTCAAGCGGCAGCTGGAGATCGAGCAACGTCAACTCCGGATGTCGGCTTACGCGCTCCGTGACGTCGTCGCCGGTGACCGCAGCGCACTTCAGTGTCTGCCAGCCGAGGGATTGGCCAATTTCGAGAGCGGCTTGCGCTGCGCCCATTGGATTGGCGGCACCCATATTGGACACAAGCTTCACCCCTTTATCCCGCATCAGGGGAAGAAAGCTGCGCATGCGGTCTTCGAGCATGGGATTGAACCCTTTGGAGTTGCCGGTTTTGCGGCTGAGGGTCTCGCGCGCAATGGTTCTCTCAGCAAGGCATTCACACACCAGGTAGTCAAGGTCGCATTTCTGCAGGAGTTCGAGCGCGGGCCCGATGCGGTCGTCGGCCATGCCTGCACCGACCCCGATACGAAGCCGGGTATCCGAACTGTTCATTCAATGCCTCCTAAGGGTGCGATGGCGGAACCTGTAGCGAAGTCGCGACATGGGGATGCTCAACATGCGCTTAAACACGAAGTATGGGGATATTTTCGTGATATTTAAAATGATAAAATTTCATCTCTGTAATAAACTTAAAACATCACCATGGCGGCTGTGAACCGGACGCTTTCCATTTCTGAACTGGATGCAGTGCTGCTGGTGGCGGAAACGCTTAATTTTCGCATTGCTGCCGAACGCGCACATGTCTCGCAGCCAGCGCTCAGCCGTCGTTTGCAGGCGGCTGAGCAGAAGCTCAATGCCAGGCTGTTCGATCGCTCCAGGCACAGCGTGACCCTGACCGATGCCGGTGCGGAACTGGTGCCCATTGCCAGACGCATGTTGTCCGAGTTTCGCGACTCACTGAGTGACCTGTCGGAATTCATTGCCGGACGCAGGGGCAGCATTTCCATTTGGGCCTTGCCTTCGGTCGCAGCGGCAATCCTGCCCGCGTCCGTGAAGGCTTTTCAGGAAACTCACCCCATGGTGCGCCTGTTGATTCAGGCTGCGTCGGCGCGTCAGGTGACGCAGGCGGTACTGGATGGAGGCGCCGACATGGGGATATCGGTGGCTGGGCCGGACCTGCCGGCAAGCGTTGAGTTCACCTCGCTCAGGGAGGAAAAATTCGTGATGATCTGTCCACGAGGCGACATTCTTGCCGCGAGAAAAAAGGTGGACTGGGGCGTTTTCATGAGCCGCCCCTTTGTGGCCAGCGGACCTGGCAGCAGCATCAGGCTGGTCACTGACCAGATCTTGGCCGCTACCGGGCAGGTGCCGGCCATGCAGCTTGTCGCCGACAATATTTCGGTGGTCGGCGCCATGGTCGCAGAAGGAGTCGGGATTGCCGCCGTTCCACAACTGGCGCTGAGGCTGATGGACAAGGATCGCATTCAGAGCGTTCCACTGCATTCCCCAACGGCGACGCGCGAGGTCGGCATCCTGACAAAGAAAGAGCGCTCACTGTCCGCTGCGGCCATGGCATTTCTTGCCAGGTTGCATGAACTGGAACTGCCTCGATGAGGCGACATGCGCCTGGATCGGCCGATGTTGCCGCTATGAGGGCCCGAACCAAAAGGACTACAGTTCGAAGACACCATTTCGTCCAGGACTTCGCGTCAACCGCCTGACAATGCCCATGCTTCGCTCTCAGCGCGGTTTTCGAAAATAGTTTTTTTAACGCATTGTTCATAGCCAGGTTAAGGCGTTTGAAAATCGCGTCAGGCGTGCCTTTAGGAACCGCTAACCCAAGCCAAAAGGAAGGTGAAAAACTGCTGTATCCCTACTCGCTCAAGGTTGGAGTCAACGGCAAACTGCTGTGTCGTCTGGTGCCAGTTTGAGCAATCGGTCTGACATTTTCAATTGCGATGGCTTCCTTACCTGTAGCCAAGTCAATGGACATGAATTGAATGATTGGCGCTAACACTTGATTGCGCAGTGAGGTAATGCCACCCGGCTTGCAGTCATACACGATGGGTCGACCTGCTATTTTCTCTGCTTTGCCACAGACAATCCGAACCCACTGACCAGCGCCACCACCCCTGCGTTAGGGCATGGTCAATTTGATGGTTATTCAATGTTGTTGAAGCATTCATCAACTCTAAGTTGTCGCCAAAATGGCTTTGCGTGGTCCGTTTACAGGAATGGACACTCGGTCCGGCCAAGGCACCAGCAAGGGCTTGCTCAATCCGCCTTGGCCCCTGAACTTTTGACCACAGCGGCCCATTTGGGCACTTCTGACTTTAAAAAGCTGCCAAATTCAGTGACACTGTTGTGGGTGCTTGACATGCCCAGTTGGGCAAATTTTTCGACGATATCCGAAGACTCCATGGCGCGATTCAGTGCAGCATTCAGCTTTTCGATCACTGCGGCAGGTGTGCCTGCAGGCGCAAAGAATCCGAACCACGTGTAGTCATCAAACTCCTTGTAGCCGAACTCGGTGATCGATGGGACATCAGGCAGCAAAGGGGAGCGGTTGGCACTGGTCACGGCCAGAGCCTTGAGCCTGCCCGCTTTGATCATTGGAACCGCAGGCGGCATCGAGGTCGATGCCATTTGCGTGTGGCCGGCCACCACGGCATTGATCGCTGCTGCAGGTTGGTAGGGCACATGCACAATGTCAATTTTGGCTGCTGACTTGAGCCGTTCCATCGATAAATGGGTCGTGGTACCGATGCCAGACGATGCGTAATTGAAGGGCGATTTTTTGGCGGCTTCAACCAACTCTGGCAAGGATTTAACCTGCACACTGGGGTTGACTGTGAAGATGTTGGGTGTTTTGGGTCCGAGCGCAACCGGTGAAAAATCTTTCACGGCATCGTAGCCTGCATCTGCATAAAGAGACGGGTTCACGGCAAATGCCACGCTGTGAACCAAAATCGTATAGCCATCAGGTGCGGCCCGTTTGACTTGCGTTGACGCAATATTGCCGCCAGCGCCTCCCCTGTTTTCTACAATGAAATTACCGCCCGTTAATTCGGACAGTTTTTGAGTCAAAGACCGGGCCACGATATCGGTTGAGGCGCCGGGCGCAAATGCAACCAGCAATGTCACGGGCTTGGCCTTAGGCCAGTCGGTTTGGGCTTGTGCATGCAAGCCGATGAATGCTGAAATGATAGCGCCGAGACCTGTTGCTTTTATCTGATTAAAGATCTTCATGATGCTGCCTATTGTGATGGAACCTGCCGAATGGAATCAGGCCTGCTTGACCAATTTGAAGTCAAATTTCACTTCGTAAAACGGGGTGTCAAGACCATAACGTTGAGCAATTTCTGTATTGCTGGATTTGACAAAAGGCACGATCAAACCTTCACGCACGCCGAACACGGTGTCATTGTCTATGTAATCTGAATTTTGTGGGAACAGTTCTGTCACCAAACCAATATATCCTGGTGCACTGACGATCAAGTGGTAGTGAGCTGGCCGCCAGATGCTGCGCTGGCTAGCGGCCAATAAGGCGCCTACAGGGCCATCGGTCGGAACGGTGTAGGGATGAGGGCGAATGGTCAGCAAATTGAAACTGCCATCGGCTTCACATTTGATTTTGCACCTCAAGTTGTGTGGGTCCTGGGCGGAGTCTTGTGCAGGATACAAACCGTTGTCGGCGTTTTGCCAAAAGTCAACTTCGGCATTTTCAATGGCCTGCCCTTGTTGGTCCAGGACGCATCCATGAAGCCAGGTCCTGTCACCGGCTTGGTCGCCAGTGAGATCGATCCCGTTGGGTTGCAAGCGAGAGTCATGACTGTGAAACGGTCCCAAGACGCTGCTGGAGGTTCCTCCTACAGGCTGAGAAACAACATCCACGATGGATGAAATACCCAAAATGTCTGAAAGCAGACTGAATTCATTACGCTCTGAATCGGTGATGGCGGCACTCTGTGTCAGAAACTCTAAACCTTTCATCCATTCTTCTTTGGTGAGCTTGGACTCGGTGACAAAGGCGTGAAGATGCTTGACCAAAAGAGTCATGACTTGGGCAAGACGCGGGTCGGGTGCGGATGCAAAGCTGCTCATGGCAGCTTGTGTAACAGAAGGGGTTGTCATCGTAATCTGAAGGAGTTGGCGAGATGACACGCATAGTAGGCGATAACAGACTGTTTTCTGGACCGCGGTTAGCGAGGCGCGGGTTTTTACTGATCTGATCGGTGATCAGCATCCTTCAATCGCTGATGTTGCATTCGTTGCGCAACAAGGCCAAAGCATCATGCAGCTTGTAATCGCGGTCACTTTGCAGCGTGGCTTGGGCGTCCTCTAAAAAGCGCTCCCATAATTGGAGGTAATCATTTTGGTATTGAAGGGGCGCTTGTTCCAAAATAAAGGGGCTGACCAGGTGCGCATGCAAACCTGACTTGCGAATTTTTCGAATCAGCGCAGAAGCAGATTTTTCGGTTAACAGGGTTTTGCCCGTCACGCCGGTTGCAATGCACAAAAACAATGTCAGCAATGAGCTGTCGTCACTGTGGCCTTTGGTGATTTTGTTCCAAAGCGCACTGGCCTCACGGTCAAAATGATCGACTTGCGCAAGGCTGTCTTCGATCCAGAAATACCGCCCCACAAAGGCTGGGGTTTGGTTGAATAATTTTTGGGGTGTGAGTGCGGCATCCAAGATTTTGGGTAAATCCATTTTTACCGTTTGAAGTACCTGCTCAACAATGCGTTTGTATTCGGAAGGCAAGCCCTTTGGCAGAATCATTTGAATTGGTTTCGTGACGTTTTTTTTCCGTAAAACCAATATCAATTGCTGAAAATTCAGCCAGTCGGGGACTGCTTTTTGCGAGGTCTGCTGAACCAGTAAAGCCGTTCGAATGACGGCTTCGGCATCCGGTCCCGCATCCTCCAGATCATCCGGGCCCATTCCCAAACTGTTTGCCAGCCACTGAGCAGCATCGATCAGTTGAGCAACAGCTTGGCGTTTGGCCAACTCGGATTGGTACTCGGTCAAGCTAGAAAGCGACCATTTTGCCAATTGCGGAATGTGTTTTTCGCTGAAGCCCCCATGTTCATTCATTCCGAAATGGCTGTTTTGCGGCATGGCGATCAAGGCCTTGAGCATGTCTGAGGCCGCTTTGGAGCGGGACATGAAACTGTTTTCGCGAAGGATTTTTGCAGCAACAGACACATCGCCGCCACTGTCGTACTCCAAATTCAAACTGACTAAATTGACGATGCGGTCACGGGCTTTTTCCAATTCAGGACGCAAAAATTCGCTGCCAAAGTACCTGGCTATTTGAACCATGCCTTTGGGGGCATCCGTTTGGATGCTGTCCAGTTTGGCTTGGTCCAGAATGCCGTGTTGAATTCCGAACAACAATGCTTTTTCAAAAAAAGGACTTGCGTCAAAAAGTGCCACCGAAGTGGTGGATTCTGAATCTGTGGTTTCTGATCGGCCGCTCATAGGGCTTAAATGGCCGATTCTTCGTCAGGATCTATCGCAGCCTGTGTGATCTTGCCTCGGTCCGTGGCGCTGGATTCTATTTTTTCGTCGTCATCGGATGCATCTTCTTCTTCCAGAAGTCCCTGGTCGTGTGCCCTGGCTTTGGCGCGTAAGACCAAGAGCATTTCTACGAATAAATCAGGACATTTGTAGCGCAAAGTCCATGCCATTTGCATCCAGTCTTGGTCAGCGACTTCATCTTCGTCCAATTTGGGTCTGACGTGAGTCGACGCAAAGAGGGCGTTTTCAGACAGCATACGACCATCATCTTCAACCGCATCGAACACCCCCGTCCATGCGAAAGCTTCAATACGGCTCCACTTCTCGGAGAAGTAGTCTGCCAAAGCTTCGGCGCCCCCCTCAAGGTCACCCATATGGGTCAAGAACTCAACGGGATCTGCATCTTCTCTGAAGATGATGGCATTCATCATGCCGCGCAAATGGGTCCGGGACAGGTCTTTGTATTGCTTCTCAATCACCACTGCCCTGGCGAATTGCGCAGGGGTGACCAACAAATTAATGACGGACTCTTTGGAGTTGTCGTATTCACGTATGACGGCCAACATGTCTTTGGCTGGAAGTTGTTCAAGGACGACCAACAATGCGTTGTCACCTTGCTCATCGGCCAGTTCGACCAAGGCAGCCTCTGCCGCCACAATATCCCCCGATGCGATCAAGCTTTGTGTTTTGGCGATCAACGCTATCGCGCTGGAATTCGTTTGGCTGTTCATCATCAATCCTTGCGGTCAAAGCCTTGTGCGGCCAGCCAGTCATTTCCGGCCTCTTCACGGGCTAGCGCATCGGCTTCGTCGCCGTCTTCAGCGGTGGCTTCGCGGTGATCGTCACTGCCTTCACTGTGAGATAAGCTTTCGTTGTGTTCATCTTTGTCTGCATCATCTTTGTTGACAGCAGGACGGTTGTCTGCGCTCAAGGGTTTGCTGTGCATGTACTCGAGCGCTGCCGCCACACTCATGAACCATTCGCCCATAGGCTCTTGCAAAATTTGCGCCACGATGGGTTGCGCCCATGCTTCAATTTTCAAGGCATGCTGCAACTTGCCCCAGGCCAATAACTCATCATCTTGACGGGTTAAAAAATGATCCATCACGGTGGGCACTGTGAATTTGAAAGCCTGATGCAGGACGACAACCACCATTTCAGGGTGTAAATCCATTAACTGCAACAAGAAGCTCAACTCCTCTCGTTTTTCAGTCAACCTTTTGCGCAAAACATTGCGGCCTTCAGAGTCGAAAGTCAGGTCGTCCAGTTCGGCTTGGTAAGCACTGCGAAGTTCAAGGAAAAAGGAAGAAATATGCATCGTTTCAAATCTTTGGCGAGGTGGTTTTTGACCGCAATGGGGCGAAATAGCTTTGCCAGATTTCAAGTGCTGTGTGTGCTGGATCGTCCAACAAGTTACGCCGACGGTTGTCATCGTAGGCTTGCCGCTTGGCATCAACCGAAAGCACGTCATAAGCCTCTTGAACTTCACGAAATCGCGCAGGCGCGTCGGGGGCAGTGTTGCGATCTGGGTGAAATTGCGATGCTTTTTGGCGAAACGCTTTTTTGATATCAGCCAGGCTGGCGTCGCTCTTGAGCCCGAGTGCAGCGTAGTATTCAGTCTTGTGCTCTGTCATTCAGGGTCTTTCAGTGTTGGCTATTTTAGTCGGGTTCGGATTTTGCCAAGCTGCGGTCAGCGCGATCAGCCTTGGCATGTCCTGAAAATTGAATAACCCCATCCTCCAAGCGACTCCAGCGCAGGCTGAGCATGTCGGCCATGTAGTTTTGATGTACCCGCCAAGGCGCGCGGTCTCCCTGAACAGGCAGTACAGACGCTGCGCGTTGCACATAACCGGATGAAAAATCAAAATAAGGCTGCGCCTTTGCAAGCGGGTCTTTGCGCGGCATGGCCTGGATGTAGCCATGGCGGTCCATGTGCTTCAAAAGGCGGCAGACGTAGCCCGCGGTCAAATCTGCTTTGAGCGTCCAAGAGGCATTGGTGTACCCCATGGCCATGAACACATTGGGCAGATCCGACAGCATCATGCCTTTGTAAGCCATGGCCTGTGCGGGGCTGTAGGCTTGACCATCCACGCTGAAGGCAATGTCGCCCAAAGCATTCAGTTGCAAACCCGTGGCGCTGACGATGATGTCGGCCACCAAGTGCTTGCCGTTGGCCAGTTCAATGCCTGTGGCGGTAATGCAGGCAATGTTGTCTGTGACGATTGATGCACGCCCAGCGCGAACTTCGCGAAACAGGTCGCCATCGGGCAGCAAGCAAACGCGTTGGTCCCAAGGCTTGTAACGTGGCGTGAAGTGTTTGGCTGTATCGAAGTTGGTGCCCAGTTGCTGCTGTGTCAGGTCAATCAAATGGCTTTTAACCTTGTCAGGATAACGACGTGCTAATCGAAAAAAATACATGCCGAGCAAGATGTTTTTCCAGCGCGTCAGGTGGTGTGCCAAGCCCTCCGGCAAAAAACGCTGGAGTTGCAAAGCCAGCGCGTCTTCGGCTGGGCGCGAGACCATGTAGGTCGGGGAGCGCTGCAGCATCGTCACATGCAAGGCCGTGGCGGCCATGGCTGGGACCAAGGTTGCAGCGGTGGCGCCGCTGCCAATCACCACCACTTTTTTGCCGCTGTAGTCCATATCTTGGGGCCAAAATTGCGGGTGCACCCAAGTGCCTTGGAATGTATCCTGACCTTCAAACGCGGGTTGGTGCGCCTGGGTGTAACTGTAATAACCGCTGCACAGGTACAAAAAACGCGTCGTCACCTTCTCGACAGTGCCGTTGGCTTGCAACAAAGTGACGCGCCAAAGGGACTGGTTCGTTGACCAGTCGGCCTTCAACACTTTGCGGTCGAATTGAATGTGTGGCGTGATGCCGGTTTCGTCAGCCGTACTTTGGATGTAACGCAGGATGGACGGGCCATCGGCAATGGCTTTGCGCTCTGTCCAGGGCTTGAAAGCGTAGCCCAAGGTGTGCATGTCGGAGTCGGAGCGCACGCCGGGGTAGCGAAACAAGTCCCAAGTGCCGCCCAAACGGGCCCGTGCTTCCACCATCGTCCAGCGGGTGTGAGGGCTTCGAAGCTGCAAATGGCGCGCCGCGCCAATGCCCGACAGGCCTGCACCCACTATCAGCAGGTCCGTGTCGGGGCTGTCAATGCTGTTGTCTTTGAAAAGGGCTGATGCAGTCTGGGCTTGGGGCATGGGCTTTCCTGAGGTGAAGTTGAACTTTACAGGAGGTGGTGTGGCCCGAGTGTCCCTTAGCCTCAGATCAAGTTGGGTCAAAATACACCGGACCCCCACTTTCACAGAAAAGCAAGCTTTGACCGACGACACCCCTTTGACTCAAGAACCCCGCGTTTGGCAAGATGTACATTGGACGGCCCGCGTCGTCAAAAACGAAGATGACGATGGCTGGGCGGTGGCCATGTTCAAAACCGGGCAGACGGAACCCTCTCTGGTCGGCCCTTGGACCATGGGGCGCGACAAAAAGAACCCCAAGCCCTTGGACGGCAACGCCTTCATTACCTTGGTCAAAACAGCCAGCGAATTTGTGCGTCGCTCAGAGCAGCAATTGCATGCCAGCCTGCACCAGAGCCTGTCTGTGGAGGGGACTGCAGGCCGTGTTACGGTCCTGCTGGACATTGAGCCGGACGACGAAAACCCGTCTGCCACCTTGACTGCGCGAGGCGAGGCAGGCGAGGTGCTGGCAGAGTGGAAGGTTGACCCGACTTTCAAGTTCAACCGCCACGCGGTGCAAGCCTGGGTGGACGCAGGCATGAAGCAGCCTGCGCGCGCCGGGCAGTTTTAAGCCAAGGTCGCTTGTGTCTGAACCTTGCAACGCGCTGCAACCCTGGCAAGTCTTGACGGGCGGCATCTGCGGCTTGGTGCTGACCATTGGCCTGGCACGTTTTGCCTACACGCCCTTGCTGCCCAGCTTGCAAACCCAAACCGGTTTGACCGATGCCGGTGCGGGCGGTTTAGCTGCCATCAATTACGCCGGTTACATCACCGGGGCCCTGGCCGCCGCGTGGATCGATGATGTGCGCTGGCGGCACCGCATGTACAGCATGGGCTTGTGGTTGGCAATTGTGACCACCGCCGCCATGGCCTTGACCGACTGGATGCCGGCTTGGGCGCTGTGGCGCTTTCTGGGCGGCTTGTGCGGCGCTGCCGGCATGTTGCTCGGCTCGGGCTTGGTGTTGGGGTGGCTCATTCGGCAAGGCCGCAGACCCGAGTTAGGGGTGTTTTTCATGGGCATTGGCCTGAGCATTGTGATCACCGCCCTGGGGTCTTGGGGCTTGGC
>Ga0164294_10000456_pt1 | contig 39170 bp, 42 predicted proteins | sample GEODES005metaG_FD_111479 | JGI IMG/M metagenome (GOLD analysis project Ga0164294, IMG submission 111479) | Oligotrophic lake water microbial communities from Sparkling Lake, Wisconsin, USA - GEODES005 metaG | ecosystem: Environmental > Aquatic > Freshwater > Lake | place: USA: Sparkling Lake... | reverse complement strand
GGGGGTGGGCAAATCGGGATGTGAGGCGGCTGCTAGTGACCGTGTGACCGTGTGACTGGACGCGAAGAACGGGCGCACCATCGTGAGATGGTGCGCCCGTGTTGGTGTCGGGGAGGGGAGGCGGTTAGCAGGCGTCGCGCTGTTCGGCTAGGCGGCTATGGGTTGCGGTGGGGTCGGCGGGGTCGGCCACTACTTGCCAGCAGTAGTTGGGGTTCTCGTCTAGGAGAACGTGGCCGATCGGGTACGTGTTACCTAGTGTCACCGTGGTGGGTGCTGGTTCGATCGGGCCAGACGGTGCCGGTTCGATCGGGCCGGACCCTACGGTTACAGGGTTGCGACGTTGGCGCTCGGCGCTGGTCTCAGGTTTGGGAGCGACTAGTCCGGTCCCGACGATGTCCAGCAAGGCGTCCGCCATGCCTTCCCACATGGCAGGGATGCGCCCATTCTTGCCATTTGTAACTAGTTGGAGGCCGATGCCGCCGCCATCCTCAGCGTTAGGAAACACTTTGATTGCGCCACCGGTCGCAACCGTGGCGAGGATGTAGGGGGTAGCCATCTTGCCCCCCTTAGAGTTAGCCGTGACTAGTTCGGCTGTCGTGATGGTGGGCAATGCGTTGAGTGTTGCTAGTAGTTCCATTGTTGTACCTTTCGTTTGTGCCGTTGTTGGCATACCCCCAATGTAGCACACCCTGAAATTTAGGGGTTTCTGCGCTACAAACCCGTGATTCGTGATCGTATGCGTGTACGCGTGCGCATGTACGCGCGTGGGGGATCGCTGATCGCAGGCGTGGGCCAGTCGCTAAGACGGACTAAACACTAGAGACAGACCGTAAACGAGCAATGGCCCGCACCATCGAAGGATGGTGCGGGCCATGTTGCTAGTCCCAAATGTCGTTGTCGCTAGAAGGATGCCACCAACGTGCATCATGTTCACGAATGTCATCATCAACCCACGATTCCAACCATTCGTTATGTTGCTGCCAGTGTTTCGCTTCGCTAGTTACACCGAACAGATAGCCGACATACATGAATGCGATTGCTAGAACAATCGCAGATAGGTAAAGCCAAATCATCGTGCGATCCTCCCGTGTGAGAGCAACGCAACGTGACCGTCGGCTAGTACCCCAATGTCGTAGCCCATCGTTTCGAGGTAGTTGCCGATCATGTAGCCAACGGCTTTGCCGTTGCAACTAGCACCCGACCAGTCGGCTGTCGCAATCATGGCGCTGATCTCAAAGCAATGACCAGCGAAATCAATAACCTCGTTCACTGTTACGTCTAGTTCGACTAACGCTAACGCTAGGTCATCCATTTGCTCTGGCTCTAGTTGTTCTATCGAACCATCAACCATCGCAGCGTAAGTGTCACGCATTTCGTCTAGTTGTAGGCATGTGTCGTCAATCCATTCGGCTTTACATGACAGATCGTAGATGCCGTCATGGATGTCGTTCTCGTAGCCATGCTGAGTGATGGTTACTTCTGCTAGTGGTAGGCGGACGTCAAAGATCGTGACGTTGTGGCGGACTGCCAGTAGATAACGCATGTTGTTCCTTATGGGTTTAGAGGGGGGCTGATGCCCCCCTCTAGTGATGGTTATGGGTAGATAACAACTACATAATCGGAGTGGATTAGAGGTGCCCACTCAACACCGATACCGAACGTGGCGATGCCGTTGAGGTCATCGAAGATGACCGTAACGCCGTGATGTTTACGCCATTCGTTGAGTGCTGCTAGTTCCGACTGCCAACTGTCGGGATACTGATAACGAACCCACGACTCCAACGTAGGTACGGTTAGTTGGGAAACTTGATCGACGAAAGCGGTACTGATTCCTACCATCAGGCTTCCTCGAAATGGGTAACTTCGACATCGGCACCGTAAGTATCCCAACCAAGGTCGCCTACATTCTGATCGCTAAGCCAATCGTCGATGAAATCCTCTGGATTCTCACCGCCCGGAACCATGACCGATTTATTTGTAGTCATCGTGATCTGGATGGTTACTTCGTATTCGCAATCGAAATGCTCAGACCATTCTTCGGTATCCATCTGCGGGATACCACTTAGGAACTCTTTCTTACCGGCATCGCAACCTTCGTGCCTAATGACCTTGTCGATGAGGTAGGTGTTGGTTTCTGCCATCAATAGGCGATGGCTTTCGCTAGTAGTACGGAACATTCCGGAACGAATCTTGTTGCGATAGTTCTCGTATGCCATCCCGCAAAGGATGTCGTAGATACGCATGAATGCGCTGAAGTAAACGCTGTCGCCTTGGTTAGTCATTGTCATTAGAACGTGATAGCAGTCCATGACGGTCTGGTATTGGGCGGGTTCGACATGGCATAGAACGAACCACTGGTAGTAGTCCATTTGCATCAGGGTATCTAGCCGATCGGAGTAGTTCGACTGGTTGGTGTCGGCTACTCGCACTAGTGATGCCTCAACTTGAGGTTCGATGATGTAGTTACGATCGACGCTGCTTGAGAGCAGCACTAGGAACTGGTTGTCCCTTTCGTAACGGGCGTTGCAATCGTCGAATAGTTCCTGAACTCTTGCGATGCCGGAGTAAAGGTCGCGGTATCCGCTATCGGATGACCGTGATAGGTGGGCGAGGCCTTCTTGGATAGAGGCTCTGGCGTGGTTTGGTATGTGATTGAGATAGTAAGTCATTGTGGTTTGTTCCTTTCCACATGCTGCAACACGGTGTTACAACATGCCTCCAATGTAGCACACCCTGAAATTGCAGGGTTTCTTCCCCCCCTAATTGCGTATCAATGCGTGCGTATTCGTGTGTCACAATCGCGTGCGTGTGCGGGTGTGCGGGTGGGTGTGTGGGTATGTGGGGGGAGGGGGGCAGGGGCGCGCCGAGAAAGGCGTGGCTCGCTGCCAACAGACCGACCACAAACGACAGACCGAGCACCACAAAAACCCCCAGTTTTCAGGGTGTGCTACAGTGTTTGCGTGGTCCAACACCGGGCCACCAACACAACAAGGAACACCAACATGAGCAAAGAAACAATCGAATGGTTGAACGCCAACACTCTCATCGGATACACCGACGAGCACGGCAACGCATGGCATTTCGATGGTGCCAGCGACAACCAATTCACCGGCGCAGTACCCATCGACCGTGTCGCTTCACTATTCGAATGGCAAGCAGAACTTGTAGACGTTTGCTATCCCGATGAGAACGAAGGCGATTTCATTCTGATCCCCGGATACAACGCAGTGATCCACGGAGAATCAAAGCAGGTACTCAACATGGTCGGATCACGCTACGAGATTCACCAATACAACGATTGGCTACTCGAAAACATCCAATCAATCCTTGATGTATCCGCTGGCGATCTCACTATCGGATCGGCTGGCCTACTTAAAGGCGGCGGGCAGGCATGGCTACAAGTACGGCCACCCGAATCAGTGACCATCGGCGGCGACGAAATGGTGCCATGGATTCTTGCCACCACCAGCCACGACGGATCGCTCGCCACCCAATACAAGGGGCAGCGTCAACGTACCGTGTGTGACAACACGCTGGCTATTGCACTAGGTGAGAACACCGCCGAGTTCAAAGTCAAGCACATGCGTGGATCATCAACCCGTCTCGGTGAAGCACGCCAAGCATTGGACATTATCTACACCGCACAAGACGAGTTCGATCAGCAGATCGAACAGATGATGAACACCCCGTTTAGTGAGGATCAGTTCAGAGATTTGAACAACGGTTTGTATCCGTTGGTTCAGCCTGACATTGATGTCGATGGCAAGGTCACTAACCAGCGTGCTATCAATCAGCGTTCACAAACTGTGGCCGATCTCATCCACCTGTGGAACACCGACGAGCGGGTCACCCCATTCAAGAACACACAGTGGGGTGCAATGCAGGCACACAACACATGGTTCCATTGGAACCGTACCCATGGTACTAGCGGCGGCGACGAGACACTAATGAAAGCACGCCAAATGAAGTCCACCATTGACGGGTCTACCGCAGCATACGATGCGAAGGTCCGGCACGCTACCGACTACCTCGTTAGCGCATAACACTACGCACCACTTCGTGGTGCTTCGTTCCCCCCCAACCGTGCGGATAGGGGGAGGGTATGGCATGGCCCTCTGCCCCCCTCTTTCCCCGGTCGGGGATTGCTAGTTGTTATTAACCATCAACCGGAGGTATTTGCTATGGAAGAAATCAACACACCCGCACCTACACAATTAGACCCAACCAAGTTTCAGTCACATGAGCAGTGGGCTGCACCGCTTAACGCATCGCTTCGATCGTCACGCACCGCAACCTACGACCCGCCATCAGACACGGTTAACAAACCTGTTGCGCCAACAGTTCCGCAAGAGTTACTAGACCTAGACACCACACATGCGGTGACACTGGACCTCATTGCGCGAGATGAGAACACGGTGATACTCAAGTCAGCAGACGGCGTGTACCTGATTGCTGATGTGATCGCAGAGTTCCGTCAATGACTGGCACATGTGAGGTAGCGGACTGCGGTAAACCAGCCGACTCGTCATGTAACAACTGCGACATAGAACTGTGCGACACCCACGCTCACACAATTCTGTACAGCAGACAGACATGGTGGGAACCAGAAGACTCCGTCGATTACTGCCCTGATTGTATTGATGACGGGCATAACACGTTCACTAACTATGTGCGCTTACGAGATGGAGGTCCGGGTTGAACGTCACTGCGATCGTAGCCAAACCCACATCGTCAAGCATTGACGATCCACGACAGAAACAAATTGACATTGCTTGGATTGGGCAGCGTGTCACAGCAGACGGACATCTAATCCAATTCGATCCGATGTCACCAGAAATATTAGGACGCCAACTTGTTGACGCCTACTGGCAACACGATGCGAACATCGAACACTGGTGGGACATGTTCATCACAGGTGAACACATCATTGATCCACCTACCAATGATAGCGGTGACGCAGAGTGGGTGTACATCGGAGCGTCCCGATCGTTCATCGTGTTACGCCATCAAGAAGATGGATGGTCTGTCGGTCAATGTCTATGGTCCGACGACCCCGCAACAATTCAGTATCAACTGATTGTGTAACTGAATGTGCCGCCATTGACCATCAACAATGGCGGCACATTCCACCCGTGAAGGAGAGGAACAAGGAGAACCTCACCGCTCTGATCGTATGCTGTAAATCAACTCGTCGTCAATCGTTGACAGAGAGTTGACATCGCTGGTACGCTCGGCGCTCTCTCCCCTCGCTCGGTGTAACCACCACACCATCCACCTTGTAGCCTTGGGACACGGACTTTTTTTTATCTATACCCCGTAGCCCCGTAGCCCAAGGCTACACTTCAACCATTACCCAACCTTGTAGCAAAGGACATCTACCTTGTTTATCAACCAGACCGGGGACGCATACGACCCCACCACCTACGACCCCGACGCTTTCTACACATTAGAAGCCGGAGCAGAAACAATCCGAAGCCGCGTATCCACACGGCTATCACGAACCATCAACGCCATCGTGCAGTCAGGACAATTCCCCCACTACCAAACATCATCCGACTTCATACGCAACGCAGTCATGCACCAGATATACCGAGACTCACAACGCATGACCGACCCCATCCACCGACACAAAGTCGAATCAGAAGTAGAAGAAATGCGTAAGTCGCAAGCAACAATGACCCTCGCAGAAATCATGCGAAGGAATCAGAACGAAGCCAAAGCATTACTGGATGTAGCAGGCGCAACCAACGACCTCAACATTCTTGGCAACGTAAAGATGCGAGCCAAAGAGTTGGTCAAAGATTTGATCGACGAAGAAACTCGCAACAAGTTAGAAGCATTGATAGTCACAGCAAAGACAGACGACCCCACCGGCTACCCGGTGGACTGCTAACCAACCCATCAACTAACCATCAACAGAAAGACAACCATCATGTCAACAGATTTCGAAGGCCAACAAGCATGGCGTGACAGCGTTATCCGTTTATTCCAACGCATGGAAATAGACGGGCTAGTCACATCACAATTCACACTGAGCATCTTGCTTACCACCGTAGAGAAACCGGCAGGGCGACGCCTATCCGATGACAACCTGCGGCTGCTTGAACTAGCGGACAGTCTCACCGATGTCACGTTCTACCCCGGCAAATACAAAGACTCCGGGTACGTCACATTCAAAGCCAAATACGATTGGCTTACCCTGTACTGCACATGCTACGAACCGACAGCAGTGGGCACGTTCACTAAACCTGTTGATCCACCCGCTACCGAATTCATATTCGGTATCAATCAGCCAGATGTGTTACCTCTCCCATCATGGGCAGAGAACGCATTGACCCCGGATGGGGACACGGATGATTGAACCCGGACTCACCGGGTGGAAAGACATGACGTGGGGGGAGCCACTCCCCCCACGTTTTTCTTCTATCCGACATCATCAGTATGTGGCGGTGCAAGAGATCGTTGATGCGTTCAACGATGGGATACCTATGGTTGTGGTCGATGCACCCACCGGATCAGGCAAAACTTTGATTGCCGAATTGGTGCGGCGGGTGCTGGGAGACCGAGGACTTTACGTCTGCAACGGCAAAGACTTACAAGATCAATTCGCCCGCGACTTCAACGCCCCTGTGTTGAAAGGCCGGTCGAACTATCTGACAGTACGAGGCGGATCAGATACCACCGCCGATCAATGCGGCGGCAGGATATGCGGGCTGTGTCCCAGCAAAGCAGACTGCCCCTATGAGCAGGCTAAAGCGCAAGCGATAGCAGGCAACCCGGCTGTGTTGAACACCGCATATTTCTTAGCGGAAACCAACGGGCCGGGACGTATGACGGGCCGTGACCTTGTAGTCATGGACGAATGCGACACGATAGAAACCGAATTGAAAAGATGGGCTGAGTTTCGTGTGTCGCAATGGGCGGTACGCAGGGTAGGTATGGAACTCCCCAAGAAAGGTGTGCATTGGGACACGTTGACGCGTTGGCTATTGGAATATGCGACGACGTTGGAACGATGGGCGGTACGCAACAAGATCAGTACCACCGATCCGCGTGAGGGACGGCAGATCAATGCTCGCATCCACACGATTCGTCGCATGTTTACTAACAGCGACAAAGAGAATTGGGTACGGGTGTATGACAGCGGAGACAGACCCCCAGCCTTAGTGTTGAAACCTGTAACTGTTGACCATCTCGGTGACAGGTACATGTGGAAGTGGGGTACGAACTGGTTGCTGATGTCAGCGACTGTGATTGGTGCCGACCACATGTTGCGGGAGGTGGGTTGGGACCTGCCGTATCACACGGTGCATGTGCCGATGACGTTTCCGGTAGAGAACCGGCAGGTGCTGGTGTTACCTATCGCCAACATGACCCGCAAAGGATATGAGAACGGGGAGTGGGAACGGATGGTACGCGCGGTGGGTGCGGTGATGGACAAGCATCCTGATGAACGGATACTGGTACACACTGTGTCATACAAACTGTCGAACTATTTGCATGAACGACTGGACCAAAAGAGAACACTGACTTACGGCAATAGTGCAGACAGGGCATCTGCGCTGAGCAAATTTCGTCAGAGTACGAACGGAGTCCTACTCGCATCAAGCATGGACAGAGGCGTCGATCTACACGGCGACGAATGCAGAGTACAGATCATAGCCAAACTCCCCTACCCCAACCTCGGTGACCCGCAAGTCAAAGAACGTATGGGTAGAGAAGGCGGTCAACTCTGGTACAACTTGCAAACAATAAGGTCCCTCGTTCAGATGACAGGGCGGGCAGTTCGTTCCGCTGATGACTGGGCTGTGACCTACCTGTTGGATAAACAATTCGTTGCCAACTACAGCAAGTATCAAGGGTACCTACCCGGCTGGTGGAAAGAATCACTAGCCATGGATAAACGCCCATCAGATATTCTTCCCGGTATTAGTTGACCGGGAGTTGAAGTGGCAGTAGAGTGCTGCCACCCGCACAGGAGAAACGCACAGGAGGTGCATGTTATGGCAATCAATTCATTTCAAACAGGTACAGGACTCGTTGACGAATACACACTGAACATCAAAGATGCAGTGTTCGCCTACGACAGCCGAGTACAAGACGGCGAAGTACCCATCCTTCAACTCCACGGAGTGAACAGCGAAACCGGAAACGCCGACGACAGCATTTGGCTGAAGGTCGGAAAGAACTGGGAAATCGTAGACGGTGGCAAAAGCATCAACCACATTGGCACAGGCAAAGCCATGGTCAACCGCCAATCACAGTACGGCAAATGGCTAGACGCATTCCTTGCCGCTGAAGGCGCAAACGAACTCATCGAAATGCGTGGCATGGATGCGTTCGTAGCAGAGTCATGGGTTGGTCTAGCACTCCACGTTGAGCGAGTCGTCAAACGAATCCAGATCAACGGCACCGACGTAGACATGACCGAATGGATCATCCACGAAATCAGCGGAGCCAACATCCCCGACAACACACCCGCCACCGTCATCGTCCCCGACGACGTAGCACCAGCATTGGCATCCATCGCCAAAGCATCAACATCATTCGAAGCGTTCATCGACGCCGCCTACGAAACCGTAGCCACCCTCGTCGATAGCGACTACGAATCACATGTGACCGACGACTCAGCCACCGGCTTCTACGCCACACACAAGGGCTGACAGTCATGGGAACCCGCTACCACTATCAGAAAGTGGACGGGTTGCCGCCGTCAGTAGATAAGCGACGCCGCCCCTCCAAACTCCAAATGATTTTGGAACAGGCCCGCATAGATAACGACGGCAAGTGGGTGCTGGCCGCAACCTACCAGCATGACGAAGGTGCAGCAGCAGCAGGGAAACGATTGAAAGATCGCGACGCTACTAGCGACTGGGAATTTGCAGCCGTCAGATTCACCGACGGACCAGACGTACATTCCCGCCTGTACCTACGAGTCACACCACCGGACACCCCGGACACATAGACCGCAACACAAACCTTTGCCAGTTATCCGGTTTGTGTTGTCAGACATGGGGGGCAGGGAACGGGTTTACTGTTCCTTTCCCCTGACCCTCCCCCCCATGTCACACCCCCCGTGAACAATGGAGAACCATGAACGACGACATCAAATACCATCAAGGCATCGCACGCGGCCACAACATGGCAGGCACCCGCATCGACGGAGGCGGCGACAACCGCCCACCCGTCTATGAAGACAACGGACAGTGGATATATAGGGCAAGTGGTGTCGGCAAACTATGCGAACGATCCCTCTGGTTGGCACGCACAGGACACCAACCATCACCCACACCCAAAACATTACAAACCGCATTCGTGCATTCCGCCAACGGAGAAGACACCGTATGTGCGATGGCCGAAAAAGAATACGAACTACAAATCGTTGACCGGCAAAAAGTAATTGACCTCCCCGTCACCAACCTCGCCCGCGTCAGAGGCAGCATTGATGGCACCGCCGATGGGCGACTCATCGAAATCAAATGTATTCGTTCAGAAGACTGGGCGAAACGTGGACAGGGTATCGACATGTACCCCGGATGGCGTGAACAAGTAAACCTGTACATGCGCGGGTTAGATATGCGTGAAGGCATCTTGTTGATGGGACGCAAAGACTCTGACGGTGTAGTAGACGCAATCAGTTACACCAACTTTGTTTACGAACCACGCATCTACGCAAAGATACGAAACAAAATCTTTGCAGTGGAAACCGCTGCGCTAGACGGCGACCCGATTGACTGCGCTGAAGAACAATGGGGTTGCCCATACTGGCAGTTACACGAAGGGACACGGGTAGAAGTCGAAGAAATCAGCGACCCGCAAGCCAACAACCTCACCACCCAAATTATGAAACTACAAAACCAGAAGAAAAATGTGGAACGTCAAATCGCTGACCTCAAAAAACAGGTAGATATTTGGCGAGACAACCACAACATCGGTGCCGCCGTCATCATCGCAGGCAAAGGTGGACGCTACAAAGTGACGCGTATAGAACCCACCAAAAAAGTTTGGGACGAAACCAAACTTGACAAAGACGGCATCAACATTGATGACTACCGCATGACAATCCCCGGCTCCCCGTACCTACTCATCACCGAAGACAAGGACAACTAACGATGGCACTCATCCAACCACCCGACATCAAAACCCCTGAACGCATCCTGTTGTACGGCGTAGCAGGCACAGGCAAATCCACCGCTGTGCTTTCCATCGCTAAAGCAACCGGCGCAAACGTCACCATCATTGACACCGAACGCGCCCACGAACGGCTACTAGAAACCGAATGGGCAGGACTTACCAACGTCAAAGTCAAAGACGTACGGTTCGACGCAATGGTCAACGACACCACCAACTGGGATGAAATGCTTGGCGCTGTACGCGACTGCATTAAAACAATGAACAAAGGTGACTGGCTAGTCATCGACAGCATCACCCCCACATGGGACGACGTACAAGCATGGTTCACTCAACGCCTATGGGGCGACGACCTAGCCGACTACATGATGGCAGCACGCATCCAAACCCAAGAAGCAGGCAAACGAGGCGGCAGCGCATTCGAAGGATTCACCGACTGGCCCGTCATCAACAAAACATACAACCTGCTATACAACCTGATCCTCAACGCACCCGGCCATGTGCTCCTCACCGCAGAAACCGCCGCTTTGATTGATGAAGGAACAGATAACCAAATCATGTTCGGTGCCCACGGAGTAAAACCCAAAGGCCAGAAACGTCTACCCCACATTCCGCACACCGTCATGCTCACCGGACGGAAACGAACCGGCGAATGGACACTCAGCACAGTCAAAGACCGAGGCCGTCAACCCATCACCGGCACAACAATCAACGACTTCGCAAAAGATTATCTAGGTAACGTATGCGGATGGAAACAAGAAGCCGCGTTCAAAGCCAGAGAAGCCGCCGAATGAAACAGATACTTGTAGTATTCATCGTTGCCGTTGGCGTACTGTCCCCCGCACAGTACGCCAACGCTGCACCCGCCAGCCCCCCTAACCCCTGCGTACAGGGTATCCGACAAGCATGGCCCACCCACCTCCACACATGGGCGATACGCATATCGTGGAGAGAGTCACGCTGGCAACAAACAGCAGTGAACCGTTCCCCACTACGCGCATCAGGATGTATGCAACTACTCCCCATGTACGCACGCCCCTACCTACGCGCCGCACGTTGCACCAACCTACTCAACGGCTACTGCAACACCCGCGCCGCCTACCACCTGTACAAAAAAGCAGGACGCCGCCCATGGGCAACCAGATGACATGCATGTCTCATCGACAGAACCCCACGAATTTCATCAACTAGGCGACGTATCCACCCTCCCCGAAAAATACGGAATGGATTTCCTTTGGTACACCAAAGGATGGTGCGGAGTACAACGCAAAGAAATCAAAGACCTATCCGCTTCGCTACGCGACGGCAGACTCGGCAGAGAAATCGCCCAAATGGAATCTTTGAAACACAAAATGTTGATCGTTGAAGGAATGATCGAACAAGTAGGCGACCAAATTATTTATCGCAACCAACCATTGATGGGCAAAGCCCTCTGGTGGGCGACACTATGGGGCTTACAAGCCAACAACATCAGCATCACCTTCACCCGCAACAAAACCGAAACCGCCGCAGCCGTCCAAGCATACGAACATTGGACCAGTCGCGACACCCACACCGCACTATCCCGCACCCGCAACACCCCTAAAGTCAACAGTTGGGGACAACACACCAACCGCGAATTCCAAATCCATATGCTCACCGGACTACCCGGCGTAGGTAGAGGAACCGCAGAAACCATCATCAACCATTTCGGTCACATGCCCATCAACTGGACAGCAACAGAAGAACAACTATGCGAAATACCGGGGATAGGAAAAACGAAAGCGCAACGAATGTTGAAAGCACTCGGCAACTAATCGAACGAATCTTCGGACCTGTTATGTCAATTCGTCAGGCTGACAATTCAACGCCCGACACAGATACACCATGTCCAGAGGACGAACCGGTTTCACCCCTCGCACATAATCCGAAAGTTTCCTCTCGGACATCCCGGACAAAGCAGCCACATCTCCCACCCGCAACCCTCTGGCTCGAATCATTCGACCAAGAGGCGTAGCAGTAGACACAGGGCGACCACGCCGAGATCGCAACCGTGACAGAGGCACAGTCGGCAACAACTCTGACGGCTCAGGTAACGTACTCATCGGTCAAACAAAAAGTGTTTGAACCAGCGACGCAAATCTTTGGTATCAGGACGGGCAGACACATCAATAGTCATCCCCACATGCACATGATCGACATGCGGATTTACACCCCGATACTGTTGCACACCCTTATCTTCGGTCCAACGCTGCCGATTCCAAATCACTTCGCACACACCACACGCATCAGCAGCATGAATCAAACGAAGAAATAACTCGTCACCAACTTGTTTAGTTGGACACACCCAATCAATACCACGACCCGCCGCGTGCAACGACCATGCCCTGCCGCCACGCACCCGCCGAGAATTATAGATACCACCCGACCGGACACCACGACCCATGTAATGCTCAATCACCACATCAGATAACGCCAACGCACCCGGACGGGGACCCTGAATCGTTTTCGCTTCAACACTCGTAACCCGCTCATACGCTGGCATATCAATCCCCGATCTTTGATTCAACTCTACTCAAACGGTGATGCACCGCAGGCGCGTCACCATTCGGACCCAAGTGATAACGCACATACGCAGTGTGTTCATCCAACTTGTCAGTCAAATCAATGATCTGCCGCTCCACAGGCTCATTGATTTCCCGTTGCAAAAACCGGGACAACGGTTTCCAAATCTTTTCAATCAACACCAGCACCGCAGTCACCGCGACACACACAGCAGCAACATTCAACACACCGGCCAAAAATCCTTCAAACATTTCACTCTTTCCAAGCCTGTAACGATCCAGTAAGTAGATCAAATGTAGACGGTGCCGCGTTCACCGGAGTGAATTTGGCGAACTGTTCAGGGTCCTGTTCACGTTGCGCCAACAACGTATTAACCTGCTCTACCAACGCCGGATAGGCACGCACCGGATCGGTAGACGCTTGACGTACCGCCTCCGACAACGCCTGCCGCCCAGCGTTCTCACGCGCCAACTCTGTTTTAGTTATCTCCTGTGTCACGTTGACAGGACGCACCAACGTAGGGATACCCAACGCACTACCCACCAACCTGTTAGCCGCACCACGATTCGTGCGCGCCAACTCGTTGAACTGCGGATTTACACCCAACAAATTTGTTACCACCTGCGACTGCGGAATCACATTCTCCACTAGCGACTGAGCCAACCCACGTTTCTTCAAAACAAGACGCCCAGTTTTCTCATCAAACTCAGCCGACGGATACAACGACGCTTCACCAGTACGAGGATCAACACCAAACTGTTCAGCCAACGTAGACAACATCGGATTCACCTGACCCATCCAACCTGTCAACGTAAACAAGTTCGCTGTATCCACAAACGGATTCCAACCAGCAAAATTTATTGCCTTACGATTCCCCTGCTCATCTTCTTTACCAGCAATAAACAAATTGTGGATACGTTGCGGCAACGCCGTACCCCAATCCTGCAACTCGCTTCTCGCAAACGCAGCCGTCAACGCTGCACGCGTCGGATGTTCAGCCCCATACCTAAACGCATACCGCATCATGTGCGAAAAAAATCCGTAGAACGGAAACACAAACCGGGCAACAGAACGTTCCCACGGACTCATCATGTCCCAGTTATACGCCCAGCGACGCATCGACGTTTCCGCCATCACCCGCCGCATAGCCAACGTATCCGTCGCCCCACTAGCAGTCTGATACAACCCATCTTTAGACAAAAACCGGCTGATCTCCGGGGTGATAGCACCCACACTTTTATCCAACGTAGACATGTACCCGGCGATACGCGTCGCGTCATCCACCGCAGCGTTCAACCGCACAGAAAAATCTGTGATCTTGTCAAAACCTTTACCAATAGGTTTCCCCCACCGGCCAGCAAGATCAGCAACAGCAGGCAACTTGTCCGCAACAGCGTTACGAACACTCCCCAAACCTTCCTTCGAAATGTCCATAAACATTGCTTGCTCAGCAGCGTTCTGACCCATCGAAGCACGCACATTCCACGGCACATCCACCGACGGCGCAGAACCTTCACGAATCAACTTCGCGTTCTTCCACGCCTCGGGAAAATGTTTCATCCATCCCGTGCCGGACTCCAACGAAGCCAACAACCCGTTACCCAACACGTTATAAATCTGCCAACGAGGCGACAACAACAGTGTTGTAGTACGAAACACACCCATCACCGGGTCCCACACCGCGTTCGGTTTCAACGGCTTACTCAAATCATCCAACATACGCGCCACGTTTTTAGGCACATACATTTCCTGACTTGCTTTAGCAGCACTACCACGCTGACTACCACGCATCTTCACACCAGACGGATACATGTCCTGACCCTTATAATTCAGGTACTGGGAACGATCCATCTTCGCGTAATACTTAGTAATAAAATTGTCTGCGATGGTTTGGCGATCAATTCCTTTACCCGCCCGAGCGTATTCACGATCAATACGATCACGAAACAAATCTTGCAACTCGCTTTTAGAACGAGCAATCGCGTTAATGCCATCACTTTTTTGGCCGTGAAACATGACATCAATAACATGATCTTCGCCACGTTTCACCAAAATTTCCATACCCTGATGCTTCAAAGCCAAAGCCAAATCGCCTTCAGAGGGACGAAAATCTAGGGTACGTTCCTTGAATGCGGTAGGAGGAGAAGCATCCAACGTGATACGCGGATAGTACGCTTTGCCACCCTTACCAACACCAACATGGTGAACAAACAACGGGTCGGCACCCTTATCTATAAGTTCCATCCACGACCCGGCAACATCATCACGCAAATTCGTGTACATCTTGGCGGCGCTACCACTCGCACCAGCCTCATCAATCAACGTATCCAAATGGTGATACTCGCCTTGACCAACTAACTCAACCATCTTGTCAATCGCTTCAGGAGAACCGTTAGTGATCGCAGTCCCCAACTTTTCTGCCTCGTCACGCAACCCTTGACGCACCAAAGTTTCCATCTGCGGAACCATGCGCGCCGGAACAGCCTGCCGTTCTTTCTTAGCAACAATTTTACCGGCATTCACAACAGACTTATAAGAAAGTTTCGTTGGGTCATACCCTTCACGGCGAGCGTTTTTCACCCAACTTTTACGCAAGTTCAAAGTTTGTAACGACTCAACAACCTGAGCAGGGTTCAACGAACGGAACTCTGAAGGCACCGACATGTCACCAACAATTTTCGGATGCACCTTCACAAACGCGTTACGAATAGCCAACAAGTCAGCGTTACCATCAATCAACGCTTTCAACGGATACAACTCGGGGTGAATACCCGGCGTGTACGGCTTACCTGACCGACCAATTTTTTGTGGCTGCAACGTCGCCCTAATTTCCTCCACGGTTAACACCGGAGCATTAGGAAGCATCGCTTGAAAATTACTTGCCGCAGTAATAACAGGAGCAGGTAACTGATTCTTATAACGGTTCGCTTTGACACGTTTCAAAAACGGGCGGGCGTCAACACCCAACGCAAGATACGCATTTGCGTACCCTTCCATCACCGTTAACTGTGCCTTGCGACCAAAGTCGCTGTTCAACGTAGGGGAATCAATAGAACGTTGCATCAAGTCTTGTGGAGTGACCGTCGCACGAAACTGCGGATCGTTCAAAACGTTGTTAATAAACAAATGTTCTTCAGTGACAAGTTTTGCGCGACGCGCACGCATCACTTCCAAACCACGATTGTAAGGCAACAACTCTTTGATTGGGTTACCGGAAGGAGTAACGAACTCCACTTCCATAAACGGTGTCTCTTGTCTACGAACCGCAGTAGCAGGCGACGTAAACGGTTCCGCCATAGCACGCGTCACTTCTTTATACCCGTTCAAATAATCTTGCTCATGCGCTGGGAGAGACGACCGTTTAATCACAGGGTCCGACAAGTTGTTACCAACAGGTCGTTCCTCAGCGATAGCACTCAACTCAACGCGACGCTTAGCCCAATCTTCGGGTGTCCCATAATGCTGCTGAATCCACGCCTCGTTGTTATCAAACGCGTCATCGAACTTTGTGCTGACTTCACGCCACGCAGCATCAGGATTAAACCTGCCTAAAAACTGGCGATTTCGTGCAGCGTTCGGACCGACCTCAGTATCAAACACGCCACCGTAACGACTTAAATCGTTGTACACGGTACGTTGCGTCTGATTGACAACAGCAACAACGTCACGCAACTCGCCACCGATACGAGACTGATACGCCTCACCGATCTTAGAGCCACGAATTTTAAATTTTGCTTCGTCAACAGCAGCCTGATATTTCTGACCAAACGGAGTGTTCTTTGCTAAATCGGCAGCAGAAACCATTTGGGTTTCACCCAACCGGTTAATACCCAACGCTTTCTGTGCGTCATACACATCGGTACGCATCTTCGGAAACGCCTGATCGTACAACGACCGGTTGATTAGCGACCCGTCCGCTTCCAACATAGAAGCCGGAGCCTTAAACACTTTCGCTTTCGCAAACGGGGCAACATCCAACGCAGTAAACAACGGATGTTTCAAAATTTCGTCGGCGTTACCAGACAACACATTCGTTGCCGTATACGCACCCGGAACAAGGTTCACAATAGGAACCTGCTGCAAGTTTTGTAGATTCCCCGACGACAACGCGTCATTCAACTTGTCAGGAATCGACGGAATGTCTTTGATTTGCTGAGCCAACAACAAAGGCAACTTAGGAATCGACGTAAACACGTCACGCAAATCACTAATTGCGTTACCCGGAATATCTAACAGCCCAGTTTCACGTTCCTGAACAGGTTGAACAGTACGACCAAACTGTTCACCCGGTTTCGGAATAGCCGCCAACGCAGCATCAATCGTTTGCTTATCCGACATAGGTTGCTGCCCACGACTAACACGCTGAGCATCCAAATCCATCAACGAACGAGCAACCGTAGGATTAATGTCAGCCAACAACGGATAAACCGTTTCCGATTTACGTTGCAACGCACGCGCAGAACGCGGCTGATTTAGCAAGATAGGGTCGTTAGCCGTTGGCATCCGCCCATAAATTCGGGGATCGTCAATGAATGACATCAGCCACCCATACCGGTACCCTGCGCTGCGTTATACAAACCACTCAACGTTGTGTCCGTCAACGGCATTGTCTTGTTAGCGTTCTGTTCCAACTGGTATGCAGCCTTGTAATACGGTGCAACCTGAGCAGCCTGCCGCATTGTTTCCAAACTGGACTGCACTTGCGCCCGAGTGTTCATCGCCTGCGCCCGCAACAAACCAGAATACGGACCGGCGTCACCTATAACGTTCTGATTCATAGCCAACGCCGCATCCAAATACTGGTTTTGGCGGGCAGCAGAATCAGCAGCCTGCTGCTGAAAACCACGCTGCAAATCAAGAAGTTCTTTCACTGGGATACCCCGAGTACCAGAAGAAGACCTAGTCAAATTTTCTTGCGACAACTGCGACATGTAACTAGAAGCAGCCTGCTGTGCTTCTTCGGGCGACATGCCCTGCTCCACATAACTTCGATACATCGCTTTCGCATCTGCCAAATCGGAAGACGACACACCGAGTTTTGTACCCCGAGTCGCATTATAGATACGTTGCAACTTTGCTTCAGGAGTGACCTTGTTATTAAACGCAGCGTTCTTAACGCCCATACCAACCGTTGCCGCAGTAGCAGCAGCAGCAAGACCAGCAGGAATTAGCGACAACCCGCCCGTAGCCGGAGCCAACGCCGCCAAACCAGCAGCCAACGGAACAGCCCAACTAGCAGTCGAACCGGCACCCTTAAGGAACTGACCAGTATCAACATCAGCCTGAAAACCGCGAGTATCAACCTTGTCAGGAGTGTCCAAACGGCCACCAAGGAAATTAGCGGCAGCACCACCAATCATTCCAGCAGCACCAACAGGCGACATAAAAGCGCCCTTTAAGAACTTGCTACCAGTCCCATAAATACGACCGGCTTTAAGCGCAGCCAACGGACCAGTTGGTGCCACCGGAGCAGGAACAGCCGGAGTCGGAATACTGGGCGTAGGAGGTGTAATAACACCCGGAGTAAGAGGGCTAACAGGAGTAACCGGAGTGACCGGACCCGGAACAGGAGTAGTAGGAATCGCCGGAGTTGGAACCGCAGCCGCAGGCAACGGGGTAGAACCCGGAGGTAAATATGTTCCACCAAAACCCGGACCGAGATTTGTAAGAGGTGGACGGGGACCCACAACCATGCCCGGTTCAACCATCGGTGTTTGAATTGGAAAAGTTCCCGCACCCGTAAGAGGTATCGGAGTCGCAGAAGCAACAGGAGCAACAGTCGGAGTAACCGGAGCAACAGGGGTAACAACCGGCACATCCGGGACAACAGTCGGAGCAACAGTTTCGATCGGACCTAACGGACCGCCCGGAACAGGTGTCTCAAACGCAGCCGCAACCGGGTTAGGGGCCACAGGTTGCACCGGTTCTATCGCACCCAACTTTGGTGCGAACGGGGTACCTATCGCACTAGGAATGTTATTCAACACGTTAGGTGGATAAACCGCTGCGATTGATTTTGCGTCACGGACAAGAGTTTCACCAGTTTCAACTAACTGGCCTAACTCGTTGGCTTCCATGATACGAATGCGGCCCTTGCCACCAGCAACTTCTTCAAGGATACCGAACTTGCCGATGTTGCCCGGAGTGCCACCGGTAACCTGCACCATTTCACCAATATCAACGGTACCCATGGCTTTCGCAGACGCCATTGTAGGACGCCGATACGAACTACCACTCGGTCGGATAACTTCACCCTGTGCTAGTTGTTCAGCAATCGGATCAGGTAGCGGAGAAGAAGACGGATATTCAGGCATGATGTTCTCAATCTGTTGAACATTGGGAGGTGTGATGCGGGGAACTTCACTTGGATTGTCAATAAGAGGATTCCCTGCAACTTTTCCAAGACCACCAAAATCTGCTGGGTCAGCAACGTTGCCAACTTCTATTATTCCACCGCTCTTTCCACCCTTTCGGGTAGGAACAACAGTTTTAGGTAGTTTTGTTGCGAACAGTTCGTCAAGATCAGAAGGTTTTATTAAACCTGTTTCCGGGTCCAACAAGTCACGCATAATGCGCTGCTGTTGCGATGCAGAAAATTGTTTCAGCCAAGGATTAGAGCGACGGAACGTTTGAACGTTTCGTATGCGACTTTCCATTTGCGCTTGGTCTGCTGCTGACATCGTTGGAATGTCACGAACTGGGATAGATCGCGGATCGCGTGGCGTGGTAACTACCTGCTTGTCAAACAAGTCAAGCAGTCGCGGTCCTTCGGGAAGGCTGTCACCGGGAAGGATGTCTTCGGGACCAAGATTGCCAAGCCGTCCCCGTTTCATTTCAATGTCTTGGAACACTTCGGGGCTGTTACGCATCTCCGGGTCGGGACGCATATCGTCGGGTGTGGTCCAACCCTCTACTGAACGCAACTCGCCTCGCGTTAAAGCGTCCTGACGGCGAGCGTAATCAGTGAGTTCAATGTTTCGTTGACGCTCATTGATTAGACCGTCATCAAAATCTGCGTAGATTTGTTCAACAGTTTTTGGTGGCCGATTAATTGGGTCGGTTGGCCCACCAACCCGTTCCGCTGTCCGGTCTACAAGCGCACGATCTTCTGGCGAAGTGATTTTCGATTCGAAATCTGCACGGAAATCTTCGGGAGAGCCATATTTTTGGGTTTGTGGATCGTCGCTACCTATCCGGCGACCCGTGTAACTATCACCTTCAAAATCGCCTGTACCCATTATTTGAGGCTCAATACCTAGCCGTCGCATACGTTCCTGAGCGGGAGTAAGCGCATCAGGTTCAACAGGACCTAACGGCCCATTAGGTTCAATCGGACCTTGCGGCCCTCCCTGTGGCCTATTAAGTATCCGATCCGTTTTTGTGCGCTGCTGCAAATCGTATTGGGTGTCGTAGTCGGGAGTTAAATCCTCAACCCGTTGCAACGCTTCAGCGCGTTGCTTCCCAGTTAAATCACCGGCATCAATTTCTTTTTGAACAGCGTCAGCAGCAAACGATTTAGCAACGTTAAGGTCCCTACGTTGCGACCTGACCCATTCTTTACCTCGGGTAGAAAACTTGACTTCTAACCCGTAAGGAATGTCGTCACCGGCTTGGAGTGCTTCAGCAATAACTTTTACCGAACCATGACCCTTATAAAAAAACTCTGGATTTGATTCGAATAAGGCGGCAAGAATTTTTTTGTCAGATGGCTGCGAAACCATAAGTTGAAGTTTTGAACTGTCCGCAAACCGTTTAACAAAATCAAGAAGTGTGCCCTGCGGAAAATCCGTGTATCCGATACCAGCCATTTGAAGATTCTATCCTCGTCCTTGACGCCCAATAGCGTTACCTGCGTTATACCCTCCACGGCGACGACCGGCATTGCGACGGTTGTTGCTGGCACGATCTGCTGCTTGTTGCCTGCGACGTTGCCGTTCTTCCCACGCGTTGATTGCGTCGGTACGTCGATCAATTTCATCTTGACGATATTGGCCGTAGTTATCGACGGCATACTGGTTACGTTGCGAAGTTGCTTCGTCGCCGGCAATTTGATTGTCAGTAAAGTCGTACAGGAAATTGTTGTTTGCTTGGGATTGTTGCGCAGAGTTTGAATAGCCTCGCTGTTGCGACGTATACAACGAATCGGCAGCAGACGCCATGTTTTCTCTGTGCGTGTTATCCAAATCGTTTCGATCTGTACGCAGTTGGTTACCTTGAAGGTCGTACATGCGCATCTGGTCGGTTACACCAGCACGACGTTCATTCAAACCGCGTCCCTGTTGCGCCAAATCGCGTACCTGTCCACCAATTTGACGAATGTTTGCGTCCAAACCACGGTTCTGGCGTGCGTTACCGCGTACCTGTGAACCAAGATCACGAATATTTGCCCCGTATTGGCGTTCGTTTGCCCCGTATTGGCGGGTGTTTGCAGCAAGGTCCAACCCGAGTTGCTGCCTTGCACCTTGCGCCTGTGCCGCAGTCATAGATGACACGTTCTGGTTTGCCATCACATCACTAAACGCAGCAATTTGCGCATCCCGATTACCACGATTTAACGAAACAATATTTGCGGCGTTTTGTGCGCGTTGATCTCTACGAGTTGCATCTAAATCGCGGCGTGTTCCCATTAGGTCACGCTGGTCATACATCAAGTCGCCGCGTGCAGCATCAACGTCGCGTCGATCTGCTTGCAAATCAACACCGGCACGCCGCAAATCTGCGCGGTCGGCGTCAATCAACCCGTATTGGCGTCTTGTTGCATTACGGTTGACACCAAGTTGGCTGACACGGTTACCGATCGTAGATACAGCATTGTTGTATCCGTTAGTGATATAGCCCGCTTGTCTACCCGCAGCAGACGTATTCCGATCCAAAATGCTTTGATTGATACCGTATTGGATGTTGTCGGCAGCGTTGTTACCACTCAACCTGTTGACGTTATTTAACGCCCGGTTCTGATCGCCTGCATACAAAACACCTGCGGCAGCGTCAGCGTTGTCTTGTGCTGCTTGCACGGTTCCTGCCCTACGAGGGCGAGGATCGTTAGCAGGAACCGGGACACGGGGAGTTGTTGGGCGGCGAGCAGTACCGTTCGGGTTAGTTGTTCTTGTTCCACCACCCGGTCGGGATGGTGGACGATTCGGTGGAACGTAACCGGGTCCCGCTGCCGCTATAGTCATCAGTTATCCTTTGAACGTTCTACCAAAACCGGGGACACGCGAATACTGGCCGACAGGTCCCATCGTTTTACCCGTATAGTTTTGCCAACCCGTAATTGTGGGTTTCACGTTGGGTGTAGTTGTCACCCCGGCTCTAGCACCCGTAACAGGTTTCTTTGCTAGACGCTCACCGAAAGACGGCCCCATCGTTTGGGGCCGTCCCATAACGGTGCGACGGTTAGGGTGCTGAAAAACTGGCATTAGTCCTGCTGGCCCGGAAAGGCGTAACGGTTACGGAACGCCGGGTTGCGATAACGCGGTTTTTCTTCAGGGATCATGTTGCGCATGATGCGACGCCCAAACTCGGGATTGGTAGATGTGGCAGGTGTTCGCTCAGGCGGGTTCATGTCGTATGGGCTACGGCCACGCTCAGCATCAATGCGCTGCTGGTTGTACGCGTATTCTTCTTCGGCTTGACGTTCTGCTTCGGTGAGGAACTGGCCGCGTTGCAACGTGTCAGCCTCAGAAAGACCGACAGGACCGCGATCTTGTTCAAAGATACGGTTCATTCGGTCTTCGAATTCGGCGTCACTTACCGCTTGCGCCGAATTGAGGAACCGTTCCCGGTCACCCATCGCAACCGGATCAGGGTTGTTTCTGTATACCGTTTCGTCGTCCATCATTTTGGATCGAACCGGTGTAGGCCGAACAGGATTATTCCTGTATACCGTTTCGTCGTCCATCATTTTGGATCGGACTGGGCTGCGTGGCCCCTCACGATACGGCTGCGGGCCACGATCGTTACGGGTGGTTTCGCCGGGGACACGGGCTTCGCGACGCGGTTCGGGATCAATGCTGCGATTCATGCCACGGGTAGCGTCACGGCGAGCAGCGTTCATTCTTTGGCCTTGACTACCGGGCTTTGGTGCCCCACTGCTATACAACGAAGCAGACGGAGCCAAACCAACCTTGGGTTTCCGCTTGTTGTAGTCCCCTAGTTTGCCTTTGGGGTTGTTTGTATCTTTGGGAATTCTGTTCATTGGCATTAGTAATATCCTCCGTCGTCCCACACCCATGACGCCAAATTGGGTACTTCTGGTGTGATTACAGTGTTTTGGTCGGTGTATCTCCGGGTGGTTTCCACAATGGCAGCAAGGTTGTCTTTGTAGATTTCAAACGCGTCTTTCCATCGTGGATCGGCGTCTTTGCGTAGAGCCTTGTATTCGGCGTAGTCAGCGATGGTGTCTTCCCACCCGCCCGGTATTTGAACTGTTGTCCCGTCAGAAGTGACGTTGGGGGGAAGTTTCCAATACCAAAGTTTGAGTGTGCCTGCTTGTGACGGTGTGGGATAGAGCACACAAGTCAATGCTGGCGGATAGCCAGTCAACGTGTAATACGACGGTTTGCTACGCGTAATGGTTTGTTGATCCCACCACACGGCGTCAAGGTTGTTGAAATCCCGGTACTCCAACGAACGAACCGTTGATTCGCCTGTCGTTTTCCATTCGACACGGTTGATACGAAGAATGTCGGACAGCGTTGCGAGAGACACCGATTGGACGTTGGCTGACACGTTGATTGTGCCGTTTGCGTGGAGACATTCGGAACGTCTCGCTACGTCACGGGCACCTTCGTTGATCCAACGGTTGAGTTGAATGTTTGTCCAACGACGCGGCGTGTCTTCGTCCAGTCTGTCGCGTACAAGTGTGCGAATGTCGGACAGGGTTGCCATGGGTACAGGATAGCCGGTCAGTAAGTCGTTATGGAGAACTGGTTGATCGACGAATTGGGATGGATTCTTGTTGCAACTGCTCCATTGCTAAAACCGAATGCTTGGGCAAACATCGTGCCGTTTTCTTCGTTTCCAAGAAGCGCATCATTGAAACTGAAACTTCCTTCCTCCCCACCAATGCCATAAAAACTACTAGAACTGATATAAGCGTTTGGTATGGAAGAAAGCACCCAAATCCCAAATTCGTAAGTTGAGTTTTGTTCAATAACAAGAGACTGATGACAATTTATTTCCAACACACCATCGCGGTCAGTAGTTTCATAAGCCCCGTATTGACCAGAAAATCCACCTGCATACGTCAAACCTTTTGATGGACCGGCAACACACAATCCAACAATGGTGGCTTCCGAACCCAAAGGTACTGTTTCTTCTGGCTCAGGCCATGCAAGAAGTAACGTGTAAGAGAATGTGATTGGAAGATCACGGTCAGATGGTGCGCTAACAGAAAACCTGTCGTATTCAGTTTCAGAATCTTTAGCAAGAAGGGGAATGGGGACACCTGCCCCACTGTTTGAACTTTCTGTCCCTTGGTCATAGATCGCTTTGTTCCATCTAAGGAACAAAGTTTTTTCTTCCAAGCCAATATTGAAACCCGGAAATGGATAATTTCCTTGTTGCAGCAGTGTGAGGGTTCTCGGGTACGGAATTTTGGCTACTTCGTTGACGGCTCGTACAACGGGAGTGGCGTTCAATAATTCTTGACCGTCGAATTGTCGTTTCCCTACAAGGGACGACGGGTTGGATTGGTCGGGTAGCGTCCCCATCAGATGTGTGGTTCTTGGTGTGAGCGGCGCATACCGATGTGGACAGCGTGGATCGTGGGGGCGTTCCCTACGCGTATGTCGGGGAAGTTTTCGCGTGCGGACACTACGTCTAGTTGGACTGTTATTTCGGAGGATCGTAGCGATAACGCCGAGGACAGTCGGATGGGTTGGTTGGGGGAATCTATCCAGAATCGTGTGGTGGTGCGTTCTGCGTCCCAGCCGTGAACGGTCACGTCAACATAGCCGGTGCCTTCAGCGATAATGACGGCTTCTTCAACCATGACGGTGCGGTTGATGGTGCGTTGTAGCGGCTGTGAAATCCACCGGTATTGTTGTGCGGCTAGCCCGTTGCGACTGCTGTACACATCAATGGGATAGTTTTCGTTTTCGTTGTCGCTGAATGCGGCGCGTACCGCGTACATGTCTCCGAATGCGTTGGGGGCATAGAACATGTATTTGTATTTGTTGTATGGGTCTTCGGGGTCGTTGAGTCGGAACCAGCCTCCGGTTCGAACGTCCATGATCCATCCGTTGGGAAGGTATGCGAACGGATAGTTGTATCCGAATCGGCCCATGACACTGTTGTGTCGGGCTTCGTTCCAATCGGTTTTGTGTTCGGGGTCCCAAAAAAATCCGTCTAGTTGGGTGGATACGCGTTCGCTGGTGTCACCGTTGTTCCATATGAACGCCCCGGTGCGTGACCCGTACAGGTAGCCGAGGGGTGTCATTACTCCGTGGTGAACGGCGTGTTGTGTTGATTCGACTTTGGGGAGCGGTATTGCGCGTGCGGAATCTAACGCACCGGAGAGAAGAATTGCGCCGCCCCGGTTTTTGACAACCAGCATGTCGGAACCGTGAGAAATCATGGTGCCGATACCGGACGGATTGTTGTTGTCGTAAATGTTTTGTTTGAGAATTACAGTGTTGTCGCCTACGCCAGTCAACGCGTTCGTTCCGGGGGTACCCGGTTTCTGTTCGTCAGGTCCAGCGGTTGCTACTTCGTTCGCTTTCCAAAAAGTCCAACTGCGATACTTCCCAGTTTTGGTTCCGGTGGCAACAGCAAGGTCACCGTTCGATACGTTTGCTGGAATTGTTGACAGTTCGTTGTTACTTAGTTGGATCACAGCGTTGTATTCGCTGTATGCGATTGTTTCATCGCTATCTAATGTTTGATACGCACCGTAATCGTTGGCGCGGTTGCGAAGATATGTGGAAGATAGGACCCCTACGAACCGTTTGTTGTGAGCAACAAGGAACCGTGCCGCTAAAGCAAGGTGTCGATCTAAACGATGTTGATGGTAGTCGGCGGGGTTTTCGGTGGCGGGGCTGACAGGTTTGTTGCGACGGCGAGGAAATACGCTGCGCCCACTGCCACCATTTTTGGTGTTTGTTGTTGTTGTCCCGTTGATTTCTGAATACAGGCTGTCATCTAACGGATCGGGATAGATACCAAACAGGCTCGGGTAGAGGGCTTCGGTGCCGTCATCGGCTACGAGTGGCAGGTTTGTCCAACCGTGTGTGTGATCGGATGACGCAACAACAACAATTTTGCCGGGTTCGTTACTGCGTTCCACTTGACCTAACTGGTTGGTACGCAACTGTGGACTGGTGCGCCCTATCGCAATGCTGCCCGACGGATACAAGTTAGCGGTCGTGTTGTTTGCTCTACCGCCCGCAATGTTGATGTTGTACGTTTCGCCGGTTGCTTTAGTAACTGGCGTGTACTGGTTACCGGAGCCGGTAGTTCCGGGTTGACCCGCATAAGTTGCTTCCATAGCGCGACGCAACACAACTTCGTTGTTCGGGTTTTGTGTTGTTGACTCAAGGTTTTGAAGCATCCCACCGCGTGTCGTGCGTTCGTGCAGCCGATACAAACGCCATTCGGTGATTGGTCTACCACCCACATTTGCCCAGTTAGCGTTGTTAGCAAACGGTGCAGAAGTGTTGGCTTTAGAGGTGTAATACATGAGGACATGTATCTGGTCGGGTTGGTCCATGTTGGCACCCGAATCGGCTGCGTAAGTAAACCAGTTTCGTCCCGCCCCTAACGATGGGGTGACCCCAACTTTTGGATCGTACGAAATGATGGGTGACACAACACCGATGTCTAGAATGCCGATTTCTGCGGCGGGTTGAGCAAACTTGTTTGCGCCTGTCGTGTTGATGTCACGTTTGTGACGTTCCATCAACCGGGGTAGGGGACGCAACCCGCCATCGGGGTCACCGTAACAACCGTAGGTGCTGATTGTGTCCACGCTACGAAATGGGGCTACTTCTAGTTCGGAGAACTGCAACACGCATACGGTGACGGTGCTGTCAGGTACAGGTTCGTAGATGATGGTGTCACCTTGGAACGTGCCAACAACATGATGAACGTATCCGATAGATGCGTCGTCTTGAGTGCCGCCGTAGTTCACTGAACCGTACGTTGCACCGCTGCCATAGGTGTTGAGTTGCGGATTGGTGGTTTGTTGCCCAACTTCGCGTATATCGGGGCCACCATCGAACGGTATTTCGGTGGGTGACGGATCGGTAGTGGGACTAAACGCCAACGAAACAAGTTGAGTTTTTGTTTCGTCAACTGTTGTGAGGTTGATCGTGCCGTCAGCGGCAACGGATTGTGTTTCAACGAGTTCGATGCCTCGTCCTTCACCAACAATATCTATGGTCAGTCCAGTGAATTCGATTTGGACTAGATGTGCGGTGATGTATGTGCCGGTGCCACAAAAATCGATGACTGGTGATAAAGAATCTGACCACCAGTAGCCGGTTCCTTCGGTCCAATCTTCGTTCGATGGGACCATTACCCCATCAGTTGAAATGAACAGTAGAAACAATCTGCCGACGTACGGGTTGATGGACAGCCCGTGGTTCCATGACCAGCCTTCAAACGTATCCAACGGCGAATACGATATTTGTTTCAAAAATTTGGTTTCGACGGGGGGGACGTTTATTTCGGTGAGGGTCGTAACCGAAAAATCTTTGCGTGCCGCCCCGTCTTTGCCAAGAGTTGTGCCAACAGTGAGACTGTATTTTGAGTAGATACCAGCCTTGTAATCGACAAGGGATACATAATCAAGGTCGTCGCGTGACATGACTAGTATTCTACGGCATTAGTTCAGAAGTGAAAGGGACACAAATTTCGATGAATAAACGGATTGTGTCTAACGCCAGTTCGTGAGAACGAATGTCTGCTTTGACAGATAACTGTTCGGAACGAAACTCGGCAGTGTTGACTTTCACTTCGTTTTCTTTACCACCCAAAGTTTCGGATGAAGAACGAAGAATTGTTGAAGTACGCGCTTCGATTTCTGCGACTTCTAGTAACGCAAGTTCTTTGGTAAGTGACGCGATTTCTCTGACCCGTGCAACGAGGTGAGGTAGCCATGCCGGATCGTAGTCAGAGTTCATTGCTATCTAACTGTTGGCGTAGCAACGTAACCCAGTTGTAGATCACACTGATTGCCGCACCGATCCCGGACATTGCTACGGTTTGCCATGCGTTGACAGTCATGTCGAACACGTTGACACCGATCAGTGTTGATAAAGCAACTTCGATGAAAGTCACCGCGGCACGCAAAGCAACATGCCGCGGTGATTCCAATTTGTTACTCAACGGTCTTACGGCGGCGAGTTACCGGCGTTTTGGTAGGAACGTCGTCGGCTACGTCATCAATGACATCAACAGGATCAATGCTGTCAAGGTTGAGGCGTGGCGCGTTGCCGATAGCGGGACCGTTGTCGGCGGGTACGTCGATGCCTGCGGCAGCGGTGGCACGTTCCTGAACTTGGAGTAGCCCAGTGAGTTGCTTCATTTGTGACTTCAAACGATCCATTTGTGAACGCATCGCCGCAGCATCAAGTTCTTCATGCTCGTCGCGTTGCAAAGCGTTTTCGCCTTTTGGATCGTCGTAGATCGTGATGATGCGTTCCTCATCACTGTCATACGCTTCCAAAGTAGGCCACCGGTTTTTTTGGTTGTCGTTCTGTGTGCCGTACAGGGCGTGAATTCGTTTGTATTCCATGTCGCGAATGTTGTCGCGTCCGTTGTTGCGGAGGAACGGGTTGCCCATCAGATGGTCTAGGTGTGCCCATGGAACAGTTTTGCGGGCACCGGCTTCAATGGTGTGATATTTGCCTAGGCACCTGTATTTGAATGCGCTGTCACCTGCGTTGAGAATCGTGACGTATTCACCGGGTTCGGTAATCATGTGGCTCCTAATAGTCCGGGGGAGTGATTTGTGATGTTACATGCAAATTCCCTCGGTTGGGAGCACCGAGGGAATTTGCGTTTGCTGTGGTTTGAGATCAGTCGCTTAGCAAAGTGATGTATGGGCTGATCTTGACAAGGATCGGCTCGTTGATTGCACCTGATGTGAGAGCGATTCCAAAGATGCAATCGCCTGCGCTGAAGCCGGGAACTTCAATAACTTTGCCCCCAGTGGTTGCACAGACCGGTGAACCAGCATCAACTGTTCCGCCTGCGGTGACGGCTGCTACGCCTGCGGTTGCTACCTTTGCAATCTGTGGCCGTCCTGCTACACCGGTTACGGTGTCCAAAGCGACACCGATTGTGCCAGTGAAACCAGTTTTGCTGGTAGCCGTTTCGATTTCGGCGTTTGTTCCGGTACACGCTACGACTCGTCCAGCAGTAACAGTTTCTTCTTCAACGACGGTGAACTCACCGAACGTGTGGGGGAAAGTGTCGTCTGCTACGGGATCAATTCCGTATGCGCCGGTGGTGTTGGTAAAAAGTCGTTCTGCCATTTTGGTCCTCCTAGATTCAGGCCGACTGGAAGCCGGTGTGCTTGGCGTGACGGGCGCGGTTCGTGACAACGAGGTTGCCTGCGAACAGCATCTTGGCAACCATCGCGTCTTGCGTGATGCCTTCTTGGAAGTCGGTGATAACCATGTCGCCGCGTGGGGATACACACCAGTAGATGTAATCCTCGTTGAGCATGTAAACACTGGACAGGTCGTTGGCACCGTCTGGTACGTTGGGGTCGGTAACCCACGGAACACCGTTGAACAACAGGTTCGTGAAACCGCCCGCATACAACTGCTCGTCGTATGCCTGTGGTCCCTGCCAGATTGTCTGGTTGTTGGTACCAAGGTTCCAATATTCGTTGTAGGCGTTCTGCTGCGACACAATGATCGAAGGGTGACGGCCACCAACGGAAGCGTTGGAGAACAACTGGTTCAAGTTGTTGAGCGTGATGTCCTGCGAAGCAGTGGTTTCAGTGGACTTCCACCATGTTTCGGTGGATGGGTTCAACCCGGCGTAGGGAAGGGTGGCGTCTACGGCGAGGCCGATGCCATCAATTTCCTTGCCAGTTCCACCAGTGTTGTCGCCCCAAATAGCGGCACCAAGATTTGCTGCCATTTCCATTTCGGCTTGCGCGAACTGCAACTTGATGAAGTTCGCAATTGATTCTGGTGAATCAACCTTGATGAGAGTACGTCCGTCTACTGCGACAGAAACGTAGTACTGACGCCAGTCCCATGCACCGTTCTTTACGGTGTCGGAAGGGCTGATCGACAGGACATCAAGTCCCTGATATGCGCCGCCGTTTGAGAACCGCGAGTACATGAGGGGCACTTCGATTTGGGTGCCACCCTTGATGAAACGCTTGCTCTTGTTGATTCGGAAGAAAATCGGGTTGGAGTTGTAGACGTTATCCACAATCGTCGGCATGATGTACCGGCGACTGATTGACGTAACTACGTTCGTTCCGATTGGGGTGACTGCACCAGCCATGTGTGGACCTCCTGCGGGTATGTCTGCTGTGCTTGACGGTCAGCATAACCCAACAGGTTTCAAATGTAAGCGATCCACACTTACATCCCGAATAAATGCGTTATTTATAATCCTTCAAGGCTGCGACGGATTTCTTCAATCATCGCTTCCTCGGGATTCAACGCGCTCATATCGGGTTCTGTGCCAGACGAACCAGACACCGCACTTGCTCGCATTCCACGCATAGCCTGTTCTTGCGCCGCTTGCATTTCTTCTTGCAACCGCTGGTCAATCATTGGCTGAACGGCTTTCATACGCAACTGAGGGTCGGTAAACAAAGCCTGATCCAACGATCTGAGGGTCGCTGTTTGCGAATCGTATTGCGAAGCAAACGTTTCAAACACACCACTATTCAAAACCCATTCTTGGGCTTTAAGCATGTCTGACGGTTCAAGATATGAATGCTGCGAACACCAGTATTGGAAAGTGTCGTCAATGATTTGTGCTTGCTGTTCAACTGTCTCATTGATCTGAGAGTTGATTTGTTGCTGCTCAAAGAACTCAACTTTGTTTTTGAGTTCCATCATTTCTTGAACGAGTGGGTCTTCGGGGTCAACGTCTCCGTATTGCCCGTATTCTTCTTCGTTGATTCGTTCTTGCTGAGGGGCGTGTAGTTGATCCCAGTTTTGTTGCAGAGTTTCGATTTGTTCTGCGGGAACAAGTACATAGTCACCGGATAGTGCTGCGTCTACGGTCGCTACAGCGGTCTGGTCTAGTTTCTGATACCAGTCAAAAACACCTCGCGCCATTTGTTGCTGCGAGTCGTCGTACCCAGTCCAAACAGTTTCCTGTTGGGGTTCTGGTTCGCTTGTTTCGCTGTAGTCATCTACAGGTTCAACAAAGTCCAACGCGGCCCCACCCGTGGATGGGACCGCGGCCTCGCTCCCCGGACTGGGCGAGGCATCCACGGGAGTCTCGTCAGGGGTCGCAGAGGATTGCGCCTCACGGGCGTTGAATTGTTCAACGACTTGCGATTCGAATTCCGAAAAATCGGTTTCTTCAAGTTCGTTGGGGTCTACGTCGTCACCGGGCGGCGACGGTTCAAAATCTGTCACGGGTTCCTCCAAAGGGTCCGGGGGGAGGGGTTATTTAGCCGAGTAGTCGTTGGAGTTCATCCGGTGACGGCATCGGTGGCTGCTGACGCAAACCGGGAGGTCCTGCGTCTGGTGGCGGCGGGGTCATTGGTGGCCCCATTTCTGGCATAGGAGGCATCGTTGGCCCCTGTGACGGTTGCATTGCTGCTGCTGCCGCATCCATTGGTGCCCGCAACTTTTGTAGAATTTGGGTTTCCAAATCTACAAGAAATTGTAGGTCTGCGTCGGGCATGGTTTTAGCAACGGTCAACTCCCGAAGGATGTTGACCATTACTTCGTCCATTGTGTTAGTGGAACGACCGCCTGCCATAACTTGTTACTTCAAGTTGAGGTCGCGTGGCTTGACGCGCTTTGTGGGCTTGGCGTCAACCATGTGGCCGTACTGCTCAGTTGAGGTGTGGCCCTGCCGGTCAAGGTCGGCGCTACCAGTCTTCTGCTTGATCTGTTCAGGCATTTTGTCTCCTAGCATTTCGAGGTGTGTATAGGGTACCCGATTTATGGTTCTAACGCTGTTATTCGTTCAGCGAGAATATCTAATCCGCCTTTTGTGGCGACGGGTGGGGTGACGGATGCGACAGCGATACTGTTTACCGATCCGGCAACACTGCTCATATCGACGCGTTCAAAACTGTCAAACGTGAGTGCGTTGGTTCCAAAGTTGGTGGGCCAACTGTTATCGGACGGGACACCGAACACTGCGTTGTTGAGGTTCCGGTCGTAAAGAATTGCCCCATATTTTTTGAGGGTTCTTGCAAACGCGCGGAGTGGTTCGTTGGGGAGGGCTGCGACGTTAAAATCGGATTTGAGTCGGATGATTGATCCGTTGGGTAGCCCGTTGGCTTGTGCGCCGTCTTTCCATCTGGCGGGCCACACGTTGCTGTTCTGGTAGTCATGGGCAACCCAACCCACCATGTGGCCGAGGTCTCCTCCTCCGGCTGCAACAAGGTCCGCATAGTTGAATAGGAGCGGTGCGAGGGGGATACGGGCGGCGATTACTCCGGGGGCGGTTGGTCCTGCCGAACCGGGGAGTGTTGTCGTTGACAAATCCCATGTCACAACATTTTCGGCGTATGGTCCACCGCTTGTTGTGTATCCCGTTGATTCAACAAGTTCGTTGTTTGTTTCGGCCCACATAATGGTGTGCCGATCACCGGATGCTTTGTTTTCTAGGAACGTGCCTGCGTTGTTACGGAACGCGTTTTCGGGGCGTAGATCGTTGAACCATGCGTGGCTCGTTCCGTTGGACAGGGTGCCACCCGCCGACAAATTCCATGTCGTTTTTGTGTATGCGGTGGGGTACGGGTAGGTGTCCACAAAATACGATGAGTCGTATTCGCTGTACAGATCAAACGGGTAAGTGAATGGGATTTGTGCGGTGAGACTGTTCCAGTTGTTCGCAGTGTATGTGCGAAGTTGCAGATAGTTGCGGCCTGTTGTGCTGATGTGATGGTTGCGTGTTTCGGTGAGGGTGGTATCACCGGCAAGTACAGGCAACTCGTCAACGGGCTGATAGTAAAACGAGTCAGTCCATTGGGTTCTGGTTGGGCTGTAGATCGCTGTTGCGAATGAGCGTGCCATTACTCTAGGGCTGCGGCTCTCGCTGCGAGAATGTCTAGTGCTTCAGCAACGGTCGATGGGACTGTTCCGGGCCAATCACCGGGGGTGATTGGGGTGTACACGATTGCTGATGCGTCGATGGTGGGGATGCGTGTCGTCCAGTCGGTGCCATCGAATGTGAGGACAGCCCAGTTCAAATAGCCGGTGATTGGAAACGGGTCCAATACGGAAACGATGCCTTGCCCCGTGTTAGGAGAAATGAAAACGGTGTTGCCGGTGTTGCCGGTGTTGATGTACACCATTTCGCGTCCGGGGGTAATATTTTCGGGGAGGGTACGCGTTACGTCGCCTGCGGTGGTGTCTACATAGACGATGCCGAGGGGGGCACCCGAGTTTGATTCGTCGGTGCCGTCGGCGCTGACGGAACTAAACGCGGATGAGCGCGCTACTTCGGCACGATGGTGTTGTTGGGCGATGAGTTCTAGTCTGCCGTCGGGTGATTTGACGAACACAATGCCGGTGGACCATTCAGCGACACCATCTTCGGGTTGTGGTCCGGGGACTACAAAATCACCGACTTGTACATCAAATGTGGTGTCGATTTGCCACGCACCAGAAACAAGTTTCCAAACACGTTCTTTGGTGGTGTCGTTTGTGAAATCGCCGTTGAGGTAACTGGCGCACGCCAGCGTGTCGCCGTTAGTTGCTTGTGCTGTAGCGAACTCACCCCACGGACTTTGGTACAAGAAGTAGTCGGGTCCCCAGTCAAGGGTTTCGTCTACGAACGGTCCTTCGTCTGCTGCTTTGAGTGCAGCAAATCCGGGTCCGATTGCGCCCGCATAGTCGGTGACGTGACTGTTTGCGTTGCCTGTTCCGCCACCCATTGAGCCGAGTTCAGCGATGATGTCGTTGATGTCGGCGGCGTGAATGACATCGCCGTCGTTTGAACCGGGGGCGCTGTCGTCACTGAATGGGTATCCAGTGGGTGGGAATGGCATCAGTCGTCGTCTTCCATGTAATGCAGGCCGCTCATTGGGCCGCATTCAAGTTCGTATTCGTATGAGCCGTCGGTGCTGTTGGTGAACTGGACAAAGAAATCGTCGCTGCCACCTGTGAAGTCGCGTGGCATTGGGATCGCGCCGGAACCCAAACCTTCGTTGTCACCAATCATGCGGTTCTTGGCGTCTGATTTTTCCATGTTGTGATCCTATCTTTAGGAACGGGTTGCTTGTCGCATTGTGGGTTGTTCCGACATTTGGGCTTGTTCTTGTGCGGTGACGCGTTCAAGAATTTCTCGCCAGTGTGGGAACCGGTGCATTTCAAGTAGGGCTTGCCGGTCGATTGCTCCAACGGAAAACAAAAAGTTTGCTTCTTCCATCATTGCGGATCGCGAGATAGGGAGTCCTGATCCGGCGTTGACAAGGATTTGGAAACGAAGTGGGACGGCACCGTTTTCGCTTGGCATTGTGAAGTGGCGGGATCGGAGAGCGAGACTGGTTCGTTCGCCGCTTTCTCCTACTACTGCGATCACTCGGGGCATCGTGTAGTTCTGAACGATTAGATTCCCCATTTTGAGGAATGCGTTACGAAGTGTGTGTTCTAGGTTGCGGAGTGCCATGCGTACGCGTACGAAACCGGATTCTTGGGCGGCGTTCATTACGTCGGCGCTGTTTCTGCCGGAGGGGCTACCGCCGCGTGACATGGCGTTGAGGCCGCTGATGCGTTCCATTTCGCTGATGTAGGTGTCTACCATTTGGAGGTGGAGTGGGTGGACGGGTGGCGGGTTCAACCATTCAACGTTGCCACCGTCGCCTACTTTGATGCGTTGTCCGGGTTTGTTGGTGATGGTGGTGCGTTCAATGTTTGCTCGGGCGGTTTCCATGAGGACCGGGTTGCCCAACAAATCTAGGTTGTGTTGAATCGCAGCAAATGTGCGGTTGAGTGCCATTTGGCAGGGGGCGAGGAGCGCGACCATGGATTGGCCCCAAAATGATCCTGTTGTTTCGTGTTGTACGAAACGCGAGTAAGGGTGTTCGGGGTGCCCGTAGAGGTCTTTGGCGTCGGCGTCTAGGAGTACCCGGTTGCCTACTACGACTACGCAGCGCCATGTTTCGACGCTTGTTGTGGGCGAGTATTGATCTTTGATGGGGGTGGCGGTGTGTTTGTGTTGCCGTATCCACGCTTCGATAACAGTTACTTTGTCTGCGAATGCGATGTCTCCGGTGGAATCTCGGGCTTGTCCGGGTTTACCAAACGCAGATGGCGTGTTGGGGGCGGAGGTTCCGTCGTAGCCGGTTCCGGTGATGGCACCAGCGTTAGCCATAACACCCGTCGCTTGCGGATTATCCGGGTCTTTCGCCTCATCGTTATCCACCTGAATTGGGTTCAGTTTGTTGGCTGATCCGGGGAAACGTCGATCCAGTTCTTGCATCGACATGGAACGAACTTCGATGTAATAGTTGCCGTCGGTTTCGTCGGAACAATTCGGGTCGGGATAAAAATTGTATGGGTTAACGCGTGCCATTTGGACGTTACCCAGCCCGCCATCTAGCGCCTGATTCCAAGTGGTTTTGAGTACACCAGTCCCGTACCGGTACGCATCCCAAGTAATTTTTTCGATTTCTTTTTCGCTGGAATAGTTGTGAAGAACTGACTCTGCAACAGTTTGCAAATCCCATGACAACGTTTGAAAGAAATCGTAGTTAGAAGATTGGGGCATTGCGGCGGGTGCCGCTTCGAACGACGGGCGGCTATCCCCGATGTACGCGACGAGGGTTGCGATGATGCTGTACGCCTCTGGAACTTCGGGTGATGGCAGGTATGCGGCCCGCCCATTCATCCACGTTCGGTTGGAAAGAATTTGGTCGTAGCGACGCCAGTCACCAACTTTGGCGCGACGGTTTGTTCTTGCCAAACTGAACAGGTGTTGGATGTGTGCAGCGAGACGTTGTTCTTCTTCAGAGGTTTGTTCTGGAAGTTGAAAGTTTGCTCTGACTCCACGCCCAGTTAGATGCTCGGCATAAAACTTTTGATTCGCTGGTGACGGTCGGCCTTCTTTTTTTGCTACCGAATCACGGGTTTGACCGACTGGTGGCGGTGGCGGTGGAATCATTTGCAAATCGGCCATAGTTGTATCTTATTCCGTTTCGGTGACGCCGACGTGTTTGCCGTCTTTGGGATCAACTGGTTGATAATTTACGTCAAATCCCATACGTCCCGACATTTCTTCCGATTTGCGTTTTAGTGCGTCGTCAAATTGTTTCATGTCAGAAACGTGTTCACCAATAGGTGTCGCAAATATTTCTTGCATCACAGGGGCGATTTGTAGGTTGTATTCGCGTGTGAGGAGTTGTTGGCATGTTGGGCAGGATGGTTGGCCGAACCGTTCATAGTCAGAGATCGGCATGACATGTATTTCGTTTCGTTCACACGTTTTACAAAAGTATTCGTATACGGGCATTAGTTTCCTCCGCTGATAATGCTGTCCCAAAAGTCGGGGTCTAGTGATTGGGTTTGGGTGGCTCGCCGTTTTGGTAGGAGTGGATCGCTGGGATTTGATCCGAATGGGTCGATAGGGGTTTCGGTTGCCGACGCGATACAAGCGATTGCCATGGACATTACGGTGTCGTCGTGGCCTTTGTCGGATGCTGGCCCGTAACCGCCGTGGGTAAGGGTGACGTAATCGCGTAGTTCGGTGAATGTGTGAGAGTCATGGATGACAAGTTCTTCATCGACTATCAGTTTGAGTAGATGCCCAATAGCCCATTCTTTTGATTTGAATGTGGTGTTCCATCCGTAGGTTTGGGATACGACACCCGGATTTTTGTCGGCCCACGCGGATCGGTAAAGACGGGGGTAGTTCATTTGGACGAGGCGTCCAATGGTGCCGTAGCCCGGTCCGGTGGATTCGGAGGCAATCATTGCTTGGTTGAAGTACATGCCTAGTTTGGCGAGTTCTTCTGCGAATGACATTGGATCGACGCGCCCTCGCCATACTGCTACTTGTTCGTAGTTGCGGCGGTTCATTACTTGGGCGCACGCGTAGTCGCCGCGTGTTGTGTGGGTGGGGTCGCCGCCCACCATATAGATACCCCATTCTTCGTCGGTTGACGGCCAACGGTAGATGGTGAGTGGGCCGGTGATGTCGTCTTGGAAACGGACACCGTTGCGGACAGTGGTGTCGCGTACGAGGCGTCCCGGTCGGCCTTGTTTTTTGTCGTACACGGCGGAAAGTTTTTGTATCGGGAATACGTTGAGGCCGGTGGATACAAATGCTTCTTCGGGAGTGGACGGGTATTCCTGATGGAAACGGTGAATGTCGTTGCCTGCAAGGTTACGAATTGCCCAACGTCGCCAGCCGAGGCGTTGTTTGTATTCGTCTGCGGGTATCAGGTTCGCTAACGCTTTTTCTTCCGAGTCGTACGGGGGTTCTGCTACTTGTAGATGGATGTGTTCGGAGTGATATTGGGGGTGTCGCCACCATGGAAAAAACATGGGGACGTAATCAATGTCTCCGGCGACAGCGGCGTTCCATGTGTCGTAGAAGTAGTTGCCGATACCGTTCGCTGTGGATTCCAACACGATTGCGGTTTCTTTATAAACAGGAACGGTCTGTTCCAAACCCAACATCAAAATTTCGGCGTTGTCCCAAAACGCGACTTCTGATCCGTGCATGAAACGGATTGTTCTACCTCGGCCTGCTTGCTCGTTTTTGGCGGTGATTACTTTGATACTGCTACCCGTTTCGACCCATTCCATGTGTTTACGCGACGCGTATCGGGGGGTGTATAGGTCTTTGAATTTGAATGTGTCCCAGTAGCGGCGGGACATGGTGAGCAAATGTTCTGACGAGTCCATTTCGTGGGCAACTGTCAGGTTTTGGGTGTCGGGCATAACGAACCCGAGGGTAAATCCGAGGGCTTGGGTGGCGGTACTGATCCCTAACTGGCGTGCTTTGAGAACGATGATGCGTACGGGGCGGTCACGGTTCCATTGGTTGTGGAATTCTTCAATGAATTCTTGTTGCGCCCAGTTGATTTGCCATGGGGTTACTAGACCGGTGTCTCGGTCTTGGATGCGTAACTGGTTGAGTAGGGGACGCAGGTTCACTTATCGCGCATCTCTGCCATCAGGTCGGTGACTGCGGCTTTCAGATCGGCTTGCTGGTCGGCTTCGTCGCTGGATGCGAGGGTGCGTAGCAGGTAGGGGGCGATGGTACGGATCGCCGTGTTGCGTTGCGCCACAGAACCTGTACGCAAATCTTTTTCTAATTCGCTGAGTGTGGCGTGAGCAAGGTTGATAACCCGTATCCGCAAACTTTCTAGGTCGTCTACATCTTGTGGAGTTGCCATATCAGCATCCTTCCCTGTGAACGCATCAGTTCTGTCGGGTCACCAATCACATCAAACGGCACATCGACCGTGATACTGAACGTGCCTTGCGCCGTGTACTTCGCTGACGTAATCGACCCAATAAAACAGCCAATCAGGTCATCGTTATCTGCTTCATCCCATTTCACCGGATCGGATTCCAAATAGCGGGACTCTGCTGGCGTTATGTCGGAATCAGGGTACGGATACTGTGCGGTCATTGTTGGAATCCTTCGTCGCGGGTCAGATCACCCAATTTTTCGTAGCCGACACCCATGTCAACTACACCATCCTCATCAATGTTCACATCGAACAACGATTCGGGTAGTTCCGGTTCGTATGTCGGATCAATCGACCACGGATCGACATACGGAAAGACAGTAGGGACAGCAAACCCCGACACATCTGCAATAAGGCCATCGGTTGGGTCAGCAATGTACCGATCTGGTATCCAATCCGACCGGGGAATACCAGCATCGGGGGCATCTACCGCCACATTCGGCACCTGATACCCCGACACGACACCAGCCAACACACCAACCAGCCGCCATACCAGCCAACCGCCACCAATCAACGCAACTAACAACACCACACCAAGTATCGCAAACGGAAACCACATAACCCCAACCCTAATACAGCAATACAGCACACCACACCACCCGCAGAGACATCTTCGCAAGTTGGCCGATGGGGGGGGGCGGGCGGCGGGGGGTGGGCAAATCGGGACGCGAGCGCGCTCGCTAGTGACCGTGTGACCGTGTGACTGGACGCGAAGAACGGGCGCACCATCGTGAGATGGTGCGCCCGTGTTGCTGTCGGGGAGGGGAGGCGGTTAGGCGTTACGCTGCTCCGCTAGGTTGCTTTCGCTGGCCGTAGGGTTAGCGGGGTCAGCCACTACATGCCATGCGTAGGCTGGGTTCCCGTCGGGGAGGACCGTACCGATTGGGTACATGTTGCCCAGTGT
>Ga0164294_10000455_pt1 | contig 39197 bp, 33 predicted proteins | sample GEODES005metaG_FD_111479 | JGI IMG/M metagenome (GOLD analysis project Ga0164294, IMG submission 111479) | Oligotrophic lake water microbial communities from Sparkling Lake, Wisconsin, USA - GEODES005 metaG | ecosystem: Environmental > Aquatic > Freshwater > Lake | place: USA: Sparkling Lake... | reverse complement strand
GGGAGAAGGATCGCCAAAGGAGCGGATTGCCAAAGTGCCTTTGGCAATCCTAGGCCGCAGGCCTTCAAAAATCACATTACAAGGTAAAGCTAATGACGGGAGAAGGATCGCCAAAGTTTCACATTGGCGAACCGGGCGCTAGCCAAAAAAGGGAGAAGGATCGCCAAAGGAGCGGATTGCCAAAGTGCCTTTGGCAATCCTAGGCCGCAGGCCTTCAAAAATCACATTACAAGATAAAGCTAATGATGGGAGAAGGATCGCCAAAGTTTCACATTGGCGAACCGGGCACTAGCCAAAAAAGGGAGTAGGATTGCCAAAGTTTTACATTGGCGAACGATGTTGAGGCCTTCGGCCTAGGTTTGCCAAAGTTCCTTTGGCAAACCATCACCTCCCAAACCATCTCCTCCCAAACCATCTCCAAATTAATTCTCAAAAAAGAAATCCTTCAATCCAAACAATGCCCCATCAGCACCAGTCGGGCTTACGAAAACAAAGTATAAATCCTTCACACCCGAAACACTCACCGGAATTTCAAATTGCTTACTCGCTTTAATTTCAACGGAACCCAACAAGGCGCCCGTCGCACTTCCCGCACGTAATTCTAAATTTCCACCAATCGTTTGACCTGCCATATACAATCCCATAAATGAAATCTTTTTAATGCCTGTTAAGTCGATGTTCGAGAATTTTACAAAACCCTTATTCCCCGTAGCAGCCAAAATATCACCCATACCTTCTACCTTAAATTTCATTCCCTTCGAAACCTCATCATAAGAAACCGCCGGCACACGTGGATGACGCAAAGCCACAACCTTTTGGCCCGTCGCCGGTGCAATTTTCCCTGCCCCTTTATCCGTATAACTCGCCGCAAATAAATAAGTCCCCGCCTTCCCTTTGTCCTGAGGAACATATTCACCCTCCACTGGCTTCGATGCCTTTTTCGCATCCGATAAACTCAAAATATATGTCACAATTTCCTTCGCATCCCCTAAAGAAACCTGCGGATGCGCCGCCATCGCCTGCTGACCCCAAACTCCGCCTCCACCGTTAATCACTTTTTTGGCCAACATATCAATGTTCTGCGCACTCGGACGATATTTTTTACCTAAATCCATATAAGACGGCCCTATCGACTTTTGATTTACCGCATGACAAGCCTTACAATCCGACTGATCCATTAATCGCTTGCCCGTAGAGAAACTCACATTCGCCTGATGACCCTGCTCAATAATCGTTTTGTCATACCCATCCAAGAAATTTACCGACACCATCACATCCTCCGCAGCCACTTTCTTGTTCGCCAAACTTCCATCTTCCTTATCTTCCACCGAAACCTTGTATTTCACCGGTTTATCATTCCAATAAAAAGTCTTATTCCCCTCAAGCACCACATCCACCTTAGGAATTTCATTCCCCACCCGAACCGTCAACGAAGACGAACCCGTATTCCCTTTCGCATCTTTTACCACTAAAGAAACTTGATAAACCCCCGGTTTTGTATAGGTATACGAAGGATTTGCCACCGCACTTTTTTGACCATTACCAAAATCCCAGGCATAAGTCAATTTGTCTTTGTCATAATCCACCGTTCCCTCGGAAGAAAGTTTTACCCTCAATGGCGTCGAACCCACCTTTTTATCCGCACTCGCAACAGCCACCGGCTTACGGTTTCCTTCATTATATTCTAATTTGTACAAGACCGCATCCTCATTTTGAGCAAACCAATTTGGCCCATATTCTAAACCAAAAAGCGTTCCATTTTTGTCAAATTGCATATCCATCGGATGCGAAAATTTAATCGATGGTAAAAAGCGCTCCATCGACAAGAAATCCCCATTCTCCTTCATCGATACCGTATACACAATATCCCGCGCCCAATCATACGCAATTAATTTACCATCATAATAGGCCGGAAATTTTACCTTCGAATCCGCTGGAAAATCATCTTTATAATACACCGGACCCGCCATCGCATTCCGACCCCCTTTACCAATCACCGGTCCAAATTCCGGAGAATCTACATATGGATAATAAATAAAAGCCTTTTGTGGAGAAGGCAAATGCGCAAACCCTGTATTATGCGGGGAATCATTTACCGGCGCTTTTGGATTAAATACCGACCATGTACTATCGTTTTTGAAATCACGTTGATTATACGCACGATTATCCGCCACAAATAATGGCCATCCAAAATAACCCGCCGCACGTGCTTGGTTCACCTCATCATGACCCCTCGGTCCATACTTCGGAGAAGCCTCACCCGCATCCGGACCTACCTCACCCCAATACAAGAATCCAGTCCGCTGATCCACCGATATCCGATATGGATTCCGATTTCCCATCACATAAATTTCTTGTTTCGCATGATAAATTTTATTTGGATACAAATTACCCTCTGGAATCGTATAGCCTCCATCCGGCGTCGGTTTGATTCTCAAAATTTTACCACGTAAATCATTGGTATTCGAGCTTGTCGCACGCGCATCCCAGCCTGAACGTCCCGGACGATTATCCATTGGGCCATAGCCCTTTGAATCAAATGGATTTGTATCATCGCCCGTAGATAAGAATAAATTTCCTTGTTTATCCCAAGCAATCGATCCGCCTGTATGGCAACATCCCGTACGCTTCACCGGAATACGTAACATCACTTTTTCCGTATCAAATAACAAAGTATCCTTGATGTCATCATAGGTAAAACGAGATAAATGCTGCGCCGTATCTGCCTGACCCGTTTGAGGTGAATAGTATAAATAAATCCATTTGTTTTGGTCAAAATTCGGGTCAATATTCACCCCCATCAAACCATATTCTTCTTTCGTAAATACATTCATATTCGCAATCACCTTGGTTTTACCCTTTTTGGGATCATACATTTTCAATTTCCCTTTACGCTCTCCAAAGAAAATCTTTCCACTATTCGCCACCGCTATTTCTGTCGGCTCATCCAAATTGCGATCCAAGATTGTTTTCGTAAAGCGATTTTCCTCTGGCAATTCCCCTGTGCGCAATTTCTTAGCATAGTTTTGCGCAGGTCCTGAACTTACCCACTGTAAACCACCCCAAAGATGTTGAAGCGCTAATGGCTCATCGAATGTCTCATTCGTATGTCCCCAATTCGAGTAAAACGAACGACCTCCGTCAAATTCATGGTACCAGGCCATCGGGTGAAAATTTCCCATTTTGCCATCTTTGTATGACTTTTCGTCCACCGTCACCAATACTTTTACATCTGTATTGAAACTTTTAATGTCATAAAACTCATCTGTCCGATCAAAAGTCGCCGGCATATGGGCCGTCGAAATATGTGTATTATCCACCACGGTCATCGTACCTTTTTGAACATTAGGTCGACCAGGATGCGAGGCAAAATACCCCCCCGCTAATTTACCATACCAAGGCCAATCATATTCCGTATCGGTCGCGGCATGAATTCCCATATATCCTCCACCCGCTTGAATATAACGTTCAAACGCATTTTGCTGGGCATCATTCAAAACGTTTCCTGTGGTATTTAAAAACACAACCACCCGATATTTTTTCAAATTAGACTCTGTAAATACCGCAGCATTTTCTGTAGTATCCACTTCAAATCCTTTTTCTACCCCCATTTTCATCAATGCCTTTTTACCAGCACCAATGGACCCATGGCGAAAACCTTTGGTCGACGAGAAAACGAGAATTTTTTTACCTTTTAATGGATTTTTTTCTTGTGCCTGCGCGCTCAATGTCATCATGAAAGCAAAGGCAAGAAGCATCGAAATTCGGGCTGTGCCGAACAAAAACTTTTTCATAGTTATGTTTTTATTGATAGGAATGGCCAAAGTTAATTCAATTCACAAAATTTCGATTATTTTTATAAAAAATATTTAAAAATCCGTATCTACCATGAAAAAACTACTACTAAGTCTCCTATTTTTCATCCTTCCTTTGCTCATGTTTAGTCAATCCATCTGTTTTTCAAAAAAGGATGAAATGCAACTGATGGCCTCCAATAAATCATTCATAAAATCCCATGCCCTTCCAAAAGCATATCACCATATCAGTAAAGCCGGCGGCGTCATGGTCGAATTTAATACCCCCGATGGCACCATGGCTAAAGGCTTCTACATTCCGGCCGCCAAACCTACTCCTTATACCTTATTTGTATTCCAAGAATGGTGGGGCCTAAACGATCACATCAAACGCGAAGCCGAACATTTGTATAGCACCTTGGGGAATGTAAATGTCCTCGCGCTCGACATGTATGACGGCAAAATCGCAACTACCCGCGAAGAAGCCGGAAAATACATGGGATCCGCCTCGCCCGCCCGCCTAGAAGCTATCATTCAAGGCGCTATTTCATATGCAGGCCCAAAAGCAAAAATCGCCACAGTAGGTTGGTGTTTTGGAGGCGCTTTATCCTTAAAAGCTTCCATTTTAGTAGGTAAACAAGCAGCGGCCTGCGTGATGTATTATGGAATGCCGGTGAAGGATGTGGAACAATTGAAATTATTACAAACCGACGTCCTAGGTTTATTTGCCGGCAAAGAGAAATTCATTTCCCCTCAAGTCGTTAAGGAATTCGAAGAAAACATGAAATTAGCCGGAAAAAAACTAAACCTGAAAAGCTTCGATGCGGACCATGGATTTGCCAATCCATCCAATCCGATTTACAATGCCGCAGCAACCGAAGAGGCTTGGAACATGGCCATCGCTTATTTTAAAACTAAATTAAAATGATGCGAATTTGTTTCCTTCTATTCATTTGCTTCAGCTGCCTAAGTCCGATGGACTCACAGGCAGAAGGGAATTTTAGCTCCACGAGCATCCATTTTCGCAAGCCCAAAGAAGCCAAAGTCTACCGAAAAAAACGCGGTTTTTTATGGGGACTATTTAAAAGCAAAAAATCCTGCGATTGCCCAAAATACTAATAAACAATCGGGTTTATCGCAGAAGCAGCTAATTCACCAGGAGGCGTAGCGAGCAGCCAACGCTGCCGGTCCGCCTCCTGATTTGGATTTGTAGGTTCTACAACCCTTGCCTCCGCATCCATAAATATCAAGGTCATCACCTCCCGCATCGTGGAAGTTTGATTGCCAGGCGCATTATGTAATGTCCAGCCATAATGAAACGTGGCATCACCCGCTTTCATGGTTTTTTGAGCCGCAATCGGGAAGTTTTGTTCTTGCACAAAAGCTCCGATTTTTTCCTCTGAGGCATCCGAAATTTCCATCGGCGGCAAGCTGACTTTATGGGTTCCCGAGGCGAAGGTCAACATCCCCATCCCCTCCTCAATATCCACCAAAGGCATCCACATCGTCACCGTTTTAGGAGTATCCAATGGCCAATAATATTGGTCCTGATGCCAAGGCGTGTGTCCTCCACCGGGCTCCTTAAACAAAGCCTGGTCATGATATAGGCGAACATGTTCGACGCCCAACAAACGGGCCGCCATCTCCCCAAAACGCTTATGCAACGAGAATTCCTTAATTTTTTCATTTTCCTCCCACAAATTCATCATTTGCAAAAAGGCCTTTCCGTAAGTATCCCGCTCGGCGATAGGTTTTTGTTGGGCTCGAAACTCCTCCGCCCAAGCCAAAATAGTTGCCCGATACGGCGCTAATTCTTCCGCCGACATCAGGCCGGGTATATATACATGTCCGTTTTTTTGGAAATAGTCTACCTCTGAATTCATACATTAATTTTTTTCAAAATTCGAAGAAAAAAGGTCGGCGAACAACCACTAAATTTGTAATTTGTAATGCAATTTTACCATTTTAAAAAAAATTGCACCCCTACATGCTAATATTTGTATAAATGAAAGCGAGTTTAGAACGATTAAGCGAAGATATGCAGAGCCCATTCATGCTGAAAGAGGTCGTTCAGTCGCGCTTTGATGCCCCATATCATTTTCATCCTGAATTTGAGTTGACTTTAATCATTGCGGGGGAAGGGAAGCGATTTGTTGGTAATCAGATAACTGATTTCCGTCCAGGGGATTTGGTATTGTTGGGCTCGAATTTACCGCATTGTTGGCAAAATCATCGCACCGACTGGTTAGGGCGGGAAGAAGATCCCAAGGCCGCCCAGGCGCTAGTCCTTCATTTTAACCGCGATTTATTAGGCGAAGGATTTTTAGATTCTGCATCCTGTCAAACGGTTCGCCACCTTTTAGAAAAAGCCAAAGGCGGTTTGTCTATCCAAGGCCCGACCCAAGATCGCGTCGCCCGCGACATGTTAATGCTGAAGGAATTAGCTCCTTTTCCTCGCTTAATCGCCTTTTTACAAATTTTACATAGCCTCACTTTGGCTGGTTCAGATGTACAAGTAATCGATTCAAGCGAAGGAAATTATACCCTTTCCCCCGTGGATTTGGAACGAATCAACCGCGTGTATGCCTACGTGATTGCGAATTATACCCGAGAAGTACATTTAGACGAAGTAGCGCATTTGGCAAATATGACGGAAACCGCATTTTGTCGATATTTCAAAAAAGTAACCCGGAAAACCTTTGTCGAAATGGTCACCGAATTTCGCATTAAACATGCATGTCAAATGCTCCGAACCAGCGCTAAAACCATGGTGGAAATTTGTTTTGAAAGCGGATTTGGAAATTTGTCGCATTTCAACAAACAGTTCAAACTAAATATGAACATGCCTCCCCTCCAATACCGAAAAATGACCCAGGAGTGGAATTCCTCTTTATAAGTTTTCTGATTTTTTTTCTGGGAAGGCCAAACTTAGCCCGATGCTAATGACCAAAATCCCAATGATCACTGCCAAAGACGAGAGCGTTCCAAAGCCCATGGCATCTAAATAATGATGGGCCAACATTTTCAGTCCTACAAAACTCAACAAAACGCCCAAACCCATCGGCAAAAAACGAAACAAGCCCATCAAATTCGACAAGAAAAAGAACAAGGATCGAAGGCCCATGACCGCAAATACATTCGAAAAGAAGACAATATAGGGGTCTTTTGAAATCGAAAAGATAGCTGGAATCGAATCCACCGCAAAAAGAATATCCGTAAAGGCAATCACGACCACAATCACAAAAATGGGGGTAATAAACCATTTCCCCTTTTTGGTCCGTAGGAAAAATCGACCGATCACATTCCGCTTATAGACATTAAAATACTTGGACAAAAACTTCACAATCGGATGCTCGCCCGGTTTCATTTCCTCCTCTTCCTCATGAGACACCAAAATTTTGATCCCCGTATAGACTAAAAATGCGCCGAAGACATAGATAATCCAGTCAAAGCGCTGAAGTAATGCCGCCCCCAGAAAAATAAAAATCAAGCGAAGGATAATCGCTCCCAAAACACCCCAAACCAAAATTTTCTTGTAGTAGCGCTTCTGAACACCGAAGGAATTAAAAATGAGGATGAATACGAAGACATTATCGGCGGACAACGAATACTCAACCAAATAACCCGTGATAAATTCAAGCGCCAAGTTATTTTGAAAAAGTACTTTTTGTGTGTCAAAAGATCCACCGCCCAGATTGATGTGTGGCGCGAAGGCTTGTTGGACCGCCAATAAGTCCCCCAAACCCTGAATCCCATGCACCATCGCCCCCTGAAAACGCAAGAAAATATAGAATCCAAGCGCCAATAAGACCCAGGCACCACTCCAGAATCCCGCTTCTCGGAAACTCACTTCCGCCGCTCCTGCTTTTTTGAATACCCCTAAATCAACCAGCATGACAGCCATCACCAGGACTGAAAAAACAAGAAAAAATAGAGATTCGCTCATTATTAATTAATTTTACACATTCAAGCCACAAAGGTCGGAAAATTTGACCAAAAAAATATGTACGAAGGAAAAAAGGTAATTGTCGTAATGCCCGCCTACAAGGCTGCGCTGACCCTTGAAAAAACCTATAATGAAATTCCTCACGATTGGGTCGATGAGGTGATTTTGGTCGATGATCATAGCCCTGATAATACGGTGGAAGTCGCGGCACAAATTGGCATCCAACACATCATTCGGCATGATAAAAATAAAGGCTACGGAGGTAATCAAAAAACCTGTTATACCAAAGCCCTCGAGCTCGGTGGCGACATCGTCATCATGCTACATCCTGATTATCAATATACGCCGATGCTGTTAAAAGCTATGATTTCGATCATTGGAAATGGTCTTTATCCGGTCGTTTTTGCCTCTCGGATTTTGGGAAAAGGCGCGCTAAAAGGCGGCATGCCGATTTACAAATACATCGCGAACCGATTATTAACCCTCTTCCAAAATATCCTGATCGACCAAAAGCTTTCCGAATACCATACCGGCTACCGCGCTTTTTCCAAAGAAGCCCTTCAAGCAGTAAATTTTACGGCTTGCGACGATGATTTTATTTTTGATAATCAAATGGTTTTGCAATTATTTTGGAAAGGTTTCGAAGTAGGCGAAGTCACTTGCCCAACCAAATATTTCGAAGAAGCCTCTTCCATCAATTTCAAACGCAGTTCCATTTATGGCCTCGGCGTCATCTGGTTTTCCATCCGCTACCGATTAGCGAAATGGGGCTGGAACTGGGATTTAATGCAATAAACAAGGGAGGCAAGCCTCCCCTGTTTATTTATAAATTTACTTGAAGCCCAAGCAAGAAATTAAATCCCGCCTGCGGATATTGAAAATTTTCCGTAGTTAAATCCCCCGCATACAAATAACTGTACGTATAGCCATTGGACGCATATAGGGTATTCATCACATTATTCATCAAAAGCGTCGCCCGAATTTTTTTAGAAATCGCATAGGCCACCCGAACATCTTGTGTCGCATAGGCCGGAAGCGAACGCGCATTGTTAGACGTATTATCCAAAAATTGCTTCCCCACCATTTTGCTCAATAGACTCGCCTCCCAAGCACCACGCAGATACGTCATCGTACTTCCAGCAATCAGCGAAGGTGAATAGGCAATATCCGTCAATCCATGCGCGACGGATTTTTCTTCATAGGTATCGTAATCGGTTATATATTCCGTGAAATTCCGGATTTTATTTTGACTAAGGGTCACATTCCCTTGCCACAACCAGCGCGGATGAATCTGATAATTCCAGGATGCCTCCACACCCATTCGATAACTTTCCGGCGCATTCGTCCGAATCGCCTCACCCACCGAATTAAGCGCGCCCGTTAAGACCAATTGGTCCACATATTGCATCCAATACGCATTGAATTGAAAGCCAAATTTGGTAAAACCCTGCTGATAACCCAGCTCCCAATCTCTCAAAAACTCAGGCCGTGGCGCACGACTCGGATTGTCGATGAAATCCTGCCGACTCGGTTCCTTGCTCCCCAGCGAATAGGAAGTAAACAATTTAGCGTTTGGAGAAATCACATGCGTCAAGCCGACCTTTGGATTAAAAAAATCATAATTCAAAGTCCGGCCAATATCTTGTCTTTTATCCGCAATCCCCGCCATCGTATAGCCAAGCCCACGGTATTGCAAATCCACATAAGCATTCCAAGCGGGATGAAATTCTACATTCATTTTTCCGTAGAGATTAAAATCCGTTTTTTGCGAGCGGCTACGATACCATTCATTATTTACCCATTCAGCAGGTAAATAATTGCCGGAAATGATTTTACCAAAATGCCGGCCTTCATATCGATTCCACGCACCTCCCAAGGTAAATCGAAGCGTTTTCGAACCCTCATAACGCAGCGCAAAGGTGCTTCCATAGAAATCATTGTCCAACCATTTTTGACGCACAATATTCAATCCCCCAGGAAATACCCGTGGTTTTAGCCCATAATTCGCCACATCGACATCGGGTTTAAACTCCTCGTAATAGCCACGCCCATAGGTATAATGCGCATTTAGGTCGAGGTCCCAATTTGGCGATAGCCGATGATGCGTCAACAATTGCAAGTGATCCTGCGCATAATGATCAATTTGATTCAAATACGTGTAATAATTATAGGTCCGACCGCTGGAAAGCAGGTTTTTGGCTTCATCGGCCGACAAATAATTCCGATCAATATATCCCTGCATGCCTTCTAAAGAACCTGTTACCCGCGATTCGGGTGTACCATACCAAGACTGATAGGTTTTTTCTAAACCCGTAAAATAATTAAGACGAAGGAGCGATTTTTTCCCGAAATAGGCGCCCGAAATATAAGCGGATTGCAAATTCGAACTCGCCCGATCGATGTAGCCATTCGACACGATGCGTGACAAACGACCATCCACCGTGAATTTCCCTGCCAATAAACCGGAACCGACTTTGATCGTCGATTTCAAAGTCCCAAAAGAACCGCCCGACAGCAAGATTTCCCCATAAGACTTCTCTTTAAATTCATTTGTCTGCATATTGACCGAACCCCCAAAAGCCCCGGCGCCATTCGTGGATGTCCCCACGCCGCGTTGAATTTGTACGGATTGCACCGAGCTCGCAAAGTCAGGCATATTGACCCAATAAGTTCCTTGGGATTCCGAATCATTCACTGGAATGCCATTGATGGTGACATTCACTCGGGTCGCATCCGAACCCCGGATCCGAATACCTGTATAGCCTACTCCCGCACCCGCATCTGAAGTCATCACGACTGAAGGTGTGAATTGCAAAAGCACAGGCATATCCTGACCCAAATTATTTTTATTAAGCGTTTTTGCCCCCACATCGCTAAAAGCCATGGCTGAATTTTCATCGGCCCGCGTGGCTTTTACGATGACTTCGTCTTGTAAAAAATTAGACCGATTAAGTAGAATTTTCTCAGCATTCGTCACTGAAATTTGTTTTGGCTCATAGCCCACAAAACTGACCACGAGTGTAGTATTTGCCGGGAGATTAGACAAGGAAAAATTGCCCTTAGAATCCGAAATGGTTCCTTTTTGAACCCCTTCCACTTGAATACTAGCACCCCATAAAGGAGCCTTGGTTTCGCTGTCGAGTACGAGCCCCTTCACTTGCTGCGCCTGTAGGGGACAAGTATAACATAAAAATAATACGGCAAAAATTGTTGTTAACTTTTTCATTTTTTTGAAAATAGTAGCAACAGGTAAAGGAGTCAAATCCTGCTTGATTTAACATATAACCCTTACATCGATGATTTTTTTGAGTTTTCAGCGCTAAAAACTCGACAAAATCCCTTCGACGGCATTACCCGTATCAGGTTCAATGGGTATAATCTCAGCCTTTTTCACGAGGCACCCCTTTTTGTGGATGCACAAAGATACAAATTTTCCTACCTTTGCAAGCCTAAATTAAAATTTCCTCCCTGCAAAGGGAAACCCATGATTGTCAAAGATTTTCTCCAGTATTACCATTCTGACGGCATCGTTCAAACGATTTCCGAAGAAATCCGATTGGCCAAAGCCGGAGATTCCATCTACATCAAAGGCCTTTGCGGCTCCATGGACACCGTCCTTATTTCCTCGCTCAGCAAAGAAAAACAGCCCTTTCTAATCATTTGTGAAGAAAAAGAGGAAGCCCATTATGTCATCAATGACCTGCAAGCACTGCTCGGCGATAGCGCCGTCTTGCTATTTCCCATGTCACACAAAAAACCCTATGAATGGGAAGAAGTGGACAATGCGAATGTACTCATGCGGGCGGAGGTTCTCAATTTATTAAGTAATTACCAAAACCAAATTTTGGCCATCGTCACCTATCCCGCAGCCTTAACGGATAAGGTAATCAATCGGAAATCCTTGGTCAAAAACACCCTTTCCGTGCGGGTGGGAGATAAAATCGACCCCGCCTTTGTCGCAGAAACCTTAAATGAATACGATTTTGAACGAACAGATTTCGTCTATGAAGCCGGCCAATATTCCGTGCGAGGCGGAATTTTAGACGTATTTTCCTATGCGGCGGAATATCCCTATCGCTTGGATTTCATGGGCCATGAGGTTGAAAGCATTCGGACCTTTCATCCCGAAACCCAGTTGTCGATTCAGTCCGTCTCCGCCATGCATTTAATTCCGGATGTTCAAACCAAACTCATCCAGGAAACCCGCGAATCCTTTTTCCATTTTTTACCAGAACATACCAAGATTTGGATTAAAGATACCACGATTCTTTTGGAGACGATCGAAACGAATTTCGAAAAAGCTCAAGGAGATTTTGATCGCATCAAACAATCCGGCGGTGGAAATATTCAAGTCATTTCCCAACCCGAAGAACGCTGGGAAACCAAAAAAGACCTTAAAAAAGGCTTACAACAATTTACCACCATCGAATACGGCAAACGCTGTAGCCATAAAAATGCCAAAACATTTGCCTATCCCTCTAAAAATCCAGGAGCTTTCCATAAGGATTTCGAACGATTGGCGGCAGCCTTTTTAGATAATCAAAGCCTTGGGATTCAAAATATTATTTGTTCGGAATCTGCGCGTCAACTCGAACGGCTCGAAGTCATTTTCAATGAAATCAATACCACCATTCATTTTAAAACCCTACAAATTACCTTGCGGGAGGGTTTTATCGACCAGCAAACGAAAATAGCTTTTTATCCAGATCATCAGTTGTTCGATCGCTTCAACCGCTTCAAAGAAAAAAGCAAATTCACCAAAAATAAATCCCTTACCCTCAAAGAATTGCGCAGCCTACAAGTAGGTGATTTCGTCACCCATGTGGATTACGGAATCGGGCGATTTGCGGGATTGAATTTGATCGAAACGGGTCATGGGGAACAAGAAGTGATTCGATTGATTTATCGGGACGATGATGTATTGTCCGTTTCCATCCACTCCCTGCATAAAATTTCCAAATATTCGGGGAAAGAAGGGGCGCCGCCGAGCATGTCGAAACTGGGTTCGCCGGAATGGGATAATAAAAAATCGAAAGTGAAAAGGCAAGTCAAAGACATCGCCAAAGAACTGATTTCCTTATATGCCAAACGCAAACAAGCGGCGGGTTTTGCCTTTTCGCCAGACACCTATTTGCAGGCAGAATTGGAATCGTCCTTTATCTACGAGGATACCCCCGACCAAGCGCGCGCGACGCAAGAAGTAAAAACGGATATGGAAAAGGCCCATCCGATGGACCGATTGGTTTGCGGGGATGTGGGTTTTGGCAAAACCGAAATCGCGATTCGGGCGGCATTTAAGGCCGTTGCGGATTCCAAACAAGTAGCGATTTTGGTGCCTACGACCGTTTTGGCGATGCAGCATTTTCGCACCTTTCATGAGCGTCTTGCGGCCTTTCCTTGCAAAGTGGAATACATCAATCGCTTTAAATCAAATAAACAAATTAACGAAACACTTGCCCGGGTAGCCTCGGGTGTGACGGATATTTTAATCGGTACCCATCGATTGGTCAATAAAGATGTACAGTTCAAAAACTTGGGCTTGATGATCATCGATGAGGAGCAGAAATTTGGGGTGAAAGTCAAAGACCGTTTAAAGGAAATGCGAGTGAATGTGGATGTCTTGACGCTCACGGCGACTCCGATACCACGGACGCTGCACTTTTCGCTGATGGGTGCGCGGGATTTATCGATTATCGCGACGCCACCGCCGAATCGCCAACCCGTTGATACGAAATTAGTCGTCCTAAACGACGAAATTCTGCGCGATGGCGTTCGGGATGAATTGGCCCGCGGAGGACAGGTTTTTGTGGTGCATAATCGGATCAATGATTTAGATAGCACAGCGAATCGGATATTGCGACTGGTTCCGGATGCAAAAATCGCGGTGGCGCATGGGCAAATGGAGGGGGACAAATTGGAAAAAATTATGCTGGGTTTCATCGAGGGTCATTATGATGTATTGGTGGCCACGAACATCATTGAATCCGGCCTAGATATTCCGAATGCGAATACGATTTATATTTTGAATGCAAATCATTTTGGTTTATCGGACTTGCATCAGATGCGTGGTCGGGTAGGTCGGTCGAATAAAAAAGCTTATTGTTTTTTGGCCACACCGTCACTGGCTACGTTGACGAGTGATGCGCGGAAGCGCTTGAGTGCTTTGGAGGAATTTGCGGATTTGGGGGATGGTATTAAGGTGGCGATGCGCGATTTGGACATTCGGGGAGCTGGAAATTTATTGGGGGGTGAGCAGAGTGGATTTATCAATGATTTGGGCTATGACATGTACCACAAAATTTTGGATGAGGCGGTTCAGGAGTTGAAAGAAAATGAGTTTAAGGCTTTATTTGAGGCTGATTTGGGGGCCATTGCGGAAGTTTTGCAGGTGGAATGTCAGATTGAAACGGATTTGAGGGTATTGATACCGGAGGAATATGTGTCGAGTATTTCGGAGCGCCTTTCTTTGTATACGCGTTTGGATGAGATTGAAGATGAGAAAGCTTTAGATGAATTCGTTACGGAGGTCAAAGATCGCTTTGGGGATTTACCTACTGAGGTGGAAGATATGTGTGCTTTGGTGAAATGTCGATGGAAAGCACAATTGGCCGGAATTGAAAAAATTATCTTGAAAGGCAATAATTTGAAATTACATTTCGTTTCGAAAGAGGCTGAATCCCCGCAGGCGACTAAGATTTTGAGTACGTTGATTCAATTTGTGAATCGGCCAAATTCGGGATGTGCTTTAAGGGAAAAAGCGGGCAAATTGATCTTACAAGTGGAAAAAGTAAGTACAATTCAAGAATTGAATCGTATATTAGTGAATATTTTGGGCTAAAATTGAGCAAATGGCTTGAATTTTATACCTTTGTTTTTCATAGTTTGCAGATAAAAGAAGATAGATGATTGCTAAATTGAAATTTCTATTGGGCCTTTGTGCCATCACGGTGTTCATGACTTCCTGTAATAAAATAGGTGGAAGTGGCGCCTTAGGTGTTTCTGGAAAACCGTCGAGTGTCAATGTGGGGAATAGCTCTACAGTTACGGGCATCGGGTATAATCAAAAAGGTGGTTTTCAGGTGGACAAAAAGTTTAGTGGCCAGGTTGCTGGGCCTAACTTGGTGTTTATTGAGGGCGGTCGATTTACCATGGGTTCTTTGCAAGAAGATGTGATTGGCATTCACGATAATATCGAAAGAACGGTGTCCGTGCAGTCTTTTTACATGGACGAAACTGAAATCGCGAATGTGCATTATTTAGAATATTTATATTCGGTTCAAAAGGACTCTACCTTAGATTTTTACGAATCTGCTTTACCGGACACCACGGTTTGGCGAAATGACTTGGCATTTAATGATCCCTATGTGGAGCAATATTTGCGATTCCCAGGTTTCCGGATGTATCCAGTGGTCGGTGTTTCTTGGAAGCAAGCGACGGATTATTGTATTTGGAGAACGGCGGCGGTAAACCAACGCTTAGCGGGCCAAGGCGCCTCCTCTCCAGCGAAAAAATTAAGTAAGAAAGCAACGGCGGCAGCGGCGGCCTCATCGGCTACTCGGGCAAATGCACCGGCGAGACTAACCATCGAATCAGGGCGTATTTTGCCGGCGTATCGCTTGCCAACGGAAGCCGAATGGGAATATGCAGCCAAAGCGATGATTGGAACGCAGCAGCAGGATGAGAATCAGGCGAATCAACGAATTTATCCTTGGGATGGTCCATCTTTACGTGAATCAAGTGGCAAAAAGCAAGGGATGATGTTAGCGAATTTCAAGCGCGGACGTGGTGATTACGCGGGTATTGCTGGAAAATCGAACGATGGGTCGATGATTACCGCTGAAATTTACAAGTATGCTCCGAATGATTTTGGTTTATATCAAATGGCTGGAAATGTGAATGAGTGGGTGATGGATTTATATCGTCCCTTATCGTTTCAGGATTTCAATGATTTGAATCCAGCACGTCGGAACGATAAATTAGATAAAGCCTCTCGCTACGATAGTAAGAACAATAATTCCTTAATTGACAATAAAGTTCGGGTGTACAAAGGTGGTTCTTGGGCGGATGTGGCCTATTGGTTAGCCCCGGGCACGCGTCGTTACTTGGATGAAGATTCGGCGACGGCGACGATCGGTTTCCGTTGCGCTATGATTTCCGCCGGAATGAATAAATAACAAAGACCTTTATTTTAAGGCCGCCAGTGCGAGGAAAGATATTTCTGAAGCACCGGCGGCTTTTATTTTTTCGGCTGCTGCGATAAAAGTTGCGCCCGTGGTCAGCGTGTCGTCCACTAACAGCACATGCTTTCCTTTTAAGACGCTTGGATCCGCTACCTCAAAAACCCCAGAAAGAGTTTCGTAGCGGGAAACGCGGTTTTGTCCAACGAGCGATTGGCTTTGACTCAATCGACGTAAAACGTTTTCACAATATGGAATTTGGGTCATCTGGCTAATTCCTTGAGCGATACAGGCGGCTTGGTTATAGCCGCGTTCCTTAAATTTTTTATGAAAAAGGGGGATCGGAATAATGAGATCGTACGAAATTAGTTGGATGTTATTTTTTAGGTGAGCGCCGCACCAGGCGCCAAGAAACTCGCCTAAGTCTTTTTGACCTTTGTACTTTATTTGATGCATTAGGTGTTGGACCTTTGAGCCAGAACTGAATAAAAAGAAGGCATGAACATACGTAAAGGGGAATAGGCCATCAAACTTTACACTGAGCCAATTTGGGCTTTTTAGGAATAATCCGGGTTTTGGTAATTCGATTCGACAGGCGGTGCATAGGAAATCTTCGGATTCCAATAGCGGCAAATCGCAGGCACCACAGCGTTTTGGATAAAGTAATTGTAAAATGCGCTTAAACATCGATAAAAAACTTTTGTATTTAATTAAGTTTCCCTAATTTTGCACCCCTAAATAAGTACCTAAACGAATTTGTAAAAAATTGTTGTCCAGGTTCTTGATTATTAACAAAGAGTATAAAAAAAACATTTCATAATTAACCTTTTAAAATGGCACGCGATTTAAAATTTACTAGAAACATCGGTATTGCTGCGCACATTGATGCAGGTAAAACCACCACGACGGAACGTATTCTGTATTATGCAGGGGTTAGTCACAAGATTGGTGAGGTACACGATGGAGCGGCAACCATGGACTGGATGGAGCAAGAGCAAGAGCGTGGTATCACGATCACTTCGGCTGCAACGACCGTGGGTTGGAAATACCGCGATGAAGATTACCACATTAACATCATTGATACCCCAGGTCACGTAGATTTTACTGTAGAGGTGAATCGTTCATTACGTGTATTAGATGGTCTAGTATTTTTATTCTCTGCCGTGGATGGTGTTGAGCCTCAGTCGGAGACTAACTGGCGTTTAGCTAATAACTACAACGTAGCTCGTATCGGTTTCGTGAATAAAATGGACCGTTCGGGTGCTGATTTCTTAAACGTGTGTAAGCAGGTGAAGGAAATGTTAGGCAGTTATGCGGTGCCTTTGCAATTGCCGATTGGCGCTGAGGAAGGATTCGAGGGTGTGGTTGACTTAGTTAACTTCCGTGGAATCATTTGGAATGAGGCAGACAAGGGAATGACATTTACAGAAGTACCGATTCCGGCTGATATGTTGGAAGAGGCGACTGAATACCGTGAGAAATTACTAGAAGCAGTAGCTGAATTTGACGAGACTTTGATGGAGAAATACTTCGAAGATCCAGCCTCAATCACGGAAGATGAAATTTTAGCAGCATTACGTGCGGCGACTATATCGATGAAAATCGTTCCTATGTTATGTGGATCATCTTTCAAAAACAAAGGTGTTCAAACGATGTTGGATTACGTGATGGCTATTTTGCCTTCACCGATGGACAAAGAAGGCGTAAAAGGAATTCACCCAGATACAGGTGCTGAGATCTTGCGTAAGCCAAGTGAGACTGAGCCATTTGCGGCTTTGGCATTTAAAATTGCAACGGATCCTTATGTGGGTCGTTTATGTTTCATTCGTGCCTATTCAGGAGGTTTGGATTCGGGTTCTTATGTGTTGAACAACCGTTCAGGCAACAAGGAGCGTATTTCTCGTATCTTCCAAATGCACGCGAATAAGCAAAATGCAATTCCTCGTTTAGGTGCTGGAGATATCGGTGCAGTAGTGGGTTTCAAAGACATCAAAACAGGGGATACGCTGTCTGATGAGAAACACCCAATCGTATTAGAAGCAATGGATTTCCCAGAGCCCGTAATTGGTTATGCAATTGAGCCTAAGAAAGCGGCTGATGCGGATAACTTCTCTAAGGCGATCACAAAATTGATCGAAGAAGATCCAACTTTACAAGTAGAATCAAACGAGGAAACAGGCCAAACCATCATTAAAGGAATGGGGGAGCTTCACTTAGAAATCATCATCGACCGTATGCGTCGTGAGTTTAAAGTAGAAGTAAACCAAGGCGCTCCTCAAGTAGCTTACAAAGAGTCTTTAACGAAGACAACCGAACACCGCGAAGTTTACAAGAAACAATCCGGTGGACGTGGTAAGTTTGCTGATATCGTATTTGAAATCGGGCCAAGAGAGGATGACAAACCAGGTTTGGAATTTGTGAATAACATTGTGGGTGGTGTGATTCCACGTGAATTTATTCCAGCGGTTCAAAAAGGATTTGAAGAAGCGATGAAAACCGGTGCCTTAGCGGGTTACCCAATGGATTCGATGAAAGTTCGTTTGTTCCACGGTTCTTTCCACGATGTCGATTCAGATTCATTGTCATTTGAATTAGCGGCTCGTATGGGTTATAAAGATGCAGCGAAACAAGCGGGTGCCAAATTAATGGAACCGATTATGGCGGTAGACGTAGTTACTCCAGATGAATATACGGGACCTATTACGGGTGACTTAAACCGTCGTCGCGGTATCATGAAAGGGATGGATTCTCGCCAAGGTGCGGTTATCTTGAAAGCTGATGTGCCTCTTTCTGAATTATTCGGATATGTAACGGATTTGCGTACCATGTCTTCTGGACGTGCGACAGCATCCTTAACTTTCTCTCACTACGAGTTTGTTCCACAAAACCTTGCGGAAGAAGTAGTTAAGAAAGCAAAAGGTTTATAATATTCCAATTCATAGAATCAAAAGCCTGGGCCTCACCGCCTAGGCTTTTTTTTGCTCCTTGTCCCGTCCTAAACTAAGATGAAAAGCTATTTATGTCAGATTAGCAGAAAAATGGTATTTGAATTTTCGTCAAGTAAACATGAAAGGCTTTCCCATAAGCTATTGAACAAATAATCCCTGCGCGGCTACCTTTTGCGCATACGCTCCTTCTATCCGAATCAGGTCCAAATGCGTACCTGCCTGAACGACTTGGCCATCTTGAAGCACGATGATGTGATCGGCTTGAATAATCGTGCTAAGACGATGCGCAATAACCACTAAGGTTTTTCCCATTTGCCGAAAACGTTCGAGAACTTGTAAGATATTTTGCTCGGAAGCGGAATCCAGGGAGGAAGTTGCCTCATCCAATAATAACATGTCAGGCTCCCGATACAAAGCCCTCGCCAAGGCAATGCGTTGCTTCTGACCCCCTGACAACATCGCACCATTTTCCCCCAAAGGTGTAGCATAGCCACTCGGAATTTTCTCGATAAATTCAGCGATGCCCGTATCCCGACAAAGCTTCAACACGCGTTTCACATCCGGAAATGGATCTCCTAACGCAATATTATCGATGACATTGCCGGAGAACAATTGGATTTGTTGGGGCACCACCGCAATTCTTCTTCGCAAATCCGCCAAGCGAATATGCCGTATATCATAATCACCCGCCATAATTCGACCCGACTGAATCGGATACAAGCCCTGTAAAATTGAAAAAAGCGAGGTCTTTCCACTCCCACTATCCCCTACAATAGCCGTCATTTTTCCTTGGCAGATGCGCACATCCAAACCCGTAAAGACTTGCACTCGACTCCCATACGAAAAATGTACCTGCTCAAATCGAATATCCCCCAATGTTTCTTCCCCTAAACTAACTTCTTGATTTTCACCCTTCTCCAATGCCAAATCCATGATTTCAAACAATCGATCCGCGGCAATGCGAGCATTTTGGATGGATTTATTCGCCCCGACCAAAGCCGCCATCGGTCCCGAAAAATAACCGACTAATGCATAAAATGAGAAAAGTTGACCCGGCGTAATTTCTTGATCCAGCACGTATCCAGACCCCAACCAGATTAAAACTACCGTAATAAAGGAAGCTAAAAAAGAGGCACTCGAACCCGCAAAAAGTGAATGATAGCCTGACCGCATGCCCGTAAACAATAATTTAACAAAGCGATGCTCCGTTTTTTGATTCATAAAAAGCTCGATGCCAAATTCCTTCACCGTTCGAATATGATTCAGCGACTCGACCAATTGCGTTTCCAATGCCGCCGAATCCTCCATCACCTCTCGTTCCACTTTTTTGTTCAGCCAATGAAATACCGCAAAGATCAACGCATACAAAGGGAGAATGGCTAACATGACGAGCGCTAATTTCCAATCATACAAAAACATAAATCCAAAGGCAAACAAAACCACAAACACATTCACCACCCACTCAATCAAGGTATCATTCAAAAAGTTTCTAATTTTTATAGCATCACTAATCCGGGAAGTAATCTCCCCAATCTGCATCGTATCAAAAAAGCGCTGAGGCAGATGCAACAAATGTTTATAATAACCCAAGATCAAAGCGGCATCCATTAATTGACCTGATTTCATCATCAACATCGATTTCCAAATACCCACAAATGCCTGCAAAGTAATCACGATTAGCATACCCACACTCATCAAATTCAACAAATTCCGATTCCCATCCACCAACACATAATCCGTAATTTTTTGAATATAAACTGACATGCAAAGCCCCAAAACTGTAAAAAACAAGGCGCCTACCAGTGCTTGGGTCACTACCACACGATGAGGCCAGACCAAGTTCCAAAACCGTTTAACTACCGATTGCGTCGCATCCATCCGCTTAAATCCGTCCCCAGGCGCCAGCAAGACCAAGACCCCGGACCAAATCTCCTCAAATTCCTTCAAATCATACGTTTCCATCGTCCCAAATGCCGGATCCATCAATTGAACTTGCCTGCTTGTCAATTGGTAAATCACAACAAAATGATGCAATTGATTTTTCAAGACAACATGTGCAATTGCCGGCAAAGGAATATTAGGTAAGGAATCTACATGAGCCTTAACCCCTTTGGCCAAAAACCCCATTTTTTCAGCCGCTTGAACAAGTCCCAATACATTCGTCCCTCGCAAATCCGTACTGGAAAATTGCCTTATTTGTGCAATGGGAATGTGAACCTGGTAATGATTTCCGATGGAAGCCAAACAGGCCGCGCCACAATCTTTGATATCATGTTGTTTAATTTTCTTGCTTTTCATGGTTCATTAGAAAGTTTCATTGGGTTGAAAAAAGTATCCATTCGATCCACGAGTAATTGCAACAAGGAGCGCCTTGCCAAAAAAAAACGGGCCGTCAAGGTCATCCCTTTTTTCACCTGAACCTGTGCGCCTTTCCTTTGTAATTTTTGAAGGAGTAATCGACAACGTACTCGGAAAAAAACCGCCTCATTTTGAATTTCAGGATTTCGATCAATTTCCAAGACTTTGGCAGGAACAAAGCCCCATTGGTGATATGGAAATGCATCAAATTGCAGTCGGGCCGATTGACCTATCCGCAAAAGTCCAATGTCTTTGGAGCCGATCTGACATTCTACCAGCAGGGCATGATCCGGCGTAATTTCCGCTAAATACCCAGCCGAAACCACAAATGAATTCGATTCAAATCCCTTTACATGGGTCAGCGTCCCATCAATGGGCGCGCGAATTACGTATTGTTTCTTCTCAAGTATCAGTTTTTGAATGGCCAATTCATTGCTTTGTTGCAAATCATGAAATTCTTTGAATTGCCGTTGCCAAATGGCATATTGGTTGGCTTCGGCCAATCGCCAAGCCGCGAGAGCCATTTGATATTCGTGTTCAGCACGTTCATACTCCGCTGGCGGAATAACATGGTCGGAAAAGAGTTTTTGCTGGCGTACCCAGACACTTTTAGCCGCCTGTATATGCGTTTGAGCTTCCTTTTTTTGAGCTAAAAACTTATCAAAATCTTGACGAAGGGTGGCTTGTGTCAACAAAGGCATTTCCGAAGAACTTATCATTTCATGAAGATCTCGAAGAAGCGCTTGGTTTTGCTTAAACACGGATATTTGATGGGCAAGGTCCTCGTCTATTCGTTTGGAATCGATGCGCAAGAGCGTATCACCGCGGCGAACTGCTTGATTATTCCTCATGTTCATTTGTAAAATATTACCACTGACAAGGGATAGGATGGGTACCGGGTCTTGGGCGGAGCGAAGTATACCGCGGGCCTGCGCCGATACATCGACCTGAATAAAAGGAAGGGCGAATAATGCGATAAGAAGCAAAAAGAGGATGAATACATAGACAGAAAATTCGTTGACCCGATTTTTGACAATCAGATTTTCAAGGCTATACCTAAAGTTATTTGTGGGCATACATGCGTCATTTTTTGACGAAAGTACGGCCTGTAATGAAAACGAAAAATAGGAGGAAAAGGATTATCAAAAACCTGTTCAGGGAAAATCAAGTAGCTGATATTTAGAGAAAAAATGGGTTTGAAAAATCCCTACACAAAATGCCGCTTCAACGCCTGAATTGGTTTTTCGATCCATCGATACGAAATCGAGGCAACTAAAAATAGCACCAGTAAACCGATCACATGATAGGGGTCGGCTGGCAAAGGAATGTGTAATCGAGCGGCGATTTGATAAAATAAATCAGGGACAAGCATGTGATATAAATAAATCCCATAACTCATTTGACCCACCTTCCGTAAGGGCGTCCAAGAAAAAATACGGGCTAAAATCCCTACTTGCATCACCTGAAAAAGCAAGGCCACAGACACCATCGAGGTCAAGGTTCGAAAGAACAATTGCTTCACCAAATCCGCATCCGTATGCAACAGACACAGCATAATCCATAAAATTAGCACCGGAATCCACAATCGGCGAACCCATCTTCCCAGTTCCGAAGTGCGACCGGTGCGTACATAGTAGGCCAACAAAGCCCCCCACGCAAACGTATCCACACAGGTAATCATATACACCCCAATCCCATGAAATTCATGCACCGAAATATAACGCGCCACGATTCCCAGCACCACGACCGACCATAAAAAACCAAGCAGGCGTTTGCCTGAAGGAATCAATAACATAAAAAATGGCCAAACAATGTAAAACTGCTCCTCCACCGATAAAGACCAATAAGGCGATAACATATCGGACCAATTTTGTTGGCGCTCTAACCAATGATTATACAAATACGTCCAATAAAAAACCGGGTGCTCATAAAAATCGGTGACCACTTGAATCCCAACTCGTTTGGCCACGAGCAAGCCTAAAAGCACCAAAAAATAAATAGGAAAAATGCGTAAAGCCCGACGAACCACGAAATTTTTAAATGAACGAACGAAGTTGCCGGCGGCTTGTTGGCCCATCAAAATCGTCGAAATCAAATAGCCACTCAAGACAAAAAAAAGTGTCACGCCGATCGGGCCGTTTGGCAATAGATTCACCCAATGATTCACCGGAAACCAGTGAAACAAAAGAACCAATAGAATAGCAAGGGCCCTGACCCCATCTAAAGCAGGAATGTATTTCATCGCATTTTATCGAACACAAAGCTAAAAAAACCCGCATAGGAATCAAACCTCTTATCCACCTATATGCTTATTTATCCCCTCCCCGTATCTTTTGTAGAAAAGAATGAAGACTTTGCGACAATGCGTGTATTTTTGAAGCTTGAATGAATGTCCTTATGAGCAAAATTATTGTTACCAAAAATATTTCAAAACGCTATGTCATGGGCGAAGAGGTGATTGATGCCTTAAAAGACATCAATATTTCCGTCAATAAAGGCGAATATGTCGCTTTTATGGGCCCTTCGGGTTCAGGAAAATCTACCTTAATGAATATTGTGGGCTGTTTAGATACGCCCACCACGGGCCAATATATTTTGAATGGACAAGATGTCAGCGAGATGTCTGAAAATGAATTAGCCGCGGTCCGCAACAAAGAAATCGGTTTCGTTTTCCAAACCTTTAATTTGCTACCTCGCCAATCCGCCCTCGAAAACGTAGCCCTGCCCCTTATCTACGCAGGTTATTCGAAATCCCAACGCACCGAAATCGCCATGGAAACCCTTCGCGGAGTAGGCTTGGATAATCGGGCTGGACATAAGCCTAATGAACTTTCTGGGGGACAACGCCAACGTGTGGCCGTCGCCCGTGCCTTAGTCAACGAACCTTCGATTTTATTGGCCGATGAACCGACAGGTAACTTGGACACCAAAACCTCCTATGAGATCATGGACCTCTTCGACCAATTGCACAAAAAAGGCAATACCATCGTGATGGTTACCCATGAAGACGACATCGCACAATACGCGCACCGCATCATCCGCCTGCGCGACGGACTCATCGAATCCGATACCATTAATCCGAATGTGAGGAAAGTGGAGAAATTGTAAGAAGCGCATCATTTTTACTTTAAATTCGATTTCAAATAATCCATTTTAGCAAAATAAATAAACTGATAATCTTCCGATTAAATCAGTTTATTGTTAAAGCTTTTTCAAGCAATTAAATAATTTTGTCAAATAAATTTTATTCTTTTTATTCACTTATATGTGAATAAATATCTACTTTTGTTTGGCTGATGATCATTGTTTTCGACAAACACGAATTGCAAGAATTGTATGAAAAAGGCTATTCGGAAAATCGACGGGTTAGGTTTCAGCCGAGTGTGATCAAACAATACATCAAAATAATTAACATGATGCTTGCGATAGAGAAATTAGAAGAACTCTATCAAATTAAAAGCCTGCATTTTAAAAAATTAATTGGTGCAAAATCAATGTTTCATTCCATACGTGTTAATCAAAAATACCGGGTTGAATGCATCATCAGTTATGATATATATTTGTTAGTCGGTAAAATCATGTCTCTTACGAATCATTCCCAATCATGAACTCAAAACAAGCTCTTGTCCCATTATTTTCAACACATCCAGGAGAACTAATACTCGATGAGATGAAAGTGCGAAAAATATCTCAGCTAAAAATGGCCAAAGAAGTAGCTGTACAGCCTTCTTTCCTGAACGAAGTAATCAAAGGAAAAAGAGGCGTTCATGCACATTTGGCTATTGCTCTTGAAAATGCATTAGGTATATCGGCCGAGTATTGGCTCCGCCTTCAAATGCAATACGATCTAAGCAAGGCTCGTGCCGAACTAAAACAAATAAAATCAGCCATCAGCTGATCCTAATTAGAATACGAAAACCAACACGATTAAATTAATGGAAACAAAAAAGGCCGTTCATTGCTGAACGACCTTTTCCTATATAAAATATCTCAAACCTATTTCTTCTTCTCTTTAACACGAGCCGCTTTTCCTTGCTTACCTCTCATGTAGAATAAACGTGCACGACGAACTTTACCGCGACGCAATACTTCGATTTTATCCAAATTTGGTGACAAAATTGGGAAAATACGCTCTACACCAATTCCGTTAGAAATTTTACGAACAGTGAATGATTCACCTGCTCCTGAATTTTTACGTTGGATAACCAAACCCTGGAAAACCTGAATACGCTCCTTGTTACCCTCACGAATCTTCACGTGAACATTTACCGTATCTCCTGCAGCAAATTCTGGATGCTGAGCCCGACGGGCCGAGTTTTCTGCTTCTACTAACTTAATTAAATCACTCATCTTCGTTTCGATTTTTGATGATTATCAGTCCTTAGCGGTCCACTTTGTACATAAGGCACACTGATTTGGGTTGCAAAGATAGAAAAAATCTATTCTTTAAAAAAAAATTGGCTAAAAAAATCCCTAAAAATTAAGCTAAACCCTTGATAGCCTTCACAAATGCCACCACTTCCGAACGAATATCCTTCGCCTGACCCACTAATTTCACAAAGGCACTTCCAATAATCGCCCCTGACGCACCTTTCGATGCCTTTAAAAAACTCGCCCGATCCGATATACCAAAACCCACCAATCTTGGATTCTTCAAGTCCATTCCCTCTATCCGCTCAAAATACGCCTCCTGATCCGACGAAATCCCCGTCTTAGCCCCAGTCGTACTCGCCGAAGAAACCATGTAAATAAATCCCTCACTCACCGAGTCAATCTGTCGAATACGCTCATCCGAAGTCTGTGGCGTGATCAAAAAGATATTAAACAAGCCATAACGCTCAAAAATCGCCTTGTATTCCCGCTCATATTCCGCCATCGGTAAATCAGGTAATATCAATCCATCCACACCCACCTCATTGCATTTTTGGCAAAAACGCTCTACCCCAAACTGCAAGACCGGATTTATATACCCCATCAAAAGTACAGGAACCTGAATTTTAGACCGCATATCGGCCAATTGATCAAATAATTTCGCCACCGTCATCCCCTGATCCAATGCCGACTGGTTCGATTGCTGAATCGTTTCCCCATCCGCCACCGGATCCGAATAAGGCATCCCAATCTCAATAATATCCACACCGCCTTCCTGCAATGCCTCCAACACCTCCATCGTATCCCCAAAACCAGGATATCCCGCCGTCGTATATACATTTAAAATCGGACCCTGCGCCGACTGAAAAACCTCCGTAATTCGATTCATCTTAGTCATTCAATTTTAATCTTTTTTGATACGTCGCCAAATCCTTATCCCCACGGCCCGATAAATTAATCACCACCACCTCATCCGCCCCCGCACCTAATTTTCCCAAAACCGCAAATGCATGCGCAGATTCCAAGGCCGGTATGATCCCCTCTAACCTCGAACATTCTACCGCCCCTTCCAAAGCCTCCTCATCCGTAATATCATAAAATTTCGCACGACCCGATGTCGCCAAATGCGCGTGCATAGGCCCAATACCCGGATAATCCAATCCCGCCGAAATCGAATACGGTTCTATCACCTGACCATCCTCCGTTTGCATCAACAAACTCTTACTTCCATGCAATACCCCCGGTTTCCCCAAAAATGTCGTCGCCGCCGAATGTCCCGTCGAAACACCCTGACCCGCCGCCTCCGCCGCAATCAAAGCCGTCCGAGGTTCATCCAAATAATGATAAAAGGCCCCCGCCGCATTCGATCCACCCCCCACACATGCAATCACATAATCCGGATAATCCCGACCCTCTTTTTCCATTAATTGCACTTTGATTTCCTCAGAAATCACCGATTGAAACTTCGCCACCATATCCGGATAAGGATGCGGCCCCACCACCGAACCGATGATGTAATGCGTATCCACCGGATGATTGATCCAGTGCCGCATCGCCTCATTCGTCGCATCTTTTAAAGTCTGGGAACCCGATTTTGCCGCCACCACTTCGGCGCCCAACATCCGCATCCGCGCCACATTCGGCGCCTGACGCTCAATATCAATCGCCCCCATATACACAATACATTCCATGCCCATTAAGGCACAAACCGTTGCCGTAGCCACTCCATGCTGCCCCGCACCCGTTTCTGCCACAATTTTATGTTTCCCCAAACGCTTCGCGACCAAAATCTGACCAATCGTATTGTTCACCTTGTGCGCACCCGTATGGCATAAATCCTCTCGCTTTAAATAAATATTCGTGCCGTATTTGGCCGACAAACGCTCCGCCTTAAACAAGGGTGTAGGCCGACCCACATAATCCTTCAGCAAAGCATGAAATTCTGCCTGAAATGCAGGATCCGACATGATTTTCAAATAATTTTGCCGCAATTCCTCTACATTCGGGTACAACATCTCCGGAATAAATGCCCCTCCAAAATCCCCATAATAACCCTCCTCATTCACATGAAACGATAATGGCTCCTGTATCATAATGCTATTTTTTTTGCAATGTCCTTTATTTTTTCCAAATCCTTAAGCCCCGGCTGAATCTCCAAACGACTATTAAAATCCAAACCCGCCAACGGGCATTTTGTTCTCAATTCCATCGCCTCCACCATATTTTCCCCCGAAATACCCCCCGCTAAAAAAACCGGAACCTTCGACGGATAAGCCTTTAAAATCGACCAATCAAATCGTTCCCCCGTTCCACCCACTTGTGAGCCCTTTTTCGTATCCAATAAATAATAATCAGGCGCCCCTTGTAAGGCCAACAAATCCCCTTCCTCCGCCACCGACACCGCTTTAATCACACCCAGGCCTGCCCTTTTCAAGGCCTCTATAGCTGAATCACCCTCCTCACCATGTAATTGAACCCACCTAAATCCAGCATGTTCAGCCATCGCGATAATCTGCTCCACCGTTTCATTCACAAAAACCCCAACCGCCTGCGTCGCTCCTAACAAATCCACCGGAATGACAAAATCCTTTCCCACATAACGCGGCGATTTTTCCACAAAAATAAAACCCATAAAATCAGGCTTGCATGCCGCAACCGCCGCTATATTCGCTCGCTCCCGCATGCCACAAACCTTCCATTTCATCCGCCTATTGATTTAAAAATGAGGTCAAAGCCCTCCCAGGATCCTCCGTTTTCATAAAACTCTCCCCAATCAAAAATCCCCGGTAGCCATAGGATTTCAAATCCTTAATCACCTCCGGCCCCGAAATACAACTCTCCGAAACCTTCACAAATCGGGCAGGAATCTTTTCCGACAATCGCTTCGACACCTCCACATTTTGCTCCGAAAAATTCTTCAAATTCCGATTATTCACCCCCACCACCGATATATAATCCCCCAAACTACGTTCCAACTCCTCCTCATCATGCACCTCCAACAAGGTCTCCATCCCCAAACTCCGCGCCAAAGTCCCCAACACCTCTATCTCCCTCGGACTCAAAGCCGCCGCAATCAACAAAATCACATCCGCCCCCATCGACTTCGCCTCCACAACCTGGTATTCATCCACCATAAAATCCTTACGCAACATCGGCGTATTCGGATTCGTCCGACGTGCCAATTCAAAATCAGCCGCCGTTCCCCCAAAATACACTTCATCCGTCAGCACCGACAAACAAGCCGCACCCGCCGCCACATAGCCCCTCGTCACTTCATCCACCCCCAAACGATCATTAATGACCCCCTTCGAAGGCGATTTACGCTTAAATTCAGCAATGATGCCAGTAGAAGCCGGCTGCACCAAAGACATCGTCAGCGCATGACATGTCCGCGCAAAATATCTCAACTTCTCTAAGGCCCCCATCGACACCTTTTCCTTCGCCTTCGCTACCTCCAAACGCTTCGTCGCTACAATTTGTTCTAATATATTCATCTTATTTATGGCATATTCGCCTTAATCCATAATGAACTTTTTGAAGGATTGGAATGCTTTTCCACTTTCCAAACTTTCTTTGGCCATCAAAATACCATAAGCCAAATTAGGCGCCTTTTCAGCCACCCATAAAGCGGCTCCCGCATTCGCCAAAACGGCTTGTGTTTGCGCGGGAGTTCCCTCCCTTTGCAAAATTTTATACATAATATCTGCCGATTGCGCGACAGTTTCCCCACCGGAAAGTTCTGCCTGCGCAAAGGTATCAAAACCAATATCTGAGGGTTGATACGTTTTCAAGCCCCCCCTCGTCGAAATATCAAAGGGCGATGTCAACGAAATCTCATCGTAGCCATCCGCCGCATAGACAATCCCAAATTTCTTTTCGCTAGCCTCAAAAAATCCACGGTATAAATCAAACACTTCCTTCGAATACACACCGGTCAATTGCTTCGTCACCTTCGCTGGGTTCAACAAAGGCCCCAACAAATTAAAGAAGGTCTTCATCCCCAATTCCTTCCGAATCGGTCCCACAAATCGCATCGCCGGATGAAACAAAGGCGCATGCAAGAAACAAATTCCTGCCGTCTCCATTTTCCGACGAAGCACCTTCGGATCACTCGTAAACTTCAAACCCAAAAACTCCAATACCGTCGACGAGCCCACCGAGGAAGAAACCCCGTGATTACCATGCTTGGCCACTTTTTGACCCGCACCCACGATCACAAAAGACGATGTCGTACTAATGTTAAACGTATCCTTTCCGTCACCACCCGTGCCACACACATCCATCGCCTCAAATTCCGATAAATCCAAAGTCACCGCCAATTCCAACATCGCATCCACAAATCCAGTCAATTCCTGAACTTGAATCGGATGGTACCAATACGACGTTAAAAAAGCAGCAATTTGACTTGGATTCACTTCACCCCGACCAATATTCAACATCACCTCTTTCGCCTTTTCATAAGACAAAGCTTCCCCATGCACTCTATTTTGTATAATCGATTTCATCTTATTTCATCCAATTTTTAATCATTTGTAATCCATGCTCCGTCAAATAAGCCTCCGGGTGAAACTGCACCCCACGCACATCATACTTCGAATGCGCCTCCGCCAACACATTTCCGCCCGCATCCTCCGCCGTCACCTTTAATTCCAATGGCATCGTATCCGGCAAAACCGTCCACGAATGATAGCGACACACCTCAAATCGCGAGGGAATATCCAAAAATAATTTCTCCTGTGGATCTTTGACGATACATTCCGTCGTCACGCCATGTAGCACTTCGCCCATGTTTTGCAGCGTCGAACCAAAAGCCTCCGCAATCGCCTGATGCCCTAAACAAACCCCCAAAATCTTTTTACTCGTCTTATATTCCTTCAATAAATCCATCATAATTCCCGCCTCCGATGGAATCCCAGGACCCGGCGAAAGCAAAATTAGATCATACGCATTCACCTCTTCCAACCTAATTTTATCATTGCGAAAGACGTCTACCTTGGCACCTAACTCTTTCAAGAGGTACACCAAATTGTACACAAACGAATCATAATTATCAATCACTAATACTTTCATGGCCATTTATCCTAAGGTTTCTGCAACGTCTAAGGCACGTCGCAATGCCGCCAATTTATTATGTATTTCCTGCATTTCGCTCGCCACCACCGACTTCGCTACCACGCCCATACCCGCCTGTAAAAACAAAGTATTCCCCTTACTCAAAAAGGTACGAATCGCAATCGCATGATTAAAATTACCCGCGAAATCCATGAAGCCAATCGCCCCACCATATATCGCCCGGTTCGACGGTTCCAAGCGATTAATGATCGTCATCGCATTGTGCTTCGGCGCACCGCTCAAAGTCCCCGCCGGAAATGTATCCGCCACCATTTGCAAAGGATTCACACCCGCCTGCAAACGACCCGTCACCTTGGAAACCAAGTGTATCACGTGAGAGAAAAATTGTACTTCTTTGAACGTCTCCACATGCACCTCATCCGCACTGCGGCTCAAATCATTCCGCGCTAAATCTACCAACATCACATGCTCCGCCGATTCCTTCGGATCCGCAATCAAAGCCTTCGCTAATTCCGCATCCCTCGCATCATCGCCCGAGCGACGAAAAGTCCCCGCAATCGGGTGAATTTCCGCCACGTCCCCCTCAATCTTAATTTGCTTCTCCGGGGAAGCCCCGAAAATCCGGTAATCCTCATAATCAAAATAGAACAAATACGGCGAAGGATTCACCGAACGCAAGGCCCGATACACCTGAAAATCATCCCCTTGAAAGGATTGGCTAAATCGGCGCGAAGGTACTATTTGGAACACATCCCCCCGCAAACAATGCTTGATACACGTTTCCACAATCGCCTTGGTTTCATCCTCCGTCAAATTACTCGTCTCTTCACCCACTCGGGAAAAGGCCGCCAGATCCTCCGAAGGTTTTTGTAAAATCGAATTCGCTACATCCAACAAAGGCGAAGAACCATCGTAACTATGCGCGTACCAGGTCAACTGATTATTAAAATGATTCAAAGCCACCACATAGCGGTACACATAGTAACGTATGGATGGAATCTCCGTTTCAGGACTTTTCGCTTGGATATCGATGTCCTCAAAATACTGGACGGCATCGTAAGAAATATGTCCAAATAGGCCATTGGCCATCGGCGAATCTCCCTTTTCTTTGGTATATGAAAAGCGATCTGAAAAGTTTTTTAAGGCCTGAACCGCCTCTTTTTTATGAACTAAGGTAAAAGATTCCACATGCCCATCCGGAAAGGTCTGGGTAACGATGGAATCATTCAGCACAAAACTCGCCACGGGATCGAAGGCCATGTGGGAGAAACCGTGCTCTCGGCCATGGTAATCCGCCGATTCCAAAATCACGGAGTTTTTATAGGCGGAGCGAATCTTTAAGAAAATCCCGATCGGCGTCAGCGTATCCGCCAACATCATTTTTCGAGAAGTCTGAACCAGTATTTTTTGCGTCGTAGACATGTTTTTCAAAGGATAACAAAGGTAATAAAAAAGGCTTACTGATGAACAGCAAGCCTTTGTAAAACATATCATGTACACACAGCAAAACTGTTCAAGGATGCATTACCCTTGCCAACCGTTTTGTTTGTATGCTGCTTTTGTCATTTTGTTTAATTTGCTACAAATGTAAAATGAAATCTTTTAAATCAAAATTTTAACCTATCAAATCCCACAAATTTCCATATAAATCCGCGAAAACCAACACCTTACCATATTCCTCCTCCGACGGTCCGCGCACAATTTCAATCCCCTGTTCGACTAAATTTAGATGCTCTTTCTCAAAATCATCCGTATGCAAAAACAAGAAAACCCGACCACCGGTTTGATTTCCCACGCGTGATTTTTGTTCCTCCGTCGCGGCTTTGGCCAGCAATAATTGGCAAGAACCTTCGCCCTTCGGCTGGACTAATACCCAGCGCTTCACCTCACTCAACACCGTATCCTCCACCAATCGAAAACCCAATTTTTGCGTATACCAAGCAATCGCCTCGTCATAATCCGCTACGACAAGGGCCACATGCATCATGCGAGGAAAAGGACTAGCGCTCATCCCGACCCACAAAATTAAATGGACTAATCAATTTTAATTCCGCTTTGATGACATCATTCACCGCCAGGCCCTCGATAAAACGATGAAACACCGCTTGGTCGATCTTCCCATGGTGGCGCGTCAACTCCTTCAAGGCCTCATAAGGCTTCGGATAGGCCTCCCGACGCAAGACCGTTTGTATCGCCTCCGCGATCACGACCCAATTATCTTCTAAATCTTGTTCAATTTTACTGGCATTCAATTCCAATTTCCCCAGACCCCGCAGTAAAGAATTCAAAGAAATCAAGGTATGGGCCAAAGGCATCCCCACATTACGTAAGACGGTCGAATCCGTTAAATCCCGCTGCAAACGAGAAATCGGCAATTTGCCTGATAAAAATTCTAGACCCGCATTCGCATAAGCGAAATTCCCCTCCGCATTCTCGAAATCAATCGGATTTACCTTATGTGGCATGGCCGAGGAACCGATTTCTCCCGCTTTTATCTTCTGTTTAAAATAACCCATTGAGATGTATTGCCACATGTCTCGGGACAAGTCAATCAGAATCGTATTTAATCGCTTCAATCCATCAAAATAAGCCGCTAAATTATCGTAATGCTCGATTTGAGTTGTATACCGACTGCGTTTAATACCTAATGATTCATGTAGATTTTGGGCGAAACTAGGCCAATCGACCCCGGGAAATGCGACATGATGGGCATTGAAATTACCCGTTGCACCCCCAAATTTTCCGCTGAAAGGCACTTGGGCTAATAGGTCCAATTGACGCGCCAAACGTTCGACAAAAACTTGTATTTCCTTGCCTAAACGGGTGGGCGAAGCCGGTTGGCCATGGGTATGCGCTAACAAAGGTATCGCCTTCCACTCTTCCGCATACTCGGCTAATTGCGCTGAAACGGCCTGATAGGCAGGCAACATCAGTGCTACATGCGCCTCCGCAATGGACATGGGAATGGCCGTATTATTAATATCTTGGGAGGTAAGTCCGAAGTGAATAAACTCGACAAAAGGGGCCATGCCGCCATATTTGGCAGATAAGCCCAACATTTTTTCTTTGATAAAATATTCCACGGCTTTCACGTCGTGGTTGGTCACTTTCTCGGTATCCTTAATCCATTGCGAATCTGGCTCACTAAAATGAAGGTACATATGCCGCAAATCAGCAAAGGCGGCTTTGGGGAAATTAGCCAAAGGAGCCAGCGGAATTTCACATAGTGCTATAAAATATTCGATTTCAACCCGAACTCGGTATTGTATCAATCCGAATTCTGAAAAGTAAGGGGCGAGGGCTTCCGTTTGTTTACGATAGCGACCGTCCACGGGAGAGATTGCACTTAATACATTTAATTCCATGCGTCTATATCAAAAAGCAAAGGTACAAAATTTGTATTTATTTAGGCGATTCATGAATTTTTATTGAAATTCGTGCAAAATAAATTCCCATGCTAAGTCCTCGTTATTTATCCATTGTGTTGGCCATAGTGATTGCAGGAGTGAGTACCGCGTTTATTTCATTTTTACCGAATTCTGATTTCACGATCCTTTTTGTTTGTTTTATCAGTTGCCTTATTTTCGGATCGGTTTTAATCTATTTTGCTTTGGATTATTTGGTTTTCAAAGAGGTCAACCAATTGTATGACCGAATCAAACAAATCAAAAAAAAGAACTTCTCCGTGATTCCACGGAAACAATTGATTGAAAAGGAAAACCCAATTGAATTGTTGAAACAGGAATTAAACATCTACGTAACCACCAAAGAGGACGAGGTGAAAGAGTTAAGACAAGCAGCCAAGTACCGACAAGAATTTTTGGCCGATGTGTCACATGAATTAAAAACCCCCATTTTTGCGGCCCAAGGATTTGTTCATACGCTGCTCGACAACCCGGACGAAGAGATCGAAATTCGTACCAAATTCCTCGAAAAAGCAGCTAAAAGTTTAGATGGATTAGACGAATTAGTCAAAGATTTATTGACCGTTTCTCAAATCGAAACCGGTGCAATTAAAATCGTGAAAAAGCCTTTGGATCTACGGCCGGTGATTATTGACATTTTCGAACAATTGGAAGCGAAGGCTAAAAAGAAAAATATCTCCCTTAAATTGACCGGAAAAGAAGGAGCTTTGACTGTGAAGGCTGATCATCAGCGGATTGAACAGGTGCTGATTAATTTAATTGACAATGGCATTAAATATGGCAAGCAAGACGGAAAGGTAAATGTCCTTTTGGAAGAGCGTAAAAAGAATTTCCAGATCATCGTTCGGGACAATGGCCCTGGAATTTCCAGCGAACATTTACCGCGCCTTTTTGAACGTTTCTATCGCGTGGACAAAAGTAGGGCGAAACAAAGTGGGGGTTCAGGACTCGGGCTTTCTATTGTAAAGCACATCGTTAAGGCGCATGGAAGCCAAATTACCGTACTTTCCAAAATAGACAAGGGCACATCCTTTTCGTTTAAATTGGAAAAAGCTTAGGCAAAAATTCTCCTTTAAAAAGCATAGTATTTAATCGAGCATGGAATAAATCAAAACAGTCCTTTGCATACCTGGGCTTGAAGCACAAAAAAAATGCGAGAAAATTAGTTTTGTGCTCCTTCCGCCAAACGCTCTGTATTTTCAGCGATGCGCAATTGCTCAATAAATTCTCCAATTTCCCCATCCATTACCACCGGTAAATTATAGACCGTCAAGCCGATCCGGTGATCTGTCACCCGGCCTTGAGGATAATTATAGGTACGAATTTTATCCGAACGATCGCCGGAGCCTACCATGGATTTCCGATTTCCCGCAATTTCCGCATTTCGTTTCGCTAATTCGATTTCATAGATCCGAGAACGCAACACGGTCATGGCCTTATCAAAGTTCTTGATTTGAGAACGTTCATCCTGGCATTGTACCACCAAACCCGAAGGAATGTGTGTCACACGCACGGCTGAATAGGTCGTATTGACAGACTGACCACCCGCTCCGGAAGAACAAAACGTGTCTTTTCGGATATCGTTCATGTTGATTTGCACATCCACCTCATCGGCTTCTGGCAAAACGGCCACAGAGGCAGCCGAGGTATGAATTCGTCCTTGGGATTCTGTAGCAGGAACGCGTTGCACCCGATGAACACCCGATTCAAATTTCAATTTAGCATATACGTCTTCCCCTTGAACAGAGGCAATAATCTCTTTATATCCCCCCGCACTTCCTTCGGTAAAATCCATGATTTGGAAAGCCCAACCCATTTTTTCCGCATAGCGCTGGTACATCCGAAAAATATCGCCAGCAAAAATGGAGGCCTCGTCGCCCCCCGTTCCACCGCGGACCTCTAGGATGCAGTCTTTGGAATCGTTTGGATCCCTCGGAATGAGCATTTCCTTCAATACTTCTTGTAATTCTTTTTCTTTGGGAATTAATTCTTCCAATTCCGCCTTGGCCATGTCACGAAAATCCTCGTCCTTTTCGGTGGCGATGACTTCTTTGGCTTCGTCGATGGACTGAAGGGTTTGTTGGTATGCCAAATACTGATCCACAATTTTTTGCAGATCCTTGTATTCTTTACTTAAGGTCTTAAATTTTTTAAGGTCGGAAACGACCTCAGGCATGGCAATTTGTTGTTCTACTTCTAAAAAACGCTCCCTAATGGCCTCGAGCTGCTCCAGCATACATGTTCAATTTTAAAAATCTTTGCAAAGATAACAATTAGTTGAATACCTTTGCGCAACGCATTTTTATTATGAACATTTCCCGCTATCTGCCCTTTTTAAGTCTTTTCATCTGTTTGGCCTGTGATTTTTCACATCGGATTGATACGAGTGCGGTGGTCAAGGAAATGAAATCCAAACAAGTCAAACGCGTGCTTCCTGAGCAAATTGTAAGCCAAGTGGATACTTGGGGTCAAGCTTTGGAAAAAAATCCAAAGGCCTTGCCGGCAGAAATTAGCTTTAAAACCTACCAAGGGCCCGCGCAAGAACTTATCAAACAAGTGGCTGACAAAAAAATTAAAGAGGTCTTAGATGCAATTTCATATAGTGTAGAACATCAGCAAACGGTTCCCGCGAGCATCCAAAAAAACGCGAATGGGGATAGTCTGTTCTATATATTCCAACAAGCCAATGGGGAAACCACCCTATTCGGATTCAGTAAGTCTTCCATTATTCAGAACATGGACCGACCGCTCATTAAATAAGCGGACGCTGAGACAATAACACCATTTGCTTATAAATTTCCTGCATTTCGGGTTTTTCAATGTAAGCCAAAGCCTCGTAGTTCAAGGCAATTGCACTGGAGGGCATCGCTTGCTGAGTGAAATAGGCTTTCATATGATTTTCAACCAGCCCTTGAATTAATTGGGTATCCAAATCGATGGAATCGAGTAATTCTTTTGCCTGATTCCACAGATGATTTGTAAACAAGCCGGCCATTTGCATCGCCAAATGAATCTTTTTCCGCTCCTCGGCACTGACCACATAAATCGCATCAGAAATGTCCTTCGCAAGCGTCACGAGAATTATTTCAGTCTCTTCGACTAGCACTTCCACGCAAATAGGCATATGCGTTAGGGCTAATTTACGACCAATGCTCAGGTGCTGGACTGGAAAAAACACACCCATTTGGTTCATGCTTTCCCGCAAAGGATCATACATGACCATGGCTTCCGCCAAGGCAGCGGTGCCAGAAACTAAAATAAGGGTGCCATATTTAGGTAAGAGTAATTCGGACAAAACCTGTGAATAGGCGCTTTCGGGGATACAAAGAAAAAATACGTCGGAACTGGATTCGGAGAAATCTAAATGTTCTTGGACCTGGGCATTGTAACAAAAAGAAACGACCTCCTTCGCTTTTTTGGGATCACGGCTAAATACTTCTTGGACCGAGTTTCCTGCGTTTTCTAAGGCTTGGGCTAAATGCCAGGCGACATGTCCGGCGCCGATGAATGAAATCTTCATAGATTAGTAAATGGTTTCGCGTTTGGAACCGACAAATGGAATCCATTGCGTATCCAAAATTCCTGAAAAATTTCGCAAAAACATAACAAATGAAGGCTTAAATGGATGTCGGGCCAAATGCATCCCAGCTTCTTCAGGCGTTTGGTCGCCTTTTTTGGCATTGCAATATTTACAAGCGGTGGTCAAATTATCCCACGAGGTTCTTCCCTGACGGGATTTAGGCATCACATGATCTAAGGTTAGATGTTCTTTGGCGCCGCAATATTGACACATGTTTCCGTCCCTTTTAAAAATGTTTTGCCGAGTTAAGACCACGCCTTTATATGGGAAATAGACGTAGCGATTGAGGCGAATGACGGAAGGAAAGGGAAAGGTTTGAGAAATGGAGTGCAATTTGGCGGTCGAGGACTCGGCGACCAATTCGGCTTTGTTCAGGTAGACCAAAAGAAAGGCTTTGGGCATCGAACAAATCGTGAGGGCGCTGTAATCTTGATTCAGAACTAATACCTTTTGACTCATAGAAACAGGATTAGAAGACCTTTTAAAGTTAGTAAAATAATCCACTGAATCCCAAGTGCTTGCAGATTAAATTTAGGTACATTCCAAGGAATGAATCAGAATGTGTAAATTTGGAAAAAAAAGAAAGCGCCCGATGTCAACCTTGTTGGAACAAATCAAATCCCTCGCCTCAGCAAATGCTCAAGAAACGGTTAAAAACCGCCACCATTTGCATCAAAATCCCGAACTCTCTTATCAAGAAAAAGAGACACAGGCCTATGTGGAAGCGCAATTAAAGGCCATGGGGATTTCTTCCAATCGGATAGCAGATACCGGCCTCATCGCGCTGATCGAGGGAAAAAATCCTTCGAAAAAAGTCATTGCCTTGCGGGCCGACATGGACGCCTTGCCCATTTTCGAAGCGAATCAAGTTCCATACAAATCCCAGCGCGAAGGGGTCATGCATGCCTGTGGACATGATGTTCATACCTCTTCCTTACTCGGAACAGCGAAAATTTTACAAGAGATACGGGGCGAGTTTGAAGGGACAGTTAAATTATTATTTCAACCTGCGGAGGAAAAAGCACCGGGCGGCGCGAGCATTATGATTCAGGATGGCGCTTTGCAAAATCCGATTCCGAATGGGATTTTAGGCCAACATGTAGCGCCCAATATTCCCGTGGGAAAAATCGGTTTCCGAGAAGGCATGTATATGGCTAGTGCAGACGAATTGTATTTGACGGTCAAAGGCAAAGGCGGCCATGGGGCCATGCCTGATATTTGTGTGGATCCGATTTTGATCGCTTCGCATATTATTGTGGCGATGCAACAAATCATTTCTCGAAATAAAAATCCACGCCTGCCATCGGTGTTGACCTTTGGGAAAATCGAGGGTTTGGGAGCGACGAACATCATTCCCGATGAAGTAAAAATCCAAGGAACTTTCCGAGCGATGGATGAAGCGTGGCGGGCGGATGGTTTGGCGAAGATGAAAAAATTAGCGGAAGGAATGGCAGAGGCGATGGGGGGAACTTGCGAATTCAATGTAATAAAAGGATATCCATTTTTACAAAATAATCCTGCGCTG
>Ga0164294_10000454_pt1 | contig 39197 bp, 35 predicted proteins | sample GEODES005metaG_FD_111479 | JGI IMG/M metagenome (GOLD analysis project Ga0164294, IMG submission 111479) | Oligotrophic lake water microbial communities from Sparkling Lake, Wisconsin, USA - GEODES005 metaG | ecosystem: Environmental > Aquatic > Freshwater > Lake | place: USA: Sparkling Lake... | reverse complement strand
TTCATCGTTCGCGATCCCGAACTGCTCCTGAATGAACTGGCCAGCCTGCAAGATGAAGTTGCCATGCTCCTAGGCTTTGGTGGCCCAGCCGCTGAAGCCGCTAAAATGGCTGGCATGTCTTTCACACCAGAAGGCAAGCTGATGACCGATAAGCCTGAAGAAGCACAAGCAAGCGAGCAAGCAACCGACGAACAAGTCCAGAAACACTCTGAAAAACTCCAGGAGGAACTCAGCATCGAGCCTGAATCCGAGAAGACGTTAGATTAGTGCTGCTTTTCTGCATTCAGCTCACTGATCTGCGTATTGAGCGTGCAGAAATCATAAATGACGCCAATTAGCAGACCTCCGCCGGTCAGCAGATAAAGTAAACCGGTCACCCATTTGCCCATGTAGAAACGATGAATACCAAAAACGCCAAGGAAGGTCAGCAGCAGCCAAGCCACTGAGTATTCGATCGGCCCAGCCACGAAGCGGCGGTCGGCGGCACGATCCATCCCAGGAATCAAAAAAAGGTCGATCAACCATCCGATGAGGAAGAAGCCACCCGTGAAGAACCACAGGATACCTGTTTTAGGTTTACCGAAATAGAAGCGGTGAGCACCAGTAAATCCGAAAATCCAGAGAAGGTAACCGATTAGAGTGTTGTGTGTGGAGGGAAGCGGGGAGTTGTGCATAGCGGCTGCATCCTGCTCTGATTTTCAGCATTAGCGATTCCAACTTTAGCCTAATTTTACACTTCATCTCCACTCCGGCTGACCACGACTCAAGCACTCACTCAGCCAACGAATCATGTCGGCGACAGAGTCATATTTCTTCCGCAATGACGACACGCCCTGCCAGTCGATACGATTCCGCGGTGCCGCCATGGTGATGCGTTGCGACCGCAGCTTTTCCTGCACCTTCTCAAACTGATCCACACTCATGGCATGAATCTCACGGGAAGAAGGCAGGTCATCTAACTGAGCCACATTGATTCCGAGGCTAGTGATACCCACACCAAACTGATGCCCAAGATTGCGCAGCGCATCAACAAGCGCTTCATCATTGAGGGGTTCCGCAATGATTAACTCGCTCTGTAACGTCCAGCGCGTGGCACTCAACGCCTGAAAAAACTCGGCGGCATAGTTTTCTAAAGTCAGTCCCAGCTTAAGCTGAACCCCTGTCAGACTCGTCTCAGGTCCACCGAGATGACGTCTGAGATCCAACATGGCCGCATCAAAGCGTGTGCTGTCCTCAGCATTGGTATCTAGATCCCACTCCGCGGTGACCAAGTCAGGAATATCCCAGTGACCTTTAATCTCCAAAACATCTCCCTGTCGGCCATTAAGCTGAAAGGGATACTGAGAGCGCAAGGAACACATGCGGCCGTAGATAGCTAGCAGACGCTGAAACCGCATCTGCATCTGATCTTCATCAATCTCACTACCCCCAAAGAGAAGTCGGCCAGAACTCTGCCCTACATTCACCCGCTTCAGACGCTGATAGTAACCCTGTCCCTGATCCACCTTGGCAATCGGCGACGTAGAATCGTAGGAAAGAATGGAAAAATGATAGCGCAGAGTGGCATCGCTGTAATCGTCCCCAAGACGAAGACGCACCAAGCGAATGAGCTCAGTGCCTTTAATAGCTTCTTCGGGATCTCCCGGCAGAATATCAGGCAGGATGTTTCGGAGTTGTTCGCGGAGGTTCATGCCAATGTCAGGGCCTTTTGTCGTGTGGAGGATGCAAGAGACGGGCCATCAGGGTCAAGACTGAAAACTCGATTCGATTAAGCCTTGATGGAGTAAATTCGGCGGCGGCTATTGAGCCAGCGGACACCGAACATATCCATTGTAGCGCGGAGTGCACGGTTCCCGAAACCATATTTGCTGACTCCATGAATGCGGGCCCGATGATTGACCGGCATTTCCGTCACCTTCCAGCCCATGCCACCAATGAGCGCTGGAATGAAACGATGCATCCCATGGAATAGCAGCAAAGCCTCTCGACACTCGCGGCGCATGACTTTCAGCGTGCAGCCCGTATCACGAACATTATCGCCGACAAAACGTGAACGCACAACGTTGGCGATGCGACTTTGCAGGCGCTTGAAGGGTGTATCCTTGCGCTTGGCTCGATAGCCACAGACTAGATCATAGCCTTCTTGGAGCTTACGAATCATTGCCGGAATATCCTGAGGATCGTTCTGCAAATCACCATCCAGAGTCACGATCACATCACCTCGTGATTGATAGATCCCAGCATGCATGGCGGCGCTTTGACCTGCGTTCTTTTCAAACTCAAGAAGGCGGACCCGGCTCCCACGCACCACTCGGCTTACCGTTGCATCCGTGCTTCCGTCATCGACTAGCACGATTTCATAATCCATGCCTTCCAGAGCCTGGGAGATCTGGGTGTGCAACTCAGCGACGTTGTCCTCCTCATTATACAATGGAACAACAATAGAAATGGCGGGAGAGGATGGCATGATTGGAAGTCTACATCAATCCAGCGCACGAATCCCGAGGCAAGCAGGAAGTTTTAAGGTCCCACCGTAATGATCTGCGGTGCCCGTCGGCGCACCCCGATGTAAACCGGTGACCTCTGAGACTCCAGCCAGCGATGTTTAAAATTCAGCCGCGTATTCAGCGCAGCAAAGTGCCAAGGCCCATCCTCCGTCATCAGGCTGTATTGTAGCGCACGCCCGCCATCCAGCAAGGTGGCGTGGGCAATGTCCAGTTTTCGAGCCAATTCCGAAACCTCACTGACATTCATCACGCCCCCGTCGCCAGAAAGCACAAAGACAATCGTGCCATCCCTCTTCATCCCGGCCAGCGATCGGTAAGTGATCTTCGACCCATCAAACTGGCTATCCGGTTTCAGATCTACATAGGAAAAGATCGTGTGATTCTTCATGACCGACGGATAACCTTGCGTTGCCTCCTCCATGGGGCCTGGCACCTCATCCAGCAAAGACTTTGGACCAAAGTACGGACGCCCTCCTTTCACAAAGAAGCAGCCGCTCCATTCCTTAAAAGCTGGATTCAGTTGCCTACTCTCATGGTAAACATACCCCAATGGCTTACCTGCTGGATCACGAAAGTTAGCCGTAATGGCAAAAGCCAACTGATCCGTCGCTAAGCGCTCAGATGCCGTTGTCACCGCAAACTTCGGCTTAAAGCTGGTCATGAACTCAAATTTCAGAGGATCAATCACCAAAACATGAACCTCTGCCCCAAAGACACCTTGAGCCAAGCCTGCCAGCATCCCGCCTTCACGCCTCACTTTAAGTGTACTCCACTTCAGTCCAGGCTCCGAGTGCCTCTCAATCAATGATTGGCTCATGTCTCCGGGCGTCAGGGTCCCGACTTTGCGCCAAACACTCTTGCGGTTCCACACCTGCAGAATCGCCTTGGAATCCCGGACGCTGACCGCCACCAGATTGCTGCCAACATTATAAAAAACCTCAGCAAAAACCCACGTGCAAAGCCCACCTGCCAGCAATGCCAGCAAGAGCGTTCTCAGACATCCGCCTTTCTTTTTCTCCGTCACCGGTCGCTTTTTCGTGCCCACAAGGTCCGACGATGCTCTGATTTCCCACCGAGTAAAGGCACAACCGAGGCGTTCAAAGCGCAGCGCTAATTTTCGTCTAGAGAGAGTATTCGATCTGAAAAGACCATTGCACGAAGGCTTTCTGCTTCTACCGTAGCAACCTTCTCTTTTACCCCTCATGAAAAAGACCGCCTTCATAGCCTTCGCCACTGCAGCTCTCATCATCACTGCTACTTCCTGCGGTAAACATTCCTGGGAAAAGACTCAGGTTCTCCATGAAGGCATGCACAAAGGCCACGGTGAAGAGACGCATGGCGACGCAAAGCACGACGAACACGCCAAGCCAGCAGAAGAGGCTAAAGCTGACGCGCCTGCTCCTCATGCACCTGAAAAGAAGGCTGAAGCAGCACACTAATTGACGGGTTACTGACCTATGCCTCTCTGGATCGAGTATGCCGCCTGTGCGGTATGCGCCATTTCAGGTGTGCTGGCAGCCAATGGAAAGCACATGGACCTCTTTGGGGCCATTATGCTAGCGCTAGCCACAGCTCTCGGTGGCGGTACCGTCAGGGATCTATGTCTTGGCATTCAGCCGGTCTTCTGGGTCTCCGCTCCAGATTACCTCATCATCTCTCTACTCACTGCCATTGGCACTTTTATCCTGGCACGGCGGTTCAAGTTTCCTGAGCGGACTCTCAGCCTTGCGGATGCCTTTGGTTTAGCGCTTTTCGGTATTATCGGAACTGAGAAGGCCTTACAACTACAAGCACCCGTATCTGTGGCCCTATTTATGGGCGTCATTACTGGAGTTGCTGGTGGCATTATTCGGGATGTATTGCGCAGTGAGTTGCCGCTCGTCTTCCGCCCCCAAATTTATCTCTACTCGACAGCTATCTTTGGTGGAGCCAGCATTTTTGTTCTTTTAGAAAAGAATTTAGGTGCCGAAACGTCACACCGCTACATCGGCATGGCCCTCATTTTAGCCCTAAGATTAGCAGCCATGCGCTGGAAACTGGCGCTACCGATTTTCAAAGGGAAATGAAGACCTGCGGGCTAAGCTAGCACTTTTTTAATTAGATTCCCAGCGACACCGGTCAAACGCACATCGAGACCTTGAAATTTAACGGTCAAACGCTTGTGATCAATGCCTAGCAAATGCAGCATGGTGGCGTGCAAATCGTGGACATGGACAATGTCTTCCACCGAGCGGTAGCCTAACTCATCTGTGGCCCCGTAGCTGAAACCTGGCTTTACGCCGCCACCTGCCATGAAAACATTAAAGGCAAGGATGTGATGGTCGCGTCCAGTCCCCTGCCCCATCGGAGTGCGACCAAATTCGCCCCCCCATAAAATGAGAGTGTCTTCCAGCATTCCACGCTGTTTAAGATCACGAATGAGTGCAGCGGTCGCCTGATCGACATCAAGCGCTGCTGATTTCATGCCATCGACAATACCGCCGTGGTGATCCCAAGCGCGATGATAAAGCTGTATCATCCTTGTGCCACGCTCAGCCATCTTCCGTGCCAGCAAACAATTGGAGGCAAAGCTTCCGTCACCAGGCTGTTTCACACCATACATATCGAGGATGTGCTGAGGCTCACTCTGCATATCCATGAGATCCGGCACGCTGGACTGCATTTTAAAAGCCATCTCATATTGAGCGATACGGGTCTGAATCTCGGGATCCAGTTTTTCTTCCGCTAAAAGGCCATTCAGTCGTTTCACCTCATCCACCACCTGCCGTTGAGTGCTTTGGCAGACCCCATCTGGACTTCCTAAATAATGTACTGGTTGACCTTTGGCCTGAAATTGAATGCCCTGATACTTACTTGGAAGCACGCCGGCAGACCACTGGCGGGCTGACACCGGTTGCTGACCCGTTTTCCCTGCCGAAGTTAACACCACAAAGCCAGGTAGATCACTCGTCTCACAGCCAAGACCATAGAGCAGCCAAGAGCCCATACTCGGCCTACCCTTGATAATGCTGCCAGTATTCATGAAGGCATGAGCCGTGTCATGATTGATCTGTTCCGTCTTCATGGATCGGATGATGCACAAATCATCTGCCACACTGCCGAGATGTGGAAACAACTCTGAAATCTCCTGGCCACTTTGGCCCCATTTCTTGAAACCGCAAAAGGCACCCCGAGCTTTCAGTTCGGCGCCTTGCAACTGAGCAAGCTGCTGCCCTTTGGTGAACGAATCTGGAAATGCTTTGCCATCCAACTCCTTGAGCTTCGGCTTCCAATCAAAAGTCTCTAGATGCGACGGACCGCCCGCCATGCAGAGGAAGATCACACGCTTGGCTTTCACGGGCAAATGCGGTTGAGATATCGCTCCGGCGATGCCTCCCTGCGCTTCCGTCATGAGCGACGCCAAAGCCATGCCACCCAGACCGTACGCTGACTGGGAAAGAAATGTACGACGATTGACATGAAGTGCGTGCGCTGAGGGATCGAAGGAAAACATCGAGAAATTATACGCGACGAGAGCAACTCTTTGTCAATCGATACAGGGCCTATTTAGAATTCTTGGTAAAATGACCTCTTCAACTGCCTCACTTCATTAGCGAAAGGTCATTACAAAAGGGAGCAATCCATAGCAAAGACCTTGGAGCTAGAAAAAAGATGGTTGTCTGATCGAAAAACTTCACGGAACTCGGACCGCTAGGCTCATTCATCGCTGCGCCTGAAGATGGCAATAGAATCAAGGCAGCATTCAACAGCGCATGACAGAGCCGATACTAAGCCAAAAAATCAAGGAATGCGGTTGAGCGTGTAGGCACAGAGTCGGTGCCAGATTTTCTGGCCTTTCAGACTGCGGAGTTCAGGCAGTTCAAATTCGTGCACATAACCTGCACGCAAATTGGCACATTTGACCGTGAGTATCAGACCATCTTTTGAGAGGCTCCAGTCGCTAAGTTGCAGCGCCTGAGGATCAACTTCTGGGCTACCATACTTTGCGGTTAAAAGATAGGTGTAATTCTGCGCCTTAGTCTGTGTCCAGTCGGTCGAATGAATAGGCTGCGTAAAAGTGAATTTAAAGCCATCTTTGAGCGCCTCTAACTTCCGCACTTCAAGTGGCAACTTACCCGTGGGAACGAGACGCTGAAGCCCGAAGGAACGATTACCATAGCTGTTCCAGCCTCGGTTGGATTGTCCTACGATCATACTCCCATCCATGAGGAAGTTCAGATTGAGCGTAGCGCTTTGCAGCCCACTCACAAAAGGGAAACAGGCACCTTGATACTCACCACCGACCTTTTCCATAAACACACGATTGACCCCAGAGAGAACGAACTCACCAACGAACATTTGTTTCTCAAAGGGACCAAACTTTCCGCCCGTGAGATCACAACGCAGACCCGTGGTGCTTTGACCAAATTTCACGTAAGGCAGCCAGACAGCAGGCAGACAATAACCAGGCACGTCGGTGACGGCCTGGGCAACAGTAATACCGTCGAGCAACTTGGCAGGAGGTGTGACAGGCGATCCTGGGCGTCTGGCATCAGCGAGAGAGTCAGCATGGCCAAAAAAGGCTCCTTTGCGTATGTGCATGATGGGACTGGTAGGAATCCAGTTGCCTTGCTGATCAGTTCCGAAAACATCACCTTCAGCATTCAGACCAATGCCACAAGGACTGCGGAATCCTGCACTGAAACCAGTGGCCGTATGAGAACCTTTGGGAGTGATGGTGCTCCATCCGCGCCACAGAGGATGCTTGGCTTCAGCACCAGCACCCTGCCAAGTTTTGCCCATGGTGCAATTCAGTGTGTTATACATATTGCCATCCCGATCAAATACAGGGCCATAGGCATACTCATGGTAGGCACCTGAGACCCCCCAGCCTTTACTGGCTGTGTGGTATTCGTCAGCACTGCCATCGCCATTGGTATCACGCAGCCTCGTCACCTCACTGCGCTGAGTGACATAGAGATCGCCCTCATGATAGGCTAGACCGAGAATCTCATGCATCCCTGAAGCGAAGAGTTTGTAGCCCAGATTAGCGACTGTAGGTGGCTCAGCACTGGGATTCTGGATGATCCAAATTTCACCTTTACGTATGGAAACAGCAAGCTTCCCGTCAGGCATTATAGCCAGCCCACTGGCCTCCATATTAACCCCAGGCGGGGTCTCCAAAGTCACTGTGCGATAGTAATCGGACTGGTCTTGAGCAAGGAGTGGATAACCGAGAGCCAAGCATGCAAAAATGACAATTACTTTTACCATGAAAGTACCTCCTTGGACTCTTGGCCGTTGATTTTTGTGATCCGCTCGAAATGCCCATCGACAGGCCGTAGCGTGTCTTCCACTGACTGACCATTGAGTAAATACAGCATCGTCGGCACACCTTCTTGACTCAGGCGATAACCACTAAATTCTCGAGCACCTGAGGCTTTGGGTAAATTTTTTAAATCGCTGCCAAGCGGCTTGATCGGCACCATCTCGCGGCTCTGCCAGTTACTCATAGCATCAAGGAAACGTCCCTTCCAAATGAATACCCAACGACACTCCACAGAATCAAAAGCAGCATGAATACCTTCCGAAAAACCAACAGCGATAGCATGACTCCCGGCCCCTTCAATGAAGCTTCTAAAAATGATCGGCCTTCCCACTTTTTCCGGTTTTAACTCAAAGTCCTCCGTTGAAAGCAATCCTTCAGGTAAGGGCTGACCTTCGATCTCCTTCAGGTAGGTCCAGATGGATTCAATTTCTTGATCAGCTTTCTTCCGACCCATGAACATGGGAGGCATCATGGTGCCGACTTGGGTGGCCTGTGGATTAAGCAAGAGTTCCTTAAAATACTCAGGCTGCAAGCGATCCACTGTATGGGTTAGTCGGATCACCGGCGGTCCGAGTGACTTGCGATCTTTCAAACCATGACAGGCAATGCAGGACAAGCCCTTGGCCCCCATCAAACCACGCCCCAACTCAGCTCGATGATGTTTCTGCAACCCGCTAACATCCATGGTAATGGGCGTTTCACGCTTGTCGGTTTCAGGTAGGAGATCGACCAACATTTCCGTCTGCGCTTGGCCGAAATTTGGCATTCGCGTATCCATGTACGGGCGCACGCTGCCACCTTGGCCATAGAGTATTTTTCGCAGCCAGCCTCGAGTCAACTTACGACCTACATTGTCAAGATTTGGGGGTAGATGCGCCAGTTCACCGAGCGATTCTGCACTCCCGTCGTTGGAGCCAAAATACACAGCCCGCGGATCTTCCGGGCCGCCTTTGTCATCGCGGTCATGGCAGGCATAACAGTTCAGGCGAGTCATTTGCCAGTCCACTTTTTGCAGCCCCGTCAAAACAGGCGCAGTTTTTTTCTGAATAGAGGTAATCGCCAAGCTGAGTGCCCGTTTTTGAAAATCGTTAAGGTCAAAGCGTGGGATGCCGGAAGTTGGCTTCTCGGATAGACAACCTGCTTTGGGCTTCAGCTCGATCACCGGTTTAGCGGCAATCGCCATACCTAGTTTAGGCTCAGCTTGATGGCAGGCCACACAGTTCATTTGGGTAAAGAGTGTTCTTCCTTTTTCGACACCTTGGCGGACGACCTTTAAAGCCGCACGTTCACTGGCTTGCTCAGGAGTTCTTCCACTGTGAAGATAGCCGGCAATGTCTGAGGCCTCCTGCTCCGTTAAATTCATGTTAGGCATCCGACCTGAGCGGCGGAGTAAAAGCGGATTATGAAGAAAGTGAGCTAGCTCATTGAGTTGATACGAATCAGCCAAAGCTAGGGGCACTGAAGCAAGCCCCGGTTTTTCAACGCTCATTTCAGCCGACAATTTTTCGGGGCGATAGTCGGTGGCGGGTTCATGACAAGCAACGCAGCCGACTTTATGATAGAGTTCTTTACCGCGAGCAAGGTCAGCCTTTGGTAGCAGCGTAGCGGGCTTCGTTAATGAGCTGAGATACTCCGTCAGCGCTTCAACCTTTTCCGCATCGCCATCCTCGCCGGAAAAAAGGCCTGGCATCTGCGTGCCTTTCTTTCGGTGCTGCGGACTGCGCACCATGAGCCAGAGAGCATCTGCATCCAACCTTGAGCCAACAGCACTGAGATCAGGTCCAGGCTTGGCAGAAAGGCGTTCCTTCCAGGTCTCTGGAACACGATGACAAGCCGTACAGTTCAGCTCTGCCATCAAAAGATAACCACCTTCAACCACATGCTCGTCTGGATCTTCAGGAAGAAAAAATTGATCAAAATTAAACACATAGGCGTGATTGATCGGTTCAGCCTGCAAGGGATGCGCACGCGCTGAGCAGATACTTAGAGTCATTAGTATCAATGACAACGCGCAATAATGAATGCCGAAGCTCGAATGACGAACAATGGCCAACTCGGATTTCAGGCTTTGGGATTCTTTCGTCATTAGGATTTATTCAACCTTAATTCTTACACTCCCATTTTCGCACGCTCGGCATCGAGAGCTTTAATCCAAGGACCAATAAAATGACCACTGTCATGATAGGTTCGGCCTGAATACATGTGCTGATCGATCACACAAGGCTCATTGACGTAGATGCCACCACAGATCTCCAGATCGAACTTGCACTTGGCCACAGTGGCCATGCGGAGCCCCTTGACAATATCTGCACGTGCTGGAATCTCGACACCGTGACACACACTGGCACAGGGTTTTTCATTCTCCCAAAACCACTTTGTGAGTCGGATGAGATCGGCATCTTCACGTATGTATTCTGGGGCGCGACCGCCACTGAAAAAGATGCCTACATACTCCTCAGGTTTGATGTCAGCAAAAGTAATGTCGGCATTGATGCTGTAGCCCTCCCACTCCTTGGTGATGGTCCAGCCCGGCTTCACTTCATGAAGCACCATTTGATACTTCCGTTTTTCCGGAGCTGCGACGACGGGCTGATAACCGGCTTCGATGAGTCGATAAAAAGGATAGAGGGTGTCAACGGTTTCGGTGGCATCGCCAATGATGAGAAGGACTGGAGGGTTCATTTTTTGTTATGTGTTATTGGGGGATAAAAAATAGAGTGGGGATTAAATGAGACGGTCCAGATGCTGCTTGGCGCGAATGATCTCCGCTGTGGTTTCTGCTGCTGTTGGTAGGATAGGGATGCCGCGTGGCGTGGGATGCATGAAGATTTCTGTTGGACCTGTAAAGTTGATTTCTTTAAGAGCTGAAAGCAACGGTTTCCAATCCAGCTTACCACGACCCGGCATTTGCTGGAGTTCCTCTTCTTTTGGCATGGGTTTCATGCAGCCCTGACCATGCTCCCAAGCATAGAATAGGGTCATTTTGGCATCAATGTGCTTGATCAAATCAGCCAGCAGAGCGCTTTCTTGGGGAAGATGATAAGGTGCAAGAGCGATTCCAATCCCAGGAACAGCGCGAATATCATCAGCCAGCCAGCGCAAGGAGTCTGGGGTATCGATAAGATTATTGATATGATTCTCAATGGCAATGACGACGCCATGTTCCGCGGCTAGTGCGGCATGAGGCTTCATCTTTTCGACGAATTGCTTCACGTTAGTTTTGAGTTGGTCGGAAGAGATGTCTTTCCAATCCCCCGCGCCTCCGGTTACGATGAAGTTCCCACTCAATTGCTTCATTAGTTTGATTTCTGCCGTTAATTTAAATGGTCCGAGATCGTAACGTGTGGAGCCACCGAAGCTGAGATCGGACTCCTTAAGCATTGCAGCAAACCTCTCGATTCCAAGTTTATCCAGTTCTTCACGCTGCGAACCATGCTTCATTGGCCAGAGTTCAATGCCTGTCGCACCTGTCTTTTTAACTTCAGGCAGAATCTCTGCTAGAGGTAAATTTCCATACATGGCAGAGGCTAGCATGTAATTTAACTTCCAGGTTTTCTCGGTAGCCCATACCGGGGTAGAGGCAAGAGCAGACAAGCTTTGGATAAAGTGGCGGCGATTCATAACTCTTCATTAAACGCTTGATTCCTCCCCTCTTCATTCAGCATTTCCTCTTGCTTCTTCAGGTTTTACCGCGTGTGATAATTAGCAATTACGAGGTGCACCGAGCCAGCAATACCTTCAACCTAAGATCATGATCCGTCACATTGCTTCTCTTTGCGCAATCCTCACCTGCATCGATACAGCTACCGCAGAAGAAGTGCGCAAGCCAGCTGCGGTTACCAGTCTAGAGACAACGGACCTTGTGGACTTTGATGAACAACCGGAACCCATCAAAACCTTGATTCAAGAAGCCTTGAAACTGACAAAATTAAATCTCACTTATGTTTTCAGTTCTAGTGATCCAAAACTTGGTGGCATGGACTGCTCTGGGACAATCTATCATTTGCTCATCAAGCAAGGTTTAAAGCACACGCCACGTCAGTCCGATGAAATGGGCCAGTGGCTACAGGACAATGGGACACTTAATCGAACAGACAAGGCTGATTCATCAACACATGCAGCATTTGCCGCATTAAAACCCGGAGATTTAATTTTCTGGTCGGGAACGTATGAAGCGACGGAGAGAATCCTCCCCATAACTCATGTGATGCTGTATTTGGGCAAGCATAAGGTCAGCAAAAAACCGGTGATTTTTGGTGCTAGCGATGGACGCTCTTATGAGGGACAAAAACGCACCGGAGTCAGTGTCTTTAATCTGACAATGCCCAAAGCTGGCGGCAAAGTATCCATTTACGGGTTCGGAAGCGTGCCAGGCCTCGTGCCAGCTAAATCTACTTCTGAACCGACTCACCTTGAGTCAACCAAGCCTCAAAGCCACCCAAAAGAACCGAAAGCTGAGTGAACCCTTTCTTGGTAAGAATGGCGGCCCCCAAACGAGACCGCTCCCCGATGGCACAGTATATCAGCGTCGGCTTCTTTGGATCAAGCTTGGATGTATTCTCAGTAAATCGCCCCCCATTTAAATAATCGACGTGCAGAGCACCTGCGATACGTCCATTTTGTTTAATCTCCCATTCTTCACGCGCATCAAGAATCACCATATCAGGCGTGCTTTGCATCAAGTTGAGGGCCTGATCAGGAGTCAGTTCTTGAACTGAAGCTGGCAGGACATTAGGAGGCTCTACAGCTGAAGCACCATTCTCTGCCGGACGACAGGCACTGAGCGTTAGAATAAGAATCAGGATGGCGAGTGCGCGCATGACTTACTTCTGCTTGAGGTAATCAGGAATCTCAAGCTCTGTGCTCTTGACTGGCGCACTATCTCCGCGCCAGACAAAGCCAGCTTTTTCAAAACTCTCCTTGTGGGCACGCAGATAGGCAAGAAGACGCTTGCCCAATTCACGGTTGGGTGAGTCTTTACGAACGGCAAATGGTTGCACCGCTTGAGCCTTATCCGCCGGTAAGGCGATGGCTTCAAAGTGCTCTAGCTGCTTTTGAATGTTGGTTCGATAAACAACCGCAGCATCTAGCGAACCGGTGCGGAGTTGATTGACCAAAAAGTCTCCTGTTGGCACTTGGCTGGAAGCGTTTTTATTGACGCCATCAAAGAGATTCATGCTGCGTAGAATACCTGCCGTCATGAATCCCAAGGTGGACTGCTCAGCATTGCATAGCCCAACTCGAAGTCCAGATTGAGCTAAGTCAGCCAGTGTGTGGATTCCTCTCGGATTACCCTTTGGGACAGCAATAACGATCTCGGCTTCTGTAAGCAAGACAGCCTCAGGAAAGTGCTCGGCCACTGGCGGCACAAAACAGACATCACAGGCATAATAAACATCAGGAAACTTCGGCGACGAACTGTCTTTCATCGTTTTCATTGCGGCGCAGAGAATACCACAACCATTAAATACAGTTGTAACGCTGATGCCTTCGCGACTTGCAAACTCCTGCACTAAGCCTTCAATGGCGGGACGATTCACACCGCCACTGTAGAGAATGAGCTCAGGCTTCTCAAGCCAGCGATCACCTGCCACGATCTGAAATCCTTGCTCTTGAAAGATAGACCCACCCTTATCTGGCGCGGCAAGGTAACGAGCAAATTTGAGTGCTTCCACAGAACTCGTGGCCGTCTTTAAAACGCCTACACTTACCCTTTCCGAATGACTTGAAAGTTCCGGCACATTGATCATTTCCAGCCCTTCAAATTGAGGAACTGTGCTATCCCATACCAGGGCTGCATCGCTAGCTCCCAACTTCACATCGGCAGCAATCTCTGTCACCGTGGGTTTCATGACGGCAGCCGTTGCAGCCAAGTTTTCCCATTGATTGCCAAGCAGTTTTTTTGCGACCTTGCCAATGCTTGCTGCCTCAGGATTGGGTAGAGCCAGCCTAACATCAGGCCGACTTAGATCCGCCAAGGTCAGCACGCTCTTTGGATTCCCCTCGGCAACGGCGATGACGGGATGTTGCTCTGCTAAGGAGAGACTCTCCTCAATCACCCCCAACTTCTTGGCCTCTTCGAAAGAATCCTCATCTGCTGCGATGAAAAGGTCGCCTTTTTTAGCGATTCGCAACTGTGACAAAAGCGTTCCTGTGCCGCCGAATTGAAGCTCAATTCGAGCCCCAGTCTCCTTCTCATACTGATGAGCAATGTGCTCGACCGGCTGCTTCATGCCTGCCGCACAATAAACCATAAGTGTGCGTTTGGAGCTAGGAGCCTGACGCAGAGCCAAGGCCAACAAAGCCGCTGAGGCAGATATTAAAACGAGAGCAATGAATTGACGAAGCATGGATGAACAAAACCTAGGGTGTAAAAGAAGACATTTCGGGTGCTACTAAAGCGTGACGATTTTTGAAGAAATAGACACTTATTTTCTTCCCTGCCAACGCAGTAAAGCCAGAGCCACCGCAGAAAGAAAAATAGCCAACCCTATTAAAAAAGGGCCCTGCATCCCCGGATCTGATTGAATCACAGGAGCCTCTGAGTTCTGCTGCTCAGCCTTGATGGTCACAACTTCAGGCTTCTTCATTCCTAGAGCCATCGCAGGTTGCGTTGCTGTTTCCCCTGCTTTAGCCAAGGCCACTTCCCAATCAACATTCAATAATAAATCCCAGCCTGGATTTCCGCTTTTGATGCGACAGCCACAGCGGCCGACAAGGAACATGCAGGCATCTTCCAGCGATGCGTCATCCAGATCCTCAATAGGCCATGCACCAAGCACACGACCTTTACCAAAAACAGCAGCAGCAAAGCTAGTAGTTGCTGGATCGAAGTTATTTTTCGGACCCGCCAACATCGATAAAAGAACCTGCTCAGCGGGATTGTCCCGACGCAACCGCAAGGTGGCAAACTTGAGTTTGAGTGGAGGCCCTGGCCCAAGTTGACTATCAGGGTCATTCGGATCTTGAATCGGTAGCGAGGCGACCTGTTCCAGGAACTTTAAGCGCCGTTCTATACGCTCCACCTCGGCCTTATCCTCTGCCCCTTCACCTTCTGCAATCACCCAAACAGCAGAATCACCCGCTAAGATTTGCTGAAGTATTTTCTGACGACCAGGCGAGTCTAATAAAGACTCGAGAACTTCTTTATCCAGAGCGCCAGTCCAGATAGGCTTCTTATTGTCTCGGGAGGAAAAAAGCACGGCCTGCGTAGCTGCATCTTTAGACGTAGTGATTTCTAGATTAGCCTTTCCATTGGCCCGGAGTGGACGCAGCGCATCCGTGAGTGCAGCGTCATTATTGGCTGCTACTGGAAGGACGAGATGAAATTTATCCGCTTCCCAGCGATCCAGTGCATAACGAAACACGGGGATTGTGCAAGCACATGAAACAGCGTTAAGGCTGACCGTGGCTATGAAAAAAAGAAAACTAAAACGAAACATAAGGAATGGCTTTCAACGATTTCCCAGCTCAGAAGTTACAGGAAACACGTTTTAACAAAATTACTCCACCGCACGTTGCACGACATCACAACCATCAGTCACGACATCAGGTGGATGCATGAGCACCAGATCACCTGGTTTTAATCCACCAACGACCTGTGTCGATTTACCATCGGTTCGCCCAGTTTGCACGACTACTTTAGAGGCTTTGCCAGCATTCAGCGTGAAGGTTTTCCACTCGCGCCCCTCTCGGAACAAAGCACCGCTAGGCACTAAAAGCACATCTACTTCGTGCCAAATAGCAACGCGGACCTCGACTCGATAGCGATCCCCCAAAGCACGCGCCGTTTCTGGAGGAGAGTCCAGATCACTCAAAACAATCACGCGCTGCTCCTCCACACCGAGGGCCGAGACTTTGGTAAATGCAGCTGGCTCGATTCTACGAACACGCGCTTTAAGCATAGATTCACCGCCCCACTGCTCGATTAAAACCTCAGCACCTGGAGTGATAGAGACTGCATCTCGGGAGAGAATCTCTGCCACGATCTCCAAATCTGCTGGATCACCGACCTCTAAAAGAGCCGTGCCAGCAGCCACAATGGCAGCGCTTTCCTGCTGCACCTTGAGAACACGTCCACTTAACGGAGCCTTCACTTCCACGATTGATCCTAAACCTGATGGAACGGTCAATTGCATCAGTGCTGCCTTGGCCTGCTCCACCTCAAAGCCGGCGACTTTCACCTTAAACTCGCCTGCTCTAACTTCGCGCTCACGAAGCAGGGCCTCTCTTTCGATGCTCTCCCAATCAGTCGTAGAAATGCTCCCCTGACTAGCATTCGACTTCACGCGATCCCAGCTAGCTTGAGCAAACCGAGCGGAGGTGCGAGTCATCTCTAGAGCTTCTTCTGCCTGCATCCTCGCCGCATTAGCCCCAGCGATGACAGCCTCAGCTTGAGCCTGGTTGCGCGCATCCAGAAGCGGAGCAATTCCCGGCTCAATCACGGCCAGCACCGTTTCATTGGCCCTCACTTCATCTCCGGCCTTCAAAGCAATTCGCCGCATGTGACCTGAAACTGGAGCCGACACGATGTAGCGATTGCGAATCTGTGTCTTGCCTTCTTCCAAGACACTCACGGTCAAAGGCCCACGAGTCACAGCCGCCGTTTCCACAGGGATCGGCTTCGATTTCAATCCATAACCCACAAAACCAATCAACCCAATGAAAAAGCCCCAAAGTAGTAGCTTCCTCAGCAGGCTACGTTTTGCGGTCTTCTTCTTTGTTTCCCAAGGGGGGGTAGCAGAGGTTTCCATCAGATCCCTTCTATCGTGGTGACTTTAAGATTTCTCAAACCCTCAATGCTACAACCGCATTATGGCCGCCCATGCCTGAGGCGATCTTGAGGATTTCGTCGCCGGGTTTTAAAGTGAATGTCCCCGAGTTTACGCCGCTCAAACCATCTAGGTTACCAGGTAACAGGGGCAAGGCTGAGGCAATGAGAGCGATGTCAAGCAGACCACAGGCTCCAAGGGTGTGACCAGTGAAAGGTTTTAATAACAGCAATGATGGCACTTCGGTAAAAGCGGTGCGCAGAGCCTGCATCTCAGACTGAGCGTGATTCAAGGTGCCTGTGGCGTGGGGACAAATCAGAGCTGGACGTTGAAAGACCCTGAGCAACTCTGCAAGTGGTGCACCATCCTCAGGGATCATGAGCGAGTCGTAAGCGTCACTGTTGGCTGCATAACGCATCATTTCAGCAAGCCCTGTATCTGACATCTCCAGCGTCAACGCCACGCCTGCCTCACCCAGATGAAGACCGGTTGTCATGGAGGATAGCGGATCATTGACACCATTAGTGGAAAGTAGATGTGTCTCCCGAAAGGCGGACATCAGCTCGGGAACCAATGGCAGATCAACGGCCAGCACAATGGCCCGCTGAGCAAGCCCTGCGCGCAGTGCCATCCATGCCATACCCAGAGCATCCAGACCAGATGAACAGCCACTGGAAAGCATCTGCCAGGGGCCGCGGATGCCAAGCTCGATACTCACGGCAGCGGCAATCTCACTGTGAATCGTATTGCTGGCACTGAATCTCTTCACGGGACGACGTTCACTGTTTTGCCCCAGCATCTCGGCTGCATTGCCTCTACTACTGGCAGCAAAGAGCCAAGCGCTCTTGATTTGCTCCTTGTCCCAGCCTGCTTTCTGGACTGCTTGACTAGCCACATGCACGGCGAGGTTTGAAGCGGCTCCATAACGCCGGCCTTTCATCAAGGTGCGATCGCCAATGCGGCCAACCATGTGACTGCCCTCAGGTGACAAGCCTGTGCGCCCTGCGCGCCAGCCTTTGAGACATTCTGAGATAGAAGAGCCTAGGGCGCAGACAGCCTCTGCGCTGGTAATCATGAGCCGATTCACAAATCGAAGATCTTCCCAGGATTAAGCAGCCCTTGTGGATCGAGGGCACGTTTGAGGGTGCGCATGAGTTCGTAACTCGCCTCTCCAAGTTGGCGCTTCACAAAGGCCTTCTTAGCGAGTCCAACTCCGTGCTCCCCTGTGACAGTGCCACCGAGGCGGATGGTTTCATTGACGATGTCTTCGAGCGCCTCCTCGACGCGATGCATCTCTTCATGATCACGCTCATCCGTGAGGAAGGTCGGATGCAGATTACCATCCCCCAGATGCCCAAAGGTGCCGACTTGCAGACGATGTTTTTCTGCAATCTGACGGATAAATGTCACCATGTGGGCCAGCTCAGTGCGTGGCACCGTCACATCTTCTAAAATCGTCGTTGGACGCAAGCGGGCTAAGGCGGAGAAAGCACTGCGACGCGCGGTAGCCAGACGTAAGGCTTCCGCCTCATCCGCCGCCGCACGGACTTCGCGGGCCCCATTCTCGCGCGCTAGCTGCATCATCAGGGCCGACTCTTCTTCAACCACAACCGGATGTCCATCGGTCTCCATGAGCACGACGGCTTCGACATCCGTGGGCAATCCGATTTTGGCAAAGTCCTCGACACACTGCACGGTCACTCGATCTAGAAACTCCAGGGTGCATGGAATGATTTTGGCTGCGATAATAGCACTAATTGTCTCTGCCGCGGCTTCCATACTATCATAGAGCGCCAGCATGGTCTTGCGTGCCTTCGGCTTGGGAACGAGCTTCAAAGTCACTTCCGTGATGATTCCAAGCGTTCCTTCGCTGCCAATGAACAGGTCTTTCATGGAGTAGCCAGCCACGTCTTTGACGCATTTGTTCCCCAGAGTCGTGAGCGTGCCATCGGCAAGAACGACGGTGACCCCCATGACATAATCACGCGTGACGCCATATTTGAGACCTCGCAAACCGCCGCTATTTTCTGCCACATTGCCACCAATGGTGCTGATCTTCATGCTGCCCGGATCAGGCGGATAAAAGAGACCCACTCTGCCTGCAGCATCGTCGATGTCCTTGGTGATAACGCCGCATTGAGCGCGAATGGTGAGATTTTTTTCATCGACCTCGATGATCTGATCCATCTGTGTGAGACATATGACTAGGCAGCCTGCAATCGGCACACTGCCGCCGCTGAGGCCAGTGCCTGAACCACGCGTCACCACGGGCACCACGGCATCACGCGCCAACTTCACACAGGCAGCGACCTCTTCTGAGGACAGCGGAAACACAACCGCTCCAGGCTTCGCCTTGAGAGCAGCCGTGCCATCAAAACTGTATGGCAATATATCTTCAGCTTGCGTCAGAACGCGGTCAGGGGAAAGCGCCGATTGAAGCGCCTGGATAAGGAAGGAGGTTACCGAAGTCACGCAGCCGAGTGTGGCGCGCCGTTTCAGGCATTCAAGAGAGATAAACAGTGGCGCATGGCCAGCCTTGCCATGGAAGAATCGCGGCCTAACATCAGGCACTGATGTCTGCGAACCGTTTTTACTCCACCTTTGACTCTGAGACTCTGAAACCGCGCCCTGCTTATACAGGTGAGTATCGCAGTGCGTTTCAAATTGATCGGGATCGGATCATCCACAGCAGCGCTTTCCGGCGGCTGCAAAATAAGACGCAGGTGTTTCTCTCAGGCGAGTATGATTTCTACCGCACGCGTTTAACTCACAGCATCGAAGTGGCCCAAATCGGGCGCTCCATCTGCGGATGGTTAGCTCAGCAAGGGGCTTTAGGTGAGGATTGTTCGATTGATGCCGACCTCGTCGAATGCGCCTGCTTAGCCCACGATCTCGGTCATCCGCCTTTCGGTCATACAGGCGAGCGTACGCTGCATCATCTCATGCAGCCCTACGGTGGCTTTGAAGGAAATGCCCAGACGCTACGACTGCTGACAGAGACCCTTTTCAATGAAGGCCGAGCTGGCATGAATCCGTCCCGCGCCCTGCTCGATGCGATTTTAAAATACAAAACCCTGCATGTAGAAGCTGGCGGGGCACCGAATCACTACCTCTATGATAACCAGGAAAAATGGTTGGATTTCACCCTAGGTGGACAGGCTTTCCCGGTGGAACTGACGCCGGGAGAGCTGCGCAATGAATTCAAAAGCATCGAATGCCAGATCATGGACTGGGCAGATGACACCGCCTATTCCCTGAATGACATCGCTGATGGGATCCACGCTGGCTTCATCAATGTGACCACTCTTGAACGCTGGGCCGCAGCGAGGACGCTCGATGCCGCGCAATCCGAACATGTTGTCTTTCTATGCAAAGCCATTCGCGAAGGCCGTGTCGAAGCTCGTTTGAACCGCCACATTGGTGATTATATTCGTGCAACGAAACTGGTCCCTGAAAGCACCTTTCTAAGCGCCATGACACGCCGACATCAGTATCGGCTAGAGATTGATCCAGCACTCAAAGCGCAGTCGAAAATGAATAAGAAAATCTCTTTAGACCTCGTCTTCCTCAGCCCGCAACTTCAACAACTAGATTACAAGGCAGACGTCATCCTGACAAAAATGTTCGGCGTCTTACGAGATCGCTACATAGAAAAGGATGGTTCTAATTTGCACTTACTCCCAGCGACCGTGGAGGCCGAAATCGCTAAAGCACCCGATGCAGCAGCACGTGCACGCTTGGTCTGTGATTGGGTCGCCAGCATGACCGACTCCTTTGCCTTCCGCACCTACCGCCGACTCTTCGATGCCAATTTTGGGTCCATCACCGACTTTGTTTGATGCTCATCAAATGAAAAAATATCTCACCTTTCTCATCTGTCTTCTTAGCAGCCTGTTAGCTGACTTTGCCTGGGGACAAAGCACAACATCCGTCAAGCGCACCTATTCCGGCACGATCAATGGCTTTGCCTACAAAGCCTTTGGCGGACTCTTGTCGGTCGAGGTGAATCCAAACAAATCTTTTACCGGCAAGCTCCGTTTCCCCACCAGGACTGTGGCGATCAATGGCGCCTTTGATACCGCGCAGACACCGCAGGCAGTCATCAGCATCCCTGCAAACTCAGCCGAATTCACGACAGCAGCGACGAGCCTCCGACTAACGCTCACGGAGGGTATAGCAATCTCTGCCTCTTGGATACTGCCGCAGGGACTGGTGAGTCATCAAAGAGTCACCACCTTTACCCTCCTGCCTCTTTATGTGACTAAACCTGGGACCGCAAAGAACCCAGACGGTCGCTATGTGATGCTTCTAACCCCCGAGAAAAGCAAAGAGGACGTGATGAGAGGCAGCGGTTTTGGCAGCCTCGTGATTGCAAAAAACTATTCGATCATCATGATCGGCACACTTCCAGATGGCACAGGTTTCACCAGCTCTAGCTTCGTCACGACAGACGAAAAGATCCCAGCTCTGATCACCACAAACTTGGCTAGAAACATTCTTTTAGGCACTGTGAACTCGGAAGAAAGTTTCTTCTGGTTCCGAAGCTCGGCTGGCCTCATCAATGATCCCTTCACCCTGAACCTACCTGAGCGTCAAATTAATGTCGAGATCTCCCGCTACACGCCGCCCGCCAAAGGCAGCTTCCTCTTGCCAGATATCCTCGACACCGACGGCAACGCCTACATCAGCTTTTCAGCTGCAGGTCGTGATGAAGAGGACTCGACCACTTTTATCGAATCCGCACTGCGTCTGACCCGCGCTCACCGCTTTGTCTTTCCGACTCCTAACCCCTACCGTCTACGCCTGGATTTTTATGTGCCTACCGGCTTCTTTACCGGCTCCTTTTCCATTCAGGACCCTCACGCCACCATTCCTAGACAATTCGTCCAACGCACAGTTTCGTTTAAAGGCATGCTTTTCCCTAGTGATGATCCTAATGTAGCGCGTGGTGAAGGCTTCTTCCTCGTGCCTCCACCACCAAACACCGTCAATGTCAGCCTGACCTCAGGCCTCGTGTCTTTCTCAGCTAAGTTCCCCGACTTAGACTGAACAAACATCAGCCAAGAACGACTGGACATCAGCCTCCGTCGTAGCCCAAGAGCAAACTAAACGTGAGCCTCCGCCAATGAAGCTATAAAACTGCCAACCTCGGGATTTGAGCTGGGTCTTGAGATCCTCAGGCAAGCGGGCAAAGACCGCATTCGCATCGACAGGATAGAGAATCTGCACTCCTGAAACTTTTCCCAACCCATCTGCTAACTGGCGCGCCAGACCATTGGCCCGCGCTGCATGAGTTTGCCAGACGTTATCGCTCAGAATCCGTAGCCACTGTGCCGAAATGAAGCGCATTTTGGAACAGAGCTGCCCCGCCTGTTTGCAGCGATATTCAAAATCACGAGCCAAGTCATGATTAAAAAAGACCACTGCCTCTGTCACCGCCATGCCCAGCTTGGTGCCGCCACAGCATAGAACATCGACTCCTGCACGCCACGTGATGTCAGCGGGAGATGCTGTGCCACCAGCCAACGCATTGAAAAAACGTGCTCCATCCATATGAACATGAAGTCCGTTTTTCTTCGCCAAAGAGCATAAGCCAGCAATTTCGCCTGGTCGATAAATAGTGCCCAGCTCCGTGCTCTGCGTGATACTTAACGCCTTGGGTCGTGGATAATGCAGATCCATTCGGTGAGTGATCAGCCTCTCGACGTCCAGCGGGTCGAGCTTTCCCAAAGAACTCTTTGCTGTCAGTAATTTGCTACCATTGGAGAAAAACTCAGGAGCTCCGCATTCATCTGTCTCGATATGTGCCACATCACTGCAAATGACACTGTGGTAACTCTGGCAAAGCGCAGCCAAAGAAAGAGAATTGGCTGCCGTGCCATTAAAAACAAAGAACACCTCACAGTCTGTCTCAAAGAATTGACGAAAGGTCTCACAAGCTTCCGCTGTGATCGAGTCGGCACCATAACTCGGATGATAGCCAGCATTGGCTTTTTCCATTGCCTGCCATGCCTCAGGGCATAGGCCTGAACAGTTATCTGAGGCGAAATGATATTTAAGCTCAAGTTTCATATCACAGGTAATTTAGAGGTAGAACGTCGCCAGAGAAGACAGACCATGACTAACGTTAGCAGCAGAAGGTCACGAACGATCAGCGTCAAGTAGCTGCTAGACTCCACGTCCCCACCAAAACATCCACAGCGGATATCTGTGCCGTGCGCCCAAGCAATACCAATCGCGATGAGGAAAACCAGCAGACTACCTGTCAACAACAGCAGCCCGCCTTTTCTCAAACAGCCCGTGATGACCGAAAGTCCAGCAAAGATCTCTAGCCATGGAAGAACCATGGCCAGTAGTGCAGCATAGGGATCTGGCAGCAAAGCGAAGCTGCGCACATCATCCAAGAACACCAAGGGCCGCCAAGCCTTCATCACACCGGCATAGATAAAAATGCCGCCGAATAAAAAGTGAAGGATGCGAACGAGCCAAATCATACTATGGGCACGATGACGCCATTTGCTTGAATGACAATCGCAGGCTTGTCGCGCCAAGTCATATCGCTCAAACCGCATCCATTAACCAAAATCTCAACAATCAGACAACTGCTTTTTATCTTAAGCGATGATTTCGGTTCACAAGACGCCTGAAAGGCATCTCTTTGCCGCAGCGATTAATCATTTCCATTCTCATGTCACATTCCCCGTTATTCAATCGCCGCCGCTTTGCCCAAACCACTGGCTCAGCGGCTATCATCACCGCCGCAACCACTCTGCGAGCCCAACAAAAAGTAGACTCTAATGAAACGCTGCGCATCGGTCTTGTCGGCTGTGGTGGACGTGGCACAGGAGCAGCCTCTCAGGCTCTGGCCGCTGAATACAACGGTAAAATCGTCGCCATGGCAGATGTGGATCTCAAGCAGATCGAAGGTAGCATCACCAGTCTTGCCCAGAAATTCCCAGATCGTATCGATGTCAAAGACGACAAAAAATTCATCGGTATCGACGCCTATCAAAAGCTCATCGACAGTGGCGTGGACGTCGTCCTGCTCGCCAGCCCCCCAGGCTTCCGCCCGCTCCATCTCCAGGCCGCTGTGGAGGCAGGAAAGCACATTTTTTGTGAAAAACCCATGGCCGTAGACACCATCGGCTACCACATGGCCATGGCTGCCGTCGAGAAGGCGAAGCAGAAAAAACTCAATCTCGTCGCTGGTTTTTGCTGGCGCTACAGCACCTCCCGCCTTGAAGCTTTCAAACGCTTGCAAGATGGCGATATTGGCAAGGTCACCAGTATCCTAGCCACCTATCACACCGGCCCAGTGAAACCCATGCCTGCTGCCAGTGGCCGCACACCTGAAATGAGCGACGTGGAGTGGCAAGTGCGCAACTGGTACAACTTTTCCTGGCTTAGCGGTGACAGCATCGTCGAACAAGCAGTTCACAGCGTGGATAAAATCTGTTGGGCCATGGGTGACAAACCACCCATGAGTTGCATCGCCACAGGTGGACGCCAGATCAAAGCGGAAGATGGCAACATCTTTGATCACTTTCACGCTGCCTACGAATGGGAAAACGGCATCTACTGCCATCTAGCTAATCGCCAAATCAAAGGCTGCCAAGGCCACAATCAAGACGTCATTCGCGGTGAAAAAGGTGCTCTCATCATTGGCAAAGGCGGTGCCCCATTCATCGACGGAGCCAAACGCTGGCGCTTCAAAGGCGAAGAAAAAAACATGTATGACCTAGAGCACGAAGCCCTCTTCACCGCCATCCGCAAAGGTGAGGTCATTAACGATGGTGATCGAATGATGCTCAGCACCCTCGTTGGTATCATGGGCCGCGAAGCCGCTTACACGGGCCAACTTCTCACTTGGGATCAGATGCTAGCCTGCACTCAGGACCTAGCTCCAGACAACCTCAAATGGACCGACAGCTTCAAGCCAACCCCAATGCCAATGCCTGGCGTCACTAAATTCCAGCTACCTTAACCCAAGAAGCCAGAAATCAGTCAATAGAGACAAAGGCTGCATAGGCCTACAGTTTGCCGTCTAGCCAAGCATAGGACCTGCCGCCAAAAGCAGCAGGAACCCAACCCTGGCGCTGCTCGGCAATCGTCCCTATCCGATTTCAGGTAAGCTAAAAGAGAAGAGGTTGCTCTTCCGTGTCGTTGCTAGGTCGAGCAGAGCGCTTTTTGATGGGTTGCGACATTTCTTCACTGGCCAATGTCTCAGCAATTAAGGCACTGGCTTCATGAATAGAAACCTCTTTCATGGGTTCGATTTGAAGTAACTCTTCCTCAGACGCGGGTTCGATCTCGTTCTCCAAGTGGTTAGAGGTCTTTTCACACGCGGATTCAGTATCCATGACTTCGAAAGAGTCGCTTGTCATAACAGCTTCCTCATTCGCTTCCGCAGTAGGGCTTGGATCAGCCGTCGTCAAACTGATCGAACTTTCCTCATCTAAAGCTCTCGCCGTTTCGGGAGTCACTACTTTGGCTTTTAGGGCGCGGTGGCGACTGACTCGAAGCGCTGTTTGGGCGCGACCTTTGGCCTCGCGGCCATTATGGCGACTGAAATTGGGGAACTCTAACCGGTCTTCCATTTCTTTTAGCCATCCAGCTTTAATCAATGCAGCGGAAAAGCCTTTCTTCCCAACAACCTTATCCAAAAACTCCAAAGTAACGCTTGTGTCATTATTACCAGAAACATTCAGCTCAGCCCAGGCCCAAAGCCGGACGAGTTTTCCCATCACTGCATCTGAGTCCATGCGTAGTTGACTGGCGATGATGCAGACCTCCGGCTTATCCGGGGTATTCGTTTCAATTTTAATCCAAGAGCGCCTCATGTGTAACGGTGCCGTAACCGTATATCCAAGCTACTTCAACTAGAAACCAAGTAGAAATCGCTCTCAACCATGACTCATTCTTCCACATGATGCGTTCATGATCAATCCATTGGAAAATGATCTGACAGCTGGATCCTAGCCTTTGCACTAAAGTATCAACAGAGGCTAAACAGTCCGTATTCATCATCTCAACTTGTTGATGCAGGTGAAAATTTATTGGTTTAGCCTATTTAGAGTGAGGCCGCTGAGGAAACATCTCGACAATGAGCAGCGTTTTCGTTTCTCTACCTTTTTCATGAAATCGCTATCGCTCATTGCCCTCACTCTTGTCACCACCTTTGCTCAAGCAGAAAATTGGCCTAACTGGCGCGGCCCGAATCAGGACGGCTCCAGCCCCGAGAAGAACTTAACAGCCAAGTTTAGCAAAACCGAAGGTGTCAAATGGGCAGTGAACGTGCCTGCGATCTCAGCTTCCGTGCCAATCGTCTGGGGTGACAAGGTCTTCCTCACCGCACCGATCGCGGATAAAGAGCAACTGGTAGGTCTCTGCTACGATGCCAAAACCGGCAAGGAACTCTGGCGCCAGGTCGTCTCAGAAGGTGGGCTGCAATGGGATAACAAGAGCAACCTAGCCAGTCCCTCTCCCGTGACAGATGGCAAGCAGGTCATCTTCCTCTTTGCCGATGCGGTCTGCGCCTCCTTTGATCTGAATGGTAAGCTTCAATGGAAGCGAGATTTTAAAGAAACCCACGGTGCCTTTGCCACCCAGTGGACCTATGGCAGCAGCCCTGCGCTGGATGGTGGCAAGCTCTACATCCAAGTCCTGCAACGCAATGAGACCTTTGATTTTCAAGGCTTTGCCAAGGGCACGCCAGGCAAAGACATGACCAGCTACATCCTAGCCGTGGACCCAGCCTCCGGCAAAGATCTGTGGAAGCATTTACGTCCGACCCCGGCTCAAGTTGAGTCTTTAGAAGCCTTTAGTTCCCCAGTCTTTGCCAATCAAGACGGTAAGCGTGTCATGCTGATCTCAGGCGGCGATACGCTGACTTTGCACGATGCAACTACGGGTGAAGAAACAGCCCGCCTTGCGACTTGGAACCTAGCGGGTGAAGGTTATAACAAATTCTTCCGTCTCGTGCCATCCCCCGTCGTGGGTGACGGCATGGCGCTGGTGTGTGCGCCGAAGAATTCGCCCGTCTTTGCCCTGCCGATGAGCAGCAAAGGCAAAGACATTCAGCCTGCCTGGACGAGTGATCCAAAAGTCGTCACGACCGACGTCTCGACACCAGCTTTTTACGAAGGCAGCTTTTACGTGCTGGACAGCGGACGCAAAACCGTCAGCCGTGTGGAACCCAAAACCGGCAAGGTCCTCTGGACTGGCGAGACTGGTAGCAAGTCTAAATTTGAAAGCAGCCCGAGCGTGGCTGATGGCAAGATCTACATGACCAACTTCTGGGGTGACGTGTTCGTCGTCAAAGCAGGCGGCGATAGCTTTGAGCTTCTCAGCGTCAATGCCATGGGCGACGGCACCAAGCCCAATGGCGACGCCGCCAGTTGCCGCAGCAGCATCGCTGTGGCCAATGGCTGTCTGTTTATCCGCACTCAGGATAAGCTCTATTGCGTGGGTCAATAAGGCGCTGAATCAACCCTCCCCATACGCTTCAAGCTCCTCGGTGGCCTTTTCCCAGGCCGCCGTCTGCTTGGCGATGCTGGGGTCGATCCTTTCCAGCTCTTCACTGAGTGAGCGAAACTTCACCGCGTCGGCATAGGTCGCGCCATCTTGCAGCAGTTCTACGATCTCCAGCTTACGCTTTTCTAAGGTGGCGATTTCTCCCTCAATCCGAGCAATGCGCTCTTCCACACCCTTTTTGGTTTTCCCTTTAGCGTTCCGAGCTTCGGCTTCCAGGCGCTTCTGCTCCTTGGTTTTCGGTCCAGAGACTTCTTTTTTCGGTGTTGTCCAAGCTCCTGGCTGACTGTTAGTGAGGCTGGCTGTCAGAGCTTCGCGTGCAGAGCCGGCCTTGGTTTTATCCAAGAAGTACTGATAGTCTCCGGCATAAGGAGTCAATACACCACCTGCGATATGCATCACACTTTTGGCCATGGAGCGGATGAAATGCACATCATGGCTGATAAACACCAAGGTGCCTTCATAGTCTTCGAGAGCGCCGATGAGAGCATCGATGCTACCCATATCCAGATGCGTCGTCGGCTCATCCATCAGCAAGAGATTCGGTGGATCAAGCAGCAGGCGGACCAGTGCTAGACGCGACTTCTCCCCACCACTCAGAACACCGACGGGCTTGAAAACATCGTCCCCATGAAACAAGAAACTGCCGAGTAAGGTGCGGCACATGTTTTCACCTGGGCGACTCGGAAGATCCATCGCTGACTGCAAGACCGTGTGACGCATATTCAGCACATCCCCACGATACTGGGCAAAGTAGCCCGGCTTCACATTGTGACCAAATTCATGCACCCCGCCCAGAGGCTTCAGAGCCTCGGCCAAAAGTTTCAGCAAGGTCGATTTACCGGCACCGTTCGGGCCCACAAGAACCATGCGCTCGCCACGCTGAATTTCCAAATCCAAGCCTTTATAAACCGGAGTCTCACCGTAGGAAAAGTCCAATCCTTTGAGAGCCAGCACGCGCTGACCACTGCGCGGTGGCTGCGGAAAACGGAACTTCACCGTCTTGGCAGCAGCCACAGGAGCTTCAACCTTTTCCATACGACCGATCATCTTGAGCTTATCCTGAGCACGGGAAGCAAAATTGGCCTTCGCTTTAAAGCGATCCGCCCATTGCTGCATCTTCGCAATTTCCCGCTGCTGATTGTCATAGGCACCCTGCAACTGATCTTCGCGGGCAGCTTTTTCGATCAGATAAGCATCGTAGTTCCCGCGATAGCGCGTGACCTTGCCGCGACCGATCTCCAGAATGGTATCTGTCAGCGCGTTGAGAAACTCACGGTCATGTGAGATCATGAGAATGGCCCCAGGATAACCTGTCAGATATTCTTGAAACCAAATCAAGGACTCTAGATCCAAGTGATTTGTCGGCTCATCCAGCAACAGCAAGTCAGGCTCCTGGACCAGCAGGCGGGCCAGATGAGCACGCATGACCCAGCCGCCACTCAGAGTCCTGGCATTGCGATCAAAGTCACTCTCGCGAAAAGCTAGGCCTTTCAAAATACGCTTGGCCTTTGGTTCGGCCTCCCAGGCGCTGTGCTCGTGAACATGGCTGGTGGCCAATTCTAGAACCGTCAGGTCATCCACGGGTGCACTTTCCTGAGGTAGGAAGCCAAAATCCAGCCCTTTTTCCATCGTCACCATGCCATCATCAGGGGTCGTTTCCCGAAGCAGCAAAGAAAACAACGTCGATTTACCAGCCCCATTCGGGCCGATCAGACCGATCTTGTCGCCACGATTGATGTGAAAGGACACACCACTAAAAAGGGTGCGGCCGGCATAGGTCTTACTGACATTGGAAACGGAAAGCATGGGGGGCGCATTCTGTGCGCGGAAATTCGCCTCTGCGCAAGCACTGTGTCACGACATCAAATAAGACATCACTGTTCTTTTCTAAATGTTGGCAATCGAACGGTTTGGTTTACAAACGTCGACAGTGAAGGGTTCAGGAACCGGAATGAGGGTGCCACTCAGTTCCAATATTCTGAGATGAACCAAGAGGAGAGGATGAACCAAGAGGAGAGAAAGATACGGTATGCCATCATTGACTGCTTGAGTATCGACGAAAAAGGACTTGGCTATTCATCAAACATGCCCTCTCTACAGTTCACCGAATACCAGTCCCCCCTGGGAGTGATCACACTCACGGCCACTGAGCATGGCTTGTGCGGTCTTTATTTCGAAGGGCAGAATCACTGGCCCGAGGATTCTAGCAGTTGGAAGAGGAATGATCAAGATGCCTACTTCAGCACCGGACGGACTTGGCTTGACGCCTATTTTTCGAAGAGTGCGTTGCCACAACTAAAACTTGATCAAACTGAAGGCAGCGAATTTCAGAAAAGGGTCTGGCAAGCACTCAAAAAAATTCCTTTAGGCCAGACCTACAGTTATGCCCAAATCTCAGCACAAATTGGCCACGCGAACGCTGTCCGGGCAGTTGGCGCAGCCATCGGCAGGAATCCGATCTCGCTCATCGTCCCATGTCACCGCGTCATTGGCAGTAACGGCCTACTCACTGGCTACGCCGGCGGTGTGGATCGTAAACGCTGGTTGTTAAAGCATGAGGGGGGGCTTTAGCCTGCTTCACGTGAATCCTGGAGTGATTGATTTCTCCAGAAACTTCCTGCTGGCATTTCGGACCAACCTGCGGCATTCAGACGGTCTCATCTGCTATGGCTACCAGCTACCACATCGTCCCCACCTCTCTTCACAATGATCTCGTCCGCGCTGCATACCTGCACCGCGGCTACACGATGGCCGAAGCCGAAGATGCGGCTCGTTTCTGTGAATTGGCCAGTGCGCATGGCATCCGCACTCACAATGCCATCAAAGCCCTGCACCTAGATCACCTATTTGGAAGCGCCACTGGCGGCTGTAAACCCGGGGCTGACATCAAAGTTATCGATAAAAAATTCGCTGCTAGTGAAGCCTGGGATGGCAATCTGAAGCTCGGTCAAAGCGTGGCCTTCCGCGCCATGGAGCGCTGCATGGAGATGGCTGACAAATACGGCATTGGCCAAGTCAGTGTGGACAATGCATTTCACTACCTCTGGGGCGGCGGTTATGTGATGGATGCAGCCAAGAAAGGCTACATTGCTTACACCAATTGCACATCAACGCTGGGTGAGGTGGTGCCTTTCGGCGGCAAGTTCCCAGTGCTGGGAACCAACCCACACTCTTGGGGTCTGCCGACCCAAGACGCTTGCGGTTTCCCCATCGTCATCGACTGGGCCACCTCGACCGTTGCCATGGGCCGAGTTCAGGTGTTAAAGCGTGAAGGTAAACCCTTACCGCCGGGCGCAGCAGTGGATGCCGCAGGAAATCCGACCACTGACCCGAACGAAGCTGCTTGGCTGTTGCCCTTCGGTGCGCACAAAGGTTACGGCTTATCTTTGCTCATCGAAGTCATGGGAGCCATGATTGGCGGCTCTCTGCCGACGCTGCGCGGCGGTGGTGCCCATCCTGATGTAAAGAGCCAGCCTTTCCCTGCGGATGAAAAGCGCACCAGCAGCTTCTATTTTCAGGTCATTCATCCGGATGCCATCAGCAGCGGCATGTTTGCCAAAGGCCGCACCTTTAACGAAAACATGAAAGCGGTGATCAGAGACATCTTAGGCCACGGCAATGAGGGCTGCATGCTCCCAGGCCAACCCGAAGCTCAGAACGCGGCTCATACGGAAAAAGCAGGTGGACTGCTGTTTACCACGGCCGAAGTCGAAGCTCTGAACGAGATCGCTGATGAAGTCGGCATGGCCCGTTTTGATGCGGCCACTCTTGGCACCTACGACGTCGCGTAACTCCTGCCCTAGTTCCAGCAACCTTTGCGCCAGGACAGCCTCCAGTGGCTGCCACCGCTCCCCTTCCCCACCGATGCACGCTTTAGACGCCCTTTCCTACATTCTGGAAACTCAGACCGAACTTGGTGAAAGCGGCAGCGTGCTGTTTCTTCGCGCGCAGCCCAGTCCTGCACTGGCTCGCTTCGCCGGCAGACTGACCTGCGAGCAGACCTGGAAACCACGCTCAGTGGCGCTTGATAACGCCGAACTGAATCCTCAACGCGAGGTCAGTGGTGTTTTTGACACTGTCCTGTTGCTGCCGGATCGTCAGCGTGAAACCGTCCTGGCCGATGTCGCTCGCGCCTACGATCATCTGGCCCATGGCGGCACCCTGATTGTGGCTCTGCACAATGACTGGGGCGCCAAGCGCACTGAGCAGGCACTCGCTGAAGTTTGTGGGGGAGTGCAGACTGTTTCTAAACATCACAGTCGCGTCTTTTGGACCACCAAAACCCAACCTTGGAAAACCGATCAACTCAGCGCCTGGAAAGAAGCCGCCGCCATGCGCCGCGTCATTGATGGGCGATTCTGGTCAGCGCCCGGCCTTTTCCACTGGGACGAAATCGACTCTGGCTCCAAGCTGCTTACCGAGCACTTACCCGTCAACCTCAGTGGTGCCATCGCCGATCTCGGCTGCAGCTGGGGCTTTCTCAGTGACTACATGCTCCGCCACTGCCCGAACCTGCGCACTCTCGACTGCTATGAAGCCGATGCTGTCGGCCTGGAATGCGCACGCCGAAATCTGGGACTCGTCCCTACTCATGTGCGTCCCCGTCTGCACTGGCGGGATGTCACCGCAGGCCTCGGCAAAGCGCTCTATGACACCATCGTCATGAACCCACCCTTCCATGATGGTCGCGACGCCGACCCCATGCTCGGTCTGAAATTCATCACCTCAGCCGCCAGCGGCCTGCGCACCGGCGGTGATCTCTGGCTGGTGGCCAACAAACACCTGCCCTATGAGAACCTCATGGGAGAGACCTTTGAGCACGTTAGCAAAGTGATCGAGTCGGGAGGCTTCAAAGTTCTGCACGGCAGCAAACCCAAGGCCGTGGTGCAAATGCAGCGGAAACGCAGAAAGTAAGACGGAGCTCTTCACCAAAGTCGGGCGTAACATCTCTGAGTGCGTCACGTTATAGGGTCATCATGAAAGTTATCCTCTGCCTAGTATTCCTCATCACGCCGATCCTTCACGCTCAAAAAGCCAAAGGCGGTGGAAAGAAGGCCACCGTCAAGCTCACTGCCGAGCCAGTAAAGGCAACTGAGGTGGTTTATAAAACGACCCCGCAAGGGGAACTGAAGTTGCATGTGTTTGCCCCAGCGGGCGAAATGCAATCGGCCGTGCAGCGCCCCTGCATCGTGTTCTTCTTTGGTGGCGGTTGGAAGAGTGGCTCCTACCTCCAGTTCGTGCCACAGGCAGAGTATCTGGCTACGCGTGGCATCGTCGCCATTTCAGCCGACTATCGTATCCATAGCATTCACAAGACCACACCCGACAAGGCAGTGGAGGATGCCAAAAGTGCCATTCGTTGGGTGCGTGGCCATGCCGTCGAACTTGGCATTGATCCTAGCAAGGTTATTGCATCTGGTGGCTCTGCCGGCGGCCATCTTGCGGCCTGCACCGCCCTTTGCGCTGCCTATGATGCCGAGTCTGATGATAAGTCCATTTCCGCCAAACCCAACGCGATGGTGCTCTTTAATCCCGCCATGAACATCGCCACGCTTTTCAAGCAGCGCGATACGGGTGACACCGCCATGAATCTAGCAATGGCCGAGGCGATCACGCCGAATAACTTTGTCAGCAAAGACACACCCCCAGCCATTCTCTTCTTCGGAACTGCTGACAAACTCAAGGCTGGTGGTGACGAGTATGTGACCAAAGCCAAAACGCTGGGCCTACGCGCTGAAATGTGGAGTGCTGCCGATATGCCCCATGGTTTCTTCAATAAGGAGCCCTGGATTCAAGTCACCGCGAAACAGATGGATGTGTTCCTGAACTCATTCGGCTATCTCGGTGGCGCACCAACGATCCAACTGCCAGAGAAGGCTCCGGCTTTGGTGAAGGAATGATACAGATCGTGGCTTTGGCCCTTTGGAGCGGGATCTATCCTCAGCGCACGTTCCGAATTATGCCCTTAGCAACAATGGCTCGTGGTGACGCGGTGGACCGCAGTCAATCTGCCATTGGGCCAGCAAGGTGATGTAGCAGTGGTGGCGGGTATATCCACAGGTGGCCACCTCACCAAACATGGCTGTTACGGCTCCATTCGGAGCTTTAAAAACTAGGCGCTCAAAAAAGAAAGTGCAGACAACTGTAAAACTTACTTGCCAAACGTTGCACGTAGTCCATAATCGCGGCCCTTCTGAAAGGATGGGAATGGGTAGGTGCCCGAGCGGTTAAAGGGGGAAGACTGTAAATCTTCTGGCTTACGCCTACGTTGGTTCGAACCCAACCCTGCCCACCATTTTCCATCCTTTTCGGGGCACGCTGCCAAATAGAAAAGCGGCGCTGAAACCAGCGAGAAACGCTTTCTGCCACTAAGCTTCAGGATCCTCGGATCCATGCAAATCTTCGGTATGCACAGCTTGTTCAGAGTTAAAACCCCACCTCAACAACCGGCTTCAGGCCAACCAAAGACAAGGTAGGCTTCCCATCTTCCCTGGCCTGCTGTAGGTCGACAGTAAACTTCAATTGCCAATCATTGAGTTCTTCGGGATCAACGAGGATTTGATGAATGCGCCAAGTTTGCTCATCTTCACTAGCTTCGACATAGGTGTGGCGGCCATTGCGGGCTTCATTATCAAGGCGGATGCGCTCGTGATCCAAAAGGTAATCGTCCAGCAAGACTCGCAGTTTTTCCACAGTCCATCCCAGAGCTCCAGAGCCAAGTGAACTCAGAGCATTTTCTAGATTGTGAAAGGCGAGTGGACGCAGAAAACGAAAGATCTCGGTTCGGATCAGAGCCGTAAACTCGCGCTTGTTCCGAGTGATGTCAGGAGCTTCGACAGGTTTCTCCTCACTAGGTTTCCAATTCGGATCACGCAGGCGTTCCCATTCATCGAGCAGGCTAGAGTCCGTGCCGCGCAGCAGACCGGCAATCCAAGCCTCCATCTCCTGCACAGGCTCCGTCTTGGCTGCTTCCGGAACAGTCTGGGAAAGCACTTTATGGACGCTGCTCAGATGCCTTAGAAGGACACCTTCAGCACGATGCAGATCGTAATCATGCACGTAATCAGCAAAGCTGCGGAAGTTTTCATACATCTCACGAGCGATGCTTTTAGGCCGAATGTTTTCCTGTCCGACCCAGGGATGAATGGCTGCAAAGTCATTGAAGGTATTGTAGATGAAATCGCGATTCGGCTTCGGATACTCCAGTTCCTCTAGTTTAGCGATCCGCTCTTCATACGGCACGCCTTCCGCCTTCATGCCAGCCATCGCCTCGTCCTTCACTTTACTGAGCTGCCGGCGCAAAATGAGATCAGGATTTTCTAAAATAGATTCACAGAGCGTCATGACATCTAGCGCATAAGTCGGTGAATGGGGATCGATCAAGGCGAGCGCATCCATGAGATACAGCGACAGCGCGTGGTTGAGTGAGAAGTCTTCCTGTAGCTCCACGTTCAACCGCAACTTCGCCCCACCAGCACGCTTGGACACAGGCACGATGTCCACGATCTTGCGCTCAATCAAAGCGCGGAAAAGTTGCCAGGCGCGCTTGCGATGTTGTTTCTTGGCCGTCTGCGTCTCATGAGAATCCTTGATCAATCTTGACATGGCGCGACAGCCATCATCTGGGCGACTGAGCACTTGCAGCAGCAGACCATGAGAAACCTGAAAGCGCGAGACTAAGGCCTCAGGTGTTGCAGATTGCAGCTTTTTAAAAGTATCCTCACTCCAGCCGACAAAGCCTTCAGGGGCTTTCTTCTTCACCATTTTCCGCATCTTCTTCACGTCACCAGCAGCCTTCGCTTCCATCTTGGCATTCTCAATGATGTGTTCGGGGGCCTGTGCCACGACGAAACCAATATCATCAAACCCACGCCGCCCGGCACGTCCGGTAATCTGATGAAAGTCACGAGCGCTGAGCGTGGCCACCTTTTGTCCGCCATACTTACTGAGCTTCGTCAGCAGCACCGTCCGAATGGGCACATTCACGCCGACCCCCAAAGTGTCAGTGCCACAAATGACCTTCAGCAGCCCCATTTGAGCCAACTTTTCCACCAGGATGCGATACTTTGGCAGTAGTCCTGCATGATGGATGCCGATGCCGTGATGCAGATATTTTTTCACTTCCTTGCCATAAGGACTCGTGAACTTAGCCCCCTGCATGAGTTCCTTGATACTGGCCTTTTCAGCCGGAGAGCAGAAGTTGAGACTCATGAGGTCCTGCGCAGCCTGGGCGGCATCATTCTGAGTAAAGTGCACGAGATAGACGGGCGCTTTATTCTCAGCGATCAGTTCCTGCAACGTCACATCCACCGAGGTCTCGACATAGCTGAACTCAAGCGGTACCGGGCGCTGAGTCGATGAGATGATGGTCGTCTCAGCACCAGTCAGACGCGTGACTTCTTTTTGGAAAAAATCTGGCGTTCCCAATGTCGCGGAGATCAGCAAAAAACGTGCCTTGCTCATCGTCAACAGCGGCACCTGCCAGGCCACACCGCGCTCGTGATCGGAGTAGTAATGAAACTCGTCCATGATCACCTCGCGGAACGGGGCGCCATCCCCCTCACGGAGGGCATAGTTCGCTAAGATCTCAGCCGTGCAGCAGAGAATCGGTGCATCGCGATTCACCGTCGCATCTCCCGTAGCCATGCCGACATTCTCAGGACCGAAATCACGACAAAGCGCCAGAAATTTCTCATTCACCAGCGCCTTGATCGGACAGGTGTAAATGCTGCGCCGTCCCTGGGCCATCGAGCGGAAATGCATGGCCGTAGCCACCAGTGATTTGCCAGATCCCGTAGGTGTGGCCAGGATGACGTTCTTATCCTCGAAAAGTTCCAGAATAGCTTCCTCCTGTGCCGGATACAGCTCCAGTCTCCGCTCAGCCACGTAATCGAGAAAGAGGCTCAGCAATTCATCGCCAGAACAGTCCTTTGAAGCAGGAAGGCGGTGGAGCAAAGGATGGTCTGACATAGAAGATACACTTTCCCGAGAGCAGAGCCAGAGGCAAATAAAGACTCCGCTATTCAAGCTTGCTCAACCTGCAAAGCCTTGGCATAAACCACGCCCTCATTTATGCCATCCCCTGCTCTCGAAATCGGAAAAGCCTTCCTCGCTGAAAACGCCACAAAAGAAGGCGTCATCACCACCAAGAGTGGTCTGCAATACATCACATTGACCGAGGGCAATGGCAAAAGCCCGAAGAAAACTGACACCGTCGTCGTGAACTATCGGGGTACACTCATTAATGGCGTGGAATTTGACAGCAGCTATCTGGCCGGTCGCGAACCAGCAGAGTTTCCACTCAATCGTGTGATCAAAGGCTGGACCGAGGGCCTGCAACTCATGAAGGAAGGTGCCAAATTCCGCTTCTTTATCCCCTCTCAGCTTGCCTACGGTTCACGTGGAGCAGGCATCGACATTGGTGCCGATGAGACGCTCATTTTTGAAGTCGAACTGCTCAAAGTTTGGGAAGACTAAGTCTCTCATCAGCCTTGGAAAAGACATCATCTAGTCAAGCACCACAAAAGACTTTTCTCTATGCGCCTGTGACTACGGTCATTGACTTTAGAGTATTAGCGCAGATTCACAGCGCCACCGTCGATAGAATAGGAGCTACCCGTGATATAACCTGCCTCATCAGAGCACAGATAAAGAGCTAGGTTGGCAATCTCTTCAGGCTTTGCCATACGTCCAATAGGCTGGGCCTCGCTCAATTTTTGAAACATTTCCGCTTCACGCCCAGGGTAAGTATTGGCCAAAAAACCATCGACAAACGGGGTGTGAACGCGGGCTGGGCAGATGCAGTTACAGCGGATGCCAGCTTTAATAAAATCCTTCGCCATCGACAGCGTCATGGATAGCACAGCCCCTTTGGTCATGGAATAAGCAAAACGATCAGCTAACCCCATCTCCGCAGCAATGCTGCACATGTTCAAGACCACTCCCCCGCCCTGCTTGACCATTTGCTCAACAGCTACCTGCGCGCAATTGAAGACGCCCTTGATGTTGATCCGGTAAAGACGATCCAGCTCTGCTTCACTTGTGGTTAATAGGGTACCAATGTGGGCGACACCTGCATTGTTCACAAGGATGTCGATCTTCGAACGGCGAAGGGCAATCGACTCAAACAAGGTTTTCACTGCCAGGTGGTCACCGACGTCACAGGCCGAAGCCTGAGCACTGCCACCAGCGGCGATGATTTGATCCACTGTGATCTGAGCCGCTTCCAGCTTCAGGTCGATCACTTCGACATGAGCTCCCTGACGGGCAAAGACCCGTGCGATGGCCCGACCGATGCCTGAACCTGCACCCGTGATGAGTGCTACTTTATCCGTTAGCTTGAACATAGTGCAAGAAAGCTTACTTCGGCAGCATGGTGAAGTACTGTGTTTCCAGCTGCTTCACCTTGGTGCGCAGAGGCTCTAACTGAGGTTGCAGCTTAGCCAGTTCAGCACTGATCTCGACGAGGTTTTTGTCACGCTGCGGATTATCCTTTTCAGCAGCTGCCATCGCTGATTCAGCGGCTGCTTTTTGTTTCTTGGTCGTCTCCACAATCTCGGTTGCTTTGGTGACTTCGATCCGCTTCGTTTCAATGATCTTTAACTCGCCCTCCAACTTAGCACGGGCGTCTGCAAAAGATTTCTCCAGCGGTGCTTGAGCAGCTTTGAGCTGAGCAATGGCGTCATTGATTGGCTTGGTCTTGCTGGCAAACTCTGCTTCCAGAGCTGCTGGCAGAGCCTGCTTATCACTGCGAGCCTTTTCCTGCGCAGCGATCTCTTTCGTGATACTATCAAACTGACCTTTGAATGGAGCCGCATTCTTTTCTGCCGCTACCAGCTCAGCCTTGGCTTGAGAGAGGCGTTTCTCCGCCTGGGTCTGGGTGTTATTGGCAGCAGCAAGTTCAGCTTTCACTTTGTTGGTGGCTTGTTTCGCCTCATTCAGAGGTTTTTCGCTGGCAGATTTGGCCGCGCGTTTTGCATCCAGATCCGACTGCGCTTTGGCGATGGCCGGCGCATCCTTACTCTTTTTCAATTCGGATAATGCCTTTTCTGCAGCTTGAATCTCAGCCACGGACTTTTTCATGGCAGCCTCTGCATCGGCAGCGGTCTTTTCTTTGACTGGGATCAATGGTATATGGGCAGACACAGCCTTTTTAGCTTCAGCATTGGCGGCATCCAGCTTAGCCACATTTGCCTGCTTGCTAGCGACCTGCTCAGCTGGGCCTTTTAGCTTGGCCGACACTTCAGCCAGCTTTTTCTTCAGCGGCTCGATAGCTTTGCTGATGTCATCAACGGCCTTCTTCGCTGAGGCAAGTCCGTCATCCCGAAGCTTGGTCAAAGCAGCCACTTCAGCCACTCGAGCTGCGAGCGTTTTTTGATGATTTTCCAAATTCGTATTGGCCGTGGCATCCGCGCCTTTACTTGGTGCGGAAGCCTGCTCTAGGACGTTCAATTCGCTTTTAAGCTTTGCTGTAGCAGCCTCATGCTGCGGGATAGCAGCGGTGGTTTCAGCGATTGTCTTTTTCGAAGATTCGATCTTGGCCGTGTTACTGACCTTGGCGTCTTCATTGTCTTTTTTTGCCGCGGTGTAGTCGTTAAAGCTGCCTTCGAGCTTGGCCAAATTGGCTTTCTCTGAAAGAACGCCGACATTGAACTGTGCGGCCTTAAGCGCTGTTGGGAGCTTCTGTAAAATGTTGATTTCTTCTGTGACAGACTTGGCGGTGAACTGGGCTAAGGCTAGCTCTTCCCTGGCTTTCACGACCTGAGACTCAGCACCTTTGATGCGATCAGGACCGGCCTTCACCAAGGCTGGCAATTTAGGCAGTTCAGCTTTTTTGGCGGCGATGCTGTCCGTCGTCGTTTTGACTTTAGCAGTATTGTCGGCAATGAGCTTATCCAAGTCAGCGACGGGGGCTGGTGCGGCACCTAGCTCGGCTTTAGCTTTCGTAGCAGACGCCGTGAGCTGATCGGCTTTGGCTTTCAGAGGTGCCAGCTTTTGTTGCTCGGCCTTGGCGGCAGTCAGCTTGCCTTCCAGGTCTTTGATTTTGCTGGTTAAAGCAGCATCACCCGCCTTGGCGGC
>Ga0164294_10000453_pt1 | contig 39242 bp, 38 predicted proteins | sample GEODES005metaG_FD_111479 | JGI IMG/M metagenome (GOLD analysis project Ga0164294, IMG submission 111479) | Oligotrophic lake water microbial communities from Sparkling Lake, Wisconsin, USA - GEODES005 metaG | ecosystem: Environmental > Aquatic > Freshwater > Lake | place: USA: Sparkling Lake... | reverse complement strand
TGCACGATGTCTGCCTCATCACCCCCGACATGGGCGAAGCGCAGGTCATCGCTGCCTTGCTGGGCCTCAAGCAGGCCCCGTTGCTGACCGGCTGGCGCGGCAGTCCGCCGCTCGATCTGCCGGCGCTCGCCGCGTTGATCATCCGCATCGGCCAGATCATGCGCGGCAACCCCGCCATCCGTGAGATTGATCTGAACCCGGTCATTCTCCACCCTGCGGGAGAAGGCGTCGTCGCTCTCGATGCCCTGATGCTGGTGGATTGACCGTCTGGCGCGGTGCTAGGCCGGCTCGTCCTCGCGGTCGGCTTCGGCCAGCAGCTCGTCCCCATCCTTTTCCGGCAGCATCAGAAAAAGGACGAGCGCGCACACCGATCCCATCGCCATGATCGCCGATACGGTCAGCAGTTGATCATTGCCCAGCCAGGAAAACAGCGCGCCGGCGATCAGCGGGCTGCCGGCGGCTCCCAGACGCCCGACCCCCAGGGCAAAGCCCGTCCCGGTGCCGCGCGCATGGGCCGGAAAGCCGCGCGCAAAGGCGGCATAAAATCCGCTGATCGCCGCGTTGGTGAAGAAGCCGGCAAGGATGGTCGCCCATTGCCAGGCGGACAGGGTTTCACGCCCCAGACCGAAGGACGCGACTCCCAGGGAGCCGACCAGCAGCATGAACGCCGTCGGCCAGCGGATGCCGAACCGCGCCATCACCAGGCCAAAGGAGAAGCTGCCGAGGAAACCGCCGACATTGGCCCAGGTCAGCACCGTCGCGGCCTGCGCCGGCGGATAGCCGGGCGGATAGTCCGACACGATCTGCACCCCGAATTTCAGAATATAATAGAAGGTGATGGTGTGGAACATATAGCCGAAGGCGAGCAGCAATGTCGTCGGGCGCAGCTTGGGATTGGACAGGATATCCAGCGCGCGCGGCGCGGTTCCGGCGGCCGGCGGCGGCGGCAAGGCGGCCAGTGGCGCCTTGCCAAACGCCTTCAGCGTGACGTTGGCGCCATCAAGATTGCGCCTGGAGAAATGAAAGGCGGCGGTTTCCGGAACCAGCCATGCAATCAGCGGGACCAGCGCCGCGGTGACCGCGGCACCAAAGACGAAGATCGCACGCCAGCCGAATTCGGGAAGCAGCCATTCCGAAGCCGCGATGCCGCCGATGATCGCACCCAGCGGGTAGCCCGCGACATAGGCGGCGATAGCGCTGCGCCGGAACCTCGTGTTGCTGCTTTCGGCAGCCACCGCATTGGTCGCGGCCAGCATCCCGCCAATGCCAACGCCCGTGATCAGCCGGTAGACGATCATCGACGCCACGCTGCCGGCCGTGCTGGCCAGATACATGCCGGTCGCCATCAGGACCAGACAGGCCAGCATCGCGCCCTTGCGCCCATAACGGTCGGCCATGCCGCCCAGCAGCAGCGAGCCAAACCCCATGCCGACCAATTCGGCGGACAACACCACCCCCAGCGCCGAGCGCGCGATGCCCCATTCTTTGGTGATGCCCGGCGAAGCAAAGGCGCTGGACAGCACATCAAAGCCATCAAGCGCATTGAGCAACACCATGAGGCCAATCACGATCCACTGCCGAGCGCCCATCCCGGTCTGGTCGATGATGCTTCTTGGGTCATGCATGACCGTCTCTCCCCCAGCGTGTGATCGCGATCATTCGTGAATGCGCGTCAGCAGTTCGATCAGCTTGCTGACTTCCTGATCGCTAAAGCGCGACTTCAGCCAGGATTCATGGTCGCGGATCGCCCGCTTGGCGCGTTCGAGGATGGTGCGGCCGTCATCGGTCAGGTTCAGTGTCTGCCGGCGGCCGTCGGTCAACGATTTGCCGCGCACCAGCAACTGGCGCGCCTCCAGGCGGTTCACGATCGCCATCGTCGTCGCCCGGTCCATCCGCATCAGCTGCGCCAGATCGGTCTGGGCGATATCGGGCCGATCATCGATCAGCCACAGGATGGAAACCTGCTTCTGTGTCAGGCCCAGATCCGCGAAGGTTTCGGAGAAATGGCGATAGACCGCCCCGTGCGCCAGCCGCAGATGGAAGCCGACGATGGAGCCGATCTCACCGACATCGTCATCGCCGCCAATGCGCGGCGTGGTCGGAACCAGCACTTCCTGATATTTTCTCATCTTGCCCTCCTGCACAATCGTTAGTGAGGCAAACGAGCGGTGTCGAGGATTGGCCGTCAGGCCCTGGGGATGAAGTCCGGATGGACCGGGGCGCCCCGCAGCAAATGTTCAGGCCAGCGCGAGCAGGATCGCCAGCAGTTCCTCCGGCTGGTCAGACATCACGTCATGGCTGGCGGCCACTTCGTGATAGTTCCAGGCGGGATCCACCAAACAGCGCTGGGCAAATTGCGCAAACGGGGTCGGCTGCCAGGCATTGGCAAAGACATAGACCTTGCGGGCCACCTTGGCCTCTTCACCGGTAAAGCGCACCGCTTCCAGCAGGGTCAGCAACGGGTGTGCGGTCATCAGCGGATGGGCCAGCCCGGGCAGGGGGGCAACCGCGCCGGGCGATGATTTCTGGCTTTCGATATAATGGCCATGTTCCCAATCGGATGTGAGATCCCACAGCGATTGGCCATCGAGCGGCACAAAGGCATCGACATGGACCATGGCGTCGATCCGGCCGCCCAGGCGCGTTGCCAGGCCGGTGATCACCATGCCGCCCCAGGAATGGCCGACCAGGATGAAACGGTTGAAACCCGCGGCGTCAATCTGGGCCGCCACATCATCGACATGGGTGGTCAGCGTGATGCCGGGGTGGAATTCCTGCTGGCGCTGCCCCAGTCCGGTCAGCGCCGCCACCAGCACCCGGTGCCCGGCGGCGCGCAGATCGGCCAGCGTCCGTTCAAATGCCCAACTGCCACACCAGGCCCCGTGAACCAGCACATAATCAGCCATCAGACCATGTCCTGCTTGCGTTCATAACCGGCAATCCAATCCAGCGTCTTGTCGAGGCCGCCGAAGGGGAAGAAGTGCAGCCGGACCTTGCCATGTTCCGGCCCGAGGCCGCGCACGAAGGCGTCCACCAGCCGGTCCGGTCCGGCACTGCCCAACAGATTGGTGACCGAAATGCCATATTTGCGCAGGATGGACGCTGATGCCCCCACGCCGCAGCGCGCGGCATAGCCCAGCAGGCGCTTGATCCCGGCCGGGCCAGGCACGCCCAGGCGCACCGGCACATCAATCCCGCGCGCACGCAATTCTCCCAGCCAGGCAATCGCCGCATCGGGATCAAAGCCGAACTGGGTGACGATCAGCGGCGCCATCCCGCGCGCGCCGATATCGGCCACCTTGGTGTCGATTGCCGACCAGCATTGATCCGGGCTCATGTTGGGGTGGCCATCAGGATGGCCACCAATGCCGATCGCCCGGATGCCGCTGCGTTCGAAGGCACCGGTGGCCAGCAGCGCCGACGTGTCGGCAAACGGCCCGATCGGCTCCGGCGGATCGCCGGCGACGATGAAGCAGCGGCGCACGCCGGCCTGCTCCACCACCGCCTGCAGATAATATTCGAATTCTGCCACTGATGTGATCCGTCGCGCCGAGAAATGCGGCATGGGCTCAAAGCCGAGCGCGCGCACCGCCACGGCCGCCGCCACCCGGCCACGCACATCCTCGCTGGGCAGATAGGCCACGGCAACCGGGGTTTCCGGCGCAATCCTGGGGGCAACCGCCCGCAACGATGCTTCTTCCTTGGCCGTCACCTCAAGGCTGAAACCATCGGTGATGCGGGCCGGAGCCAGATCCCAGTTCGGATGAATGAGCGATGCCGCAGACATGGCCGGCTGCCTCCTTGCTGTTGCCGCCCGCCAGGGCGGGCGGCGCTGTCAGATGGGATCAGCGCGCGGTGCGCCAGCCTTCGGCATAATTTTCCCGGGCGACCCGGCTGTAGGGCACCGGAGACACGATGGCCCGCACCTCGATCTGCTTGTGCGGCTCCACCGTCGTCTTGCGCGTGCCGCCGTCTTCCTCGCCCCACACCACCCGCACTTCGCTGCCAACCGGGATTTCGGGATCGACCGTGGCCAGGCTGAGCGCCTGCTTTTCATTGAAGCTGTAGCCGGTGAACATCGAGAAGCCGACGGTCTTGCCGCCGGCGTCCACCACGCGGTCGTAATTCGACGACGCATAATTGGCGAGCGGTGTGTCGAAGAACTTGTACTGCTCCCCATCCGGGTTGAACAGCGACGCGGTGATCCGGGCCATGTCCTCCGGGTGCCAGGCCAGCGTCACTTTCTTGCGCTGCTCGGCCGGATTGAGCGCCTCCAGCGCCTCGCGGCCGTGGAATTCATGGTCGAACTTGACGAAGCCGCCGTATCCCAGCTCCCACGGGTTGAGATAATAATCCTCGATCCGGTCCGACACGAACGAGCCGCCGATCGAACCGGTGGCCTCATAACTGTCGGCGCCCAGCCATTCGCGGAAGCCCTTCAGCTTGTCGCCGGTGTAGATCGCCGGCAGCGGCGAGGGGATCCAGCCGGATTCCAGCGTGTTGGACGGATAGGCGCGGCTGCCGCAGGCGATCAGGCCGAACGCCTTGCCGGCCTCCAGAATTGCGGCGCGGATCTCTTCCTGCTCCGCATAGGGCCCCCAGATTTCCAGGCCGGGCGCGCCCGACATGCCGTGGCGCAGCGTGCGCACGGTGCGACCGGCAATGTTCATGGTGCTCATGTTGAAGAATTTGAGCTGCTCCAGCGGGCCGCCGTGCAGTTTCTCGATCACCGCCCAGGCATTGGGCCCCTGGATCTGGAAGCGCCATTCCTTGCGGGTGACGGGCTTGCCCATCGGGCGCATCGGCGACCGGTCGTCCAGTTCGATCTGGCAGTCATAACCGCCCGTCGCCGCATGATAGCGCAGCCAGTTCGACGCTGGCGCGCGGCCGACATAGGTGAAGGATTCCGCTTCTTCCCAGAAGATGATCCCGTCGCCGATCACATGGCCATAGGGCGTGGTTGGCACATACTGCTTGGCCTTGCCCGGCGCCCAGCCCCTGGGGCTGTTGATCATGGTGTCAGACAACAGTTTCAGCGCGTCCTTCCCCCTGATGTACAGGTTCACCATGTGGTGCGACTGATCGAACAGCACGGCGCTGTGCTGCCAGGCCCATTGTTCCGAACGCCAATTGGAAAACTCCGGCGCCACCACCGGATAGACATAGGCACCCAACTGCGAATTGCGCAGCATCGATACGATATTGCCCGTCGAAGCCAGCAGCTCCTCGAGATTCCCGACGGTCATGATCAATAAACCCCCATGATTTTTTGCTGGGCTTCTCCTATCGCGTTTTGTATGCAACGCAAACAAAAAAGCGCGGGAGAACCTCAATGTCGAAGAGCAGCCACATCCTCACCTTGTCTTGCCCCGACAAGCCGGGGCTGGTGGCCGGTGTGGCCCAGTTGCTGGCCGAACACGGCGGCAACATTCGTGCGTCGCAGCAATTCAACGACACGGAATCAAACAGTTTTTTCATGCGTATCGCCTTTGATCTGGTGGGCGATGCGGCCGAGGCGGCGCTGTGCGATGCCTTTGCACCCTTTGCCGGGCGCCAACAGATGGACTGGCAGATCCGTCCCACGGCCAAGGGCCGCAAGTTGCTGCTGATGGTGTCAAAATTCGACCATTGTCTGGGCGATCTTCTCTATCGCCAGCGCATCGGCGAGCTGGCGATGGATGTCGTCGGGATCGTCTGCAACCACCCCAAGGACGCGCTGAGCATCTCGCTGCTTGGCGACATCCCGTTCCATCATCTGCCGGTGACCAAGGACACCAAGAGCGAGCAGGAGGCCCGAATCAAGCAACTGGTGCACGATACCGGCGCCGAACTGGTGGTGCTGGCACGTTACATGCAGATCCTGTCGGATGATCTGGCCCGCTTCCTGTCAGGCCGCTGCATCAATATCCATCACAGCTTCCTGCCCGGCTTCAAGGGCGCCAAGCCCTATCACCAGGCGCATGCGCGCGGCGTGAAGATGATCGGCGCAACCGCGCATTATGTGACAGCGGATCTGGATGAAGGGCCGATCATCCATCAGGATGTCGAAGCCATCAGCCACAGCGACACGCCCGATGATCTGGTTCGCAAGGGGCGGGATATCGAACGCCGGGTGCTGGCGCGCGCGGTGCATCTGCATCTGGAAGACCGCGTGTTCATGATCGGCAACAAGACGATCGTGTTCAGCGACTGACCGATCGCGCGGCGGCCATCAGCAGGTTCGCCAGCGCCTGCGGGGACGACAGATAGGGGCTATGATCCGCCCGCAGCGTCACCACTGCGGCGCCGGGCACCAATTGCTGCATCTTGCGCTGGCTGGCCAACGGGATCGTCTGGTCTTCGGTGCATTCGACATAGGTGCGCGGAATCCGGCCGAACCCTTCGGGCGTGAGACGCAGCGGGGTCGATCGCGGCTTGTGCGGTTCGGCAACGATCCGGGCCATGGCGGCCGCGACGGCTTCTGGCGGTGACAGTTGCGCAAACACCGCGCCGGCTCGTGTCCGATCGACCTCCGTGCCCGCCCCCTGATGGACCGGCGTGATGATCGCATCGAAGGCCGGATTGGGCCCTTCCATCTGCTTGAAATCCGCGCGCGACATGCCATCGGGCAGCATCATCGCGCAGATATAGACCAGGGCATCGATCACGCCGGCGGCGGTTTCAGCCGCCTGGCTGATCACGATCCCGCCGCGGCTGTGGCCGGCCAGCACGACCGGTTGCTGCTGGGCCGCGCCGCACAGATCGGCGACAAATTCCGCCCAGCCCTGCAAGGTGACGCCGCGCAAGGCCGCTTCGTCGCCGCCCATGCCCGGCAGATCCGGCGCGATGACCTCGTGCCCTTCCGCCTCCAGCAGGGCCTTCACCGCATCAAAGCACCAGCCGCCGTGCCAACTGCCGTGCACCAGAACAAAGCTCGCCATATCTACCTGCGCCCGTCATCAAGGGTTGGCCGCGGCCGGCATCACATCAAGCCCAACAGCCGGGCGGCATTGTCTTTCATGATGCCGGGCATCACCTCCGGCTTGAAGCCGACGCCGTGCGCGGCCGCGATCCATTTTTCCGGATGGATCAGGGGAAAGTCACTGCCGAACAGCATTTTGTGGCGCAACTGGGTGTTGGCATATTGCACGATCTGCGGCGCGAAATATTTCGGGCTCCAGCCGGACAGGTCGATGAACACATTGTCCTTGTGCAGCGCCATCGACAGGCTTTCGTCCACCCAGGGCCAACTTGGGTGGGCCAGGATGATCTTCATGTCGGGGAAATCGACCGCGACATCATCGATCAGCATCGGCTGGCCCCATTTGAGCCGCAGCCCGCCGCCGCCGCGCATGCCGGTGCCCATGCCGCTGTGCCCGGTGTGGAAGATCGCCGGCAGGCGATGTTCGGCGATCACTTCATAGATCGGGTAGCCCACGCGATCGGCCGGGTGGATATCCTGCATGATGCCATGGAACTTGAACCCGCGAACGCCGTGGTTCTCGATCAGGTCCCGCGCCTCGCGTGCGCCCAGCTTGCCTTTGCGCGGATCGATCGAGGCAAAGGCGATGCAGATGTCATCATTCTTCGCTGCATGATCGGCGATCTCGTAATTGGATACGCGCCTGGCCCCGATCCCGCTTTCGGCGTCCACGGTGAACAGGCAGAAGGCAATCTGCTGTTCGCGGTAAATCTCGATGATTTCGGGGATTTTCGGGCGTTCGCGTGGCGCCTTGAAATAGGCGCTGGCCGCGTCGAAGAATTTGCCCATCACCGGATCTTCCGGATCATAGCACGACACTTCGGCGTGCACATGCACGTCGATGGCTTTGATCCGGGCAAGGTCAATCGGCATGCCGGCCTCCGGCGCGGGCCAGGCCCCTTGCCCTGATGGCAAGAGGCCTGGTGCGGATCACATCTTGATGATCACGGTCTTGGTTTCAAGATAGGCTTCGATCCCGGCCCGGCCCTGTTCGCGGCCCAGGCCGGATTCCTTGTAGCCGCCAAACGGCAGTGCCGTGTCGATCACAGCATGGCAATTGCCCCAGACCGTCCCGGATTTGATCTTGGCCGCCAGCTTGTGCATCGTGGAAACATCCTTGGTCCAGATGCCGGCACCAAGGCCAAAGCAGGTGTCGTTGGCGGCCTTGGCCACTTCATCCAGATCATCAAAACGCTGGGCCACCACCACCGGCCCGAAAATCTCCTCGCGCACCACGCTCATCTGCGGGTTCACATTCACCAGCACCGTCGGGTTGACGAAATAGCCGCCGTTGGACGACGGGGCATCGCCGCCCATCACCACGCTGGCGCCATCGCGCTTGCCGGCCTCGATATAACCGAGCACCTTGTCATGCTGTTCCTTGCTGACAATGGCGCCCATGTGCGCCTCGGGATCGAGCGACGGCCGCGGTGCCCAGAAGGGCGCGGTGGCGGCAATGCCTTCCAGCAACTGATCAAATACCGAACGATGGGCATAAAGCCGGCTGCCGGCCACACAGACCTGGCCGGCGTTGAAGAAGATCGCCCCGGCCGCACCCGGCGCCGCCTCTGCCACATCGACATCGGGCATCACGACCACCGGCGACTTGCCGCCCAGTTCCAGCGTCACGCGCTTCAGCGTGGCCGTGGCGTTGCGGTTGATCAGCTTGCCGATCTCGGTCGACCCGGTGAAGGCGACCTTGTCGACATCCGGGTGCTTCACCATGCGGTCGCCCGCCGTGTGGCCATTGCCGGTGATGATGTTGATCACGCCCGCCGGGAAGCCGGCCTCGACAATCAGATCCGCCAGCCGCAACGCGGTGAGCGAGGTCTGTTCAGCCGGCTTCAGCACCAACGTGCAGCCCGCCGCCAGCGCCGGGGCGATTTTCAGGCACGCCATCAGCAGCGGGAAATTCCACGGCACGATCTGGGCGCATACGCCAACCGGTTCCTTCACGGTATAGCTGAACACCGTGCCGTTGGGGATGGTATAGGGCTGGGTGGTTTCCCCGGCCACCTTGGCCGACCAGCCCGCCATGAACCGCAACTGGCTGACGGCGCCGGGAATATCCACTGCCGCCGCCATGCCCTTGGGCTTGCCGTTGTCGATGGCTTCCAGCTCGGCGAATTCGTCCGCATGCGCTTCCAGCAGATCGGCCAGCCGGTTGATCGTGCGGTCGCGCACCATCGGCGGCAATCCCGACCAGCGCCCATCGTCAAAGGCCCGGCGGGCCGCCGCCACGGCGCGGTTCACATCGGCATCGGATGCATCGACGATCCGGGCGATTTCCCGGCCTGACGACGGGTCTTCCACCGCGATGGTGGCATCATGGCTCGACGAGACAAATTCATTGTTGATGAACAAGCGGGGTGCGCGGGACAGGAACTGTTTGGCGGCGTCAGAATATTCACGCTGGTCCAGCATGTTTGGCGTCATCACGTTCATCGGTCTCTCCTTCCCAAGGTTCAACGAATCGGGCTGATCCGGTCGTTTGTGTTGCATACAAAGCAGAGATGGGCAGCCATGGCAATTGCCCTGCCGCTGGCCCCACCCGGCCCCACCCGGCCCCACCCGGCCCCCACCCGGCCTCGCGGCGAATGCGCCATTGTCGCCGTACGGTTCAGGCGCTTCGCCAGGCACGGTGCCGACCTGCCTGCCGCAGATCGGGCGGCGGATTACAGCGGCAGACCCACATAGTTTTCGGCGATCATTGCCTGCGCCGCATCCGATTGGGCGATATAATCAAGCTCGGCGTTCTGCATGCGCCGTTCGAACGCACTCTCGCCGGGGAAACGGTGCATCAGCTTGGTCAGATACCAGCTGAAACGCTCGGTCTTCCAGATGCGGGCAAGGGCGCGATCGGAATAGCCATCGATGCCTTCCGACTGGCCATGGTCGATCCAACTGATCAGCGCTTCGGTCAGGTAGGTGACATCCGACGACGCCAGGTTCAGGCCCTTGGCCCCGGTTGGCGGCACGATATGTGCCGCATCGCCGGCCAGGAACAAATTGCCGTGGCGCATCGGTTCGGACACGAAGCTGCGCAGCGGCGCGATGCTTTTCTCGATCGAAGGGCCGGTGATGACCTTTGCCGCAATGTCCGGCCCAAGGCGGGTCTTCAGCTCCGTCCAGAAGCGGTCGTCGGGCCAATCCTCCAGTTTCTCCTCCAGCCCGACCTGCAGATAATAGCGGCTGCGGGTCTGCGAACGCATGGAGGCCAGCGCAAAGCCCCGCTCATGGCTGGCATAGACCACTTCCGGATGGCACGGCGGCACATCGGCCAGCACGCCCAGCCAGCCAAACGGGTAGGCGCGTTCATACTCGCGGCGAACCGCGCGTGGGATGGCCTGGCGAGACACGCCGTGGAAACCGTCGCAGCCAGCGATGATGCAAGTTTCGATCCGCCGGCGCTCGCCGGCGACCGTGAAGCTGACGGCGGGCGTGTCGCCTTCGATGTCATGCAGCGCCACGTCCGTCGCTTCCCAGATGATGTCCAGACCGCGCGCCGGTGCGGCTTCGATCAGGTCGCGGGTGATTTCGGTCTGGCCATAAACGGTGACATGCCGGCCGGTGTGGCGGGTGACCGGGACATCGATGATACGCCCGTCGTTGACCAGGGTCAGGCCGTGATGGGCCAGTCCTTCCAGCTTCAGCCGATGGTCGAGCCCCAGCCGGGTGAGCAGGTCGGTTGTCGTCCGTTCCAGCACACCGGCACGGATGCGTTGCCGCACCCGCGCCTGGCTGGTCCGTTCGATGATGATCGCATCAATTCCCGCCTGGCGCAGGCCATGGCCGAGCATGAGACCGGCCGGGCCGGCCCCGATGATGGCAACTTGCGTCTTCATGCGATCTCGCCGCCGTCGATCCGGTTCAGGCCATCGCGATGGTTGACGCCAACGGCACCGGCGCGTGCAATCCGCATGGACATGTCCTTCCGGAATGAGGTGCCGAGCCGCCGGTTGGTTGGCCAGGCGATTGTGGAGGCGAGGTCAATCCGCCGGCTCGAGCACGATATGGCCAATGGCGGTGTTGCTGCACGGGATGTGATAATGGCGGTTCAGGCGCTTCACCTTGCGGCCGAGCGCCCCGCGCATGATCAGCCACATCACCATTTCGATGCCTTCCGAACCCGTCTCGCGCAGATATTCGATGTGCGGAATGTGGCGGGCCGCGTCGCCGTCCGATTCCAGCAGATCGAGGAACTTGTTGTCCCATTCGCGATTGAGCAGGCCGGCGCGCGGCCCCTGCAACTGGTGGCTCATGCCGCCCGTGCCCCAAATCTGCACATTGAGATCTTCGGGGAAGCTGGCCACCGCGCGGGCAATGGCCTCACCCAGCGCCCAGCAGCGGTTGCCCGACGGCACCGGATAGGTGACCACATTCACCGCCAGCGGCACGACCTTGCACGGCCACGCGTCCGGCTGGCCGAACATCATGCTCAGCGGCACGGTCAGCCCATGATCCACGTCCATCTCGTTGATGATGGTCATGTCGAAATCGTCGAGGATCAGGCTTTGGGCGATGTGCCAGGCCAGATCGGCATGGCCCTCCACATCGGGCACCGGGCGCGGACCCCAGCCTTCATCGGCTGACTTGTACCGTTCACCGCAGCCGATCGCGAACGTCGGGATGATATTGGCATCAAAGGCCGAGGCATGATCATTGTAGACCAGGATCACGACGTCGGGGCGCACGTCCTTTTCCCATTGTCGGGTCCATTCATAACCGGCGAAGATCGGCCCGAAATAATCGTCCTGCCATTTGCCCTGATCCACCGCCACACCCAGCAGCGGCACATGGCTGGACCCAACGCCAGCGGAAATGCGGGCCATCTCAATAGCCTCCCTTGATCGAGCGATTGCCCTGGGCCGGGCGTCCGCCATCCAGCATCATCTGGCGATATTCGGGCCAACTCATGTCGGTCATGGTCGAAACGGCTTCGGCAAAGGGCAGGCCGTCGGTCGAAAACAGCTTGGACAGGAAATAGACATTGCCGCCCAGATCAAGCAGCGCGTTGTAATCGCGGGCCAGCACCGCCTGAATGGCGGCTTCCGAAATCTTCCATTCGGCAAGATAGGCACGCTCATCGGCCTTGAAACGCGCGCGATTGTCGGCCTTCATCAGGCTCATGGCGAACTGGTTGATCCAGTAACCCTTGCGCGCGCGCGCCGCCGTGAACACGCGGGTGCCGGGAATATCGTCCAGTTCGGCAAGATATTCGTGGATATTCTGGGTCATGCTGCCTCCGGTCCGTGTAGCGGCATCGGATTGTCGATCTGCACCGCGCCAACCATCGCGCTGCCGAACGCCCGGACGCCACGGCCCCGCCCTGCGACGGCAGCTCTGCGTTCAGCCGCCCCGAACCCGATCACGCCATGGTCGATCTTCATGTCTGGCAGTCTATTCCCCCTTCGCCTCATGATCCAATTTGAACGGCTGGCCAGCCATAAGATTTTTCTCATTCCATCTTGCTGGATGCGATCCGCACCTGATCCAGGAATGCGGCCTGCAAGGGGGTGGGGCGCCACCCGGTCCGTGTGGTCATGCCGATGTTGCGGGTAAGCCCGGCTGGCGCATCGGCAATCCGCACCAGCCAATTGACCGACAGTTCCAGGGCAACCTGATCGGCCGAAAGCATCGTCAGGAAATCGCTGGCGATCAGCATCTGGCGGATGGCAAGCACTGATCCGCACTCGATCGGCACCTTCGGCAGGGGAATCCGGGCCGCATCGAACATCGCGCGCCATTGCCCGTGCAGCGGCGTGCCCTGCGGCGAGACAATCCAGGGAAAGCTGGCGAGTTCGGCCAGGCTTGGCTGGCGGTTTGCCAGCGGGTGATCCTTGCGGCCGATGATGACCGGACGATCAAGAAACAGCGGCAACTGCTGAACATCGTCCCCCGGCGGGGGCAAGCGCAAGGCGCCCAGCATCAGATCAAGGTCGCCGTCGCGTAGTGGTTCGATCAGTTCCGCAAATGATCCTTCCGCAATCACCACGCGGAAATCGGGATAAAGCGCATGAAACGCGACAAGCGCCGCGGGCAACAGGCGCGCGCGCGGCAAGGGCATGGAGCCAATCGCGATCCGGCCAACCTCGCGCCCCTTCAGCAGGTCGATCTCCGCCAATCCCGCCGCCAGTTCGGCCCGGGCCAATCGAAACGCCCGGATGGTCGACTGACCGGAATCGGTGAAGCCGATCCCCTTGCCGCGCCGTTCAACCAGCTTGCGGCGCAGGGCAATCGACAGATCGGCCAAAGCGCGGTGCAATGTCGGCTGGGAAAGACCCGTCGCCACACTGGCACTGACATAGCTGCCCGCTTCGGCCAACGCCAACAGGGCGCGCATCTGGGCGGTGGTGACACGCGGGCTGCCGACATGATGCAATGCCCGCTCGATACGCGGGGCCAGCAGCATGGCCGCCTCGCCGGGCTGCATCCCTTCGGGTTGACGGTTGAACAGGGCAATGCCCAATTGGCCTTCCAGCTTCGAAAGGCCCTGGGTGATTGCGGGCTGGGAGATGCTCACGGCCCTGGTGGCGGCCGAAATGCTGCCCAATCGCACGATGGCCGCCACCGCGCGCAGATGGCGAAGGTTCAACTCGTCCCACATGTCGGCACAAAGTTAGCATGGTCTTATAGCTTGGGCAAAATGCTGACGTCACGCAGACGGGCTAGGTGCGGTGCGATGGCCACGATGCGCAAATTGATGGACGGCTGGTCGCTGCACTGATCAGGCTGGGTCGGCGAGCGCGGACTTCAGCACATCGGCGTAGGGCCGGGTCGGGTGGCCCAAAATTCGCGATACAGACTGGCCCGGCGTGCACAACAGCCCGTCAGCGGCTTTGGCATCTGCATCCGCCAGAACGGCAGCGACCGGTGCGGGCAGGCCGGCCCGCACCATGCCATCGGCCAGGGCTGACGGGGGAATGTTGACGAAGCTGATGGCTTTGCCGCTCAGGCCGGACAAAGTCTGGGCAAATTCAGCCATATTGAAGCTGTCATCGCCGCCCAGCTCGAGGATTTCGCGATCATGCCCGCCCTTGAGCACGATTGCGGCGACAGCGGCATATTCGGCCCGCATGGCTGGCGAGAAACGACCCGGGCCTGAGGCACCGAAGATCTGGCCAGTTTCGAGCGCCTGGGGCAGGTTCGCCAGGAAATTTTCCGTGTACCAGCCGTTGCGGATCAACGTGTGCACAAGGCCACTTTGGGCAAGCATGGCTTCGGTTGCCACATGCTCCTCACCTATGACCATGGCCCTGGCTGCGGCGCTGACCAGGGACGTATAGGCGATGAAGGCGACGCCGGCCGCTTTTGCCGCCTCAACGACATTCTCGTGCTGGGTGAGGCGATTGCCGACTGCGGATGATGACACGAACAGCATGCGATCAACGCCGGCAAAAGCCGCAACCAGCGACGCCCGGTCACCATAATCACCCCGACGGGTTGTAATCCCAATTCGGGCATAGGCCGCCGCCGCCGCATCAGATCGCACCAGTGCGATGATCGCGGCTGGATCGACGATCCGGGCCAGATGCGCGATGGCCAGCCGGCCAAAATGGCCCGAAGCACCGGTAACAAGATAACTGGTCATGGCCGTTTCCTCCTTGTAGAGCGTTGGGCAGTCTCAATTAGAGACCTTTTGGCGCTTGAAAAGGAGGCAGGTTTTCGTGACAAGGTTACCGGAAGGAGACCCCGCTGGCTTGGTGCGCCGGAACCGCATGGCTGAATGGCAGGCCATGGGCCTTGATCTGCACAATTGCCCGATCCGCAGCATCTTGGATCAAGTCGCCGCAAAATGGCCCGTGCTCATCCTTCTGGAAGTTCATCAGGAACCAAAGCGGTTCAACATGTTGCTTCGCGCCATTCCCGACATCTCGCGGCGCATGCTGACCCAGGGACTGCGCGATCTTGAACAAAATGGCTTGCTGACAAGAACGCTGTTCGACACGCGGCCGCCTGCGGTGGAATATGCGCTCACAGCGCTCGGCCGGTCGTTGATGGATCCACTCCTGGCGCTGGTGGATTGGGCTGCGCTCAACCGCGCTGCGGTCGCCGAAGCACACAGACTATATGACAGCGCCCGGCAAGCCTGATTGCGATCTGATCGGGATCGGATAGCACGCGCCGACGCCGCTCAGGTGAAGCCGGTGAACATGTCGACCGGCCGGAGTCAAAGCGAAGGATCACCTCGCCTCTGGCAGCGACCCGCCTGTCCGATATCGCGCATTCTTCGGCCCGCAAGAGCCACGGCGCATCCCGTCTCGCCGGATCGGCTACCGCTGCTTCTTGGTCATGGTCGCGGTGAAATCCGGATCCTTGTTCGCCACCCAATCCACGAATTTGCGAACGCCGGGATCGGCCAGCAATCCCTCCACATTCATCCCGTGACGCTGCAATTCGGAATTGGTGAAATTGGCGATCAGCATTTGCTGGCAGATCGGGTGCATGGGCACCGTATCGCGACCGCCCCGGCTCTTCGGCACGGGATGGTGCAAGATGGTGGTCGTTCCGGTCGGCCGCCCGCACAGCCAGCAGATCACTGCCGGCGCCGGAGCCTCCTCCTGGCGATGCAGGTCACCATATGGATCGTTTCTCGCGTTTCTGCGGGCCATGCGTCTGCCTGAGTTTCCAAGATTTGCGTTGCCAGCCTATATACGAATCCAACCGCGCGCCTGCCAATATCTGCAGCCGCGTGGAAAATGACTTCGCGCCCGCCCTGGGCTGGCGTGGAAGTGCGACAGGCTTGGCATTCCACCAACTTTGCAGGCATAGGCCCGGTCCCGCCCGACGGGCGCATCGGGATCCATATGCGAACAGCGTCATCACATCGAACCGTCGGACTGGATTTCGGGACCACAAATACGGTTGCTGCCGTCTCCCATCCCGGCGACGCGGCCCGTCTGATCGACTTTTCAGGGCCCGCAGCAGCGACCAGCGTCTTCCGGTCGGCGCTTTCCTTCTGGGAGGATGACAGCGCATTCAAGGGCGTTGCCGTCGAGGCCGGGCCATGGGCGATTGCGGAATATCTCGCCTCGCCGCACGGCTGCCGCTTCATCCAGTCGTTCAAATCCGTCGCCGCCAGCAGCAACTTCGAGCGGGCGGTCATCTTTGAACAGCGTTACACGTTCGAAGCGATGGGCAAGGCCTTCCTGGCGGGATTGGCCAAGCGGTCCGGGGGTGAACTCAACGACCGGAACAGCCGCATCATCGTCGGTCGCCCTGTGGCTTATGCCGGCAGCAATCCCGATCCGGAGCTTGCCAGGGAACGCTATGATCTGATGTTCGAAGGCTTCGGCGCCGAAATCTTCTATGTCTATGAACCGCTGGCGGCAGCCTTCAGCTATGCAGCCCGCCTGACCGACGCGGCGACCGTGCTGGTGGCCGATTTTGGCGGCGGTACCAGCGATTTTTCGGTGGTCCACATGAAGGCGCCCGGCGCTGCCCAGCGCTTCACGGCACTGGGGCACGCCGGCATCGGCATTGCCGGCGATGACTTTGATTTCCGGTTGCTCGATCACCTCGTCTTGCCGCTGCTCGGCAAAGGGTCTGCCTACCGGTCATTCGACAAGTCCCTGATCATCCCGGGGCGCTATTTCGCCGATTTCAGCAACTGGTCACGGCTTGCCTTGATGCGCAATCGCCGGACGCTGGATGAACTGCGACGCCTGGAGCGACAGGCCGCTGACCCGGCCGCCATTGCTCGGCTGATCGCGGTGATCGACAACGAACTCGGCTATCCGCTTTACGATGCCATTGGGCGGGTCAAGCGCAGCTTGTCGGATCATGACCGCGCGACCTTCCGGTTTTCAGGCGCCGGGCTCCAGATCGAGGCCGAGGTGACGCGGGCAATGTTTGAAACCTGGATTGCGGACGACCTGGCCCGGATCGAGGCCACCGTTGATGCCGCCATATCGGCATCCGGTGTCGGCAGCGCCGATATCGACCGTGTTTTCATGACGGGCGGTTCCTCCCTCATTCCCGCGGTGCACAATATCTTCGCCAGACGTTTCGGTGCCGATCGCGTTGCGGTTGGCGGCGAGCTCACATCGATCGCGCATGGCCTGGCGCTGATCGGCGGGCGCGATGATGTCGCAGAATGGGCGGCCTGAGCGGGGACCTGAGGCGAACGCCAATCATCGCGGCGCTGGCCGTGATGCGATCCGGCACAACGCCATCATGGCACATTGACTATGACCTGCAGGGTTGCGAGGCCTGCTGCCATCGATCGCTGCACAGAAGATCATCACAGAAGATGCGAGGTTCAACTGATGACAGGCGCAGCAGCATCCGGGCCGGAACAGGCGCTGTTTCCCGAACTGCCAGCCGGTGCGTTCGCAAAGCAGGACCCGGAGGATGATCGGGCATTTTATGCCCCGCCGCGGCTGGTGACCCATATTGACGATGCGGCGATGGCGGCGCTGACCAATTTCTATCGACACATGCTGCCGGACGGTGGCCATGTGCTCGATCTGATGTCGAGTTGGGTCAGTCACCTGCCGGCCGATTGCCGCCTTGCCGGCGTTGTCGGCCATGGCATGAATGAAGAGGAACTCGCTGCCAATCCACAATTGACGCAGTGGTTCGTGCAGGATCTCAACCAGACGCCGGCGCTCCCGCTTGACACAGCATCATTCGACGCGGCGCTGTGCTGCGTCGGCGTGCAATATCTGCAGCGGCCAGGCGCGGTGTTTGCCGACGTCCGCCGGCTGCTGGTGCCGGGCGCGCCGTTCATCGTCAGCTTTTCGAACCGCTGCTTCCCGACCAAGGCGGTGGCGATCTGGCGGGCGCTCGATATCAACGGCCATGCCGCGCTGGTGAAGCTGTATCTGGAACGCGCCGGCTTTGGCGCGGTGCGGGTCGATCTGCTGGCCGATGGTCGCGCCGGCGATCCTTTGGTTGCGGTCACCGGCCATGCCTGAACCAACGGAGGATGCTGTGACCGGGCTCGTGCAGGAAGACGTGCAATCCTATCCGCGGCCGCCGGCCCTGGAGCCGGTGCCGCAACGGATCATTGTCCGTCACGCGGGCGTGCTTGTGGCCGATACGATCGCAGCGCTGCGGGTGCTCGAAACCCATCATGCACCAAGCTATTATCTGCCGCGCAGCGCCGTGCGGGCTGATCTGCGCGCGGTGGCAGGCAGCAGCTTCTGCGAATGGAAGGGCCATGCCCGCTATTTCGATGTGATCGCTGGCGCTGTCATCGCCCGGCGCGCCGCCTGGAGCTATGATCGGCCCACAGCGCGCTTTGCGGGGCTGGCGGGCCATATCGCCTTTTATGCCGGGCTGATCGACGAAGCCTGGGTGGGCGACACGCGCGTGATCCCGCAACCGGGCGATTTCTACGGCGGCTGGGTCACCCCCAATCTGGTCGGCCGGATCAAGGGCGCGCCGGGGACAAATCACTGGTAGCCGACATGCTCCCCAATTCCGCATCACGCCCCTATGGGAATTCTCCAGCGCTGAGGGTCCTCCGGTTTCGTGTTCGGGCATAATGTCAGTTTCTTGCCGGGTTCCGGCTGCCGGTGGCCGCGAAAATGGGGATGATTGCATTCAAATCGTCGTGATCGTATCGGGGCAAGCAACCTGAACAGGGGTGGAAAATGGTCAAGATCGTGTGGCTTTTGCGCAAGGCTGATCATCTCAGCGATGCCGAGTTTCAGCGTTGGTGGCTTGAAAGCCACGCGCCCCTTGCAGCCGCAGCGCCGCGGCTGGTGCGCTATGTTGTCAACATTGCACAAAAGCCCGACCTGCTTGCAGGCAAGCCTGCATGCGACACGGATTGGGATGGTGTGGCCGAGCAGTGGTTTGCCAATGAAGACGATCTCAATGCGGCCTACAGCCGCCCCGTGGCCGGCAGCGTGCGGCAGGACACACTGGCCCATGTTTCACGGCTGGAACGTCTGATCGTGCGGGAAATCGAAATCCCGGTCGTCCATCCGGCGTAAGGCTCGCGCGGCCTTGGCCAGCGCCGCCGTATGTCCTGCCCGGCTCGCGCCGCGCAGGCCATGCTTAAGCCCGAGGGACGTTCATGATTGCCTGATTGCGGGTCAGGTCCAGTCCGTGTTCGCCGGCCAGCCGGCCCCGAGGGCGTGTCGGGCGGCGATGTGACCGAACGTCAAGGCCGGGCCCAAAGTGATCCCGGCAGCGGGATAGTCCCCGCCAAACAGCGTCGCCGCATCGTTGCCGACCGCGTAGAGCCCATTGATCGGCACGCCGGTCACGCCCAGCACGCGGGCATGTTCGTCGGTCGGCAGTCCCGCAAAGGTTCCGATGTCGCCAGGCAGAACCCGCAGCGCATAGAATGGTGCTTTGATCAGGGGCGCCAGAGACGGGTTCGGAGCCCTTGCAGCGTCGCCGCTGCGGCGATTGAACAGGCTTTCCCCGCGACCGAACAGCGGATCGCGGCCTTCCGCAGCGTGCCGATTGAATTCGGCAACCGTGCGTTCGAGCGTGTCTGCATTCAGCCCTGTCCGGCCCGCAAGCTCGGCAATCGTTTCGCCCTTCAACAGATAGCCGGACCGCAGATGTTTTCGCACGGGCCAAGGATGCGGCCGGACAGCGCCCAGGCCATAGGCCCGCAAGGCCCTGTGATCGGCAATCAGCCAGGCTTCAGCAGCCCGCCCCGCATTGCTTTGCGCGAGCAGCGCCAGCACAAAGGCGTGGTACGAGTCCGCCTCATTGACAAAGCGCCGGCCCTGCCAATCCACGGCAATCACCCCAGGCTTGCCCTTGTCGCCAAAATGAGGCCACGGGGCCGTGCGGCCTTGGCCGACTGGAACATTGGAAACAGGGGTCCATGCTGCCGGCTGGTCCGGATTGCGCAGACTGCCCGCTCCAGCCGTCTGCGCAATCGCGATGGAATCGCCTGTATTGCTCTTGGGGGGCAATGAAACATGCTGCTGGCCCTGCGAAACATGGGGAAACAACCGTGTCTTCCACGCACTGCTATGGGAAAAGCCGCCCGCTGCCAGCACCACACCCCGTGACGCGCGAAGGCTTGTCACATGCTCCGCATTGCGCACGTCCACGCCTTCCACCCGGCCATTGACCACGCAAAGGCCGGTCACTTCATGGTTGAGCCGGATCTCCACGCCGGCTTCCAGCAAGGTCAGCAGCAGTCGTCCCACGAGAGCATTGCCATTGGTCATGCGTGTGCCGCGGCTGAACCCCGCCAACCGGTCTTGCCAACTGCGCGCGACCAGCCTTGCCGCATACAGGGCGTCCTGCGGCCGGCTGCCGGCCCGGAGCAGCCTGGGCATATCGAGCCGCGTGCAAACCGATGTTCCGCCGACGATCATGGCATTTTCGAGCGGCTTGCGCACGAGGTTGAATGTCTTGCCGAGTTGGCGCCCATCGAAAGGCTCGGCTGCCAACGATCGTCCGCCCGAACATGCGCCCGGCTGATCCGAATGATAATCCGGCGAGCCCGGCATCAGCGCGTAGCGAACATGTGTCCGCTGTTCGAAGAAGGCCAGCGCATTGGGCGCGACATCGATGAAACGGCGGGAGCGCGCCGCATCAAAGCCGCATTTGGCCACGGCGCGTATATAGGTTTCGACCGCATCGGCATCGTCGACAATGCCTGCTGCAATTGCCTGACGGCTGCGGGGGATCCAGATTTCTCCGCCTGACGTGGCCGTGGTCCCCCCGATCTGGCCCGCCTTTTCAAGCACCACGACGCGAGCACCAAGGAGCGCTGCGGTTGCAGCCGCAGCCAGTCCGCCTGCGCCCGAACCCACGACTATGACATCAAACGCCTTGTCCATGGCAGTTCAGTCGATCCCCAGAGAGCAGTTTCGGAGCGCCAGGTCTTGCGGCCTGCGGCCCTTCGTCGACAGCGGTCACCGTGAAACCAAGCCAGAAGGCATCAGGGATAGACTGAGCGCGCAGAAACTCAAGCCATGCCAAAGCCGCCCGATGGTGCGCCGCGAGTGCCTTGTCAGCATTTTCCGACGTCCAGTTCCACAAGCTGCTGGCGGAACAGGCCTTTCATTCTGCATGGACGACCCTGCTCCAAACCGACCGAGAAGCCGGTTCACCAAACAGAGCGGCTCCGGGATCGGCCCGCATTTCATTGCCAATGGCGGCACCGGCGGCATTGCGTCCTCAATTTGCCAGCAGTCCGCCGTCCACGGCGATGACCGCACCTGTCATGTAGCTGGAAAGAGCCGATGCCAGAAACAGCACCGGACCTGCCAGCTCCGCCGGATCACCAAACCGCTGCTCGGGAATACGCGCCAGAAATTTCGACATCGCTTCCGGATCCGACCGAGAGCCGGCTGTCATGCGAGTTTCAAAAAACCCCGGCGCAATCGCATTGACCCGGATGCCTGACGGCGCAAGCTCGATGGCAAGCGAACGTGTATATTGCACCAGCGCACCCTTCGATACGGCATAGGCCGACGCATGCGCCTGCAAGGCCACAAACGCCTGGACAGAAGCAATGTTGATGATACGGCCCCGTCGCTCGGCCAGTTGATCGACCAGCGCCTCGGTTACCCGCATCGTGCCGTTGAGGTTGACATCCAGCACCTTGGCCCAGACTTGCTGATAATTGTCCTCGCCTGAACTGCCGCGCGCTTCGATCCCGGCATTGTTCACCAGGATGGACACGGCTGCTCCCGCCGCCCGGATTGATCTTGCCGCCTCGGTTGATTGATCGGGATCGCTGATGTCCCAGGCAAGCGCTGCCCCGCGGCCGCCATCCTGCTCGATCAACGCCACCGTTTCCTGCGCCATGGCCAGATCGATATCCCCAACCCATACGAATGCGCCGGACTTCGCCAGCCCGCGCGCGATGGCCCGGCCATTGCCCTGGCCTGATCCGGTCACCACGGCCACGTCTCCGTTCAGGAGATTGGGCACATTATCGGTAAGCGCCATGGTGACCTGCTCCCCATTCCTGAACCGCTTTGCGGGCTGTTCGCCAGCCCCGGCGCGCAGGGGCTGGCCGTTTGCCCCTGGCCGCTCCTGCAGCATTATCGGCGGCTTGTTGCCGATCGCGCCGTGAGATCGCTCCTTGTTGCCGTCTCTACGCCACGCTTCGCAGCTTGTCACCGCGTCAGCCAGGCTCATGAACCCGCGGGCGTTCAAGGACGGATCCGCTCCGGACTTCACGGCGCGCCACGGGTGTTGGCCGCCAGCGCGCCGCCGCCGGTCATGTCCCCCGAGGCGGAATCAGGATGCTGGTTTGCCGGTCACGTTCCGTGCGCGACAGGGACAGGCTGGGCGAGACATGCTCGCCGGCGGCCACCGTCCAGTTGCCGAATGCCAGCCCTTCGAACAACACATAGCCATCGAAATCGGTGAGCGCGCGGGCAGCCTCGCGGCCCTGGGCATCGAGCAGGGTGATGGTGATGCCGGCGAGCGGCGTGCGGGCATCGCCGGCGGCGAGCTGCACGCGGGCTTCGATGCTGCCGGTGGGGTGGATCGGGATGGGCAGCGGGCGCACTTCGCCGGGACGAAGCGCAAGCCGATTGCCGGGCACGGCCGGGCGCAAGGCGAAATCGGGCAGGGAGGAGAGCTGGGTTTCGATATCGAGCGCCGGGCCGGGCATCAGGCCACCGATCAGCAGGCGGCCGTCGCTGCCGGTCGAATCCGCGCGCAGCGCATTGTCGACGATGACCCGGCCGCCGGCAACGGCGGCTTCGCCGTGATCATGGCGGCCATTGCCATCATCATCCATGAACATGTCCGCCAGCACGGCACCGGAACGGGCGAGCCCGGTGGCCGCCGTCTGCCAGCGGTTTCCAGCGTTGAACAGACCGACGCTGAGCCCCAGCCCGGCGCGCCAGCCTGACGCGCCTTGCCCGGCGCTGGCAGACAGATTGAAGGGTCCAAGCCGGCGATTGAAGCTGACGCCGGCACCGAACCGGCCGCTGGAGGCTTGCCAATCGACATCGATGGCGAGGCTGCCGCGGCTGCTGCTGCGCGTGGCGCTCAGGCTGGTGCCGGACAACTGCCAACGGGTGGCCTTCGCGGCATCGATGCCGGCGCGCAGCCGCCAGCGGCCAAGGCTGGCGCTGGTGGCGACCGTGGCCATGCCCTGCAAGGTGCCGGCGCGCTGGCTGAGCCCCAGCGACGCCGACGCCTGCCAGCGGCCCATGGGCACGGCAAGGCGGGCGGCCAGATCGCTGGCGGTGCCGCCCGCCCGCAATGCCCCCGATTGCACACCAATCTGCCAGGGCAGGCTGTAGCGGCCGAGTGCAAGCTGGCCGCGCGCCTTGAGCGCGGCAAGGCTGGAAAACTGCCGCGACAAGGCTGGCGCCGATGGGCCGGCAGCGCGGCCGTGGCTGGCCAGATCGAGGATCAGATCGGTGCTGCCGACGCGCCGGGCCAACCGGGCGGCGCCGGCGGGCGCGCCGCTGGCATCGCGCGCCAGCGTGGCGGCAAACAGCCCGCCGGCCAATGTGCCATTCAGGCCAAGCGCCAGGGCCGGGTTGTCGTTTGCGGTGGCGCGCACATCGAACCGGGCCGTCAGCGCCCGGCTGACACCCCAGCCGATGGTGGCAAAGCCGGCCATGCCGGTGGGCAATGCCGTCGCCTGGCCCGCAATCAACGGCGTGCCGCCATCGACGAAGCCGATGGCGTAATCGATTTCATTCTCGGCATTCATTTCGGTGCCGATCAGGCGGTTGAATTCCTGGATGGTGGCCTCACCATGCGGGCCGAACAGCCGCACCTGCCAGACATTGTCGCCAAGGCGCAGCGGCACGCCGGCAAAGCGGAAATTGCCGCTGGCATCGGCGTCCCGCGTGACAGCGACGAGCCGGCCTTCGTTCCACAGTTCGGCTTCCCAGCCGGGAGGCAATGGCCCTGACAGGGTGATTTCATCGACCAGATCGGCGCGCCAGCCGGGGCGGGACGAGAGGACAAGGCCGCGCCCGGCCAGGCTTTGCGCGATCAGCGGCTGGGCCGGGCTGGCGACATCGCCGAACTGCAGGCTGCGCGCATGCAGTGGTCCGAGCAGATCGGGCGTATCGCGCGCTTCGGACAGGGTGAGGCCGAGCGACGGCACGCCGCGATTGGCGATCGACAGGCCGGCACGGGCGGCCAGGCCGAACAGTGCGCCGCTGGCCAGCACATTGGCGTTGGCATCACCGGTGCCGGCCTGGCCTTGCAGGGCGAGCGCAACATCGGCGCTCCACAGCGCAAAATGCGCGCGTGGGTGGGGCAGCAGCGCGAAGGCCGGGCGCGCGGTTTCGGGATGCAGACGCGCCTGACGTTCGGCACGCTCCAGCCGCATCAGCACGGGCAGCACCGTGTCGGTGATCAGCGCCAATGATTGGGTGACGCCATCGAACATCAGCCGCATCGGCAGGTGGCGCGGCAGATCGGCCACGGCGAGGCAGGCGCCGCCGGGGCCCGGCAGCAGGGCACTGGCCTGGATGGTGATCCGGCGCTGCGGCTGCGGCAGGGTAACGGTGATGCTGCCATCGGCCGCATCGTCATGCGCCAGCTCCAGCGCATCGAGGAACGCGGCAAGCGCCAGACACTGCCCGCCGTCCGGCCCCAGATCACGCATCGGCAAGGCTTCGGCGACGCGCTTGCCGCCGACCATCAGCGACGGCAGGATCAGGCCATCGCTGGCCTTGCCGGTTTTCGGATTGGCCGGATCGGTGCCGAAGATCTGATCAAACAGGCCGGGCGGTTCTGGCGCAGCGTGGGCCGGGCTGGCTAGAAACAGAATGGCAAGCGCCAGGGCCAGCCAGCACCGGCCGGTCGGCAGGTGATGGCGGGCCATGGATCACAGTTTGGCGGTGAGGCTGGCGAGCACGGTGCCGGACAGCGAAGCTTCTGCGGAATCGGTGGAGATATAGGCGATGCGCACACGCTTGCCGGCCAGCCGTGCCTTCACTTCGGCAGGCAGGGGCAAGACGACGTCCCGCGCCAGATTGGGTGTGTAGATGGCGACGCCGCGCACCAGCCAGGCCGGTTCCTTCTCGCCATCGACGGTGAGGCTGATGTCGCCATAGGTCGATCGTGTGCCGGTGCGGGCCAGCTTGACCACCAGGTCGCTTTGCGCCGGGCCTTCCAGCGCAGCGGTATCGACGCTGACCGCGGCATCGAGCCGGCCGACGCGCAGGATGATCGGCACGGTCAATGAACGGATGGCGATGAGTTCGATGGACAGGCTGTTGTCGGAGGGCGCGGCCGTGGGCAGGCTGCGGCCGGCGCTGACCGGCGCGGACATCAACCGCAGATGGCTGCGATATTCGCCGGGCGCGAGATCAGGCGCGATATCGGCCATGACGCGCACGACCTGACGCGCGCCGGGCTCCAGGGTGAGTTGTCGCGGCGAGAAGCGCAATTTGTCGTCCGCGAATTTTTCATCCGCCTGCGGGGTGGTGGCGGCTTCCAGGCTGCCATCGGGGCGCATGCGGCGGTTTTCGATGGCAAGGCGGAAGGCCGCAGCTTCGACGCCCTTGTTGACCAGCACCAGTTCGGCACTGCGGCTGGCGGGGGATAGCAGGATGCGGGTGGGGGCCACCAGCAGTTCGGCGGCACAGGGCGCAGCCAAAGACAGCGCGCCCAACAGGGCGACGAGCATGGGGATTTTCATGGGATCAGACCTTGACGATGGCAGGGGTTGGTCTGGAACGTGGAACGTGGAATGGGGGGGTCGGGTGCGCGAGAAGCGATCTCGCGCGCCCTTCCCCCCTGCCACGGAGCTTTTACTGATATTCGACCGCGACGGTGAAGCTGCCCTTGTAAAGGCCGGCTTCCTGACGGACGCCAACGTCGAGCGCGCCGCCAACGGTGAAATTGTCTTCACCCTTCAGCAGTTGACCCTTGGACTTCGAACCATTGAACTTGAACACGCGCATGGCGGTGCCCTTTTCGTTCACGATCTTGATCTCTTCCGGCAGCGAGATCGTGTAGATGGCCTCGGCTTCACCGGTCACGGCGAAGGCAGCGGCCGTCTGGTCGTCGGTCAGGCAGGTCAGTGCCGGGCCGCACTTGCGGGCACCATCGGTGGAGACGACGACGATGTCGGCCACGGTGGTCGACGGGGCGATCGTGCCGAAATACAGATCGGCGGTGCGGCTGATTTCCAGCGGCGCGATGATCTTGGCGCCGGCACCGGCATCGGCGGTGGCAGCATTGGCCGTGCCAGCAGCGGCAACGGCGATCAGGGCAGCGGCCCCCGCGAGGAACTTGATCTTCATGCTTTCAGACCTTTCGTGACAGTGGGTTATCGCCGAAGCGCTTGTTTGCGCCGGCTGAAATGGTTAATATGTAGGTAACTAACATTAGTCATTCGAGCGTTGGGATGGGCCGGTATCGCGAACGCAGGGGGTTGTTGTGCCGGTTGGGGGCCAACCGCTATCCCAAAGTATAAGACACCCCCGCCGGATGGTGGGATTGCGCGCGCGCGTGGATTGCGGGCAAAGAAGTCGATATGGGCGGCAACGACCTGCACGGCCTGTTGACGGCCCCCGATGAAGCCCGGCGGCTGGCCGTGCTGCATCAGTATGACGTGCTCGATTCGCCGCCGGATCCGGCCCTGGATGTCATCACCCGGCTGGCCGCAGACCGTTTCGGCTGCGAGATCGCCCTGGTGAGCCTGGTGGATACCGGGCGGCAATGGTTCAAATCGCGGCACGGACTGGATGTGTGTGAAACGCCGCGATCGCAGAGCTTTTGCGCCCATGCCATTCTGGGTGACGGCGTGATGGTGGTGTCCGACGCCCGCGCCGATGCGCGCTTTGCCGACAATCCGCTGGTGCTGGGCCCGCCGTTCATCCGCTTCTATGCCGGAATGCCGCTGCGCGCCGACAGTGGTGAAGCGATCGGCACCTTGTGTGTGATCGACAGCCAGCCGCGCCCCGGCCTGTCACACCACGACGCCGAAATACTGTCGCTGATGGCCAGGCAGGTGATGGATTTGTTGAACAACCATCGCATGCGCCAATCCATGCAGATTTCGCAATTGATCGGTGAAACCAGCACGGATGCCTTTGTGTGCACCGATGCCCACAGCCGCATCATCCATTGGAACCGTGCCGCCGAACGCATGTTCGGCTGGCCGCTGGCGGAAGCGCTGGGCCAGACGCTCGATCTGATCATCCCCGATCGGCATCGCCATGGCCACAACAATGGCATGGCCAGGCTGCGGGCGCATGGCGTGCCAAAATTGGTGGGCAAGACGGTGGAAGTGCCGGCGATGGCGCGCGCCGGACACGAGATTCCGGTGGAATTGAGCCTGGGCATGTGGCCGCCGTCGGGCGAAGGCGATCCCGAAGGCTTTGCTGCGATCATCCGTGACGTATCGGCACGCAAGGCACTGGAGGCGGAGCGGGTTGAAGCCGAAGCCCGGTTGGCGGCGCAGATTGCCGCCATCGAGGCGTCGAACGACGGCATTGCCATAACCGACAACGACGGCCGTTTCGTGTTCATGAACCAGGCGCATGCCGCGATGTTCGGCCATGCCACGGCTGAAACCTTGCTCGGGCAGCACTGGGATTGCATCTATGACGAGGTCAATGCCCGCTATGTTGCGGAGGTGGCGATGCCGGTGCTGGGCCGCGACGGGCGCTGGCGTGGTGAAGTTCAAGGGCGCTGTGCCGATGGCAGCCCGGTGGAGCAGGAGGTCTCGCTGTCGCTGTCGGCCAATGGCGGCATCCTGTGTGTGACGCGTGACATTGGCGGGCGGCTGGTGATGGAGCGTGAGAAGACCAGGCTGCGCGAGCAGTTGATGCTGGCCCAGCGTCAGGAAGCCGTGGGGCAATTGGCCAGCGGCATCGCCCATGATTTCAACAATCTGATTGCGGCCATTGCCGGCACCGCCGGCTTGCTGGAACGCACCGCCGATGCCGAGGTGCGCCGCCATGCGATGCGCATCCAGATGGCCGCGTCCACCGCCACCGGGCTGGTGGACAAATTGCTGGGGCTGGGGCGGCGCACGCCGGATCTGAAGCGGGTCGATGTGCGCGATATCGTGGCCAGCGTGCGTGATCTGGTGCAGCCGAGCCTGGCCGACACGCTGCACGCCATCGATCTCGTCATGCCGGACACGCCGCTGGTGGCCCTGGCCGATACCACCGAGATGATCCAGGTGATCATGAACCTGGCCCTCAATGCCCGCGATGCCTTGCCATCCGGGCAGGCCGCCCGGATTGTCCTGTCGGTATCGGCGGCTGATCATCATGTGCCCAAGGGCCAGGTGATGGTGGGCAGCATTCCGCAGGTGCCATCCGTGCTGATCTGCGTGCGCGATACCGGTTGCGGCATTGCGCCGGGTGATATCGCCAGGGTATTCGAACCATTTTACACCCGCAAGGGCGAAGGCGGCACCGGCCTGGGGCTGGCCGTTGTGGCCGGCATCGTCGCCAGCGCCGGCGGCGCGATCGCGCTGGTCAGCCGGCCAGCCGAAGGCACGTTGTTCGAACTGTGGTGGCCACTGAATGCCGATGTGGATCTGCCGGAACAACTGCCGCCGGCCAACGCTGCCGATGCCGATGTGCTGGCGGGCAAGGTCGTGCTGGTGGTGGACGACAATCCGGCCGTGGTCGATACGCTGGTGGCAATGCTGGAAGAGGTCGGGGCCGAAGCTGGGCCATGCCTGGACCCCGCCGATGCACTGGCGGCGATGCGGGAAGACCCGCAGGCTTGGAGCCTGGTGATCAGCGATTATGACATGCCGGGCATGAACGGGGCGCAATTGGTGCAGGCGATGCGGGCCGTGCGCGCCGATGTGCCGGTGTTGCTGTTGACGGCGCTGCCCAACGCCCACCAGCGCCGGGCCGATGCCAAATTGTTCGATGCCGTGCTGGGCAAGCCGGTTGGCCAGGCGGCCCTGCTGGCGGCGGCGCGGGTGGCGATGGCCAAGGCGCAGGAGCGGCAGGTGGCCAAGGTCACGACGGGTGCACGGCGCAAGGGCGATCGGCACAAATCCGAAATTGCCATGGTTGATCGGCCCGCAGCCAAACCGCGCGAAACCAAAGGCGAGACATGACAAGAATATTGATCGCCGATGACCATGAGCTGCTGCGCGATGTGTTGCGGTCCTATCTGGAGGCCGAAGGCGGGTTTTCCGTGGTGACGGTTGCCGATCTGGACGGCGCGCTGGCGGCCATCGCGGCCGGCCCGGCGTTTGATCTGGTGTTGCTGGATTATGACATGCCGGGGATGAACGGCTTTTCCGGGCTGGAAACGGCGATCGCGGCCAGTGGCGATTGCCCGGTGGCGCTGATGTCGGGCCTGGCACCGACGGGCGTGACCGACAGGGTATTGGGGGCCGGTGCGGCAGGCTATCTGCCGAAGACCCTGCCGGCCAAATCGGTGGTGAACGCCATTCGCTTCATGGCCGCGGGCGAACGCTACATGCCGCTTGATCTGGGACGGCCGGCGTCGACAGAGGCGGGGCCGGGCCTGTCGCCGCGCGAACGCGAAGTGCTGGCCGGGCTGTGCGCCGGCCATGCCAACAAGGAAATCGCTCGCGATCTGGGCCTGCGGGAGCCAACCATCAAGCTGCACGTCAAGCTGATCTGCCGGAAACTCGGCGCACGCAACCGCACCCATGCGGCGATGATCGCGCGCGAACGGCAATTGTGTTGACCGAGGGCATGCGCCGCATCGACGGCGGCACCTTCACCATGGGCGCTGTGGGCTGGTATCCCGAAGAGGCGCCGCTGCGCCAGGTGCGGCTGGATGCCTATTGGATTGATGAAACTCCGGTGACCAATCGCCAGTTCGCCCGCTTCGTGGCGGAGACCGGCCATGTCACCCTGGCGGAAATTGCGCCTGATCCAAAGGATTACCCCGGCATGCGGCCCGAACTGGCCGTGCCGGGCGCGCTGGTCTTCACACCCACCGCCGGTCCGGTGCCGCTTGATCAATATCATTTGTGGTGGCGGTTCTTGCCCGGCGCCGATTGGCGGCACCCACAGGGGGCCGGCAGCGATCTCGATGCGCTGGATTTGTGGGATCATCCGGTGGTGCAGGTGGCGTGGGCCGACGCTGCGGCCTATGCCAAATGGGCCGGCAAGGCGCTGCCAACCGAGGCGGAGCATGAATTTGCCGCGCGCGGCGGCCTGGAGGGCAAGGATTTCGCCTGGGGCGATGAACTGGCCCCGGAGGGGCGCTTGCTTGCCAATTATTGGCAGGGCGAATTCCCGCATCTCAACACGGCCGAAGACGGCTGGGCCGGCACATCGCCGGTGCGCAGCTTTCCGGGCAATGGCTATGGGCTGTTCGACATGATCGGCAATGTCTGGGAATGGACCCAGGATTGGTGGCAGGATCGGCCCGATTCCAAACGCAAACGCCAGCCCGGCGCCTGCTGCACGATTGAAAATCCGCGCGGCGGCCAATTGTGGGGCAGTTTCGATCCGGCGCAGCCCAAGGTGAAGATCGGCCGCAAGGTGCTCAAGGGCGGGTCGCATCTGTGCGCGGTGAACCATTGCCAGCGCTTCCGCCCGGCCGCGCGCCACCCGGAGATGATCGACACCGCCACCACCCACATCGGCTTTCGCTGCGTGATCCGCGGCTGAACGCGCGGCCAGTGGCGCGGGCGGCAAAGCCGGTTAGGATGGAGGCATGATTCGCCGCACCCTGTTGATCGCCGCCCTGTTCGCTGCCGTGCCAGTATTTGCGCAGGAACCGCCGCCGGTTCCGCCGACTCCGGCAGCCCCGACCACCGTGACGGTGGTGATGACCACCGCGCTTGGCCCCATCAGCATCGCCCTGGAAACCCAGCGCGCGCCGATCACCGCCAATTACATCCTGCGCCATGTCGATGAGCAGCGGCTGGATGGTGCCGCCTTCTATCGCGCCTACAAGATCACGCCGGATGGCAGCATGGGCCTGGTGCAGGGCGGCATCCAGGATGGCCGCAAGCTGTTGCCGCCGGTAGCGCACGAACCGACGAGCACCACCGGCCTGACCCATGATGAAGGCGCGATCAGCCTGGCCCGCGGCGCGCCTGGCACCGCGCAGGCGCAATTCTTCATCATCCTGGGAAGTTTGAAGGCGCTGGACGCCAACCCGGCCGGGACCGGCGACAATGAAGGCTATGCGGTGTTTGGCCGGGTGATCGAGGGCATGGATGTGGTGCGCCAGATCCTGAACGTGCCGATTTCGGCGACCAAGGGCGAAGGCGCCATGAAGGGCCAGATGATCGAAGCGCCGGTGAAGATCATCAGCGTCAAGCGGCTGATTCCATTACCGCCCAAGCCGATCGCGAAAAGGCCGGTGCCGAAACGACGGTAGTATGAATTCAAGCGCTTCAACTCCCTCCCCCTTGCGGTGAGGGAGTTGACCGCACTCAAGCCTACGCCGGATAAGGCGGCGCGTGCCAGCCCTTGGGTGACGCCGTGAAGATTTCGCAGCCCGTCTCGGTGATGCCGATGCTGTGCTCGAACTGCGCCGAAAGCGAGCGGTCGCGCGTCACCGCCGTCCAGCCGTCTTCCAGCACCTTCACCGCCGGGCCGCCAGCGTTGATCATCGGTTCGATGGTGAAGAACATGCCGGGATGCAACACAACGCCGCGCCCCGGCCGGCCGACATGCACAACGTTGGGCGCAGTGTGGAATTCCTTGCCCAATCCGTGCCCGCAGAAATCGCGCACCACACTCATGCGGTTCTTTTCGGCGTGGGTCTGGATGGCATGGCCGATATCGCCCAGCGTGTTGCCGGGCCTGGCCTGTTCGATGCCCAGCATCAGGCATTCGTACGTCACGTCCACCAGGCGCCTGGCTTTCAATGGCACGTCGCCCACCAGAAACATGCGGCTGGTGTCGCCATACCAGCCATCGACCACCACCGTCACGTCGATGTTGACGATATCGCCGCTTTTCAGCCGCTTGGGGCCCGGAATGCCGTGGCAGACGACATGGTTCACCGATGTGCACAGCGAATGCGAGAAGCCGCGATAGAAAACGGTGGCCGAACTGGCGCCGGCGGCACGGACAAAATCCCAGGCCATGGTGTCAAGCTCGATGGTCGCCACTTCGGGCTGCACGAACGGCGTGAGGTAATCCAGCACTTCGGCGGCGAGCCGCCCGGCATGGCGCATGCCTTCGAAACCGGCCGGGCCGTGCAGGCGCAACTGGCCTTCGTGAGGGTCCATGATGGTGGTATAGAGCGCCTGCGTCATGGCTTCACACATAGGCGTTGGCGGCCTCCAAGTCCATGTTGGGCATGACAAGTGCGCGCCGGAGCCTTAAGACGAGGCCATGACAGACGCCGCCCCCGACCAAAGTCGCATCTACACCGCCGCCCTGGTCATCATCGGGGACGAGATCTTGTCGGGCCGCACCCAGGATGCCAACGCGGCCTATCTCGCCAAATGGCTGGGGGTGCAGGGCATCCGCCTGAAGGAAGTGCGCGTGGTCGCCGACGAGATGGACGCGATCGGCGATGCTGTGAACGCGCTCAGGGTGAAGCACGACTATCTGTTCACCACCGGCGGCATCGGCCCGACCCATGATGACATCACCGTCGATGCCATCGCCGCCGCGCTGGGTCGCCCGGTGATCGTTCACCCGGATGCCCGCGCCATCCTGGAAAGCCATTATGGTGACCAGTTGACCGAAGCGCGCCTGCGCATGGCCCGCACCCCCGAAGGCGCGCGCCTGATCGAAAATCCGCGCACCAAGGCCCCTGGCATCCGGGTGGAGAATATCTTCATCATGGCCGGCGTGCCGATGATCACGCAGGGCATGCTGGCCGCGCTGGATGGCCAGTTGCCTGGCGGTCTGCCGGTGCTGTCGCGCACGGTGGCGGCGTGGACGCAGGAGAGCAAGGCCGCAGAAGTGCTGCGCCGGGTCGAGCGCGCCAACCCCGGCGTGCAGATCGGCAGCTATCCCTTCTGGCGCGAAGGCAAGACCGGCGCCAATTTCGTCATGCGTTCAACCAGCACGGCACAATTGGCCGAGGTGGCCCAAATGCTGATGGCGGCGCTGGCCGAAATCGATATCACGCCGATCGACGGGGAACTATAATCCGTGAAGGTCAAACGCGGGGGCTCATCATGTCACTGATCCGCTACGTTTTCTTGATTGCGCTGGGGCTGGCCTTCGTGCTGCTCTCCGTGTCGAACTGGACATTGGTTGATTTCGTGCTGCCCGATGGCAGCCCGGCGTCGGTGCCATTGCCGTTGTTGCTGGCGGCGGCCTTCCTGGCCGGGGTGATCCCGACCTGGGCCTGGCATGCACTGCTGCGGCCGCTCGCTGGCAAAAGCCGCAGCCGCCGGCCCGAAAAGACCGAGCGGACCGAAGTGGCGCCCCCGCGGGCGCCGGCAATGACGCAGCCCGGCATCGTGCCGCCGGCTGGCGCCTGACCCGGGGCGGTTCGATGCTGGACAATCGGGTCTTTGTCGCTGCGGATGTGGCAGATGTCAGCGCTGCACGCGATCTGGTGGCCAAGGTCGCGCCATCGGTCGCCGGCCTGAAGCTCGGCCTCGAGTTTTTCTGCGCGCACGGCCCGGCGGGCATCGCGGCGGTGATGGCGGGCGCCGGACTGCCGCTGTTTCTCGACCTGAAGCTGCACGATATTCCCAACACGGTGGCCGGCGCGGTGGCCAGTCTGGCGCCGCTGGCCCCGGCCATATTGACGGTCCACGCCGCTGGCGGCGGTGCCATGCTGGCCGCGGCCCGCGCTGCTGCGCCCTCGCACACCAAGGTCGTTGCCGTCACGGTGCTGACCAGCCTGGATGACGGCGACCTGCTCAGTGCCGGTGTCGGCGATGGCAGCGCTGCGCAGGCCGTGCGGTTGGCGCGGCTGGCGCGGGACAGCGGCCTCGATGGCATCGTCTGTTCCCCGCACGAAGTCGCCGCCATCAAGGCGATCTGGCCCGAAGGCCTGTTCGTGGTGCCCGGCGTGCGCCCGGAAGGCAGCGCTGTGGGCGACCAGAAGCGCGTGATGACGCCGCGCGCCGCGCGCGATGCCGGCGCTGGCGTGCTGGTCATCGGCCGGCCGATCACCGCCGCGCCCGATCCGGCGGCGGCCGCCGCCGCCATCGCCGCCAGCCTGGCATGAGCCATACCCCGTTCAAGATCTGCGGCGTGAAGACGCACGATGTGCTCGATGCGTCCGTCGCGGCCGGTGCAGCGCATATCGGCTTCAACTTCTTCCCGCCCAGCCCGCGCGCGGTCGACCCGGCCCAGGCCGCACCGCTGATCGCGCGGGTGCCGGCGCATGTCGGCCGGGTGGCGGTGCTGGTCGCGCCCGATGATGAACTGGTCGCCGCGGTGGTTGCGGCCGGCATCACCATCCTGCAATTCCATGATGTGTCGGCGCAGCGGTTGGCGGAGCTGAAATCGCGTCACAACTTGCCGGTGTGGCTGGCGGCCGGGGTGCGCACCCGCGCCGACATTGCCATGGCCGAGCGGGAGGCCGGCCCGGCGGACCTGTTGCTCCTCGATGCCAAAGCGCCTAACAACGCGCCCTTGCCGGGCGGCAACGGCCTGGCCTTTGATTGGCGCCTGCTGATCGAGGGCCGGCCGGGCCGCGCGTTCGGGTTGGCCGGGGGCCTGCGCATCGAAACGGTGGCCGATGCCATCCGCCTGGTGGCGCCGGCGCTGGTGGATGTGGCTTCGGGTGTGGAAGAGGGTGCAGGCGTGAAATCGGTGAACAAGATCATGGCCTTTGCCAGCGCCGTGAGGGCAGCATGAACGCGCACGCAGGTTCCTTGCGCGCCGGCCCCGACGCGCGCGGCCATTTTGGCGAATTCGGCGGGCGTTATGTCGCCGAAACGCTGATGCCGCTGATCCTCGATCTGGAAAAGGCGTATACGGCGGCCAAGGCCGATCCGGCATTTCGCGCCGAGTTCGATGATCTGCTCACCCATTATGTCGGCCGCCCCAGCCCGCTCTATTTCGCCGAGCGGCTGACCGGGCATGTTCGCGCATTGGCAGCCGCCCAGGGCCGGCCGGATGGCGGCGCGAAAATCTATCTGAAGCGCGACGAGCTCAACCACACCGGCGCGCACAAGATCAACAACTGCATCGGCCAGATCCTGCTCGCCAAGCGCATGGGCAAGACGCGCATCATCGCCGAAACCGGCGCCGGCCAGCATGGCGTGGCCACGGCGACGGTTGCGGCGCGCTTCGGCCTGCCCTGCACCATCTTCATGGGTGCGCGCGATATCGAGCGGCAGGCGCCGAATGTGTTCCGCATGAAACTGCTCGGCGCCGAAGTGCGCAGCGTTGAATCCGGCAGCCGCACGCTGAAGGATGCGATGAACGAAGCGCTGCGCGATTGGGTGACCAATGTGCACGACACCTTCTACATCATCGGCACCGCGGCTGGCCCGCACCCCTATCCGGAACTGGTGCGCGATTTCCAGAGCGTGATCGGCATCGAGGCGCGCGCCCAGATTCTCGAGCGTGAAGGCCGCTTGCCCGATCTGCTGGTCGCGGCGATCGGCGGCGGTTCCAACGCCATCGGCCTGTTCCACCCGTTCCTCGATGATGCCGATGTCCGCATGATCGGCGTGGAAGCCGCCGGGCATGGCCTTGATACGCCCGAACATGCCGCATCGCTGGCTGGCGGGCGGGCAGGGGTGCTGCATGGCAACAAGACCATGTTGTTGCAGGATGAAGACGGGCAGATCACCGAAGCGCACAGCATTTCGGCCGGCCTCGATTATCCCGGCATCGGCCCGGAACATGCCTGGCTGCACGCGATTGGCCGGGTGGAGTATCAGTCCGCCACCGATGGCGAAGCGCTGGATGCGTTCCAGATGATGTGCCGGGTGGAAGGCATCATCCCGGCGCTGGAGCCGGCGCACGCGCTGGCGGCGGTGGCGCGGATTGCGCCCGCCATGGACCGCGATCAGATCATCATCGCCAATCTGTGCGGCCGCGGCGACAAGGATATCTTCACCGTGGCCGAAGCGCTTGGGGTGACGTTGCTGTGAGCGCGCGTGCGACCCCTCTCCCGGGCCGCCTGCGGCGTCTCTCGACCTCTCCCCGAGGGGGAGAGGTGATGTTCTTGTTCACCTCTCCCCCTCGGGGCGAGGTCGACTCGCGCGAAGCGCGGCGGGAGAGGGGCCTCCGCGCATGACCGCCGACCGCCTCTCCACCCGCTTCGCCGCCTGCGCTGCCGAAGGCCGCGCCGCGCTGGTGACGTTCGTCACCGCCGGTGATCCCGATCTTGCCACCAGCGCGCAAATCCTCGCTGCGTTGCCGGCCGCGGGCGCCGATGTCATCGAAATCGGCATGCCGTTCACCGATCCGATGGCCGATGGCCCAGCCATCCAGCGCGGCAATATCCGATCCCTGGGCGGCGGCACCACGCTGAAGCACCTGATCGCGATGGTTCGGGAATTCCGCGAGACCGACGCTGCCACCCCGGTGGTGCTGATGGGCTATTTCAACCCGATCCTCAGCTTCGGCCCGGAGCGTTTTGCTGCCGAAGCGAAAGCCGCCGGCATCGATGGCTGCATCGTCGTCGATCTGCCGCCCGAAGAAGCCAGCGAACTCACGCCCGCCTTGCAAGCCCATGGCCTGCATCTGGTGCGCCTGGCGACGCCGACCACCGATGCGGCGCGGCTGCCGGCGGTGCTCGATGGCGCATCGGGCTTTCTCTATTATGTTTCGGTGGCTGGCGTGACCGGTGCGGGCAGTGCCCAGGCCGGCGATGTTGCCGCCGCGGTGGCGCGCCTGAAGGCCGCCACCTCTCTGCCGATCGCGGTGGGTTTTGGTGTGCGCACCCCCGAACAGGCCGCCGCCGTGGCCGTGCATGCCGATGCGGTGGTGGTGGGCAGCGCCATCGTCGATGCCATTGGCGATGCGGCGGCCGCGCGCGCCAATGATATTCCGGCGCGAGTCGCCGCCCAGGTCGGCGCGCTGGCGCAGGCCGTCCGCACTGCAAGGCAGGAGCAAGCTGCATGAGCTGGATCACCCGTACCCGTCAGCAATTGACCGGTTTCCTCGCCAAGCGCGACACGCCGGAAAATCTGTGGACCAAGTGCAAGAATTGCGGCGCCATGGTCTATACCAAGGAATGGGAAGACAATGATCATGTCTGCCCGCGCTGTGATCATCATGATCGCATCGGCGGGCGGGCGCGGTTTGATCAGTTGTTCGACGGCGAATATCGCCTGCTGCCTGCGCCGCGCGTTGCCGAAGACCCGCTGAAGTTCAAGGATCAGAAGCGCTATGTCGACCGGCTGAAGGCGGCGCGCGCGCAGACGGGCGAACAGGATGCGATGCTGTGCGCCGATGGCCTCATCACTGGCCACCGTGCCATCGTGGGCGTGCAGGATTTTGCCTTCATGGGCGGATCGATGGGTATGGCAGTGGGCGAAACCTTCCTGTCCGGTGTCGATGCGGCGCTGGCCGCGCAGTGCCCGTTCATCATGTTCACCGCCGCTGGCGGCGCGCGCATGCAGGAAGGCATTCTCAGCCTGATGCAGATGCCGCGCACCACCGTTGGCATCCAGCAACTGAACGAGGCCGGTCTGCCCTATATCGTCGTGCTCACCGATCCGACCACCGGCGGCGTCACGGCCTCCTATGCCATGCTGGGCGATGTGCAGATTGCCGAACCCAATGCACTGATCGGCTTTGCCGGGCAGCGGGTGATCGAACAGACCATCCGCGAGAAATTGCCGGAAGGCTTCCAGCGCGCCGAATATCTGCTCGAACATGGCATGCTCGATATGGTGGTACACCGCCGCGATCTCAAACCCACGCTGGGCCAGTTGATCGGCCTGTTGATGGCGCGGCGGCTGGCGGCGTGAGCGCAGGCAGCGGCGGGGCTGGGGGCGCACCGCCAACCGGCGCGCGCATGCCGCCGGCCCGGTCGGACAATCCGGCCCTCGATGCGCTGCTGCGCAAGGCCTATGATCTGCACCCCACCGAGATTGATCTCACGCTCGGCCGGCTGGAACGGCTGCTGGAACGGCTCGGCAATCCGCACCACCGCCTGCCGCCGGTGTTTCATGTGGCGGGCACCAACGGCAAGGGATCGACCTGTGCGCTGCTGCGCGCCTGCCTGGAAGCGCAGGGGCACCGCGTGCATGTCTATACCAGCCCGCACCTCGTCCGCTTCAACGAACGCATCCGCCTGGCCGGGCAATTGATTGCCGATGATGCGCTGATCATGCTGTTGAAGGATGTGATCGGCCGCAATGGCGAGGCGCCGATCACCTTTTTCGAACTGACGACGGCGGCGGCGTTCCTGGCCTTTGCCACCATCCCGGCCGATGCCTGCATCATCGAGGTTGGCTTGGGCGGGCGCATGGATGCGACCAATCTGCTGCCCAGCGCGTTGGTGAGCGGCATCAGCCAGCTTGGCCTGGATCATCAGCAGTGGCTGGGGCCGACGATCCTGGATATCGCCCGCGAAAAGGCCGGCATCGCCAAGCGCGGCGTGCCGCTGGTGACCGGGCGCCATCCCGCCGCGGTGACGGCGCGCATTGCCGAAGTGGCGGGCCTGGCCGGCGCGCGCCTGGCCATCCGCGGCCAGGATTGGGATGCAGCGCTGTACGAAGGCCAATTGCATTACCGCGACGACGCTGGCAGGCTGGCGTTGCCCTTGCCGCGCCTGGCCGGGCCGCACCAGCACGACAATGCCGCGCTGGCCGTGGCGATGCTGCGGGCGCAAAGCGCGCTGCCCGTGAAAGAGGCGGCGTTCAAGGCCGGCATGGGCTGGGCGGAATGGCCGGCGCGTCTGCAACGGCTGGACAGTGGCCCGTTGCCCGAACTGCTGCCGGCGGGCTCCAGCCTGTGGGTGGATGGCGGCCACAATCCAGCCGCCGGCAAGGCCCTGGCCGAAGCGGTGCGGCCGTTGCTGCAACCCGGCCAGCGGCTGTTGATCGTCGCCGGCATGCTGGCCGCCAAGGATGCCGAAGGTTTTCTGAAGCCGTTCGCCGGGATGGCGAGTGCGCTTTATGCGGTGCCGGTGCCCGGCCACGCCGCGCATGATCCGTCCTGGCTGGCCAGCGCTGCGTCGGCGATGGGCATGGCGGCGGTGACCGCCCCCGATCTGCGGCAGGCGTTGAAGGCGATTGCGCGGAACAGCGAGACAGCGCCGCTGGTGCTGGTGACCGGATCGCTGCACCTGGCCGGCAAGGCGCTGGCGCTGAACGGGCAGCCGCCGGTCTAAATCGTGGGGGTTGGGGATGCTTTCCCCATAAAGTCCAAGTCATGCTGGCCTTCGCCAGCATGACGGGTTGCTTTGGGTTCGGTCACACCCGCCGCACCAGCAACGACACCATGGCCAGCCACGGCACGTCCACCAGCACCTGCTGGCGCAGGCCGGGCGTGGTGGGCAGCAACTGGATGCGGTTGCCCTCCACCGCGATCAGGCGGCCGAAAGCGAAGCGGCC